>Ga0302320_10007714_pt1 | contig 23620 bp, 15 predicted proteins | sample Bog_T0_3_FD_202130 | JGI IMG/M metagenome (GOLD analysis project Ga0302320, IMG submission 202130) | Peat permafrost microbial communities from Stordalen Mire near Abisko, Sweden - Bog_T0_3 | ecosystem: Environmental > Terrestrial > Soil > Wetlands > Peat | place: Sweden: Abisko, Stordalen Mire... | reverse complement strand
ACAGTTGCTGACGAACCTATCGCAGGTGCGCAAAAGCGAACTGCCCAACTGGCTCCCCGACCAGTGGAAACGGCTTCAGGCGGCACGTGTGCCTTCGTAGCACCTGTACTTCACACACCGCTCACCAAAGATTTCAGGCTTGTCGCTAATCAGAACTCACAGTTCCTCAGCATGACTACCCCACGGCTTTGCACACATACCCGTTACACATGGATCCTAAAAGTTGGCTAAAACTGAAATACTGGCTCTTTCGAAGCAGACTGAACCTCCAGGACTGCTTTTTGACGGTCATCAATCAGATCCAGCATTTTCCTGATAAAGACTGAATTGTCAAACGTCTTGGCGAATGCTTGAATTTTATAAGGGTCGAACCTTTTCTCAATAGACTCAAAGCGGAGTATTGCATCGCACACGGATGAGACGGTTTGCTCGGCAAAATAAATTCCAGTTGCTGAGGTTTCGTCATCCCTGAAGTTTCGAACGGTTTCCAGGGCGCCGCCCGCACCATATGCAATCACTGGGCGACCGTAACTCTGGGCCTCTACAGGCACGATACCGAAGTCTTCTTCCGCAGCAAAGAGCAATGCACGGCAATTGGCGTATAGGGAGGGCAGTTCTTTATCCTCAACGCGGCCCAGGAAGGTCACATGGGGACCGGCAAGTGCTCTTAGCGACTCTTCTTCTCTTCCAGTTCCTGCGACTATCAACTTACGACCAAGCCGATTACAGGCATTGATCAGCAGGTCTATCCGCTTGGTGTGAACTAAACGTCCAACATGAAGATAGAAGTCGGAAGGCGCTTCAGAGATATATCCAAGCGATGTGTTGACTGGCGGATGTATGACGATGCTGTCGCGCCCGTAGAAATGTTGAATGCGAGTGGACACAAATTTCGAATTCGCCACAAAACAGTCAACTCTCTGAGCCGCTGCATAATCCCATCTTCGAAGGTATGAGGTTAGAGCAGAGAACAATGGGCGAGCAAACCAAGGCAGAGTCTTTTTGAAGCTCTCATTGCTATCCCACAGATATCGACCTGGAGTATGGCAATAACAAATATGCAACTGGTCAGGCCTTGTCACAACTCCTTTCATCGGGGGAGAATCACTCGAAATGATGATATCGTAGTCACTCAAATCGATCGATTCGATCGCCGTTGGATAGAGCGGAAAAACTTGACGATTGAACTTTCGAGCGATGCTGCTCTTGTTGAGAATAGATGTAGTGATTTTATGGGATTTAAGGCTTGGAGGGATCGCGTTCGGCTCGGCAAAGAGCACAAAAAAATCGGCTTCTGGGAACATCTCTCCAAATACTTCAACCACTCGCTCTCCCCCTCCTGATACGAGAAACCAGTAGTGTACTATTGCGATTCGCATACAATCTCCAATCATTTTGAGACGGACTTCGCAACAAGCACAGCCTTCAGTAGGTGAAACTTTTCAATGCCAAACTACGAAACGTCGGCCCATTATCTAGGTCCAAAACTAACCGCTCGTAAGAGTAATTGCCTCGGGATCACGATGCGGAAATGTTGATGAAACACTATGTAGGCAAGAAGATGCGGGCGCCTGTACGAGAGGTCCAGCTCAAACTCTGACAAATTAAAATTGAAATTTACCGAAGGGGCCCGACGAGTCGAGGCCGTTGTAGCAACGGCCTCGCTCGCAAAGGTTAATTAACTGTACACGACTATAACATTGAAATGCCTTCAGCCAAGCTAAGAATTCAAGGAAATATTCTGTGATTACTAAAGCGTCTCCTGATCGAGAATAGAGGATGCGATCATGGTTACCTCAGTTTATAAACTAGAGGTTACATCGGTGTGCCAACCGCCAAGAAGCGGGTCCGGGAGTTTGGTGGCGATCACCGAAGCTTGGCTTGCAGAATCAGGACTCGAAGACGGGGTGGACCCCTTTTGGGCCGGCCACACAGTTTAGCCTGTGATCGATGCCATACAGAGCTTGGAGGCCACCGAGTCAGATATCAGCCCCGCTGCCATTCATCAATACCCACGCTCATTCGATATACAGGTACCCAACAGCTCGTCGACGGAAATCATCGAGCGGAAGTGGGCAGAAATTCCTAAACGGCCTATAGCTCGAATGTTTTAGCTTTTGAGTCGCGCCCCGTTAACTCTTCGAAGAAGCCGCTTGACTTGACGCCCGAGCATCTACACTCAAGGTGCACCCTCCGCTTGCCCCGGGTAACTGCTCAATTCGTTCCAGCGGTTCTCGCCGCTGGCACTTGAATGCGATAGGATATCTTGCAAGTAGTTCTGCCGTGCAGATCAGAGAGAGAGATGACTTTGACTTCACAACCAGAGAAAGACCTGACTTTGGGCGATTTGGTGGTTGTGCTACGCCGCCGCCGCAGAATCATCTATGGATTTGTAGCCGCTGTGGGGTTGCTCGCGATTATTTACTGCCTATTCGCGACCCGGAGATATCAGTCAATCGGACTGATAGAGGTACAAAGCAAGAATCGAGATCAGCTCGGTCTCGACACCATCGCAGGAGCCGCCGCGTCTGGTGAAGCCGATGCGCTGGTTCTAAATTTCAATCTGCAGACGCAGGCCAACATCCTTCAATCGGATTCGCTGGCTCTCAAGACAATAGAGGATCTGGGTCTCGAAAAAACTAGTGATTATCAACCTCATTTCAATCCGATTAGCTGGATTCTGGGCCTTTTTTCGCCGAACGGAACTCCTGACAAGGCAGGTGCTTCGTTGGAAGACTCGCCTCGCCGCCGCCGCCATGTGCTGACCGTATTCGCGCGCATGTATAAGGTGAAGCCTGTATCGGGCACGCGTCTAATCGAGATTCAGTACCTCAGTTCCAATCCTCAAACTGCCGCCGCTGTCATCAATGACGTGATAGCAAACTTGGCAAATTACAACGACCAAACCCGACGTGGCGCCAATCAGCAAGTAGTCACGGCGCTCACTTCCCAACTGGAAACACTGCGCAAGCGCAGCGTCGATCTTAACCAGCAGTTGGCTGATCTCGAAACCAGGTACGGGGTTCTGAATACGGGAACCTTGGAACCGACTGGAATTCCAGGGGCGTACTCTAGTGTGATAGAGCAGCTCAAAGTCGCATCGGCCCAATTGGCTGAGGCGCAGCAAGACCGCATCCTCCGGCAGGCAATTGCCGAAGCCGCGGAGAAAGGCGATTCCGAAACCCTGTCCAGTCTCGCGGGCAACAGCGTCGCGGGCGCTGCAATGAATAATAGCTTGGGCTTGATTCAGACGCTTCGAGCGCAAGAGGCGACGTCGCAGTCGGCCCTGGCCCAAGCGGAGTCCAAGTTTGGACCGTCTTATTCCAAACTGGAAGAACTTCGCGCCAACCTTGCTGAGACTCGTCATTCGATCCAACAAGAAGTCTCCCGTTTGCGCCAGCGCGCCGTGAATGACTACCGAATCGCCAGCAAGACAGAGAAGGAGACGCGCGTTGAATATAATCACTTGCGTGCGAAGGCGGAAAGGTTCAATAACAAAAGCTTCGATCTCACGCCGCTTCGCCTTGAAGCCGATGCAGCGTCCAAGCTCTACGAGGACATGCAGACCAAGTTGCAGCAGGCCGGAGTTCTGCAGGGTTTGAAAGACTCAGCCATCTCGGTGGTAGACCCCGGCCGCGTCCAGGGCAAGCCAGCCAAGCCGAATGTCCCTCTTTACCTTGCTATCGCTCTGGTGGCGGGGCTCATTCTAGGTGTGATCGCGGCCCTTGCCGCGGATGTCCTCGATGCTCGTCTTCACGCCCTGCGTGATGCCGAAGTGATTGCTCCCGGAGGATTGATCGGAGTAACTCCCGAACTGAATGACAAGGTCGCAGCCGATGGGGCTGCTCTGGTGGCGATCGATGATCCAGCGTGCCCGTTCGCTGGCTCCCTGCGGGCGCTTCGATCGACAGTACTGCTGATGAAATCCTCTGTGGGTTTAGGCAAGGTAATCCAGGTGACAAGCGGCGTAAGCGGGGAGGGAAAAACAACGATCGCCGCCAATCTGGCCGTCTTGCTGGCTCAATCTGGAAAGAAGGTCCTCCTTGTGGATGCGGATATCCGGTCCGGGAACTTGAGGTCCCTGTTCGATGTGAAAGAAGCAGCCGGTTTGAGTGAGTTGTTGAGCGGCCAAACTCAGGCTCCGGCGATCATCCAGACAAAAATACCGGGCCTTGAGGTGCTTATTGCGGGCGCCAGAACTGAAGCGGCAGAACTTCTCGGTTCTGAAATCGCTCGTCGCTGGATCAACACCTGGCGTCAGGACCACGACTACATAGTTTTTGATTGTGGATCACTGTTGCCGCAAGCCGATTCGCTCGCGTTGGCGCCTCTCAGTGACTTGGTTATTCAGGTAGTTCGCTCCAATGTAAGCGAGAAAAACCAGATCACCCGAACCCAGACAACACTGGCTGGAAACACGAGTCAGCCGGTTGCCGTCCTCTTTAACGGCTTGCAGTCCGTTGAAGAAGGATATTCCAGCTATTTCGGACGTCGTTAGGCCTTCCACGACTGAGGGAGACACACATGAGATATAACTTCCTGGCCATTGGACTTTTACTCGCATCTTCTGTTTTGTCACGCGCACAAGAAAGTCTGCCGATCGGGCCGGGTGACATGCTGCATGTGATTGTGTTCGATACCCCTGAGCTTGAACAGCACACCCGTGTCAATGACAATGGCAACATCAATCTGATCGAAGGCGGTGACGTGAAAGTGGCTGGCCTGACAGCAAACGAGGCTGCCCGCGCGATTGAATTGACGTTGGTACAGCGCGGTATCATGAAGCATCCGCATGTTGAAGTAAACTTGGACGAGTTCGCCACTCAGAAGGTTTCTGTTCTCGGCGACGTTCATGCTCCGGGAGCTTATCCCATCACCACGGCACGGAGTATCTTAGAGGTACTGTCCCTGGCCGGCGGGCTACTTGATACCGCCAATCGCAACATCGTCATTCAGCGGCACAGCACAGGCGAAAAGATCTCCTACTTCGTCTCAAATCGGCCTGCCGCGGCGTTCGATTCAGCAGTCAAGATCTATCCCGGAGACATAATCTTAGTACCCAAGTCAGATATGGTGTACGCCCTGGGCGACTTCAATATTCCCGGGGCCTATTTGATTTCCGACAACGACTCAAAGCTTACCGTGTTGGAGTTGGTCGCCCGCGCGGGCGGTGCTCCACCCACAGCAGTCACCTCCCATGCTCTTCTCATTCACCGCACTGCCACTGGGCCCGTAGCGGAGCGTATCCAGCTGACTGCCATGATGAAAGGTCGCGCTCCTGACATCGCCATCCAGCCCGGCGATATCGTGTATGTTCCTTTCAGCTTCATCCTAAATGCGGCAAAGGATTTGGGTGGAATTGTTTCGAATACTACTACTGCCAGCATCTATTCCTATCACTGATCGGAGCCGACCTCAGTTTGTTTCAAAGCGGCTCTGAATATCGATGCGATGGGCGTGATCTGTTCAGTTCTCTGGACGGTCCGATGCTCAGCTAACCCGGAGAAAGGGCAGTAATCCGGTTAGTCGGCTCGGACCTCGGGCGAGCAGACGGACTCAAACTACAACGCGCACTTCGATATCTTGGAAAGAGCAGGTTCCTGGCCCTTGAAGGTTGCAATTCTCCATTCTTGGTTCTTGATACCTGGCGGCAGCGAGAAGGTCGTAGATGTCCTCGCTGGAATGTACCTTGAAGCGGACATCTACGCGCTTTTTCTCGATCCTGCCAAGCTATCGCCTGCTCTTAGAAATCACCGCGTGATTCCTACGCTCCTCAATCGCATTCCCTTCGCCACGACCAAGCTCCACCGTCATCTCATGCCTCTCTATCCGTGGGCTGTTGAGAGTTTGGACCTGCGTGAATACGACCTGGTCATTAGTTCCTGTGGACCAGCTATGATGGGCGCATCCATCCGCGAAGATGCAAGCCACATCTCCTACTGTCACTCGCCGCAGCGCTCGTGGTGGGATCTGTACCCGGAACATCAGCGCCAGCTTAAAGGCGTGTCCCGGCATATGTTCACATTTGGGGCAACGTGGGTGCGCACCTGGGAATTCGCCGGCATGCAGCGTGTCGATCATGTGATTGCCAATTCCAACTACATTGCCGCCCGCGTACAAAAGTACTTCCGGCGCGAATCCACAGTGATTTACCCGCCCGTCGCGGTCAATACCCAGCCCGCTTCGCCTGCTGGGGGCGAATACTACCTCACCCTTGGGCGCCTGGAGAAGCCAAAGCGCATCGATCTGCTCATCCACGCCTGCAATTCGCTCGGGCGCCGTCTGCTCATTGCAGGTACCGGTAAGGAAGACGCCTACCTCAAATCATTGGCCGGCCCTACGATAGAGTTCCTGGGCTTTGTTGCCGACTCCAAACTTCCCGACCTGTATGCCGGCGCCCGCGCTTTTCTGTTTGCGTCCCTCGAGGATTTTGGGATTGCGCCCGTCGAAGCGCAGAGCTACGGCATTCCTGTGATCGCATACGGTCGCGGAGGATCTCTGGAAACGGTGCGAGTCAATGACCCCGAAGGTCGCCCCGATACCGGAATATTCTTCTTCGAGCAGACCGCCTATTCGCTTATCGAAGCCATCCTGCGTTTTGAAGAGAAGGAACAGAAGTTCTACCGCTCGGAAATTCAAAGACACGCCAATCAGTTTGGGACGGCTCGGTTCGTCGAGAACTTCTCAAATTTCGTTAGGGCAAATGTTACTCGAACTTGACGATAGACCTGTGGAGGGTGGATGACGGGAGTTTGGCCGACGGATCGGAACATGTCAAGTGTGATACTCTCCAGGCTCGAACCACGCGACCTTTCGAGTCAACTGCTGGCTCGCGAGGACGCAGGTCTTCGCTGTATTCAAAGAAGTCGTTCTAATCACACAACAAACCACCGAGGTTGATCAAATTCGCTGCATATTCATCCCAGACGGGCGTGTTTATAAGAGGGAATGAGGATTGTCTGTCCGCAAAATAGCGTTCCTCGACATCAACCAGTTCTTTGGGGGAGGTCAGGTCTACGGTCTGCAGCTTGCAGAGATGCTTTTCCATGACTTCGAATTCACGGTGATCTGTGTCAACAAGCGCTATGCCGGAGAACTGAGAGAACGCCGAATTCAGGTCATCGACCTTTCCCACCTGCTGAATCTGGGCAGAATCGTTCACCAGTTTCTGATCGTTGTTCTTTGCGTCTGGCTACGATTGACAGCTAAAGCTGACTTGATTTGGCTGAATGGAATTCCTGAAATCGTCGTGATACCGTTTTGCCGCCTGCTGGGATGCAAAATCCTCGTCACGCGCCATCTAACGCTACAGCTTGAACCTCAAAGCAGGTTGAAATTGATGTTCCGTGTCCTTGCCGAGACGGGATTCAAATACTGCGCGCCGTACGCCACGAAGGTCATCTGCGTCGCGCATTCAGTCCGCGAGTCGATGGAAACCATCCTTTCTCCCAAAAAGCTGGAAGTGATTCATAATTGGGTGACATCCCTGCCCCCCCAAGTCGAGATCGCCGAGCAGAACCCCGAGGTGTGCAAGCTGCTTTTTGTCGGCAGACTAGAGTCACATAAGGGGCCTTTAACGATTATCGAGGCGATGAAACTACTTCAGAGCGATCTCGAGGTTGGAAAGATCTCGCTGACAGTTGTTGGAGAAGGTCACGCCCGCGATCGACTGGCTGAGGCTGCGCGCGGACTTGATGTAACCTTTACTGGTTTCCAGGAAGCGCCATCAAGGTTTTATGCGGCTTCCGATGTGTTTATCAATCCTTCGTCTGGTCCGGAAGGTCTCCCCTTGGTGACTCTCGATGCAATGTCCCATGGGTTGCCATGCATCCTTAGCGACCTGAGAGTGCACATGGAAGTGTCAGAGGAAGGCCGGTCCGCATTGATCTTCCATGCATTGGACGTAGCTGGTTTAGCTGCGAAGATCAAGGTCTTTGCCACATCGCCAACCGAGCGAAAGAAATATGGAAATCGCGCCAAAAAGGCTATTGAAGCGGACTACGTGTACTCAGCGGCCCGAGAGAAATACTTGCGCTTGCTGGGGACGCTCTAAAGTGTATTCATGGGGGGAAAAACAAATTTCTCTCTCCAATTCGTGGGTGTGTCGAGATCGGAACTACATGCTTATAGTCTTCACAAACTCCAGCGATTTTAAGTGTGGACCGGGGCATGCAGTCCTTGCGAAGGGGAATTATTCATCGTGACGATCTTTCACGTTCTTCCTGATCTCGAGCCGTTTTCCGCATTTAAGGGGGGCGCTCTGGCGCATACGGTAGCTCATCTGATGAAGCTTGATCCCTCTCGCTCGGTTGTCTGCGTCTCCGCAGACGACACCTGGGGCCTCTCGCAAGAACGAATACACGTGATGCAGGGTCTGCAAAAGTTTGCGCGTCTTCGCGGCAGGCGCCATCTGCCTCCGCTGATTACGGTACCGATTTTCATGTCTGCCTATCGGCCCCTGATCGATCGTGTCAAACCCGGCGATATCGCGTGGTTTCACAATTCTCCGGGTCCAGGCGCTGCTCTTCAGGTTGCCTTGCGCCGCAAGGGCGCACGCATCGTCAATCACTGCCACGACGCTGTCGATCATCCTGCCCTTCGTCGGGCAATGAAATTGCTTGAGGCCGATGCCTACATCTTCGTGAGCGATTTTCTTCGCCGGTACTGGACGGAGGTTATCCCCCGCATGAAGAAGACCTACGTCATCCACAATGGAGCCAGTGAGGAGTTGTTTTATCCGGCGAAGGATAACCTGAGACAGGAAAATGTAATCCCTTCGATTCTCTATGTGGGCAGGCTAATCCAGGATAAAGGCGTTCACGTGCTCATCCAAGCGATGGGCTTGCTTGAGAAGCGTGGAATACCCGCTGTCTGTAAGATTGTCGGATCGGCATTCTCCGGGAGCAGCAAGCCTACACCGTATATTGAATCTCTGCTTGCCGCAAAGCCCTCGAATGTAGAGTTCATCGGCTTTCGCTCGGCCACCGAAGTTGCCAACGAGTTCCGCGCGGCAGATATCCTGTGCGTCCCGTCGATTTGGCAGGAACCCTTTGGGAAAGTGAACGTTGAGGCCATGGCCTGCGCGCTTCCGGTGGTTGCAACGAAAGTCGGTGGAATTCCGGAGATCGCTAAAGAGGGAGGCATCGTCCTTGTCGAACCAAACTCTGCACTAGACCTTGCCGACGCCTTGGCCGCTCTGATTGAGAATCCTCTCAAGCGCCAGGCTTTGGCCAGGGAAGGACTGGAGGCCTTCCGAAGATGCTTTACCTGGCGGCATGCTCTAAAGAGATACACCCAGGTCGTTGAAGAACTCGCCGAAGGTGCTGAAATAGTTTGGTGATTCCCCCTAAGTCTGACATCCACAGGATTCGTATTCCTTCGGGGTCACACTCCTTGACACTGGCTCATTGACGCTCAAATTTCCCTCTCCGATTAGAATAGATCTGAGATCAAATTCAAGAAAGGATCCGAGCCGCATGTCAGCCGTAATCCAGCAACCCATTTACAAGACCGCACTGGCTTGGGTTCTCCTTCTGCCCGTGCTCTTTTTCATAGCTGGCGGAACCCTGTCTTTGGATCGGCCCACCACGGGAATAAATCCCACCGAAACAGAAAGCGTTCTCAACCCGAACCCCGAAACGCCGTACTTCATGATGGAACAAAGCCTTATGTACGCCATTGTTCTCGGCGTGATGGCTTTCTCGTTCAAAAGCACTCTCAATCTGGCCCTGCGCTACCCCCTGGTCTTCTCGCTGCCACTTTACGCTCTAACATCCGTGCTCTGGACGCAATCGGCATCGAGGACGTTGTCCTATTCCCTGTTCGCCCTGATTCTGACGATGTTCGGCGTCTTTCTAGCTGACCGTTTCGCCCCCGACCGGCTGATCGAGTTTTTGCTGTTTGCCGGATGGGTCGCGATCATTCTCAGCTTTGGCGCCATAATCTTTTATCCTGCAGCAGGAATTTGGAAGGACACGGCAGCGGGCGCGTGGCGAGGCATGTACGTTCACAAACAGAATCTGGGAGGAGAGACTGTATTCATGCTCATTCCCGCCTTCTTTTCCAAGCCGAAGAATCAGGTCGAGAAAGCAGGGCTGTGCATCTACTGCCTGCTAAGCGTCATTCTGATCGTGGGCTCGCAATCGAGGACAGCCTGGATTATGTTTATCGTCTCGATGGCGGCGATCGGTTTCCTTAAGCTCACTCATCGCTTGCCTAATGGTGAGCGAATGCTTCTCATCGTCGCCACAATCCTCGTCGTTACTTCCCTAACCGTTGTGTTGGTGGCCTATTATCGCGAAATTGCGCTCACTCTCGGTAAGGATCCTACGCTGACCGGGCGCACCCTGATCTGGGCAGCATGCTGGGAGGCAATTAAGAGGCGACCTCTCCTTGGTTTGGGGTACAGGGCATTCTGGCTCGCTCTGAGAGGAGAAGCGTTTAACATCGCGGCGTCCATCGGCCAGCCGAACTTGGGCAATTCGGAAAATGGCGTCCTTGAGACATGGCTAGAGCTCGGAATTGGAGGCGTAACAGTTCTCGTGATCACCATGTTTCAGTCCCTTCGTAAGGCCGTGCGCGTCTTCGGGCAAAGAATAATACCATTGGTGGCCGGCTGGTACATCATGGTGGTTTTTTGGAACCTATTGACATTTGTCAACGGGGGAAAGTTTATGCCGCCCCACTCGTTTGGCTGGCCGCTTTTTGTTATCGCTTATATCGGTTTAGATCGGGAACTCAAGGCGAAACGGGTTTCTCTTGCAATGCAGCGTACTGCGGCAACGAGTGTCGTGGAGGTTGGATGAGTTTCCCGAAATGGGAACTGAGGCGGATCAAAAACAGTAAATTCGCACATAACGTCGGGTGGATGATTTTTGGTCAGGGGTCTGGTTTCCTTTTCCAGGCTGCCTACTTCGTCGTCCTCGCGCGCCTTTTGGGCCCCCTGCAATACGGTATTTATTCCGGTGCCTTTGCCTTTACAAATCTGGTAGCAACTTACAGTACGGTAGGTATGGGGATGATTTTTCTTCGGCGGGTCACTAAAGACCGCGCCACTCACGCCGTTAACTGGGGCAGCATACTGCTCACCACGGCGGTAGTGGGACCTACCCTCGTCCTTCTGCTTCATTTAGTCGCTCGAAAGGCACTCAATCCCCAAAGCGCGGCGCTGGTCATTATGGCGGGCATCGCAAATTGCGTGTTTGCTCCCTTGACCACAGAGACCGCCCGGATTTTTCAAACCTATGAACAGATGCGCCTAACCGCGATAATGAGTATGTTGACGAACCTCTTTCGCGCGCTGGCAGCAGTGGCCATGCTGCTGACCATCCACAGTGCTTCGGCCGGACAATGGGCGTTCGTGGCAATGGTGCTGTCCGGCGTCTCGGCTTTTATCGCTGTCTTACTGGTGTGCACCCGGTTCGGCTGGCCTAAGTTCCGGCCGTCAGTGCCCTTGAAAGAAGCGGGGGAGGGCATAGGCTACGCTTTTGCGGGTTCCACCACCCAAGTCTACAACGATATCGACAAGACCCTGCTCAGCCACTTTGGCATGAATCAAGCTACAGGGGTTTATTCGATGGCTTACCGGGTGCTTGACATCGCGACGATTCCCATCTACGCTGTACGCGATGCGGCTATGCCGCGCATCTTCAAGGTCGGCCATGAAGGGCCCGCCCCGGGCGCGATAATGGCCCGCGAACTACTCAAGAAGACTATCCCAGTGAGCATCGCTATCAGCATTGCGCTCTATTTTGTAGCGCCTCTCATTCCGATGATTTTAGGGCCGGGATTCTTAGAGAGCCAGCGAGCGCTCCGCTGGCTTTGTGTCATACCGATTTTCCGCGTCATCCACCAGATGAACGGAACCGCACTGGCCGGCTCAGGCTTTCAAGCCTACCGCACCACAGCGCAACTCGTCGCTTGCGGATTCAACTTCGGAGTCAATCTTTGGCTTATCCCATATACCGCTGCGCATATGGGCACTGGATGGCTGGGCGCTGCCTGGTCTTCTGTCGCAACAGATGCCCTGCTGGGGCTGCTGAACTGGAGTTTCCTGCGGTTTGTCGTGGCTAACGCTGCCAAACAAGAGGCGACGAACGCGTAAGGCCGTTACCGCCTAGACTTTCCTCAGCACCCTCGAAGAGGATCAACCATCGATGGCCGAGCGCAAGCGAATCCGGAATATTCCTCGCTCCATCCGCCGGCGGCTACGAGAGTTTCTGATCTCGACGATCCTTCCCTCTCTGGCTGTGTATAAGCTGAACGCAGTCAACCGTAGTTCCACAGCTTCAATCATTGCCCCTGGCGGTCCCGAGGTCTCAATTACCACGTACGGTCGCCGCTTTCAATCGGTTCATCTCACGATTGAATCTATCGGCCTAGGGACTTTATTGCCTTCTCGAATCGTCTTGTGGCTCGATAAGACGGAATTGTACGAGGCACTTCCGGCACCACTTCTGCGTCTCCAAAAACGCGGCCTAGAGGTTCTACTGAGCAAAGACTACGGCTCCCATACTAAATATTATCCTTACGTCTCCACGCGGCGGAGATTTTACGTTCCCATGGTTACTGCTGACGACGATCAACTTTACTCGAGGTTGTGGCTCTCCAAACTTGTCGAAGCCAATCGCGCATTCCCAGACTGTGTGAATGCCCATCTGGCCAAACGCATTCAGATTCGCGACGGTGCCATCGATGAGTACGCCACCTGGAAGATATGTACCGCCACGACTGCCCGCTTTTCCCACATCGCTCTCGGCGTATCGGGTGTTATATACCCGCCCGGTATGTTGGCCGCTCTCGAAAACGCCGGAACCGACTTCTTCAAATGCTGTCCGAAAGCCGACGATCTGTGGCTGCATGTACAGGCCGTTCGTGCTGGCTTCAAGGTCCGACAGATCGCAGCACGTCCCATGCATTTTCTACAGATTCCAGGATCACAGGTGCAGGCTCTCTGGCGGGACAACTGTGCAGGAGCCGGCAACGACGGCCAGATTCGAGCTACGTACACTGAACGCGAGATCGCGATCTTTCTGGAGGAAGCTGGGCCAGAGGTTCATTGACTGCATATCCTTCGAAAGGCATCTGTTGCCTTCGATCCAATACATCCCCATTCGAACTCGTTGAGTGGCGCTATGTCGGTCCTCTCCGTTTCCATGGCCCAGTTGATCGCATCCCTCAGGACTTTCGATGAAAGGTCACCCGGAAAGTTCATTACCCAATCGGTTCCGACGCTCGAAGCAAGTTCCTTCATTGCCCCAAATTCTGGCACGAGGATAGGCCGATTAAACGAGAGTGCCAACAAAGCCGTGCCTGAGTTCAAGATATCCCGGTAGGGCAAGGCCACGAGATCAGCGGCTTGCATGTACAATTGCACGTCCTCGGACGGGATGCGTTCAGGTGTGAAGCGAATTCGGGAATCATCGCTTGCCAACTTACTTAAGAGCTTGGCGTATGCACTGATCTGGCAAGAGCCGACGATCATGAGAACCAAATTTTCGTCAGGCAACTGGCGAAACGCGGAGATGAGCTGGTCGATATTTTTGTAAGGCCGTATTTCTCCAAATGATAGAACGACGATGGCATTAGGTGAAATACCAAGCTTCTCCCGCGCTTTAAGATCTTGTTCATTGGCATATTCACCGCGGTAATGTCCATGCGGAATAACGTAACCTGGCAGCGTCTCCATGGCCGAGAACCTTGCCCTCACGGCCTTCTCGCCGGCCTGAGAGAGTGCAAAGAAAGCGTCGAGGCGCTTTGTAAAAGCCTTCCAGAACCATGCCTCCAGCCTGGGATGCAGTTGCTCGTGGCTCTTGAGATTATGCACCGTCCAAACAATCTTGGTGCCCCTTGAGCGCAAGACATCTATAATGCAAAGTTTCTTTTGCAGATGCAAATAGGCGCTCCGGGCTCCCAATGTGTTCAATGCTGATTCAGGCCAATGAATGTGAAAGATATCGTATCTTCCATCGAAAAGCGTTTTGCGGCTATATTCGATCACTTCAGCGTCGATATTGGTGTAAAAAAGATAGCTGTACGGATTTATCGACCGCATTCCTGGACCAGGATAGGCAAGGATTCTCATCAGTATCCTCAAAGGAAGGTGAATTACGGTTATTCCTCAGACACTCTCGGGACGGAGTGACCTGATTCCGTTCGTCTTGTTCCTCAAGCCTCCAAACTCGAAACAGGAGGGCGGGATTGGCTGAGATGTTGATTGTTAGCGCCTGATGGTTTATTCCTGCGACCGACTCGCCGGATATAACGCACATTGAGGCTAGCTTACACTCCTAAACTAAAGAAGGGAATCCCTCTTTGCCACGCGGAGAGCCTTCCGCCAGATCTTCAACTCCATGAACCACCGGTGATGCGTTACCTTCGAGCGCAATGTGGGCCCGTCCAGTGATTTGTCACTTCGCTGCAAGCGATCTGTGTTTTAAAGCCCCAATCATCGCCTCGGCGACTAGCGTCTAAGCCGCATCGACTACTTAGAGAGACTTTTTTGATACCGATCTTGCCGCGAGCGAGCATAGCGCACTGGGGAGGGCCCGGGAGTCGAGCGTCGAACCGGGCTCGATGTTCGGGCAACAATTGACAATATTCCCGCTTCCGCAGAGCCCCTTCAAGGGCGGGCTTTGGCAATCCGGCTTGCCAAGAACCATGGGTGACATACCAAAGACTACCGACTTATGGAGCTTAAACGGAACCGATTTCGGGAGTGCTCATGAACTGCCGGTAGTCTTTGGCTGCAAAGCTGGCAGAAACGGAAGGCTCGCCGGTCTGCAACGATGCAGGATCGGCATGAATTGAGCAATCAAGCGATCGCGGCGATTCGCCGATAAAGCATGGTAACCTAGGGAATCACTTTTAGAGCTTGGCACGATCCTGCATACTAAAAGAGGCCGCGGATCGACGATCCGTCTAAACGCTCCATAAGTGTCTCGCGCGCCAGGGTGGATAACGATGGCCAAATGGTTGTCGAACCGGATCTAGAAACATTTCCTGAGGTCCCTATGGCAAAGAACGGAACTCGAACAGAACAGGTTCTCTCCTTCTTGCACGCCAGAGTCAACCTTGGAGATTCTGTTGAGAATCTGCAAAAGGCGTACAGAGAAGCCAAGCCCTTTCCTCACTTGGTGCTGGACAATTTCTTCTCTCCCGAGATACTCGAGGGTTTGCTGGACGAATTGCCCCCGTTCGATAGCGAAAAGTGGATTCATGAGAGATATCAGCAGATGGTTAAATCGAATCTACGCTCGGCCTGCGACTTAGGTAAGCGCGGTTTTGAATTCGTCTCCGAGATCCACTCCGCCGGTTTTCTCTATCTCATGTCCGAACTGACGGGCGTACGTGCTCTTCTGCCCGACCCCTACCTGACTGCTTCCGGATATCAGGCCGTGCCTGAGGGGGGGAAGTTTGACATCCACGCCGACCGGAATGCGGACCATTTCACCGGCATGAGGCGAAGCTCTGTAATGATCACGTACTTGAATAAGGATTGGACATCCGGGCTCGGAGGTGAACTGGAACTTTACAACGAGGATGCCACTCGTTGCGAAAAGGTCGTTGAACCTTTGTTCAATCGGGTGGTCATTTTTGAGATTGCCGACAAAAACTTCCACGCGGTTCGGCCAGTTACGTCTGGTTTAGGTGCCATGCGGCGCTCCTTCAGCTGCTACTTTCATGTCGTTGAGAACAACTTTGTTGCTCATAATTCGCTGTGGGCCCCGTCCGTTTATCGAGAATTTGAGTCACCGTGGCGAAAAATTCCTCGCGAACTCGTACCGCCATTGCTGCTCAGAGCATTACGTAGGAAGAAAAGAATGATGTAATCGGTTCGTTTTGGGCGGTAAACAAGAACCTGAACGATCCTTGGAAGGCCGGATTTCGAAGTGGCGAACGTTGCCTGCATCTTTTCCGTGGAGATTTATGAGACCCTGCAGCGACCGCTGATCAGCTGGGGCAAAGCACCGTTTGGCTTGACATTGATTGCCACATGCTTGCAACGGGCCGGTCACAAGGTTCGCTGCTGGGTCGTTTGTCCGGATTCCGATCTGGAGGCGCTGGCCCGGGAGGTTGTCCAGGACTTCGGATGCACCCTGGTCGCGGCAACATCGGTCACCACTCAGTTTACAGCCATACTGGCAGCTTGCCGACCGATCCGCGCTTTATCTCCTCAGGTGACTGTTCTCCTTGGCGGCGCACATCCGAGCTTACACCCTGAAGACGCGATTAACTGCGAAGAGATCGACGCCATCTGTGTTGGGGAAGGCGAAGATCTGGCACTCTCTTTCGCTGCGGCGCTGGATCACGCCGAGGCGCCGCGTAACATTCATGGGCTCTGGGTCAAGGACCGCTCGAGCGGTCAAATTCATCGCAACTCTCCGGCGCCTTTTGTTCAGAACCTTGATCGCTTTCCTATCGCCGATTATGGCCTTTGGGAACGCTGGGTCCGGCCAGCCGATCGCAACTTTCGCGTCGTTATCGGTCGCGGCTGTCCATATGGTTGTACTTATTGCTCGAACCATGCGTTAAAAAAGGTCACGAACGGGAAGTATGTGCGATTCCGTTCACCCGCTCACATATTGTCCGAAATCGAGCTGTTGCTTGAACGCTTTCCGGACCTTGACCATTTTTATCTCGAGATCGAAACGATCGGCTCCTCAACCGCGTTTGCAATCGAACTCTGTGACACATTGGCTGCATTTAATGCGAAGCGTGACCGCCCTCTCGAATTCAGGGCCAATCTGGCGATCACGACGCGACTGGTGCAAGCTCAGGACGAAATGCATCGGCTGCTTTCCGCCTTTCAACGCGCAAACCTCAACCTGCTCAATGTGGGCTTGGAGTCCGGTTCCGAACGCATACGAAAAGACATCCTCAATCGTCCCAGCTACACGAATGAAGCTCTGATCCGCTTCTGTCAGATTGCCAGAACCTATGGCGTCGGAGTCTTTCTTTACACGCTGGTCGGACTGCCTACTGAGACAGCGAGGGACGCTGTTGAAACCGCTCGAGTTGCGCGAGCCTGTCACCCCGTCAATCTGTTCGAGTCAATTTTCTATCCGTATCGAGGCACACGCCTGGCTGAAATCGCGCAGGAAATGCATCTTTTCGATCCGGCCGCTATCTCAACCCGCGAGGAGCGCCTCCGTTCCTACCTTCGTCTGCCCGGCTTCCCTCGCTGGCGCATCTTCTTTGAGTGGGTTTTCATAACATGGCGAGTATTCCATGGGCGCTGGCCGGCCATGAAGATGGCTCGCCCCATCGCCTACAAGATCTTGTGGCGCGCTCCCAAGTTGTTAGCGGCCATTCGACGCGCTACCGCGGCTGTGAAGAGCGGCTATGCTTCACTTGTGTCACATCTGACCGTGCCCGCCAAACCTTAGAATCGTCGGTCCATGGTCGGTTGGTCGGGGCATCAACCCCGCTCTTGTACCAATTACCGAGCATGAGACTCAAATCGAACGCGCTGGCATAAAATATCGGTGTCCGTCACTTTACTGATCGCCGGCGAGACAGCTACTGGGACCGCCGACCCCTGTGAAAGCAGCCAGTTACAGTTCCGGCAGAATTACCGCCTCTGGCACCTAAAGCGCTCAGGAGAGTTGCCGGTCTTTGATTCTCTTCGCTTTCACCTAAGGCGACTTGGGAATCCGGCCGCTTCGATTGACTCGGGAAATAGCGATAGTCATAGTGGGATATCGGAGCGCCCCCGCCTGAGAAATAGGGATGGTGCGCTTCCATCGGAGCCGCTCCCGCGACATAAACTTAAGTCTTGTAAATTCCTGAAATGTTACCTTCGTGACGTTTACCTAACCTTAGGTAACCTATAAAGTAACTAGTACAAGAACATTTATTGCGGTTAGATTTTGGTTTAGCCGCGAATCTGAACTGCCATTCGACAGCTCCTGAGGAACCTTTGTGAGAAAATACCGGAATTTTGCGCTTTTTTTGCTTCTAGCTTTCGTCCTGGTTGCACGCTCGAGAGAATGCGCGGTGTTTGCTTCGACGCCCCCTGTCCTCTACCTATCCGGTACTGCGACCATTACGGCAGTGCAAGGAGGGTCCTCGAGCAACTCATACAAAGTTACGACTGGAGGAAGTTTCTCGGGACTTGTAACGCTCACCTGCGCTGGATTGCCTTCAGGGGTAACCGCCAGCTGGTCGCTGAGCAGTTTCACACCGGCTGTTCCAAGCAGCATCACCTACTCAACCCTCACCTTCCAAGTCGCTTCATCGGTCAAGCCTGGCTGGTACGGCTACACGGTGACCGCCGCCGGAGACGGCCTGAGCGTGCAGTGGGCGTATGCTCTGATCGTGAATCAAGCCGGAGGCGTCAATGCCTCAGTGAGCGCGACAACATTCTCGATGGAATCGATGGGTTCTACCACGCTCAATGTGATCGCCACTCCTGTTGGTGGAGTGAGTACAACGACCGCCCTAACTAAGCCGCAGATCGTCGGCGGGCTGCCGACTGGGGTAACCGCGACGTGGGGTATTCCTGCGATCTCACCGGCCGGTGTCGTCACCTGCCCCCTCTCTTTGGCCGGATCCACCGCTGCCGTTGGAGGCACCAGCAGTTTGCAGTTTTCGGTAACGGTGACAGACAAGAACACGGGAATTTCCTATTCTGCAACGACTAATTCGAGCTTGACGATCTACTTCAACACGCCTAGCCTTCAACTTTCAGCCGCATCGACCCAATCTGTCCTCCTCCCTGGACAGAGCATAAGCGACGTTTTCACGGTCAAGACGGCGGGTTCCTTTCATGGAGCAATTTCGTTGTCGGTTGCGGGGCTGCCCTCGGGGGTAACGGCGACCTGGTCGCAGAGCAGCTTCACGCCGTCGAGCGCCACCAGCACGACCACCTCCACACTTACATTCCAGGTCGCTTCATCGGTCAAGCCTGGCTGGTACGGCTACACGGTGACCGCCGCCGGAGACGGCCTGAGCGTGCAGTGGGCGTATGCTCTGATCGTGAATCAAGCCGGAGGCGTCAATGCCTCAGTGAGCGCGACAACATTCTCGATGGAATCGATGGGTTCTACCACGCTCAATGTGATCGCCACTCCTGTTGGTGGAGTGAGTACAACGACCGCCCTAACTAAGCCGCAGATCGTCGGCGGGCTGCCGACTGGGGTAACCGCGACGTGGGGTATTCCTGCGATCTCACCGGCCGGTGTCGTCACCTGCCCCCTCTCTTTGGCCGGATCCACCGCTGCCGTTGGAGGCACCAGCAGTTTGCAGTTTTCGGTAACGGTGACAGACAAGAACACGGGAATTTCCTATTCTGCAACGACTAATTCGAGCTTGACGATCTACTTCAACACGCCTAGCCTTCAACTTTCAGCCGCATCGACCCAATCTGTCCTCCTCCCTGGACAGAGCATAAGCGACGTTTTCACGGTCAAGACGGCGGGTTCCTTTCATGGAGCAATTTCGTTGTCGGTTGCGGGGCTGCCCTCGGGGGTAACGGCGACCTGGTCGCAGAGCAGCTTCACGCCGTCCAGCGCTACCAGCACTACCACCTCCACACTTACCTTCAACGTTCCTTCCTCGGTTCAGCCCTCATGGTATCTCTACTCCGTGACTGCCGTGGGAGATGGCCTGAGCGTCACTTGGACTTTCGGACTTGTAGTCGAGCCAGCAGTCGGCATGGGGCTGGCGGTGAGCACCATAACTCCAATGGTCAACGCGGGTCAGAGCACCGCGATGACGGTCACGATTGTTCCGAAGAACGGAATCACCGTTGCCTCCGGCTCACCAACAGCCTCTATTACCTCGACGCTGCCTGCGGGTATTACGGCAACATTTGGAACTCCTGTCACCAACTCGAACGGCTCCATCAGCTGGACGCTGACCCTTTCGGCGAGTTCCAGCGCCGCAATAGGAGATGTCCCGTTCACGTTGCAAGCCGGCATCACGGATACCGTCAGCGGGGAGCCGTATAGCCTTTCGCAGCAGTTGAATCTGCTCGTTTCTACGCTGGCGACTATCGTGCCGAACACCACGGCTGGTTCGCCCATGCCGGCCGGCTTCTTGGGCCTCTATAACGAATGGTGGTGCGCTCAAAACGTGATGGGGAGCACTGCGACCGGAGTGAATACTGTTTATCGCAAGCTCATCAGCAACCTGACCGCCTACAATACGGGTACATTGAATTACCGCGTCGGGGGCGACAGCACAGATAAAACTACCGAGCCAATCTCTACCACGGCAGTCCCGTTTGCCCAGCTTTCCGCAGCGGTCCCCGTCGACTTCGATCTTGGAGTGAACTTGGGTTCGGATAACGTGGCGCTGGCGGTGGACCAGGCCAACGCGTATATCAGCCAGATGCCTACCGGCTCGCTCCAATATATCGAGATCGGCAATGAGCCGAACTTTTATGCCAGCCACGGTCTGCGCTCTCCCAGCTACACCTATACCGATTACCTCGCCGACGACACAAACTGGAATGATCACCTGACACCAGTGCTTCCCCCCGGAGTCAAGCTTATGGGACCGGCTTGGTCTACCTACCAGTCGCCGGCGGACGCGGCGACGTTCCTGGCAAACCAGCCCAGCGCCTTTGGCGCTTATTCCATCCACTATTATGCGGCGGCTTCGACTCCCGTTCCTGCCGCCGATTACCTGCTTACCAGCGCCGCGGCAACCACGCTGCCGTCGAATGTGGCCGGCTCTGTACCCGAGGTGCACGCAGCGGGAGCCGTCTACCGCATCGATGAAATCGGGACCCAATCCGGCGCGGGGACAGCGGGGCTGAGCAACGGATTCCAGAGCGCTCTCTGGTCCCTGGACGTGATGTTCGGACTGGCGCAAGTAGGCGTGGATGGCGTCAACTGGCAAACATCGCCCGGAAACGTCAGCGCCCCCTTCGTATTCAACGTCACCGCTGTCACTTCGACGACTAATTCCTACGCTCTGCAGTCCGTGAGCCCACTCTATTACGGACTTCTGCTCTTCCAGCAGGCCACCGCCAACCAAGCCAAGCTCGTGCCGGTCACGGTCACCACTGGCGCCAACGTTACGGCATGGGCTACTTTGGATTCCACTGAAGACGAGGAGCGCGTGGTCATCCTGAACAAGGATGAAGCCAATTCCGGCAAAGTGGCTCTGAACGCTCCCGGCTACACATCGGCTACCGTGACCAGGCTGCTTGCACCCTCCTACTCGTCAACCTCCGGCGTCACCCTCGGTGGCCAGACCTTCGATGGTAGCAGCGATGGCTCCATCCAAGGCACACTTACCCAAGAAACATACACCAGCTCAAATGGCCAATTTGAAATCAACATGCCTACCGTCAGTGGAGCCATGGTCGTACTTAAACCCTGATCACCACGCGCAATACTTTGCCAGAAATTCGAGGGTAAAGCGCCTATTCCACCTGCTGCCCGAATCTGCGGAATGCGCCGTGACGAAACTACGGTGCCTGTCCACTCGCTGGACAAGCAGCAAGAAGGTCAACTTGCTGCTTGTCGGGCAGTTCAATCATCGGTATGAGCGCTGTAGCCCGATACGCCATCGCGTCGCTAAGTCTCATCCAGAGTTTTATTCGATCTCGGTCTCAGGACGAAATCGTTACTACCTCATATAATTGGGATGTGATCTGTTCTTCGACGGCAAACTCCCCAGTTGATTATCGAAGTTTAATGTTGGCGGCGGCTTGTTGGATGGCACAAAGTGGAACAACAGCAATGGCTATTGCTGAGTCTCCCGCTCCACCACCCTTAGCAGAAATCCAGATTGGCGCTCCTGGCCGGCAAATACCCTCCAACTTCATGGGTCTCTCTCATGAATGGGGCGATTCTCGCAATTTCCTCGGCAGCGCAAGCGTCGGAAGGAATCTCATTTATCGGCAATTGATTGCAAATCTGACCGCATATGGAAACGGACCAATTGAGCTGCGCATCGGCGGTGACAGCACAGACGCCACCAAGGAGCCGACACCGGCGTTTATCGCTCCCTTTGCCGACGTGGCAAGAGATACCGGCGCGCACTTTATTTTGGGTGTGAACTTGGCCGCCGGCGATCCCCAACTGGCAGTCCGCCAGGCAAAGTTTTATCTCTCGCTAATGCCACCGGGTTCTGTGGACGCCATCGAGGTGGGAAACGAACCGGATCTTTACACCCGTCATGGCCGCCGCGATCTATCCTTTTCGATCAGTGCTTATTTGGCGGAGATCGATCAATGGCGAAAAGCCCTTTTGCCGGTGCTTCCTCCTGGGGTCAAACTCGCTGGCCCCGCCTGGAACTCGTACGGATTTGGGAGCGTTTTTATGCACTCTCACCTTGATGAGTTTGAAAAGCGACAGCAAGGAGCATTGGGTGTTTTTACATGGCACTACTATCAAACGAGTCCGCAATCGCACCCGGGGCCGGACTACTTTCTCGATTCGCATGCGGCGACCGACGGACCCGATCAGGTGCAGTCGGTAGTGCAGCTTTCGCACGCGAACGGAATTCCTTTCCGTGCGGCGGAAATCAATAGCATCAACGGAGTTGGTGTGCATGGAGCGAGCGACGATTTTGCGACGGCCCTCTGGGCGATCGATACAATGTTTGAATACCTCCGGGTGGGCGTTGATGGCGTCAACTGGGAAGCCTCGGATGGAAACTACGACAATCCCTTCTACTTCAGCGTTAACCAGTCAGTAAATCCAAACACTTTCTCTCTCAAATACGTTAGTCCGCTCTACTGCGGGTTGCTTTTCTTTCAAGCTGCAACTGGAAACCGGGCGCGCATGTTGGCGGTGAGCCTTCACACGCCGGAGAAAGTGAACCTGAAAGTTTGGGCCACGCTTGATGGAACCGATGCGGAACATATCGTCGTTATCAACAAAGACAAGTATCGCGGGGGAGAAGTTGTATTTCCGTCGGGTGGTCGCACCCAAGCTACCGTGCGTCGTCTGCTTGCACCCTCACCAGAGTCGACTTCAAACGTCACCTTCGCTGGGCAGTCCTTTGATGGCAGTAAGGACGGCCGCCCCTTGGGAGCGCCACAGGTGGAGAAACTTAATTGCTCGAGGCAATCTTGCTCCGTTCCCGTCCCGCCAGCCAGCGCCGCGCTGGTCACGCTCGCCTACTAACTGTCTCAGCTTCATTCATGTCGCAAAAAGCCCAATCGGTCCGCCCAATCATCCTCTTTCTGCCCGGTTCTAGTACTAGTCGATCCTGAAAAAGTGATTTTCAGATCGTCTCGTACGACCTGGCCGGGCCGATATGGGCCGGGATGAACTGAATGAGAGTACCGGGACATCCTTTACGTTTTAGACCGGGGACATGGTTTACAAGCCCCTTGCGGTGAGAGTGGCTCTGGTTGCGGGTTTTCGGCAGGCTTTGCCGGTCTTCAGATCCATGATAGTCGTCGTCGTAGCCGTGGGAATGTGGGAATCCCCGCAGGGATTTCCAAGGGGTGTGGGAAGGGTGGAAAGCCGGCTTCTTGGCTTTCCATGCTTTCCATACCCCGGCATTTCCATGGCTTGTTTTTTGGGCCGCGCGCGAATCTCAGCGAATCACAAGGTCGTCTACGAGCATGAGTCCGAAGTCATACTCCATAGGTCAACCTTAGGTTTCCCTTCGACAATTCTGATTCCGGCTATAACGAAGCCCTTTTGCTTCC
>Ga0302320_10007712_pt1 | contig 23622 bp, 19 predicted proteins | sample Bog_T0_3_FD_202130 | JGI IMG/M metagenome (GOLD analysis project Ga0302320, IMG submission 202130) | Peat permafrost microbial communities from Stordalen Mire near Abisko, Sweden - Bog_T0_3 | ecosystem: Environmental > Terrestrial > Soil > Wetlands > Peat | place: Sweden: Abisko, Stordalen Mire... | reverse complement strand
GTTGAGTTCGGCGAGTACCTGTTCGGGGGCGTCGGGCCAGAAACAGTCGGAGTGCGGGTAGTCGCACTCCCACGCGATGATGTCGATGCCGATTTCGTGCCGCAGCTTCAGCGACGTCTTGTCGGTCACGTAGCAGGCCAGCGAATGCTCGCGGAACACGTCGCTGGGCAGCTTCTTGCCGAAGTCGCGGCGCAACCACTTCTGGTTGGTGTAGTGCCGGTCGCTGCGGTCCAGATAGAACGGAATCCAGCCGATGCCGCCCTCGGAAAACGCGAACTTCAGGTCCGGGTAATTGCGCATCGCCGGGCCCCACAACAGGTCCTGCGCGCACATCGCCGAGACCTGGGTGGCCAGGATGATCAGGTTGTCGATGGGCGCGTTGGGCGCCATGCTGATCGCCCCGAAGCCCGTGCCGATGTGCAGACACATCACCACGTTCTGGTCGGACAACGTCCGGAACACCGGACCCCAGTAGTCCTCGTCGTGGTAGCTGGGCAGGCCTTCCAGATGCGGCAATTCCGGCATGGTGACGGCCCGACAGCCCTTCGCGGCGACACGGCGGATCTCGGCGCACATGGCCTCGGGGTTCCACGTCGGCAGGACGGCGATCGGGATGAAGCGATCCGGATAAGCCCCGGCCCAATCGTCGATGTGCCAGTCGTTGTAGGCCGACACCATGACCAGCGTGACCTCCTCGCGGTGCATGTTGAGGTGGCGGGCCGAGAAACCGGCGAACGTCGGGAAGCACATCGACGCGAGGATGCCGTTGCGGTTCATGTCGCGGACGCGCTCGTGGACGTCGTAGACGCCGGGGCGCATCTCCGCGAAGCCGGCGGGGTCACGGCCCCACTCCTCGGCCGGCCAGGACACCACCGCGTTCAATCCGCTGACGCCCTGCGGCCTGCCCTGGTACATCCATTGGTCGACGCCTTTGTCGTCGGTGACGACGACCGGTGCCTCGTCGACGTATTTGGCCGGGACATGGCGAACGAACATATCCGGCGGCTCCACCACGTGGTCGTCGATACTCACCAGGATCAGGTCGTCGGTGTTCACTATTCAAACTCCTCGATGCTTACTCGGCGCAAATCACCACGCGTGGACGCGGTTCTGGGCCGACTCTAGCCCCAGTTCGATGAGCAACTCGGTGGCGTCGGCGGCCTGCTCGCAGATCGTGGGAACCTCGGCGCGCTCGGTCGCGCTGAAGGTCTCCAGCACGAACGCGGCCGGGTCCCTGCGTCCGGGCGGGCGGCCGATACCGATGCGTACTCGCTGAAAGTCCTTGGTACCCAGCGCGGTCGCTGCCGAGCGCAGCCCGTTATGCCCGCCCTCGCCGCCACCGAGCTTGAGCCGGATGCGGCCGAAGTCGATGTCGAGATCGTCGTGGATGACGACTATGTCAGCCGGGGGCACCGAGTAGAACTTCGCCAGCGGGCCGACCTGGCGACCGGACTCGTTCATGTAGCAGCGCGGCTTGGCCAACACAACCGCATGCCCGGCCAACCGCCCGGTGACGATTTCAGCACCGGAACGCTTGTGCGTCTTGAATTTCGAGCCCAGCCTGGCGGCAAGCACGTCGGCAACCATGAACCCCACGTTGTGCCGGGTACGGGCGTAGTTCTCTCCCGGGTTGCCCAGGCCGACCACTAGAAGCGGTTCGGCCACGTCGCGAGCCGTCTACTCGGACTCGTCCGCGCCAGACTCGTCCCCGCCAGCGTCGGCGCCCGCTTCGTCGGAGGCCGCGGGGCCACTGGCGCCCGAACCCTCCTCCTGGAGGTCGGCGGCGGTCGGCGCGTTCACCACATTGACCACCAGCAGATCCGGGTCGGAAATCAGGTTGACGCCTGCAGGCAGCGGGACCTGTGCGGCTGTGAATTGGGTTCCCGGCGCAGCGCCCTCGACAGAGACCGTCAGCTGCTCGGGAATCGACATCGCCTCGGCCTCGATCTCGATGGTGTTGGTCTCCTGGGTGACCAGAGTGTCGGGTGCGGCGTCGCCCTCGACGACGACGGTGACCTCTACGACGACCTTCTCGCCGCGACGCACGACCAGCAGGTCGGCGTGCTGAATGCTGCGGCGGATCGGGTGGATGTCGAGCGCTTTGGTCAATGCCAGCTGTTCGGTACCGGCGATGTCGAGCACCAGCACTGCGTTGGTGCCCGAGTGCCGGAGCACGGTCGCGAAGTCGCGCCCAGGCAGTTCCAGGTGCTGTGGATCGGCGCCGTGACCGTAGAGGACGGCGGGAATCTTGCCGTCGCGGCGGGCTCGCCGGGACGCGCCTTTGCCGGTCTCGGTTCGCACCGTGACCTTCAGTGCGTTGCCTGCTGATTTAGCCATTGTGTCGCTCCTGTGTGCTCGGCGCCTAGTTCTGGGGCACGGCCAGGATCGCGACAATCTGTCGGTCCCCGTCGATAACGGTGCTGGCTAGCCTGCCAATCACCCTCGCCGTGACGCTCGGTCAGGGTAGCGCATCTGGACCTCCGAGCAGAAATTTGGGCGCAACCGTCACAACTGCCACATGCGTCTCTGGCGAGGGCGAGACTCTGTCTGCCCACCTCCGCGCGACAACATTGAGCCGCAGCGCGGGCGTCCACCCGCCCGGCCCCGCGAGCGTACGTGCACCGCGAAAAATCGGGAATCGCAGTGTGCATACGCTCGCGGCGAAGGGACCCTCAGAGTGGATATTTAGTGGCCGTGAGCTGCTCGGATAGCTCCCACAGCGCGGCTGCGGTAGCTGCGTTTTGCGCCGCCCCGGAGCGTCCGACTGGCTGGGTGCGGCCGAGAAATTTGTATCGCGGGCCGACGTACGTGTTGCCCGGCAAGTCCTGCGACGCCGCGTACAGCGTCTGCCGGGCGCCGAATGCGGCGTCGGTGGCCACCACCCGGGTTGCGGCTGACATCAGCTCATCGCCGAATTTGTTTCCCGACTGCCCTTGCAGATTGGTGTGCGAATAGCCGGGATGGGCCGCCAGCGCGCGCAGCGGCGAACCCGAGGCTTCGAGGCGTCGCTGCAGCTCGCTGGTGAACAGCAGGTTGGCCAGCTTCGATTGACCGTACGCCGGCCAGGACGAGTATCGCCGGGTCTTCCAGTTCAGGTCGTCGAGGCTGATGCGGCCGATCCGGTGCATCTCCGACGACACCGTGACGACCCGATCGGAGAGCTTGGGCAGCAGCAGGTTGGTCAGCGCGAAATGACCGAGATGGTTGGTGCCGATCTGGCTCTCGAAGCCGTCCACGGTGAGCGCGAACGGGGTGGCCATGATGCCGGCGTTATTGATCAGGACGTCGACTTTGGCTATCCCGTCGGCGAACTGGCGCACCGAGGTCAGATCCTGCAGGTCGAGTTGCCGCACCTCGACATCACCGGTCATCTCCTTAGCGGCGGCCTCACCTTTCGCTGTGTTGCGGACCGCCAGGATGACCTTGGCGCCATGTCCAGCCAGCTCGCACGCGGTCACCGCGCCCAGCCCACTATTGGCGCCTGTGACGATGGCGGTGCGCCCGGCGAACGAGGGGAGATCTGCAGCAGTCCAATCAGTCATACCTCCCAGTGTCTCTTAGTGGCCGGGGTCGAACTCCAGCGGGATGGCTGAGTTAAAGCGCCGCGAGACTGCAACTAGCAGCGGCGTTACTCGAGAAATAGGTAGGCAGTGACAGTCTCGCGGTGATTACTTGGCGGCGACGACGAATCCGCGGATGATCGCCTCGATGCCGGTTGACTGCGCGACCGCCTGATCCGCCAGACTGCTGATGGTCAGCTGAACCAGATAACGCTGCTTGGCGGGCGCCGATCCGGTGGGTATGACGATTCGGTTCCAGCTGTGCAGACGCGTGTTGTCGAGGTCGTAGCTGCCCTGGATCATCGACGACGGAAATCCGTTGAAATCTGCCGTCGAATTGTCCAGCTGGGTGAAGTTCTCGAAAAGCTGGGCATCGTCGTTGCCATGCTTGACGACCTGGGCGGCGTCGAAGTCCCCACGCAGCATGAACACGACAAGCCTCGCCGTCGGATACTTGCCGCCCTTGGAGAGAATCACCGTCTCCGGCGTGATATTCGGACTGGTGAACGGCGACCATCCCGGTGGCGTCGGTATCGACACCGTCAGATCAGTCAGCGAACTCGGCGCCACCTGCTTTCCGGTGACGCCGATGCTTTCCAGATACTGCGACAGGGGGACCGGCTTTTCGGTAGCCGTGGTAGTGGTGGCCGCGGTTGTCGAACTCTTTGCCAAGATCGATTGGTAGTCAGGGGGTTTCGGTGCGCAGGCAATCGCAGACGTCGTCAGCGCCACGACCGCGAGCAGCTTGATTGCCCGTGCCGTCACAGAATCTCGCGGACCGCGTCGATCGGTCGAGCCAGCCGGGTTCCCTTCGGCGTGACGACAAACGGCCGTTCGATCAGGATCGGGTGTTCGGCCATGGCGTCGAGCAGCTGGTCATCGGTTGCGTCGGCGAGGTTGAGCTCGGTGTAGAGCGATTCACGTTTACGCACTGCGGTGCGGACCTCGATACCCGCGTCGGCGATCATGCCCGCCAGCTCATCCCGCGCTGGCGGGGTCTTCAAGTACTGGACAATGGTGGGTTCAATACCGTTTTCGCGCAACAACTCCAGCGTCTTACGCGAGGTGCTGCACTTGGGGTTGTGGTAGATGACCGCCGTAACCGGCTTTGCGGCCATCTACGCGTCTCCGTCGAATAGTCCTGTGACTGAGCCGTTTTCGAAGACAGCGCGAATGGTGCTGGCCAGCAGCGGGGCGATGGACAGAACCGTGAGCTGGGGGAAGCGCTTCTCTTCGCCGATCGGGAGTGTGTTCGTGACGATCACCTCCCGTGCGCCGCACGCGGCCAGTCGCTCGGCGGCCGGGTCAGACAGCACGCCGTGCGTCGCCGCCACGATGACGTCATTGGCGCCGTCTTCAAGCAGCAGCTTCACCGCGCCGGCAATGGTGCCGCCGGTGTCGATCATGTCGTCGATGAGGACACAGGTACGGCCCGCGACTTCGCCCACCACGCGGTTGGAGACGACCTGGTTTGGCACCCGCGGGTCACGCGTCTTGTGAATGAACGCCAGCGGAACGCCGTCCAATGCGTCGGCCCACTTCTCGGCGATGCGCACCCGGCCCGAGTCGGGTGAGACAACCACCATGTTGCCGTCGGGGTAGTTGTCCTTGATATAGCCGGTCAGCAGGTTCTGCCCGCGCATGTGGTCGACGGGCCCGTCGAAGAAACCCTGGATCTGATCGGTGTGCAGGTCGACGGTCACGATCCGGTCGGCTCCCGCCGTCTTGAGCAGGTCGGCGACCAGTCGCGCCGAAATCGGTTCGCGGCCGCGGTGCTTCTTGTCCTGCCGGGCGTAGGGGTAGAACGGCATGACGGCGGTGATCCTCTTGGCGCTGCCCCGCTTGAGCGCGTCGATCATGATCAGCGATTCCATCAGCCAGCGGTTGACCGGTGCCGGGCACGACTGCAAGACGAACGCGTCGCACCCGCGAACCGATTCGTCGAAACGCACAAAGATCTCGCCGTTGGCGAACTCCCGTGCCGTCTGCGCGGTGACGTGGACGTCGAGTTCTTTAGCAACCTGTTCGGCCAGCTCCGGATGCGCACGGCCGGAGAAGAGCATTAAGTTTTTGCGGTTATCGGTCCAGTCGTGGCTCAACGTGCCGCCCTCGCCGTATCGGGGGATTGGATGACTCATCGTAAGGCCTGGTTGCCAGACAGCGAATTCATGATGGCTAATCGAGCTCGGATGTCTTAGCGGGGTTTTCGTGGGCCTGGTTGGCCTTCTCAGCAGCCTCGGCGGCCGCGCTGCCCGGCCGCTTGCGCGCAACCCAGTCTTCGATATTGCGTTGTGGGCCCGCGGACACCGCCAGCGCCCCCGGCGGGACATCGTCGCGTACTACGGTGCCCGCGCCCGTGTACGCCCCATCGCCGATGGTAACCGGAGCCACGAACATGGTGTCCGAGCCGGTGCGCACGTGGGAGCCGACAGTGGTGCGCTGTTTGGACGTGCCGTCGTAGTTGACGAACACGCTCGACGCACCGATATTGCTGTGTTCGCCGATGTCGGCGTCGCCGACATAGGTCAGATGCGGAACCTTGCTGCCGGCACCGATGGTGGAATTTTTGGTCTCGACGAACGCACCGAGCTTGCCGTCGGCACCCAGCGCGGTGCCGGGCCGCAGGTAGGTGAACGGGCCGACGTTGGCGCCGGCACCGATCGACGACGACGTGGCGTGGCTGCGGACCACGGAAGCGGTGTCACCGACGGTGACGTCGGTCAGCGTAGTATCCGGGCCGACGACGCAGCGCCCACCGATCTGGGTTCGGCCGAGCAGCTGGGTTCCGGGGTGGATCACGGTGTCGCGGCCGATCGTCACGTCGACGTCGATCCAGGTGGTGGCCGGATCGATGATGGTGACGCCGGACATTTGGTGGGCGGCCACAATCCGGCGGTTGAGTTCGGCGCCCAGCTGGGCCAGCTGGACGCGGTTGTTGACGCCGGCCACCAACGCGCTGTCGTCGACGTTCTGCGCGCGTACGGTCTCGCCGTCCCTGCGCAGGATGGAGACGACGTCGGTGAGGTAGAGCTCCTGCTGGGCGTTGTTGGAGCTCAGCCGGCTCAGTGCCGACCGCAACGCGGCGATGTCGAAGGCGTAGACGCCGGCGTTGACTTCGCGGATCTCGCGTTGCGAGGGCGTCGCGTCGGTGTGTTCCACGATCGCCATCACTTCGTTGTCCTGGGTCCGCAGGATGCGGCCGTACCCGGAGGGGTCGGTGAGCATCGTGGTCAGCACCGTCACCGCGGCCGATGCGGCGCTGTGGGTGGCGATCAGATCGGCCAGGGTGTCCGCGTCCAGCAGCGGGGTGTCGCCCGAGGTGACGACGACGATGCCGGCGTAGTCGTCGGGCAGCGCGGACAGGCCGCAAAGGACGGCGTGACCGGTACCGCGTGGCCGGTCCTGCAGCGCGACGTCGATGGTGCGTCCAAGGGCGTTGGACAGCTCGGCGACCAGCGGCGCGATGCGCTCGTGGTCGTGGCCGAGCACAACGACCAGATGTTGTGGCGCCACCTTGGTGATCGCATGCAGCGAATGGGACAACATGCTGCGACCGGCGATGGTGTGGAGCACCTTCGGGGTGTCTGACCGCATCCGGCTGCCGGGCCCGGCCGCCAGGACCAGGACTGCGGTGTCACCACGAAACGTCATGCCGTCAAGGGTGTCATTTCACCTGCACCGGACGCAAAAAACCAAAGCTCCGTCGCCAGGACTCGAACCTGAACTATCTGAACCAAAATCAGAAGTGCTGCCGATTACACCACGACGGATTGCGTGCCCTCGACCCGCTGACGGGCCGCGCCACAAACTGTAGATGCTACGCGGGCCGGTCGTCGTGCCCGGCAACCGGACATCACGGATACCCTGATTGACGTGGCCGCGCCGGATAAAGAACCCGATAAGGAAGTGCGGGCACCGCGCGCCCGGATGACCGGCAGTGAGCGCCGACAGCAACTCATCGGCATCGCGCGCTCGTTGTTCGCCGAACGCGGCTACGAAGGTGCCTCCATCGAGGAGATCGCCCAGCGCGCAAACGTGTCCAAGCCGGTTGTCTACGAGCATTTCGGCGGCAAAGAGGGTCTGTACGCCGTGGTGGTCGACAGGGAGATGTCGGCGCTGCTGGATGGCATCACCTCGTCGTTGACGATGAACCGGTCCCGGGTGCGCGTCGAGCGCGTGGCGCTTGCGTTGCTCACCTACGTCGAGGAGCGCACCGACGGGTTCCGGATCATGATTCGCGACTCGCCGGCGTCGATCAGCTCGGGCACCTACTCCAGCTTGCTCAACGACGCGGTCAGCCAGGTCAGCTCCATCCTGGCCGGCGACTTCGCCCGCCGCGGTCTGGACCCGGACCTGGCACCGCTGTACGCCCAGGCACTGGTGGGCTCGGTGTCGATGACCGCGCAGTGGTGGCTCGATACTCGGGAGCCCAAGAAAGAAGTGGTCGCCGCGCACCTGGTCAACCTGATGTGGAATGGCTTGACCCACTTGGAAGCCGATCCTCGGTTGCAGGACGAGTAGGTCGCGCCTAAGCAGACTATTTCTGGGACAACCGGGGCGTCTACGACATCGGCACCCGCATTATGTATCCCTGGAATACGATGCCCTGGAACTAACCCCGGTCCGTTACCCGCAGTCGCGGGATAGCAGGTCGGCGATGGTTTCGCGGCGTACCAGCTCGCGTGCCCGACCGTCCTTTACCGCCACCACCGGCGGTCGGCCGACCATGTTGTAGTTCGACGCCATGCTGTGGTGATAGGAGCCGGTGCAGGCCACGGCGAGCAGGTCGCCGGGGTGCAGGTCCGCCGGGAGCTCGATATCGCGAGCGATCTCGTCGCCGGCCTCGCAGTGTCGGCCGGCCACGGTGACGCGCTGCTTGACTCCCAGTGGATGCCGGTTCGCCAGCGCCACCGTGTATTGCGCGCCGTACAACGACACCCGCGGGTTGTCGCTCATTCCGCCGTCTACCGCAACGAAGGTGCGCCCGCCCGGTTGCGTCTTGACCGAGCACACCCGGTACAGGGTGACGCCGGCCCGGCCGCTGATGCCCCGACCGGGCTCGACCACGATGGTCGGCCGGGGGAAATGTTCCGCGGCGCAGGCTTCGTCCAATGCGTCCTCGATGACGTCGGCCAGCTCTTCGAGGTTGAATTCCCGATCACCGGGGATATAGGGGATCGCGTGGCCACCGCCGATGTTGAGTTCGGTCAGGATGACTCCGTGCCTGGCGCGGATGTCGGCCATGGCGGCGATCATCCGGCGAATCGCCTCGCCGTACAGCGCCGGATCGGTCACCTGCGAGCCGATATGGCAGTGCAACCCGACCAGGTCGAGGATGGGATGCGCCAGCACCCGGTTTACCGCGTCGGCAGCGTGCCCCTGTGCGAGGGTGAAGCCGAACTTCTGGTCGCTGATACCGATCGGATGGCCCGCCTCCTCCGCGGGCCGTTCCGGCCCGCATCGTCGCCCGGCGAAGGTAATCGCGGGGTGTCCGTGGATGTCGATGTCCGGGGTCACCCGGATGAGCACCGCCTGCCGCCGGCGGGCCAGACCCGCGACGTATGCGACCTCGATGTTTGAGTCCAGCACGATGCGCCCAACCCCAACCCGCACCGCGTCGAGTATTTCGTCAGACGATTTCGCGTTGCCGTGCATGACGATGCGGGACGGTTTCACCCCGCCGGCCAGGGCAACGGCGAGCTCACCGGCTGAGCAGACGTCGACGCCCAGGCCCTCTTCGTGCGCCCAGCGCGCCACCGCGGTGGTCAGCAGCGACTTTCCGGCATAGACGATCTGGACTCCGCGCAACGCGCGGCGGTAGCGGCGGGCGCGGTCCCGGAAGTCGGTTTCGTCGATCACGTAGGCCGGGGTGTGGAACTCGTCGGCGATGTCGCTGAGGGGCACGCCGCCCACGCACAGCCGGCCGCTCTCGTCGGAGTGCGTGGTGACGGGCCAGATCGCCGGATCGAACCGTTGGGGGGCCGCGCGACCAAGAGACGGCAGGATGTCGAGCAATGTCATGATCCCAACGTGCGCCCGGGCGGAGCCGGGCGCCGCATTCTTTACGATCCCTTGACGACCCCCTGCTCGATATTGACGACGTTCGGCGCTCCTCGATGGCCCCTTAGAATGGCGGCATCATGACCGCACCGGGGCCGGCTCGCCCAGAAACCCCAATCGCGGGGCTCGTTGAATTGGCGCTCACGGCGCCGACCCTCCAGCACCTCATCGAGTCCAGCTCGGGAGTACCCGCCGAATTGAGCCTGGTCGGCCCAGCCAGTGCGCGGCTGTTCGTGGCCAGTGCGCTGGCACAGCAGGGTTCCTTGCTGGTGGTCACCGCCACCGGGCGCGAAGCCGACGACCTCGCCGCTGAACTGCGAGGTGTTTTCGGCAGTGCGGTGGCCGTCTTCCCGTCCTGGGAAACTCTGCCGCACGAGCGGCTGTCTCCCGGCGTCGACACCGTCGGCACCCGCTTGATGGTGCTACGCCGGCTGGCCTATCCCGACGACGCCCGGTTGGGGCCGCCCCTGCGGTTGGTGGTGACCGCGGCGCGCTCGTTGCTGCAGCCAATGGCGCCACGGCTGGGTCACCAGGAACCGGTCACCTTGCACGTCGGTCAAGAGATCGGCTTCGAAGAAGTGATCGCCCGGCTGGTCGAGCTGGCATATACCCGGGTGGACATGGTCGGCCGGCGCGGAGAGTTCGCCGTCCGCGGCGGGATTCTCGACATTTTCGCCCCTACGGCCGAGCACCCGGTGCGTGTTGAGTTCTGGGGTGACGAGGTCACCGAAATGCGGATGTTCGCGGTCGCCGATCAGCGCTCCATCCCGGAAATCGAGGTCGAGACGCTGGTCGCAGTGGCCTGCCGTGAACTGCTGCTCACCGACGACGTGCGGGCGCGGGCCGCCGAGTTGGTCGCACTGGCGGCCGCGCGGGGTCAGACAGGGGAAGCTGCCATCACCGGCAGCGTCACCGACATGCTGGCGAAGCTGGCCGAGGGCATCCCCGTGGACGGGATGGAAGCGCTGCTGCCGGTGCTGCGGCCGGACGATCACGCGCTGCTGGTCCAACAGCTGGCCGAGGGAACGCCGGTGTTGGTCTGCGACCCGGAAAAGGTGCGCACCCGGGCCGCTGACCTGATCAAGACCGGGCGGGAGTTCCTGGAGGCTTCCTGGTCGGTGGCCGCGCTGGGTACCGACGCGCCCGTCGACGTTGCACAGCTGGGCGGGGCAGGGTTCGCCGAGCTGGACGACGTGCGGGCCGCGGCGGCCCGGTCCGGCCATCCGTGGTGGACGTTGAGCCAGCTCAGCGACGAAGCGGCGATCGAGCTCGACATCCGGGCCGCGCCGTCGGCGCGGGGTCATCAGCACGACATCGACTCCATCTTTGCGATGCTGCGCGCCCATGTCGCGACCGGCGGGTACGCGGTGATGGTGGCGCCGGGAACCGGCACTGCGCATCGGGTGGTGGAGCGGCTGGCCGAATCCGACACCCCGGCCGCGATGCTGGACGCCGGCGCCGCTCCCCAAAGTGGTGTCGTCGGGGTGCTCAAGGGTCCGCTGCACGGCGGCGTTGTGATACCCGGCGCCAACCTGGTCGTCATCACCGAAGCGGATCTGACCGGCAGCCGGGCCACGGCCGTCGACGGCAAGCGGCTCGCGGCCAAGCGCCGCAACACCGTCGACCCGCTGGCGCTGACGGCCGGTGACCTGGTGGTGCACGATCAGCACGGCATCGGGCGGTTCGTCGAGATGGTCGAGCGCACCGTTGGTGGCGCACGGCGCGAATACCTGGTGCTGGAGTACTCATCCAGCAAGAAGGGCCAAGCGGCTGACAAGCTTTATGTCCCAATGGATTCCCTGGATCAGCTGTCGCGGTACGTCGGCGGCCAAGCCCCGGCGCTGAGCAAGCTGGGCGGCAGCGACTGGACCAACACCAAGACCAAGGCCCGCCGCGCGGTGCGCGAGATCGCCGGCGAGCTGGTCTCGCTGTACGCCAAGCGGCAGGTCAGCCCCGGATACGCGTTCGGACCGGACACCCCCTGGCAGGCCGAGATGGAGGACGCATTCGGCTTCACCGAGACCGTTGACCAGCTCACCGCGATCACCGAGGTCAAGGCCGACATGGAGAAGTCGGTGCCGATGGACCGGGTGATCTGCGGCGACGTCGGCTACGGCAAGACCGAGATCGCGGTGCGCGCGGCGTTCAAAGCGGTTCAAGACGGCAAACAGGTCGCCGTGCTGGTGCCCACCACCCTGTTGGCCGACCAGCATCTGCAGACCTTCCGCGACCGGATGGCCGGGTTCCCGGTGACGGTCAAGGGCTTGTCCCGGTTCACCGACCCCGCCGAGTCCCGCGCCGTGATCGACGGCATGGCCGACGGGTCGGTGGACATCGTGATCGGCACGCATCGCCTCCTGCAGACGGGCGTGCGCTGGAAGGATCTGGGCCTCGTCGTGGTCGACGAGGAACAGCGGTTCGGCGTCGAGCACAAGGAACACATCAAGTCGCTGCGCACCCACGTCGACGTGCTGACCATGAGCGCCACCCCGATCCCGCGCACCCTGGAGATGAGCCTGGCCGGGATTCGCGAGATGTCGACGATCCTGACGCCCCCCGAGGAGCGCTACCCGGTGCTGACGTACGTCGGCCCGCACGAAGACAAACAGATCGGCGCCGCACTGCGCCGGGAGCTGCTGCGCGACGGGCAGGCCTTCTACGTGCACAACCGGGTCAGCTCCATCGACGCGGCCGCCGCGCGGGTCCGCGGTCTGGTGCCCGAGGCGCGGGTCGTCGTCGCGCACGGACAGATGCCCGAGGACCTGCTGGAACGCACCGTGGAGGGGTTCTGGAACCGCGAGTACGACATCCTGGTGTGCACCACGATCGTGGAGACCGGCCTGGACATCTCGAACGCGAACACGCTGATCGTGGAGCGCGCCGACACGTTCGGGCTGTCTCAGCTGCATCAGCTGCGTGGCCGGGTCGGTCGCAGCCGGGAACGCGGTTATGCGTACTTCCTGTATCCGCCGGAGGTGCCGCTGACCGAGACGGCATACGACCGGTTGGCGACCATCGCGCAGAACAACGAGCTGGGCGCGGGCATGGCGGTCGCCATGAAGGACCTCGAGATCCGCGGCGCGGGCAACGTACTGGGTATCGAGCAGTCTGGGCACGTCGCAGGGGTGGGCTTCGATTTGTACGTGCGGCTAGTAGGTGAGGCCGTGGAGGCGTATCGGGCCGCGGCCGACGGGAAGACCGTCACCAGCGCGGAAGAGCCCAAGGATGTGCGCATCGACTTGCCGGTGGACGCGAACCTCCCGCCGGACTACATCGCGAGCGACCGGCTGCGGCTGGAGGGCTACCGGCGGCTGGCCGCGTCGGCCTCTGATAGCGATGTCGCGGCCGTGGTTGAGGAGCTCACCGACCGTTACGGGGCGCTGCCCGAACAGGCCGAACGGCTGGTCGCGGTGGCGCGGCTGCGGCTGCTGTGTCGCGCCGCGGGCGTCATCGAAGTTTCGGCCCCATCTGCGGCGGCAGTGCGACTGTCGCCGGTCGACCTGCCGGATTCCGCCCAGGTGCGACTCAAGCGGATGTACCCGAGCGCGCAGTACCGTGCTACCACGGCCACCGTGCAGGTCCCCATTCCGCGGGAGGGCGGCCCCGTTGGAACCCTGGGCGCGCCGCGCATCCGCGATCTGGAGCTGGTTCAGATGGTGGCCAACCTGGTAACGGCACTTCAGGGAAAGCCGCAGCAAGATATCGGTATAACGAGTCAACCTGCACCTTTAACCGCAGCAATGCCGAGTGAGGAGCGACAAGCGCGATGATCGTTGTCTTGTTCGACCCACGCCGCCCGTCGCTGGTTCCGGTGGAGGCCATCGAGCACCTCACCGGCGAGGTGCAATACACCGAGGAAATGCCCGTCGCGGTGCCCTGGTCGCTGCCCGCGGCGCGCCCCGTGCACTCCGGAGACGACGCACCGGTATTGCTGTCGTCGGACCCCGACCACCCCGCCGTCACCGCGCGATTGGCCGCCGGAGCCCGGTTGATTTCGGCACCGGACACACCGCGCGGCGAACGACTGGTCGACGCGGTCGCGATGATGGACAAGCTGCGCACCGCCGGACCATGGGAAGGCGAGCAAACCCACGAGTCGTTGCGCAAGTTCCTGCTGGAAGAGACCTACGAGGTGCTGGACGCGGTGCATAGCGGCAATGCCGATCAGCTGCGCGAAGAACTCGGCGACGTGCTGCTCCAGGTGCTCTTCCACGCACGCATCGCCGAGGACGCGCCACAGCTCCCCTTCACCATTGACGACGTTGCCACCACGCTGATGCGAAAGCTAGGCAACCGGGTACCTGGAGTACTTGCCGGTCAACCGATTTCGCTAGAGGATCAGTTGTCGCAGTGGGAAGAACGCAAGGCGGCCGAGAAATCACGGAACTCGGTGATGGACGACGTCCATACCGGTCAGCCCGCGTTAGCGCTGGCGCAGAAGGTGATTGAGCGTGCCGGCAAAGCCGGGGTGCCGGCAGGGCTGGTTCCGGGCGAGATCACCACTGTTTTCGTCTCAGCTGACGTCGATGCGGAAAACTCGCTGCGCACAGCGGTTTTAGAGTTCGTGGACACGGTCCGTATGGTGGAGAGAACGATTGCGGCCACCCGCCGGGGGGACGGCGTTCCAGAGGAGTTCGATGTAACTCCGCGGGGCGAGATCACCGAGCAGGAGTGGCGCACCCACTGGCCATCCGGTGAACCTCCCGTCGAGGAACCGCTGGCGCCGGATGCGGCGGACGACGCTGATGTCGTCATCGAGCCAGAGGATGCGGAGTAGCCAGAGTCCGCTGGTCAGCATCACTAATTGCGTGGTGGCGGTGCGTCGGGGCTTCGCGGCGGCGGGGGCAATTCGCGAACCCATGGGACGATGGTCGTGGCTGAACTGGGTATCGGGAAGTTGTAGGGGAGTTGCTAAAGAACGCCGTGTCGCCGAGGCGCTGGTTGCGCGCGGTCGCCGTGATCGGGGCGACCGCGATGCTTTTGGCGTCCAGTTGTACCTGGCAGCTCAGCATGTTCATCCCGGACGGCGTGCCGCCGCCGGCTGGGGACCCGGTGCCGCCGGTCAATACGCACGCCAGCGGTCGGCCCGCGGATCAGCTGCGTAGCTGGGCGGAGCAACGTTCGGGTGCGCTGGAGATTCCGGTCATCGCGCTGGAGGCCTACGCCTATGCTGCGCGGGTGGCCGAGGTCGAGAACCCGAAGTGTCACATCGCATGGACGACGTTGGCCGGCATCGGGCAGGTGGAGAGCCACCACGGCACGTACCGGGGCGCGGTGCTGGCGCCGAACGGAGATGTCACTCCAGCCATCAGGGGTGTCCGTCTCGACGGCAGCGGCGGCACAGTCCGCATCGTCGACAGCGCGGAAGACGTGACCGACGACGACGGGGTGGCTCGCGCGCTGGGACCGATGCAGTTCATTCCCGAGACATGGCGGTTATACGGGGTGGACGCCAACAACGACGGCATTATCAGTCCGGACAACATCGACGACGCCGCACTCTCGGCGGCAGGCTACTTGTGTTGGCGTGGAAAGGATCTCGCCACGCCCCGCGGGTGGATGACCGCGCTGCGGGCCTACAACAACTCCAGCGTTTACGCGCGAGCCGTGCGGGACTGGGCAACCGCCTACGCGGCGGGCCACCCTCTGTAGCAGGATAGATCGCTGACTCAGGCCTTACGCTAGGTCTGTCTGGGGGCCTGCCCGGCGCCCGCCATCAGCTACTAGATGAGTTCAAGCAAGGAGAACCCAGTGCCGATTATCGAGCAGGTTGGGGCCCGCGAGATCCTCGATTCCCGAGGTAACCCAACCGTAGAGGTTGAGATAGCTCTGACCGATGGAACATTTGCGCGTGCGGCCGTCCCGTCCGGCGCGTCGACCGGGGAGCACGAGGCCGTCGAGTTACGCGACGGGGGCGAACGCTACGGCGGCAAGGGCGTGCAGAAGGCAGTACAAGCCGTGCTTGATGAGATCGGGCCCGCAGTGATTGGACTCAACGCCGACGACCAACGGCTGGTCGACCAGGCGCTGGTAGACCTCGACGGCACTCCGGACAAGTCCCGGCTGGGTGGCAACGCGATCCTGGGTGTCTCGCTGGCCGTCGCCAAAGCGGCCGCCGATTCGGCGGAGCTGCCGCTGTTCCGCTACATCGGCGGACCGAACGCGCACATCCTGCCGGTGCCGATGTTGAACATCCTCAACGGCGGGGCGCACGCCGACACCGCCGTTGACATCCAGGAGTTCATGGTGGCGCCCATCGGCGCGCCCAGCTTCGTCGAAGCGCTGCGCTGGGGTGCCGAGGTGTACCACGCGCTCAAATCCGTCCTGAAAAAGCAGGGGTTGAGCACCGGGCTGGGCGACGAAGGCGGCTTCGCGCCCGACGTAGCCGGCACCACCGCCGCACTGGACCTGATCACCCTGGCCATCGAAACGGCGGGTTTCAAGCCCGGCGCCGAGGTGGCATTGGCCCTCGACGCGGCCGCCACCGAGTTCTACACCGACGGCACCGGCTACACGTTCGAAGGCGCCACCCGCACTGCGGAGCAGATGACCGAGTTCTACGCGGGATTGCTCGGCTCCTACCCGCTGGTGTCGATCGAAGACCCGCTTTCCGAAGACGATTGGGACGGATGGGCGGCCCTGACGGCGGCGATCGGTGACCGGGTGCAAATCGTCGGCGACGATATTTTCGTCACCAACCCCGAACGTCTCGAGGAAGGCATCGAAAAAGGCGTGGCGAACGCGTTGCTGGTCAAGGTGAACCAGATCGGCACGCTGACCGAGACGCTCGATGCCGTCGCGCTCGCTCACCACAGCGGATACCGCACGATGATGAGCCACCGCAGCGGCGAGACGGAAGACACAATGATCGCCGACCTGGCGGTGGCGGTCGGCAGTGGCCAGATCAAGACGGGCGCGCCCGCCCGCAGCGAGCGCGTCGCCAAATACAATCAGTTGTTGCGCATCGAGGAGGCGCTCGGCGACGCGGCCCGCTACGCCGGCGATCTGGCGTTTCCGCGCTACGCGCTGGACCCAAAATAACGTCGAACACGAAACGCGGCTGAGTCCGAATGCCCGAAGCGAAACGGCCAGATCCCAAGCGGCGCGCCCCGGCGTCGCGTCCGGGTTCGGTGCGAGGCCGTCGCGCCACTAGGGCCGCTGGGGCTGCTGGGATCGCCCGGCCCACGAAGGCCTCGGGGGCCTCAGGACCCCCGCAGACCGCGCCGCAAGCCACCCGAAACGCCGCCCGAACTCTGCAAGAGCACGTCGTTGAACCCATCAAGCGGCAGATCGCCGAATCCGCTGATCAGCGGTCCGATCAGCGCCTGGGCTTTACCGCGCGCCGGGCGGCGATCCTGGCCGCGCTCGCCTGTGTGCTGACCCTGACCATCGCCGGCCCGGTACGCACCTACTTTGCCCAGCGCACCGAGATGAATCAATTGGCTGCGAGCGAGGCGGCGCTGCGCCGACAGATCGCCGACCTCGAGCAGAAGAAGGGCAAGCTCGCCGACCCTGCCTATATCGCGGCCCAGGCGCGCGAGCGCCTCGGCTTCGTGATGCCCGGAGATATCCCGTTCCAGGTGCAGCTGCCCCCGACGGCGGCGGTGTCTCCGCAGCCCGGAGCCGACACGGCCAAGCCCGCCAACAACGATCCTTGGTACACCTCGCTGTGGCATACCATCGCCGATTCGCCGCACCTGCCACCAGCCAACGCGCCCGCGTCGCCCACACCTCCGGCAGTTCCGGAATCGCCCGGCGCGATTCCGCCGGCCCCGCCGAATCCCACCGCTCCCGGTGGTTGATCATGCGGACCTGGAAGCGGTGGCACGCCAGCTCGGTCGAGAGCCTCGAGGCTTGCTCGAGATCGCCTACCGTTGCCCCAACGGTGAGCCCGGGGTCGTGAAGACTGCGCCGAAACTTCCTGACGGCACGCCGTTTCCGACGCTGTATTACCTGACCCATCCGGTGCTCACTGCGGCCGCAAGCAGACTGGAGACGACTGGACTGATGCGCGAGATGACGGAGCGGCTGCGGCAGGACTCCGAATTGGCGGCCGCGTATCGGCGCGCCCACGAGTCCTATCTGGCCGAGCGCGATGCGATCGAGTCGCTGGGTACCACGTTCTCGGCCGGCGGCATGCCGGACCGGGTCAAGTGCCTGCATGTGCTGATCGCGCATTCGCTGGCCAAGGGACCGGGGCTGAATCCGCTCGGTGACGAGGCGGTTGCGTTGCTGGCCGCGGATCCGGCAATGGCTCCGGTATTGGCGGCCGGAACGTGGTGAGCAGGCTCGCCGGTATCGACTGCGGCACCAACTCGATTCGGCTGCTGATCGCCGACTTACAAGAGGGGTTTACAGCCGGGAAGCTGCGCGATGTGCATCGCGAGACGCGGATCGTGCGGCTCGGTCAAGGCGTCGACGCGACGGGTCAATTTGCGCCGGATGCGATTGCCCGCACCCGGGCCGCGCTTTCCGACTACGCCGCTCTGCTGAGGGTCCACGGTGCCGAGCGGGTGCGGATGGTCGCCACGTCGGCAGCCCGCGATGTCAGCAATCGAGATGTCTTCTTTGCGATGACGGCCGACGTGCTGGGCGCTGTGTTGCCGGGCTCGATCGCGGAGGTCATCACGGGAGCCGAGGAAGCCGAACTGTCATTCCGCGGTGCCGTGGGTGAATTAGACAGCGTGGGTGCGCCTTTCGTTGTTGTAGATTTGGGTGGCGGCTCCACTGAGATCGTGCTGGGCAGCGCCAATGTCATGGCCAGCTACTCGGCGGATATCGGCTGTGTCCGGCTCACCGAACGCTGCCTGCACTCCGACCCGCCGACCGCGGAGGAAATCGTGGCGGCTCGCCGGGTGGTGCGTGAGCGGCTGGAGGTCGCGCTGGGTGTGGTGTCAGTCGAAGGGGCGCGGACCTGGATCGGGCTGGCCGGGACCATGACCACGTTATCCGCACTGGCCCACAATATGACGACGTATGACGCTGCCGCCATTCATCTTTCGCGGGTCGCCGGTGACGATCTGCTGGCGGTCTGCGAGCGGCTGATCGGCATGACGCGAGCTCAGCGCGCCGCGTTGGCGCCGATGCACGAGGGCCGTGCCGACGTGATCGGCGGCGGCGCGATCGTGGTCGAAGAATTGGCACGCGAGTTGCGCGCCCGGGCCGGCATCGATGAGCTGATCGTCAGCGAACACGACATCCTGGATGGCATCGTGCTGTCGATCGCCGGCTGAGCCGAGATACCTACGCTTGCCGGGCAATCAACAGCGGTTGAGTATCGTCAGTCACTTGGGCTGCCTCCGATGTTCCGTGGATTTGGTGCGTTCTGGCCCACGTGGCGTAGTCCATAGCAACGGGCTTCGCCGGCGGTGGGGTGGCCTCAGCCAACCCCAACATTGCCCTGAACTTTGTCACGTTCTGCCTCCATCGTTTGCCGCTTTCCGCTCAACGGCGTGGGCCGTCATGGCAGCCGATTTCCGCTGCGCTTGAGTCGCGCGGGCGATGCGGGCCTCCATGTCGTAGACCACGATTTGTGGGGTGGCGCCTGGGATCCGACTGATGAGCCGGCCGAGCTTGTCCGCGGTGCGATCATGCAGCAATCGCCCCACCAGTGGCGCATGCGTTCGTCGTGCCAGTAGCACCGTCACCCTGGTGTCGGCATGATTGTCCAGCGCGTGCCGGACCAGCTCTTGCGCAGCCATACTCAGCCGGCGGTCCCCGCACTCGACCATTTGCAGCTTGGTACCGTGCTCGAAGCGGTCCCAGTAATCCTGCAACGACGCCGCCCGAGCTGGGTCCAATACGAAATGCACCGCAGTCAGATCGTCAGCGTGCAGGCATTGGCCGTATCGCACTGCTTGGATGTTGGCGAGGTCCACCGAGTTCACGAAGACGAACACTCGATGTTTCAAATGCTCGGCGGACTTAGGACGCTCGGTGCGCGACATCTCCACAACGGAGGTCACGGCGCGGTACTGGGGGTTGGGCCGAATCAGCATAAGCACCAAAGCGGCGAAGGCAGTGACAAGCAACCAGGCGCACTCGGCTGATTTGGTCACCGCGAAAATCCCCACTGCGAGGGTGGACAAGACCGCGGCGGACAGGCTTATCAGCAGCTTGAATCGCCGGCCGGGCTCGCGGCGTGCGAAATGGTGTTTGGTCATGTCGCAGCCGGCCAGGGCGAAGACGGAAGTAACAACGTGAACGAGGTCACCTCGGCGGCCACTAGCATTTCGACCAGAATCACAATTTATTCTTAACTGGTCGGAAAACGCTGCGATAGGCCTCTTAACGGGATCTTGACGCCTACCGGCAACATCTTTAACACCGGGCGTCGAGTCGTTGCGCGGATATCGCCAAATCAGCCCAACAACTCGACGTTGGGCGCAGATTGATCACACCTCGAAGCGGTAGCCCATACCCGATTCGGTCAACAGATGTTTGGGATGCGATGGATCGTCCTCGAGTTTGCGGCGCAACTGCGCGAGATACACACGCAGGTAATGAGTCTCGGTGGCGTATGCCGGTCCCCACACTTCTTTGAGGAGTTCCTCGCGGCCAATTAATTTGCCCCGATTGCGGACGAGCACCTCGAGCATGCCCCATTCGGTCGGGGTGAGATGCACCTCGACACCGTCTTTGGTGACCCTCTTGGCGGCCAGATCAACGGTGAATGCGTCGGTTTCCACAACAGGTTCGTCTGTTTCGGACGCCGCGGCATTACGGCGCACCGCCGCCCGTAATCGGGCCAGAAACTCGTCCATACCAAACGGTTTCGTGACATAGTCGTCGGCACCTGCGTCCAAGGCCTCGACTTTGTCCGAGGAGTCGGTACGCGCGGACAACACAATCACCGGCGCGTTCAGCCAGCCGCGCAGCCCGCCAAGCACTTCGATTCCGGAAATGTCGGGCAGGCCGAGATCGAGGACCACCACGTCAGGCCGATGCTCGGCGGCGGCACGAAGCGCCCCGGCACCAGTGGACGCGGTGACGACTTCGTATCCGCGCACGGACAGATTGATTCGCAATGCGCGCAGGATCTGCGGCTCGTCGTCGATCACCAACACCCGGGTCATTCGCGCCGCTCCTCGCCCCCGCAAGCGGGAGGTGCCCCCACATCGCTCTTTTGCTCTGCATCGTCGCTGCCGCGGGTCATCCTTGACCCTCCGGCGCAGCCAAATCCACCACGACTGTGAGTCCTCCCCCCGGCGTGTCACCGGCCTGAATCGTGCCGCCCATCGCCTCGACGAAGCCGCGTGCCACCGACATTCCCAGGCCGACACCGATGGTGTTGTCGTGGTCACCCAGTCGCTGGAAAGAGTCGAAGAGCTGCTCCTCGGCGCCGTGTGGAATTCCGGGGCCTTCGTCGATCACATTGATCAGAACGCGGTCACCCACCCGCCCCGCGTTGACCCGGATTACGGAGTTGGGTGCGTATCGCAGGGCGTTGTCGATCAGGTTGGCGAAGACCCGTTCGAGCAGCCCGGCATCGGCCATCACCACGGCGTCACCGACGTCGACCTTGACGCGGTCGATCGCGGATCGGTAAAAGCCGGTGGCGCCTTTGCCAATGCTGACCAGCGCGCGTTGCACGCTTTCCTCGAGATACACCCGGCTCAGATCCGGGTGAACCACACCGGCGGCCAGCCGTGACGAGTCGAGCAGGTTTCCGACCAGCGCGGTGAGCTGGTCGATGGACTCCTCGATGGTGGCCAGCAATTCGGCGGTGTCCTCGGGGGAGAAGGCGATGTCTTCGGCGCGCAGGCTGGACACCGCGACCTTTGCCGCCGCCAGCGGTGTGCGCAGGTCGTGACTGACCGCCGAGAGCAGGGAGCGTCGCAGGTCATCGGCCCGCACGATCGCGTCGGCCCGGCCGGCTTCTTCGGCCAGCTCGCGCTGTTTGACCAGGCCCGCGGCCTGTCTGGCCACCGCGCTGAGCACCCGGCGGTCACGCGCGGAGAGCTTTCTGCCGGCCATCAACATCCAGAACTCGTCGTCACCGACCTCGATCGCCGTATCAGCGGACTCAACCGTCACACAAGGATCATCACCCACGCAGGCGATCAGGTAGCTCTTGTACCTGCCATTGCCGCGATCCTCCTCGCTGGGCTCCCGCAACATGCTGACCGCACGCTGCGAATACGTTTCCCGCACGCGTTCCAGCAGCGTCTCGAGGTCCGCGCCGCGCAGCACCGACCCGGCGAACAGCGTCAGCAGTTCGGCCTCCTGAGAGGCCAGTCGGGCTTCCCGGGTGCGTTTGGCCGCGCCGTCGACGACGACCGCGACCGCGACCGCGATCAGCAGCAGCACCAGCTCGGTGATGGCGCTGTTGGGTTCGGCGATGGTGAAGCTGTGGCGCGGGGCTATCAGGTAGTAGTTCAGCAACAGCCCGGACAGCACCGCCGAAAGGGCGGCCGGGGCAACGCCTCCCAGCAGGCCCACCACCAGCACACCGACGAAGAACAATGCGCTTTCCCCGCCGGTGTCGAGATAGCGGTCCAGCAGTGTCACCGTGACGGCGCAGATGGCCGAAGGGACGATGAACGCCGCCAGCCAGGATGTGACACGCCGGTCGCGCGGTGCGAGCGACGCTATCCGAAAGCCGCGTTTGGACTCCTCGTGGGTGACGATGTGCACATCGATCTTGCCGGACCGCTGCACAATGGTCGGGCCGATGCCCTCCTCGAATATGCGCGCCCACCGGGACCGGCGGGAGGTGCCGATCACCAGCTGCGTGGCATTGATCTCGCGAGCGAAATCGAGCAGCGCGGTGGGTACGTCGTCACCGACGACGGTATGCACTGAGGCGTCCAGACTGCTTGCCAGCTCACGAATCTTGCTCATCCGGGGTTCGGAAAGGCCGGCCAGCCCGTCGCCGCGGATGACGTGCACCACCATCAGCTCGGCACTGGACTTCGACGCGATCCGGGATGCGCGCCGCACCAGCGTTTCCGACTCCGGACCACCGGTGACCGCTACGGCGACTCGCTCACGCGCCTCCCACGTGTCGGTGATTCTGTTTTCGGCACGGTATTTGGCCAGCGCGGTATCCACCTGGTCGGCCAGCCACAGCAGTGCCAATTCTCTTAGTGCGGTGAGGTTTCCGCGGCGAAAGTAATTGGACAGCGCGGCGTCGACTTTTTGCGAGGCATACACATTGCCGTGGGATAGCCTGCGCTGCAGTGCTTCCGGTGTGATGTCGATGAGTTCGACTTGCGCAGCCGCTCGCACTATGGAATCCGGGATCGTCTCTTTCTGTTCGATGCCGGTGATCTGGGCTACGACGTCGTTGAGGCTTTCCAGGTGCTGGATATTGACCGTGGAGATCACGGCGATCCCCGCGTCGAGCAGCTCTTCGACGTCCTGCCAACGTTTTTCGTTCTTGCTGCCCGGCGTATTGGTGTGCGCGAGCTCGTCGACCAGGACCACCTGCGGATGCCGTGCCAACACGGCCGACACGTCGAGTTCGGGAAAACTGCCGCCGCGGTACTCGATGTAGCGGGGCGGAATGATCTCGATGCCCTCGAGCATCTCAGCGGTTTTCCGGCGTCCGTGCGTCTCGACCACGGCGGCCACCAGGTCGGTGCCGCGTTCCAAGCGCCGATGTGCTTCGCCGAGCATCGCAAATGTCTTACCGACACCCGGCGCCGCACCGAGGTAGATGCGTAACTCCCCGCGCTTGGGATGCTGGTCCTGGACGTTCACGTGAACCATCATCCACCCGTGGGGCTAGCCGGTGACCGGATACCGGTGGTTGAGTTCCAGGTTGAGCTGCAGGACATTCACCGTGGGCTCGCCGAAGAATCCCAGATCGCGGCCGCTACGGTACTGCGCCAGGACCGCACGAATCTGATCCGGGCTGACGTGCCGGGCCTTGGCCACCCGGTCGACCTGGATGTCCGCAAAGGCCGGTGAGATGTCGGGGTCCAGGCCGCTGCCGCTGGCAGTGACAGCATCGGCCGGGACTTGCGGGTTGGCTGGGGCGGCACCGCGAATGGGAACG
>Ga0302320_10007709_pt1 | contig 23627 bp, 17 predicted proteins | sample Bog_T0_3_FD_202130 | JGI IMG/M metagenome (GOLD analysis project Ga0302320, IMG submission 202130) | Peat permafrost microbial communities from Stordalen Mire near Abisko, Sweden - Bog_T0_3 | ecosystem: Environmental > Terrestrial > Soil > Wetlands > Peat | place: Sweden: Abisko, Stordalen Mire... | reverse complement strand
GATGACGGGAGGAATCGGCCCGCTCGCACTCGGGTCCATCGTGTGCGCCGGCGTCGTTGTCGTGCTTACCGGCGCTGTGTTCCTGGTCTTCTTACCCTCCCCCCGCGCAGCGCAATCGATCACCCTCCCCTCTTCGCTCACCTCCTATCTCCCTTTGCGCGACCCCTTGGGCGTAACTGGCAGCGGATCACAATCGACCGAGCCGGCCCAGGCGGGCAAGGCGACGGGCAAGATAGGCGTCGGAGGGTACCTGGGCTTCGCGAGCGAGCTCGACACCGCCATTCGGGGCGCCCTTGGCAACGAGGTCGTCATGCGGGTACGGGCCGACCGGCCCGGATATTTCCTCGGGATGACATTTGACACCTGGGATGGCGAGAACTGGAAACGGTCGCCCGAAACGCGCAAGCTCGCGCAGCTAAGCACTGGATCGCCCTTCCAGGTAGGCACGGCCTTAAGTTCGATCGCCCAGCCACAAGACCAACCTGGCACCTTGCCGTGGAGCGGGGGCGACTACGGCTCGGAAAATGTGCAGACGTTCTACATAGCAGAGCCGATTGCGAACCTGCTCTTTGCGACGCCCGACCCTTCTGAGGTCTACTTTCCCGAGCACTCCTTGATAATCGGCGCGGATGGCTCGATGCGCTCCACGATCGCCATGAACCCGGGCACGGTGTACACGGTCATCTCGGCCGACACCAACCTTTCGCCGGCCACTCTCGCCAAGCTCCCGAGCTCACAGAGCTCACAGCTCCAGCCAGCTTTGGCTCCCGATCTCGCCCTTCCTCGGGGCCGATACACCCGCGTAGCGGCGCTCGCCCGCCACATCGTCACAACGGCACGGGCAACTACCACCTACGAAGAGGTCGCGGCCCTCGAAGCCTGGATGGGCCGCCACGTGAAGTACTCCACCGACATCCCAGCCCTGTTGCCGGGTCAAGATGCCGTCAACCAGTTCCTCTTCGGAACCCGCGTCGGCTACTGCGAGCAGATCTCAACTGCTCTGGCGATCATGCTCCGCACCCTCGGTGTCCCAACGAGGGAGGCGATCGGCTACGTTCCGGGGCCATTCAACCCTTTGAGCGACCTCTACGAGATCCAAGCCAAAGATGCCCATGCCTGGGTGCAAGTCTGGTTCCCGGGAGTCGGTTGGCAGAACTTCGATCCAACGGTGCAAGTTCCCCTGGCACCGGCGGATCCCGGTGCGGTGATGCTTTCCGATATCGGCCATGCCATCGGCCGCCTGCCATGGGCACCCATCGGCTTTGCAGGTGGCGCGTTGAGTTTTGCAGCACTCGGCGTCTTAGCCGTCGGTTACCAGCGCCGGCGCCCACGGCTGTGGCCAGAACGGGTCACAGCTGAGCTCGAACGCCGCGGAGCAGCTGCAGGGCTCAAGAGACAGTCGGCGGAGACACTCAGCGAGTACGCCGCCCGGCTAGGGGCGATCGGACATTGGCGGCCCGGTACTAGCTCAGTTGCGTCACTGCGCAGCGCAGTAGCTGCCCTGCAACGGACCGCTTATGGCGACCAGAAGCCGGACAACGCCACAAAGAGCTTCGTCGAAGAGGTCGTGCGGGGACTCCGTCCAGCACGCAAGGCGCGGCGCTCGGTGCGCAAGGCTCGACTCAAGACGGCGTGAAGGCCACAGCGTCGGCGAAGCTTGTCCCCGCCTCGACCATAGGCCAGTAGTTCATCAAGACCTTGGCGCGACTGAACCCGAGCGCCCCGGTCAAACGCCCGGCACGGCCGAACAAGACCACGAAGGCGAGCTCTTCGAGAGTGCCGTCGACGACGACGGTCTTATCGCCCGGCTGCGGAGTTCCGAGTACTTGGATCTTGTGGCCGTACTGATCAGACCAGAAGTAGGGCACGGTCTTGAAGCCGGGCCGGGGTCCCTCGCCGGCGAGCAGGCTGCGGGCCGCGTGCTCAGCTTGCTCGGAAGCGTTCGTGCGGTGCTCGACGTGCATCCACTGCCCGGTGAGCGCGTCGGGCCAGCGGGCGAGATCACCTGCTGCCACTACCCCCGGGGCGGCGACAAGTGATGCGTCGCAGGTGACTCCGCCCGCAGTGATCTCCAGTCCCGACCCCTCGAGCCACGACGTGGCCGGGGACACCCCGACGGCCACAAGCAGGGCGTCGGCCTCCACGATCGTGGCATCGCTGAGGCGACACCTCACTCCAAAGCCGCTGTGAGTGCCGGTCTCGAGCTTCTCGATCGTGGTTGCGAGATGGAGGTCGACGCCATGTCCGCGATGCATCGACTCAAAGACCCGGCCGACAACAGGCCCGACGCTGTGCTCAAGTGGGACGGCGCAGGGATCGACGACGGTCACCTTGGCGCCAAGTCCCCGAGCCGTCGACGCCACCTCGAGACCGATGAACCCAGCCCCGGCGATGACAAGGCGGGCACCGGGACCGGAGATAATGGCGCGAATCGCCAACGCGTCATCAAGAGTCCTCAGACTGAGCACGTCAGGACGCTCCGACAGGCTCTTAAGAGGGCGAGGCGAGGCACCGGTGGCGATCACGAGACCGTCAAAGGACAAGCTGCGCCCGTCGCTCAACACCACCGCCCGGGCCCCGAGATCCAGGCTCTTTGCGCGTGAGCCGAGGTCGAGCTCAATGCCAAGGTCGAAGATCTCCTGCTTCGACCTGAGGGTGCACCGGTGGGCGTCCCACGACCCTGCGAGGAGCTGCTTTGACAGGGGCGGTCGGTCGTAAGGTAGGTGGACCTCGCTGCCGACGAGCCTGAGGCGCCCCTCGTAACCCTGTTTACGAAGTGCCTCGCAAGCGTGCAGTCCCGCGAGGCCTGCACCTACGACGAGGACGGATCGCAGCGTGGGGGCGACGGCTACCTGCTCTCGTCCTCAAGGACGGCATCCTGGCCCACCGCTTCGAGACGGGGTAGGAGAGAGCCCACTTTCTCCCGGGCCCCGCGGATACGGCGGTCCAGCTCCTCGACGATCTCGACGGCACGCCGCAGACGAACTTCGAGCAGGTCGACGTCGATCACGCCGCGCTCGAGCTCGGCGATGATGGCGTCGAGCTCGTCGGACGCCTCCCCGTAGCCGAGCTCGGCGACGGGGGCACTGACTGGGTCGGACGCACTCATAGGATTCCTCCGTCGTTCGTGGTGTCGTCGATGCGGCCCAAAGCCGGCAGCTTGATCTCGTTGACAACTGACACTGCGCTCCCCTCGGCGAAAGTCGTCGTCACCTTGTCACCAGGGCTCAGCGACGCGGAGGAACGCACTACTTTGCCAGTCTCGTCGCGAGTGAGCGACCAGCCGCGTTGCAGCTGATGTCTTGGGTCGAGCAACTGCAACAGCTCTCGTTTGTGGGAAACCAGCTGCGCTTGGGTGACGAGACGCTGCACGGCCGGGGCGGACAGCCGTTGTGCCCGATTGACGAGTCGGCCCTGGCTCCGCTCGATCGTCACGAGGGCGGCGTTGCCGATGCGAGCCTCGGCGGTGCGAACAGCGAGCGCCGAGTGGTCGAGGCACTGGCGCACGCAGCGGCCGATCGCAACCGAAGAATCGGCTAGATCTCGGCTCGCCAGGTCCAAATGACTTGCGACGCGTTGTGCCAGTTGACGGGCCCGCCGGTCTAACCCGTCGAGGTAGGCGGCGACCACTGCCACCAACACCTCGCCGCAGTGGGTCGGGGTGACGAGGGCCCGATGAGCGACCTCGTCAGCAACGGACCGGTCGCCGGTGTGCCCGATTCCGGTCCACACGGGAAAGGGCGCTCCGGCGATGGCACGTGCGACGATCTCGGAGTCGAAAGCAGCAAGGTCGCCCTTTGCGCCGCCTCCACGCACGACCACGACCAGTTGAGGCTGGGGATCAGAGCCACCCATCCTGGCCAAAGCGGCGGCGACCTGAGCCGGCGCTTCGGGGCCTTGCACCTGGCAGGGCTCGAAGCGGACGTCGAAGAGGTAGCCGGAACGTGCCAGCTGGCCGACGAAGTCCCGATAAGCCTCCGAACCCGGGCTCGTGACAAGCCCGACGCGCAGCGGCACCAAGGCCAATGGCAGGCGCCGGTTCGCCTCGAGGAGGTCTTCGGCCGCCAGTGCCCCTAAAAGGCGCCTGCGGGCGGCAGCGATGCCGCCGACCAGGGCTTCGACGTCGAGAGCGGTCATGGAGAAGCGGACCTTGCTCCCGCCTTCCCAAACAGAGACCTTGCCCCGTACCCGTACGACGAGCCCTGGCACGAGCTCGACACCGACAGCTGCCAGCTCGTACTGGACGGCGGGCCAGTCCCTGGCCCAGCAGGCAACTTCGAGCGTTGCTGTCCCGCTGCGGCCCGCCGAGGCGTTGCGCCCGGGACCAGGAGCATCAAGGTACCTGCCGACGGGAGCCTCGAGACGGTCCGCCAGCTCCAGGTAGTGGTGACCTCGTGACGTCGTCACCTTGCTTATCTCGCCTGTAACCCAGATCTCGTCGGGGAACGTCTCGCGAAGTGCCGTCCGCAGCCGGTCGTAGAACGCTCCGACCGAGAGCGCCGCGTCCGACGACGACCCGGGATCGCCAGCGGGCACATCCGAGCCCGACGAGAGATCTGGGGACCCCTCGGAGGCTAAGACCGGCAGCGGCGCCAAAGACGCGCGGAGCTCGCGGTGCCCATTAGCCCCGAGCGCCGCGGGCTCTGCAAGCTCAATCGACGGATTTGCCTGCTCTGCACGTGGTTGATCACCGGAGAAGTCGAAGCGGAGCTCCTCTGCGGCGGGCATCTTCGTTTCGCGCGCACGCTGCGCTCGGGTGCCGGCCACTGACCCAGGCTATCTCCGGAAGGTGGCGATCCTCCCGGATCCCCAAGCCCAAGCTCAGCTCGAAGACCCGAACTGGATCGGGACCTTCAAGGCTTGGATCCTCCTCCATCGCTCACCAGCGCGCCCTAGCTGCCAGTCGCTGAACAAGGTGTCGTCGACAACAAGAGCCTCCACTTGCCCTCCCGTCGAGAAGGAAACGGTGGCCGTGCCCGGCGGCGGCGAGGCAAGCCGCGACCATCTCATGTCCGAGGCACTTAAGACCTCGAGGCCGAGAGATTGCCTCGAAGCGGCGACCAAGGCGAACAGTCCCGGACCACTGCTCGGCCCGAGGGAGACCGTTTCGTCGGCGCCGTTCAAAGCGAGCTCATCGGACACGCGCCAGTCCCCCGTACCGGTTGTGCAAGCCGCCACGAGGCCAACGCGTTGGCGGGCGGTTATCCCCAGTAGGGCGCAAAGCCCTCTTGAACTGGCCTGCATCCCCAGCACGCCGGCACTCGCGCCCTGGAGCGGGGCCGGGAGGCGTATCCCGATCAGAGCCCAGGCGCCAGCCTCGCGGGCAAAGACGCCGATAATCCCGGCCCGGCGGCAGGTGGCCCCGACGATGGCCTGGCTGTGGAGGTATCCGACAGCAGTCAGTGCACCGATGCCACATGTCTTGCCGGACTGCGTCGAAGCCAGAGAGCCCTGCGAAACGAGCTCTCCCCATCCGGCCAAGCCTCCTCGACTGGTCAGCACCCGAGTGGAGTCGCCTTTGCCCACGAGGGCCAGAGCGCCCCCTCGGGCATTAACGGCCAAGGAGTCCGGCAGATCTCTCAATCCCGCTATGGGATTGGCCGCTGCCCACACCCGCGCGTCAAAGGTGGAGATAAGCGGCGAGTACCCGAGGTATTCGGTAGGGCGGATGCCGACGGTGAGCGTCCTTTGGTTTGTAGCAAGGACGAGTCCCCCGTTAGTGGCCACAGCGAGCGCGGAGGATTCATTCGACCATGCCTTGGCTTGAGATGAGCGGAAGAAAAGCTGCCAGAAGGTGTTGAGCGGCTGGCCGAGATGGCCCATCGGGACCGTCGCCCAGCTACCGGCCGAGGTATTTATCGAGGTTGCGAGCGAGGCACTGACCGTTCCCCTCGGTCTCGTAGAAGCCGTAGGGCCAGCCCCGCAACCTGAGATCGCCGCGGCACCCATGACGATAAAGGTGAGCGCCTCGGCAAACTTGCGCCCTCCACTACGGCGCCGCGGCCTTATAGTTGATCCGCCAATCGCTAGGCCCGCTTGGTCGTTCGCCGCGCGCTGGGAAAGCCTTGAGCTCAATCCCTGCATGGCAACTGTCACGCTCCCCTCTAAGCAAGCGGGCTCGGCTAGCGAACCGCCGCTCGCGGCCTTCGGTGTCGACAAGGCGGCATCACTTGACACTGAGCGAAGCTGAACCTTTCCCTTTTTTACCCCGTTGAGCAGGTAACTTAGCCTCACTCCGACGACGAGACAGCTCGGGCGACCGGTCTTTGGCCAACAGGTCCGCAAAGTTTGAACCCGCCACTGTGATCATGTGAGACTTGCGCCAATGTCGCGCATCTTATTGACCTCAAAGCTGTTCACCCCCGCACTAGAAGCCCTCTCGGCTCACGAGCTCCTCCTGCCAAAGCCCGAAGGGTCCATGACCGTTGACGAGATCGCGGCCGCTGCCAAGGACGTCGACGCGCTCATCTGTCAGCTCACGGACCGCATCGGTGAGTCGATCATCGCCTCGGCCACCGACTTGGCTGTGATCGCCACTGTCTCAGTCGGCTTCGACAACGTCGACGTGGCGGCAGCAACACGAGCTGGGATCCCGGTCTGCAATACACCTGGCGTGCTCGCCGAGACGACCGCGGACCTAGCCTTCGCCCTTATCCTGGCCGCTTCACGGGTGCTCGCGGACTCCGAAAGGGACCTGCGTCAGGGCGGTTGGAAGAAGTGGGAGCTCGACGGCTACCTCGGTCAGGATGTATACGGCGCCACCCTCGGACTCGTCGGCTATGGCCGCATCGGCCAAGCCGTCGCCAAGCGTGCCGAGGGCTTCTCCATGCGGGTCATCCACCACGACCTCGCGCCGACCGGGCTTCCCGGTTATGTCGACGACCTGGACGAGCTGGTTTCGCAGGCCGACGTCTTAAGCCTGCACGTTCCGCTCACGGCCGAGACTCGGCATCTCATCGACGCCCGCCGCCTTGCCCTCATGAAGCCGACGGCGGTCCTCGTAAACACCGCGAGAGGGCCAGTAGTAGACGAGGAAGCCCTCGCCGCAGCGCTCGAGTCGGGGAGCCTGTTCGCCGCTGGTATCGACGTCTACGAACAGGAGCCGAACGTGCACCCGCGCTTGCTCGCGGCTCCGCGAACGGTTCTGCTCCCCCACATCGGCAGCGCTTCTTCAGCTACGCGCCTCGCGATGGCAAAATTGGCGACATCCGCGGTCGCTGAGGTGCTCGCCGGAGGAAGGCCCGCCAACACGGTTAACCCGGAAGTGTTCGACAAGTAGCCGGCCTCCGGCCCGGCCACGGGCTTTCTACAGCGTCTCAGCACTCAATCAAGCCGTCGGCAGAGATCATGTCGCGTCTGCGATGCGGTAGCCGACGTTCGGCAGGTTCTCGATAACCGGTGGGTCGCCGAGCTTGCGCCTCAGCCGGCTTAAGGTGACAAAGACGGTATTGGTGAACGGATCGGCGTGCTCGTCCCACACCTGCTCGAGGAGGTTTTCGGCACTGATATAGATCCGCTCTGCACGCATCAGGGCCTCAAGCACCCCGAACTCCTTGACGGAGAGCTCTATCCGGCGCCCGTCGCGCGTCACACTGCGGCGCAATGGGTCGAGCTCTATGCCCGCTGCCCTAAAGACACGCTCGTGGGCGGTCGGCTGGCGCCGTGCAAGAGCCTGCACCCGCAACACGAGCTCTGGGAAATGGAAGGGCTTTGCAAGATAATCGTCCGCCCCGAGCTGGAGCCCGGAGACTCGATCGCCGGGCGAGCCGGACGCCGTCAACATGAGCACCATGGCTGAGTTGTCCGTATCGATGATAATCCGGCAGAGGGTGTCTCCGTGAATCTCGGGCAAGTCACGGTCTAAGACGACGACGTCATAGGTGTTGATGTCGAGCTTGGACGCCGCCTCTCGGCCGTCGTAGGCGACGTCTACGGCCATGCCCTGATCCCGGAGACCCTCCGCTACGACGTCGGCGAGACGATGCGAGTCCTCGACGACAAGAACCCTCACGCCGTGACCCCGGCGAGCACCGGCGCGACAAGCGGCAGCTCGACTACGACCTGGAGGCCGCCGTTGCCAAGGGCGTGCAGTGCCAGCGTGCCCCCGTGGGCCTCGGCGACGGAGGCGACGATCGACAGCCCGAGGCCGGTGCCGCTGTCGGAACCGGTCCGTTGCGCACCGAGTCTGCGGAAGGGCTGGGTCAGCACTTCGACGCTCTTGTCCTCGATGACCGGCCCGCCGTTTTCCACGACGAGAAGGGCGATACCGCCATCGGCCTGGGTCGTGACGCGTATCCACCCTCCCGGCTCATTGTGCTTAATGGCATTGTCGACGAGATTGTCGACCATGCGCGAAAGAAGGGTCTCGCTCCCCCGCACGGGGACCTCGAGCTCTCCGACTCGGGCTACCTCGAGCTCTCTCGACGAGATGGCCCCGGCATGTCGCTCGAGGGCGGCGGAGGCGAGCTCATCTAGGGAGAGCTCTACGTCATCGACGCCAAGGCCTCGTTCCGCCCGCGCTAGCGCAAGGAAGCTCTCCAGTAGTCGGTCAACTTGATCGAGCTCACTACGAATCCGGCCCGCCAAGACGACGGTCTCTTCCGGAATAGGACCAGGCTTGCCGACGGCGACGTCGAGCGACGCCCGCATCGTCGTCAGAGGGGTACGCAACTCGTGCGAAGCGTTGGCGACGAACTGGCGTTGGGACTCGAATGACACCTCGAGCCGTTCGAGTAGGCGGTCGAAGGTGTCTCCAAGCTCTTTGAGCTCATCGGTCGGACCAGTCAGCCTGAGGCGCTCGTGAAGATTCGTAGCCGAGATGTCGTTCGCGGCGGCCGTGATGGCCCTCACCGGGCGAAGGAATCGCCCGGCCATAAACCAGCCGAGCACGATGGCGATCATAACCATGACGCCAAGGGCAATCGCCGAGTAGACGAGCAGGTGATGCAAGTCGCTCGTTTGTTGCTGCAACGCCACAAAGTGCAGCTGGCCCGCCACGAGCCTTTGCTGTTTGGGATCGGCTGTGGTCACAAAGCGCGGGCCTGGCACGGCCGTGACCGACCACTCCCGGCCGTGCGCATTCTTGAGACTTATGCCACGGGGGGGTGCCAGGTTAGACAGGATCAGGGAGAATGGTCCCGCCACCTTGGGTCCGGCGTTGCTCGCCCTTCCCCAAAGGACGTCTGTCATGCACAAAAGCGCCACGGCGGAGGCGAGAAAAAGCGAGCTGTAGAGCATCGTGAGACGAACCCTCACAGTGCGCGGCACCAGATAGCGCGGGAGCCTGGACCGGGTGATCATCTGAACTAGACGCATGGGTCCCTCGAATTCGATGGCCCCGGTTCACGGTGATCCCGGGATCGCTATCCATAAAGGATGCCTGATCACACCTAACAGCGGGTTAACAGGGACCTGTTAAGTCCTTGTTACATCGAAAGGCGTAGACAGCACTGAAGAGGATCGAACACCCGAGAAAGCCGCTGTACGACAATGGCCTTAGGCATGAGCAACAACAAGAGCATCTCTGGCCGGACGCTGCGGTCTTTGTTGCGCTCCACAACCTTCTCACCGTGCTCGGCGGAGTTGGCATCGTCGGTCCCGCGCAACAGCTTGCCAGCGGGACATCCAACCACTTCGTCTCGCTTAAGAAGGACCGCGAGCATCTGCATGAAGACAACGAAGAGATGACGCCGCTGCTCGCCCAGGCATTGAGGTTCGTGGCGCCAACGACCTTGTCGAGTACAACAACGCTGAGTGCTGTGCCCTCGGCCAAGGCCAGCTCGCAAGGTGAGCTCCCTAAGGGAGGTCCCTGCCTTCCTTGTCGTATCGGCTGGGACTTCTCATTGCGACGAGGATTTCGAAAGCTGGACGTGATTACCCATCTGAGTTTCCCGGAGGCAGTTGACGAGATATGAGCACGACCCCGACAAACCCTCAGGATCCCAGTCGTGCGCGGCGCCTGTCGCACTTTTTTGGTAATCGACGACGACGGCTCATTGCTGCAGTCGTCGTGTTGCTGATCGTGGCTGGAGTGGCGCTCGGAGTCACCGATCCTTTCGCGACCTCGGGGAACTCGGGTGGCGGTATCTCCGACAACGCCTATCCAACCTCGGTGGCGACTGTTACCGAGCAGCCGCTGTCCTCTCAGACCCAGGTGAACGCAACCTTGGGCTACGAGGGAAGCCTTACGATCTCGATCCCGACCGGCGTAGCGCCAGCGCAGCTCACAGCGGACCGCCAGGCCGTACAAAGCGCCCAGAGCAAAGTCACTGCCGACGAGACCGCCTTATCGAACGCCGAGGCGATCGCCACGCCCGACAACGCTGCGACCTTGCTCGCCGCCGAGACGGCGGTCCAGTCAGATTCCACGGCTCTCACTCAGGCAAAGGCCCAGCTCGCCTCTGACCAACGTCTCGGCTGTCCCGCCTCATCGTCGGCAACGGTGACGACCCCTTCGGGATCCTCGTCATCGCCCAGTGAAGGCGCATCGAAGAAGGGCGATCTGATCGGTGGACTGTCTGCGGCGGGCTCTGCGAGCCTTCCCACCGTCACGACGATGGGCGCTTCAGTGACGAGCACTACGACCGCGACGCTGTCGGGAACCGTAGACCCGAACGGTTCGGACACGAGCTACGCCTTCGAATACGGAACCTCAGACGCTTTCGGCAAGACCACCCCTTCGCAGGAGGCGGGCGACGGGACGAGCGCGGTATCGGCGAGCGCCAACATCTCCGGTCTCAAGCCCGACACGACCTATGACTTCGCCCTCGTCGCGACGAGCGTTGCTGGAACTGTCCTCGGCGCCACAGCGAGCTTCCAGACCAGCCAGTCCTCCTGCCTAGCCCAAGCACTGGTCGTGAGCCAGGACTCTGAAGCCCTGCAGAGCGCCTCCGACACCCTCAAGGTGGATCGCCTCCAATCAGGCTCTAACGTGGCGACTGCCCAACAGAATCTCGCGAGCGACGAGCAGGCCCTCGGCGCCGCCGACCAGGCGCTGCAAAGCGACGAGACCCAGCAAGCCAACCCCGCCACGACCTTCACCTCCCTTCCGGCGGCCGGAGCGGTCCTGCACCGCGGCTCGTCCGTCTACTCGCTCGACGGTCATCCCGTGCCTCTTTTCTACGGATCGATCATTTCCGATCGCGCTCTTTACCTTGGCGTCAGCGACGGCGCGGACGTCGCCGAGCTGCAGGCGAACCTGATCGCCCTCGGCTTCGGCGACGGCATCACGGCGAGCGGGCATTTCTCCGCCGCCACCGAGCGGGCAGTGGAGCGGTGGCAGACCTCTCTCGGTATTACCCCAACAGGGGTTGTCGCGATCGGCGACTTCGTCGTCGAGCTCGGCGCGATCCAAGTTGACAGCGTCTCGGCGGGCCTCGGGCAGTCCGCGCAGCCCGGTAGCTCGGTGCTCACGGCGACCTCGACCAAACGCGTCGTGACAATCGCCCTCGACTCGGCCCAGCAGTCCGAGGTCAAAGTCGGAGACCCGGTGACGATAACGCTGCCCAATAACAACACGACCCCGGGCGTCGTGTCATCGGTCGGGACAATTGCCACGAGCTCGTCGAGTGCCTCGGGGACGACAGGCGACGGTTCCTCGACAGTGGCGGTCGTGGTGACTCCAACCGATCCCGCCGCGACAGGTGACTACGACCAGGCGCCGGTGGAGGTGGCGATAACCAACGCCAGCGTGTCCAGTGCCCTTGTGGTCCCCGTCGATGCCCTTATGGCGCTCGCCAGCGGCGGCTACGCCCTCGAAGAGATTGGGGCAGGGGGTGTGCACCACCTCGTGGCAGTCACGCTCGGGCTCTTCGATGATGCGGACGGCCTCGTGCAGGTAAACGGCTCGGGCGTCGCCGCGGGCAAGAAAGTCGTAGTGCCTGCACTGTGACCATCGATAACCTGCTCGTTACCCAGCCAGTGAACATCCCGGCTGGCCGCGCCCCCCATCTGGAGGCTCGCCCGGTCCTCGAAGTCGAGAACGTCACGAAGCTCTATCCGAGCGAACCGCCGGTCGAGGCACTGCGAGGTGTCAGCTTTTCTGTCGACGAGGGTGAGCTCGTCGCGATCGTCGGCCCGTCCGGATCGGGCAAGACAACGCTGTTGCATCTTATGGGCACACTCGACCGCCCGAGCACCGGGACGGTGCGCGTCACGGGGCTCGATGTGGCCAAGATGTCCGACCGCGAGCTGTCGGCGTTACGGGCGAAGCGAATCGGCTTTGTGTTCCAGCAGTTCTTTCTCGCTGAGCACGAGACCATTCTCGACAACGTCGCTGACGGCTTGCTCTATGTCGGCATCGCTCTGTCAGAGCGCCGTGATTTCGCCTCAGAGGCCCTGCGCCAGGTAGGGCTTGCGCAACGTGCCACAGCTCGCCCCACTCAGCTGTCTGGCGGCGAGCGTCAGCGTGTCGCCATCGCCCGGGCGCTCGTCGGACATCCCGCGATCGTGCTTGCCGACGAACCGACGGGCAACCTCGACAGTGTGAACAGCCAGTCGATCCTCGAGCTGTTGGACGCTCTCCACGAGAAGGGTGCCACGATCATTGTCATCACTCACGAGCGCGGCATAGCCGCAAGACTGCCTCGCCAGATCTCGATGCTCGACGGGCAGATCGTCGCCGACACGGTTCGCGGGCAAGCCCCGTCGGTCACGTCACGAAAAGGGGAGGAAGGCCGATCCCAATGGCGATGACGGTTCCCCTGCAGCCTGGCAAGCTCAGACCATCCGACCTCTGCCGTGTGGCTCTTGTCGGCCTGCGGACACGCAAGCTACGCGCCGGGCTCTCAGCATTGGGAATAGCCATAGGCGTTGCCGCCATCGTGGCTGTGCTCGGGCTCTCGTCGTCTTCTGAAGCGGGACTGCTCGCCGAGATCAACCATCTCGGCACGAACCTGCTCACCGTCACCAACGGCCAGAGCCTCTTCGGCCAGAATGCCGAGCTGCCGATCGCCGCCCCCGGCATGATCGGCCGGATCGGGCCGGTGACCGCGGTGCAGTACACGGGTGCCACTACGGCGGAGGTCTTCCGCAGCCCTCTCATACCGACCATCGATACCAACGCTCTCAGCGTGAACGCGGCCAGTCTTGGACTGCTTCGAGACGTCGGAACCACCATGGCCGCGGGCCGGTACCTAAACGCCGCCACGGCCAGCGAGCCCGTCTGCGTCCTTGGAGCGGCCGCCGCCCAACGCCTCGGCATTGACAGCATCTATAGCGGCGAGCGGATCTGGCTGGGCAACATGTGGTTCTACGTCGCTGGCATCGTGAATTCCGCCGTGCTCACGCCCGAGATCGACAGCTCCGTGCTCGTCGGGTTCAAGGCGGCCGAGAAGTACCTCGACTTCGACGGCCATCCATCTGAGATCTACGTCCGAACCGTCACGAGCCAGGTGAACGCGGTCGACTCGGTTCTGGCCGCGACGGCCAACCCGGAGTCTCCAAATGAGGTGGACGTCTCGCAGCCATCAGCCGCCCTCGTCGCCCAGGCCGATGCCCAGGCAGCGCTCAACGGACTCTTCCTGGGCCTTGGCGCGGTGGCGCTACTCGTCGGAGCAGTCGGGGTGGCCAACATCATGGTGATCTCCGTTCTCGAACGCCGAAGCGAGATCGGACTTCGCCGGGCTCTCGGCGCGACCAAGGGCCATATCCGTACGCAGTTTCTCGTCGAGGCCATTCTCCTCGCGCTGTTTGGAGGAGCCATGGGTGTCGTACTCGGCTCCATCTCCACCGCGGTCTATGCCTCGACAAAGGGCTGGGCAGTTGTAATTCCTACTGTCGCGTGGGCTGGAGGCCTCGGGGCAGCCATCTTGATCGGGGCCGTTGCCGGGCTTTTGCCGGCATTACGGGCCGCGCGCATGTCGCCGACCGAGGCCTTGTGGAGCGTGTGAGCAAATGGGAGGAAAGATGAGTAGGCAGGACAGCATCTCAACTCGTAGCGAGACCAGAAGGTCTCGGTCGAGCCACATGGCCTTCGCGCGCCTCGCCGCCGTCCTTGCAGGCGTCCTCGCCAGCAGCGCTATCGCGCTTCCCGCAGTGTTCGCCGCGACCACAAAGCCAAGGCCTGCAGCTTCGCCGGCGTCTGCTTCCACGTCCAAGAGTCACTGCGCGAGGGCCGCGCGTGCGAACATCGACCTCGCTCACTGCGACCTCAAGGGTAAAGACCTCGCGGGCAAGGACCTCGTGGGCGCTGATCTTTCCGGCGCTGATCTTCGAGGCGCAAACCTCTCTCGGGCGAACCTGAGCGGTGCCAACCTCCAAGGTGCGGACCTTGCCCGAACGAGGCTTACCGGAGCGAGGCTCACCGGCGCCGCGCTCGCGGGCACGACCCTCGTCGGGGTCATCTCCGGCAAGCTCTTGGGTAGGGTCTCGTCGCTCCCACCAGGGTTCAGTGAGACAGCCGGTTATCTGATCGGCCCGGGAGCGAACCTCTCAAGAGCGAGCTTGGCTGGGGCGAACCTATATGGGATTGATCTCGCTGGCGCGGACCTGTTGCAGGCGAGTCTCGCCGGAGCGAACCTCACCGACGCTGACCTCGACTCGACAGAGCTCTCAAGCGTGAGCCTCGCCGGGGTCGTCTCCTCTGGGATCACCGGCACGCCGGCCTCACTACCAAATGGCTTCAGCCTCCTCGCCGGAGTACTGGTCGGGCCTTCGGCGAATCTCTCCGGCAAGAACTTCGCCGGCGCCACACTCTCCGACGCGGATCTCGCCAAATCGGACCTTGCGGGAGCCGACTTAGCCGGCGCCATCATCACCGGAGCCGACCTTGCCGGGGCGGACCTTGCGGGAGCAGATCTGAAAGGTGCCAGCGTTGTCGGCACAGATCTCGCTGCGGCCAGGCTCACAAGTGCTGACCTCGAAGGTGCCAGCCTGAGTGGGGTCGATCTCTCCGGTAGCCGTCTTTCGGGAAGCGAGCTCAAGGGCCTCGTCACGAACGGGCTTTCCGGCTCCCCTGCCTCCTTGCCGACCGGCTGGAAGGTGACCGTCGGCTATCTCGTCGGCCCGGGAGCCAACCTAAACGGGGTGAACCTCACGAGCGCTGACCTCGAAGGGGTCAGCCTCGAGGGGACAGACATCGCAGGAGCGACCCTCTCCGGCGTCAGCTCCGGGAAGATAACGGGGCTTCCAATTGCCTTACCCTCGGGCTGGGAGCTATTGCGCGGTTACCTGGTCGGCTCGGGTGCAGACTTGGCGGGAGCCAATCTAAAGGGTGCTGAGCTTTCCGGGACAAACCTGTCTCAAGCCGACCTTTACTCAGCGAAGCTGTCGGGGGCGAACTTGTCCGGTGCCAACCTGTCGGGCGCCGTGCTGACGGCGACAGATCTCTCCGGCGCCGATCTGTCTGGCACAAACCTCAGCCAGGCCACACTTTTTGAGACCGACCTCTACCAAACGCGACTCACCGGAGCACAGCTTGGGTCGGCCACGCTCAGCGACGTCAGCTCGGGTGCCACGACCGGCGCCCCCGCGTCGCTACCGATCGGGTGGTCCGTCGTATCCGGCTACCTCGTCGGCCCAGGGGCTGACCTCGTCCAAGCGAAGCTATCTGGGGCGGAGCTCGCCCAGGCAAACCTTTCGGGGGCGGACCTTTCCGCCGCCGACCTTTCGGGGGCGAACCTGTCCGCGGCGAACCTGTCGGGAGCGAACCTGACCGGGGCCAAGGTCGCCGGCGCCAACCTCTCGGGAACGACCCTGAGTGGGGCGGACATGAAAGAAACGAACCTGGAAAGGGTCAAGCTTTCCGGGGCGGACCTTTCCCAGGCAAACCTTGCCGGGGCAAACCTGGAGAATGCGAACCTTGCCGGGGTAAACCTGACCGGGGCTGAGCTGTCGACCGCTCGGCTCTCACTTGTGAGCTCCGGCGGGATCACCGGCACTCCAGCGGGGCTTCCCAGGGGCTTTTCCACGGTCGCGGGCTACCTCGTCGGCCCGATGACAAACCTGGGAGAGGCGAACCTCTCCGGGGCTGATCTGGCCGGGCTCGACCTCAGCGGGGCGGAGCTTGCCAGCGCGAACCTCTCGGGTACCGACGTCCAGGGCCTAAAGCTCTCCGGGGCAACGCTCTTGGAGGTGAGCTCCGGCGGGATCACCGGTGAGCCGTCCTCTCTGCCCATTACCTGGAGCTTGGTAAACGGCTACCTAGTCGGCCCAGGGGCGAACCTGGCGGGCGCAAGCTTCAGCGGCGGGAGCCTGTTTGGTGTCGACCTCCAAGGCGTTGGCCTTGCCGGGGCCAATCTTGCCGGTGTCTCATCCGGCTCCATAACCGGCGAGCCTTCGTCGTTGCCGGTCGACTGGTCGCTCGAAGGCGGTTACCTGCTTGGACCTGACGCTGACCTCGCGGGCGCTGACCTCGCGGGCGTCGACCTCGAAGGCGTCGACCTCGGGGGTGCCACTTTGTCGCAAGCGAGCTCGGGCGGGATCACCGGGACCCCAGCGTCGCTTCCGGCCTCATGGTCTTTGGTGGACGGATACCTTGTCGGGCCGGGGGCGGATCTCGCCTCGGCCAATCTCGCGGACGCGGGTCTCTTCGGTGCCCAGCTCGCCAAGGCCAACCTCGCCGGGGCGATACTTACCGGAGCGAATCTCACGGGCGCCGAGCTCTCAGATGCGAACCTCGCCCAGGCCAACCTTGCCGAAGCCGACGCGACGAACGCGGATCTCACCGGAGCGGCGCTGGACAATGCCGATCTCGAGGATGCCGACCTGTACGGGGCGACCCTCCCGGGCGCTGATCTCGTTACCGCCGACCTCATAGACACCAGTTTCGACGGCGCCAACCTCACAGGCGCCGACCTCGACTCCGCCCTCGTAGCGGGCGCTGACCTCGCCGGCGCCAACCTCGTCGGCCTCGTCTCGGGCGACCTCGTCGGCACCCCGATCCTCCCGCAGGGCTACTCCCTCACGACCATTGACGGCGACACCTCGATCGCAGGGCCCGGGATCGGAACGGGGAGCTAAGGCGACTTGGAGGCAGGCCGAGGCGGGAGCTCGGGCATCAAAGAAGACAACTTGGCGGATGACCCCGCCCCTTCTGGGCAAGTGACCGCCAGGGGATCTCGCGCGAGAGCGCGTCGAGCCCTCCCGCTTTTACCTGTCATCGCCACGTGCGTGGTCTCGCTCGTCCTGCTTCGCCCCGAGCTCGTCCAAGTGCCCTATTTGAACGATTCCGCCGTCCATGAAGAAATGGTCCGCTTCGCTCTCGCGAAGATCCGCGCAGGTCACTTCCCCCCCGACTCATGGTTTCCCTTCCTTAACCTAGGTACCCCTCAGTTCCTGCAGTACCAGAGTCTGGGTGCCATGGTCACGGCCCTTTGCGCCTGGGTGATCGGTGTGGGCGCCGCCTTCACGCTCACGACGTGGGTTCTCATCTGCTGCTGGCCATTGTGCATCTACGCCGCCGCCCGCATCTTCGGGCTGAGCCGCGGCGCGGCCGCCGCCGCGGCCGTGCTCTCCCCTTTCGTCTCGAGCTTCGGCGGTGTCGGTTACCAACAGATCAGCTACCTGTGGACCGGCTACGGCTTGTGGAGTCAGCTCTGGGCAATGTGGGCCCTCCCGTTTGCCTGGGCGCTCTCCTGGCGTGCTGTTAACGAGAGGCGTTTCGTCGTGCCGGCGGCGCTCGCGATCGCCGCCACCGCGGCCTTCCACTTCGAGACCGGCTATCTCGCCTTCGGTGCCGTGGCTGTGTTCGTACTAGTCCGGCCGTCCGAACTTGTCTCTAGAGCCGGCCGCGCCTGTCTCGTCCTTTTGGGCGCAGCCGCCCTCTCGGCGTGGGCGATCGTGCCACTCGTCGCCCAAGGACGCTGGGCCGCCATAGACCAGTTCCTCCAAACTGGCCCGAGCGGTGTCGATGCCAACTCCTACGGGGCAAGGAAGATCTTGTCGGCGCTGTTGTCCGGCAACATCCTCGACTGGCATCACCTAGTCCTCATCACGCCACTGTTCGCTTTCGGGCTCGCTTTTTGCCTATTCGCCTGGCGCCGGTCCGACGGCGTCGGCCCGGTCGGCCAAGCATCGGGCCGGGCCCTCGTACTCGTCTTTGCGGCAAGCCTGATTCTCTTCTTCGGCCGCCCCACGCTCGGACCGCTGCTCGACCTCCTCCCCGGGTCAAAAGACCTTTTCCTCCGCCGCTTCATCGTCGGCGTGCAACTGTCCTCGTTGCTACTCGCCGGGGTAGGGGCTGCCGAGCTGGGACGCCTGGCGGTTGCGGGCGGAAAGGCCGCAGTAAGTGCCTGGAGTGAAGGAAAAGCCCGCTTGGTCTCCCTGGCCGGTGGCGTTGTGCTCGGCTGCGTCTGCTTGGCATTGCTTGTGCCTGCCTGGTCTTTCGTTGTCGGCCAAGCTGACCTCGACGCGTCCCTGGTCTCCAGGCAGGTTTCCTCCAGGGGAGGGATCCAGCTCGACGACCTCCTGGCGACAATCGACAAACAAGGGGGCGGACGAGTGTTTGCGGGTGATCCAACCGACTGGGGCGATGAGTTCGACGTCGGGCAGGTGCAGGTCTTTAAGTACCTGGCGTCCCACGATGTCGACGAGGTCGGCTTCACACTCAGAACAGCTTCGCTCATGAGCGACCCCGAAGTGGACTTCGACGAGGTAAAGCCCGCTGACTACGCCGCCTTTGGCATCAGGTGGCTGATCCTGCCCTCTTACATGCAGCCCCCCGTGCCGGCGGTACGGGTAGAGCGCCGGGGCCCTTACGCGCTCTGGCGGATCCCCGACTCCGGATACGTTCAGGTCGTCGACACCCGCGGCGTAGTGAGTGCGACCTCCGGCGATCTCGGCTCGTTCGCGGCCACTTTCCTCCCCGGGCTTTCCTCAACGGACCCGATCTTCCCCACCGTCGCCTACGGGCCTGCGCAAGCCGCCCCGGGGACACTGCCTTTGGGCGAGCAACCGCACGGACCTCCGGGGCAGATCATCTCGGAGCGACCCGATCTCACTGATGGCGTTCTCGAGACGACCGTGTTGGCGACGCGAAGCTCCGTCGTGCTCCTCTCGGTCTCCTACAACCCCGGGTGGCAGGCCACCGTCGACGGGCGGGCAAGCCCCACCGAGATGGTGGCGCCCGCGCTCATCGGTGTGCGCGTCGGCCCGGGTGTGCACACAGTTCGATTTGTCTACCGCGGCTTTCCCGATTATCCGCAGCTGTTCGTTCTTGCCGCCATCGGGCTGATCGGGCTCATCGTGATCGAACGTCGCCGGAGGTCGCTAGCCAAGAGTTAGACCGCGGCCTGCACGACGGTCCCGACGACCTTGTGCAGTGCCTCGGTGTCGGGTGGACCGCTTTCCCGGCCGGTGAAGAGCAGGTGTACCGAACCGATGATGCTGTGCGACAGCACCGGAATGTCGGCAGAGGCGGCGACCCGACCAAGTGCCTGCTCCAGCGTCAAGTAGGCAGTGATGATCGCGGATCCCTCTGCGATCAGCGGGAAGCGTGCGCCCCCCGCGTTGGCCAAGCGGGCACGCAGTCCGTCGCGAGTGATGACCAGCGCGACTATCGCCACGGCAAGGGGCGTGAACAGGCCGACCAGAACGTCGACGAGGTTGTCGACGACGGTGCGCGTGCCGGCGGCGTCGCATATTGCGCTCGCTGAATGGTCGAGCTGCGCCGCCCGATCCAAGATGAGCTCGGCGAGGAAGGCATCGAAGTCGACAAAGTGGCGATGCATCACACCTTTCGCGACTCCTGCTTCGGTGGTGACGGCACGACTCGTCAGGGCGCTCGCACCGTCTCGCCGCAGCACCCGCTCGGCCGCATCGAACAGGAGCTCAGGCGCATTGGTGAGGTGGACTCCGGTCGGCACTTCGATCCTCTCTTTGCCGCGTGGCTAGGTGGGCACTCGCCCACTTATAATGGGCACGTGCCCACTTTACCGCCGCTGCCCCAGCCGTTCTCTTCGAGCGAATCGCACCAAGCCCGTCACTTCGCCGAGTCGTTCGGGAGCGAAGCCGAACGCTACGAGAGGACGCGCCCGAGCTATCCGAAAGTGATGGTCGACACCATCGTCGCCGCGAGCCCAGGACTAGATGTCCTCGACGTCGGGATCGGCACGGGCATCTCCGCGCGACCGTTCCAAGACGCGGGGTGCCGCGTGCTCGGCGTCGAACCCGACGAGCGTATGGCCGAGTATGCCCGCCAGAGCGGTCTTAAGGTCGAGATCGCGAGGTTCGAGGAGTGGAACCCCGCTGGGCGAAGTTTCGATGTCGTCATTGCCGGGCAAGCCTGGCATTGGGTGGACCCCGTGCTCGGTGCGTCGAAAGCCTCCGAGATCCTTCGACCCGGTGGTCGCATCGCGCTGTTCTGGAACGTCATGTCGTTTCCACCGGAATTCGCAGAAGGGTTCTCCGCCGTCTATCGGCGTGTTCTGCCCGAGTTTCCGTTCTTTCAAGGCGGCGCACCCGGTGGCGCCGCGTCCTATAAGCCGTTATCCGACAAGGCAATCGATGGCATAGGGCAGACCGGAACGTTCACCGAGCCCGAGCAGTGGCAATTCGACTGGGAGCGGCGTTACGCGCGAGACGAGTGGTTGGAGCAAGTGCCGACATTCGGCGGCCATAGTCAGATTCCACCCCAAAAACTCGCGGAGCTGCTCAGCGGAATCGGGGACGCCGTCGACGCAGAGGGTGGGAGCTTCATCATGGGCTACGCCGCTTTGGTGGTTACGGCGACACGCGTTGGCGTTGGGTAGATCCGGACACTTCAGATTCGAGCGGCGGCAACCGAAGCCGCTTGTTAAGACCACGTTTAGGCACGATTAGGCATCACGGGCACGCCGGGACCGAGCGTCCTTCGGCTCGACAAAGAGCTTGCATCACTGCAGCACCCCGATCCACACAGGTACGAGTAGGCATGCGGGCCATTGCTCACCTGCCGTCTCCAGAACATCTGTCTCGTCCTGCTCCGAACGGCCCATTGCGACCACCGCTGCGACGAGAACGCCAGGCTACGAATCCCAGGCCCACCGCGAAGATGGCGAAATACCACGGCGCCGTCGTATTAGCGGCTGCGATTACCTCATTTGGCAGGGCCCCTGCTCCCCTAGCTCGAGCGATCAAACGCCTGACATCCTATGGATGTTCTGGGGCTACCTCGGGAAGACCCCGACCTGCAGCTAGTCCAGAGTATTGACTGTCGTGCTACTTGTCTATAGTCTCAGGCAATGACGACGGACCCGAGATTCGCTCCTCAAGTTGTGTTGCCGGTCCTGCTACGCCCGGGCCGCGGCGTCTACGGCTTGTTCATTCGCGACGCGCTGACCGAGGCTGGGTTCAACGACATGCCTGCTAATGGCGGCTACGTCCTCGGACTCCTCGAACCGAACGGTCTTCCGCTGAGCGACGTCATCGCCAACATGGGTGTCTCAAAGCAAACGGCGAGCCAGCTCGTTGACACTCTTGTCATCCGTGGATACATCGAGCGATCGGTGGACCCTGACGATCGGCGCCGAGTGATCCTCACCCTGACCGAGCGCGGGCGGGCGGCGTCCGATGTCGTGTTCCACGCCATCGAAGAGGTCGATGCGCGGCTCGTCGCGGTGGTAGGACCCGAAAGAATGGCCCATACGAAAGAGACTCTCGCCGCATTGATCGATCTTTGGCAGCCCTCTAGGTGAAGGAAAGCGACCGCGTTGTCGCCCTACTTCTCGTCGGAGTCGCTCTCTTAGCTTGAGAGACCCCGCGCTTCACACCACGACCGAGGCGCCAGCAAGCATCGCTCTGGGATACCGTCTCGTTGAACAAGCAACTGCGGACGAAAGCTGAGGCAATGACAAAGAACGAGATCGCGGTCGAGACCGGCGACGGGCAGATGCGGACGTTTCTCGTTCACCCGGATAATGGAGGACCGTTTCCGGTCGCCGTGCTGTATATGGACGGCGTCGGCTACCGAGAGCAGGTGAAGGCGAACGCTCGTCGCTTCGCCGCCGATGGCTACTTCTGCGTGGCTCCGGACCTTTTCTACCGTTTCGGCGACGGCCTCACTTTCGATTTCTCTCAGATGGGAGACCCAGCCGTCCGTGAACACATGATCGCCACGATCGGTGGCTTGAAGCCTGAGATGGTTGCGGCCGATACCCGGGCACTGCTTGGCGCGATTGCCAACGAACCCGCCGCGGCAGCCGGGCCGAAGGTGTGTGTCGGCTACTGCATGGGGGCGCGGATGGCACTGCACATGGCAGGCGCGCTGCCGGACGAGTTCGTGGCCGCCGCCGGCATCCACCCTGGTGCTCTTGTCACAGACGCGCCGGATTCACCACATCACGACCTCGCTGGTGTACAGGGCGAGCTTTACTTTGCTTTTGCCGAAAACGATCGGTCCGCCACTGCCGAGGTCGTCGACCGCTTTCGCGCTGAGTTAGGCCGCCAAAACGTCCGCGGCGAGGTGGAGCGGCTCCCCGGCACCGCTCATGGCTTCGCCATGGCCGACCTCCCTGTGTACGACGAGCAAGCGGCCGAGCACCACTTCGAACGGACGTTGGAGTTGTGGCGACGCAGCCTCGCCCAGGAGACGGTTCGAGCCTGAGCGGCGACCTCCGCCTATAACCGAGCCAGAGGTCTAAAAGACCGGTCCAGTTTCGATGGATCGAACACTCTCGGTAGTCCCTCGACAATGCTCTGTCTCCTACGCACTGCACGACGATGCGTGCTCGGGGGACCTGTGACAGGTCCTTCATCTGAGAAGAGCCTGGCTTAGCTAAGACTCAGACGCCTCGGTCGTCTCGTAGCGGGCGACAACCGATCGTTGGGATCTTTTGGTATAGCTCGGCGAGGCGGTCATGATCTTTGGCCACGCCGTACACGGTGAGCAGACGACTCGCAGTCCCGAGTCGCCAGTCGATGGCATTTCCAATTCTGCAGTTATGAAGAATTCTGGTGACGCCGGGCAACTGGGCAACAGCGTCGAAACCACTCAGCGCGGCCAAACACCGCGCAGTTGTTGGAGGCTGGTACATCGCACAAGAGGGCACGCGTTCAGTCGACAAGAAAGTGACATCCCCGTCGGACTCGCGGACCGCAAACCTCATCGCTTCGGGAAGTAAGGGCCCACTTTGAGTCCGCTGCATAACAAACAGCAAGCCGCGCGACTTGGTGATCAGTCGTGGTGCATGGTTGAGAGGTGAGAATTGCCGTGGTTGGGGCAACCGGGTTCGTCGGACGCAACCTTTCGGTTGCTCTCGTCGAGGCTGGGCATGACGTCATCGCACTCTCGCGACGCGCTCCAAACATCGCTGGCGCCGAAGGACGTTCGATTGACGTGGCCGACGAGATGGCCCTAAGGGGAGCGTTAGCTGGATGCGAGACCGCGTTCTATCTCGTGCACTCGATGAGTGGCGAAAACTTTCGCGGTCGTGACCACCAGCTGGCTATGGCTTTCGGGAGGGCGGCTGCGGTCGCGGGCCTCCGACGCATCGTCTATCTCGGTGGGCTTGGACATGACCCAGAGTCGGAGCATCTCGTGAGTCGCCACGAGGTAGGCACCGCTCTGGCGTCTGGAGATGTTCCTGTTGTCGAGCTCCGAGCAGCAGTCGTACTCGGTGCCGGCAGTATCTCCTTCGAAATGTTGCGGTATCTCACTGAGCGACTTCCGTTTATGGTCTGTCCACGTTGGGTTCGCACAGCGATCCAACCGA
>Ga0302320_10007706_pt1 | contig 23632 bp, 23 predicted proteins | sample Bog_T0_3_FD_202130 | JGI IMG/M metagenome (GOLD analysis project Ga0302320, IMG submission 202130) | Peat permafrost microbial communities from Stordalen Mire near Abisko, Sweden - Bog_T0_3 | ecosystem: Environmental > Terrestrial > Soil > Wetlands > Peat | place: Sweden: Abisko, Stordalen Mire... | reverse complement strand
AAGCTCATCCCCAATTCTTTGGACAAGATGGGACCGGTCTATGACATGATCACTTCCGGTGCCCGCGGTTCGCTCGCGCAGATAACCCAGATGGCGGGCATGAAAGGCCTCATCACCTCGACGTCCGGCGAGATCATCGAATTTCCGATCCTGTCCTGCTCGAAAGAAGGCCTGACCCCGATCGAATACTTTATAACCACTCACGGCGCCCGCAAAGGCCTCACTGACACCGCTCTGAACACCGCAAAAGCAGGCTACCTGACGCGCAAGCTGTTCGTGGTGGCCCAGGACGTCATGATCAGCGAGGATGACTGCGGCACAAAGGAAAATATTATGATAAAGAAGCAGAGCGCCTCAGGCATCGAGATACCGCTGTCAAAAAATATCCGCGGACGCGTCCTGGCCGAAAACATCGAGTCTCCTGACGGAAAGGTGATGTTCAAAAAGGGCCACTTGCTGTCAAAAGGGGAGGCACAGACGATAGAATCAGCGGGAATCACGGCTGTCCATGTCCGTTCCCCCTTGTCCTGCAAGACCGTTCGGGGCGTCTGCGCCCAGTGCTATGGCCTCGACCTGGGGCGAAACGAGATGATCGCTATTGGCGAAGCGGTCGGCACCGTTGCCGCCCAAGCCATCGGCGAGCCAGGCACCCAATTGACTATGCGCACCTTCCACTCCGGAGGCGCCGCGTCGGCTGCCGGCGACATCACTGCGGGCCTGCCTCGCGTCGAAGAGATATTCGAGAAACGCAGCCCGAGGAATCCGGCAGTCATCGCAACCGTTGACGGCACGGTATCGGAAATACGGGACATGTCCAAAGAAAAGATACTCGTCGTCATACCCGACATAGAGCACATCGCCGCGACAAAATCGAAAGGCAGGACAAAGAAAGGCGAGATCAAGACCGAAGCGATCGAATACCCGTTCCATTTCCGCCGCACGCCGTTCGTAAAAGTCGGCGACAAGGTCAAAAAAGGCGATATCCTGACTGACGGATCGGCTAATATCGAGGAGATCTTTGAAAATGCCGGACCGGAGCGCGCCAAGGAATACGTCATCAGCGAAGTAGGCAAGATCTACGAGCTCCAGGGCGAGACCGTGTCCCGAAAGCACATCGAAGTCATCGTAAAACAGATGTTCTCGAGGAAGCGCGTCGAAGACGCCGGAGACACCAATCTCGCCGACGGTATGGTCGTGGACGATACCCAACTGGCAGAAGAGAATAGAAAGGTCAAAGCCGCAGGAGGCACTCCTGCAAAAGCCGAACCGATCGTGCTCGGAATCACCGAAGTATCGCTGTCGCGCAAGAGCTTCCTGTCAGCGGCGTCATTCCAGCATACGACCCGCGTGCTCATCGGCAACGCCGTGCGAGGCGCCGAAGACGATCTGCAGGGCCTCATGGAGAACGTCATCATCGGCCGCCTCATTCCGGCAGGCACCGGTTATGCCGGCAGTCCAAAAGCCGCCATGATAGAAGCGGTCAGGCCGCAGGATACGATAGCCCAATAATTGACTTCATCAGTATGTTTTGCTAAACTCTAGCTTCATTATGGAAAAAACGAACACGATCATAGACGCCATGTTCAAAGCCGGAACCCATTTCGGCTTTTCCCGCTCGCGCCGCCATCCGACGGTCACGCCGTTCATATTCGGGGTCAAAAACAAAGTCGAGATATTCGACCTCGAAAAGACCAGCGCTCTGCTCCTCGAGGCAAAGAAATTCATCGCCACCGTAGCCGCAGAAGGCAAGCAGATCGTTCTCGTAGGCGGCAAGCATGAGGCCCGCGCCGCCATCCGCGCCGCTGCGCAGTCGATCAACATGCCGTTCGTCGACGGCCGCTGGGTCGGAGGCACATTCACTAATTTCAAAGAGATCCGAAAGCGCATCGACAAGATGGAAAAGCTCGAAGACGAGCGCGAAAAAGGCGAACTGGCCAAATATACGAAAAAGGAGCGCCTTTTGATCGACCGAGAGATAGCTCGCCTCAACCACCTCTTCAGCGGCATCGCTTCTATAAAAGAGATGCCAAAAGCCGTTTTCGTCGTCGATCCTCGCGCTGAAATCAACGCCGTTATGGAGGCGCGCGACATGAACATTCCCGTCATCGCCCTCGCCGGCTCCGATTGCGACATTTCCGGCATCACCTATCCTATCGTCGGCAACGACGCCTCGCAGGAAAGCATCCGATTCTTTGTCAATGAGATCGTCAAAGCATACGAAGAGGGCAAGGCAAACAAGTCAAAAGTCGAAAGTGCCGAGTCGAAAGTCGATAAAAAATAAAAGACATGGCTCATACAGTGGCGATCACTTATTTGAAAAGAAGCGCACCTCCGCTCTGGGATGTGCTTTTATCGTTTTTCACCAATATAACTAATTGGTTATATTGGTGATTTTGGTCAAAAACATAATCCACTGATAGCTGGTCTGTTTTTGGTGCACTATCTCTAACGATAGTGCACTATCCATCAGAATAGTGGATTGAAAAGAAAAAGCCCCTCGTCAGCTTTCCTGATATGCTAGTTGGCAGTTCGGGAGAGCGAACGAGGGGACATTGGAAGAAGTTGTTTGTACTTTCTTCTCTTCTGTTGTGTCTAAACGTTTACCGCCAAGGTCATGTCCATATTTGTTATTTTTTTTGCTCATGATATAATTCACCTTACCTTTTTATTTTTTAACCACATAAACTCATGCCCACAACCATCACCACCGAACAAGTCAAAGCTCTCCGCGACCAGACCGGAATCTCCGTCATGCAATGCAAGAAAGCCCTCGAGGAGGCCAAGGGCGACATGGAAAAGGCTCTCGTCATCCTGCGCAAGAAATCGGGCGAATTGGCGGCAAAAAAGGCCGACCGCACCTTCAAGGCGGGCACTATCGCCGGCTATATGCACGTGACCGGCCGTGTCGGCTCGATGGTCGAGCTCCTCTCCGAGAGCGATTTTGTCTCGGGCAGCGATGAATTCAAGGCTCTGGCCCGCGATATCGCCATGCACGTGGCTGCTACGAACCCGAAATTCCTCCGAAAAGAAGACATCAAAGAAGAAGACATGGCTGCGGCCAAGTCTGTCTTTGCCGAAGAGGTCAAGGGCAAGCCGGCGGCCATGCAGGAAAAGATCCTCGAAGGCAAGCTCGCCGGCTATTTCGGCGAAATGGTCCTCCTCGACCAGCCGTTCGTCAAAAATCCCGAGGTGACCATCCGCGGCATGATCGACGCCGCTATGCAGAAATTCGGCGAAAAGATAGACGTCGGGCGCTTTAGCAGGTTCGCCGTGCTCGAAAAATAATACATCCAATGATCGCCTCCATCGTCATCTTTTACCTCGCGTTGGTTTGCATGATCGCCATGCTTTTCATAAAGCGCGCCGAGCTCGCGACTGGAAAGAGATATTTCATCTCGAATCTAGCGAACAAGAACGATCATGTATTCGAAAAGATACATAATGACATTCGCACCGCGATTTCCTACTTTAACAAACACACCTTCATAGCGTTCCTCCAATGGGTCGCTGCTGGGTTCCTATTATGGCTCCGTAACCTCTATATAAAGCTCTTCCATATCGCCCGCAAATATCCGCATTCTAAAAAAGTCATCGACATGGTCCAGGGGCGCGGAGAAGCGAACGGCAACGGGGGTGCCTCGTTCTTCTTGAAAAAGATCTCCGACGATTCGGATGCCGGCTCGACAACGCCGTCCGTTTAGTTTACAGTTCTAATGTTCCTGCCGGGGTAGCTTAATGGTGAAGCAACACTTTTGTAAAGTGAAGATTGGAGGTTCAAGTCCTCTCCCCGGCTCTTTATTGGTTTTTTAGTATCAAAAGTGTATGGCAAAGTGTTTTTCATGTAAAAATATATTGTTAAGGCGTCAAACTAAGTTTTGTTCAAACAAATGCCAATTTCAGTATCAATATGATATTTTTATAAAATCTTGGAAAATAGATTCGCTAGGAAATAAAGGTAAATGCAAGGATTTTTTATCAAGACATCTGAGACATTATCTTTTTGATAAATATAAAAATAAATGCTCAATATGTGGTTGGAGCAAGAAAAACCAATTTTCAAACAGGATTGCTCTTGAAATTGATCATGTTGACGGAAATGCAGAGAATAATTCAGAAAATAACCTTCGATTGCTTTGTCCAAATTGTCATTCTCTTACTCCCTACTTTAAAAACTTGAACAAGGGCAATGGCAGGGAATGGAGGCTTCGAATGTTGCGTGAACGAAAGCGTTGAAACTTTTCATGTTATGCTACGTCATCTATTAGCAAGGATTAATATTAATCAAAATAATCATGACTAACTACAAAACAGGCAAAGACCTCACGCAGGAATCGCCGCGCAGCCCGCGTTTGCTCGTCGGCGGATTTGCCATTCTCGGCCGCACCATCGACAAATGCCGCGCGCTCCTCTTTGGCAAGGTCGGCGAATACCATTTCGATTGCCCCTTGGACAATCAGCTCTTCAGTTTCATGGAAGTAAAGGGTGCGGATTTCAAGGCGTACGTCGCCGAAGGCCATTCGGACGAGGACATCGGCATATGGATGAAATCCCACGGCGCGACAAAAACAGACGCAGAGATCGCTGATTGGAACGACAAAGTATGCCGCAACAACTATTCCGACAAGCGCGACAACAAGGGCTGGCTCGAAGGCGAGAATGTAAAGCTCGGTCTCGACAAGGACGCGACTCTTTTCGATTACCTCGACGCGGATGACAAGTCAGCCTTCAAAAAGTAAGCTATACTTGTTGGAGTATGGAAATAAAACCTGGCATATACAAGCACTCAAAAACCGGCAATCGATACAAGGTTCATTTTGTAGCCAAGCACTCGGAGACGCTCGAGGACATGGTTGTCTACGAAGCTTTGTACGATAACGAAATGTCAACGTTCTGGGTTAGGCCAGCAAAAATGTGGTTTGAAGAAGTTGAAGTGAATGGCAAAAAAGTGCCGAGATTTGTTTGGGTCAAGGAATCATGATACATTTCTCTTTATGCACAAGATAATCACCATCACCGATCCAAAGGAGAGTGAGCTTCTCGCGAAGCTTGAAAAACAGACCGATTTCAAGAGCCTCCGAATAAAGAGACTTTTGACTTTGCCCGACTTGACCAAGAAAACGAATTCGCCGGTCAAGATTTTGGTGGACAGCATATTGGAGCTGCCGCGTTTCAAGGATTTTGATGTAGTCGAATTTCCAAAGATCGTGACAGTCCAGGATGATTTTGACCTCTTGAACACGCCGAGTGACCATCCGTCGAGGCGCGAAACCGACACCTATTATGTCGACCCTGACCACGTTCTGCGCACGCAAATGACGGCGTTCTGGTCTTTTTATTTAAAGGATCCGAAAGTCCTGAAACAGCTTGAAATAGAAGGCGAGATAAAGGCCTTGTCGCCCGGTCTTGTCTATCGCAAGGACGAGATAGATCGGCACCATTTTCCTGCCTTTCATCAAATCGACGGATTGCTCATTTGCAAGAAGAGCAAAAAGATAATCACCCAACAGGATCTCAAAGATGTTCAAGTCGACTTGGCCCAAGGCATTTTTGGCGATGGGATAGAACATAGATTTTTGGATGATGAATTCCCCTATACGATCGAAAGCCTCGAAATGGATATCATGTTCAATGGCAAATGGCTGGAGGTGAACGGCGCTGGCCTCGTCAATCCGGTGGTATTGAAGAATTTCGGACTTGATCCCGAGGTTTATAATGGTTGGGCGTTCGGTTTCGGCGACAGACTGGCCATGATAAAGATGGGAATCCCCGACATCCGCATCCTCTGGTCCGAGGATCCGCGCATCACGAGCCAGTTCAAGGATATCAATAGCAAATTCAAGGAGGTCAGCAAATATCCATCGACCATCCGCGATATATCATTTATTGTGGATAAGAATGTCAGTCTGAATAATTACTACGAGATCGTCCGCGAATATGCAGGCAATCTAATCGAAGAGGTCAAGCTTTTGGACACGTATGAGAATGAAAAGAAATTCGGCAAAGACAAGACGAGCCACACCTTCCGCATCACCTATTGCTCGCCGGAACGTACTTTGACCAACGATGAAGTGAATGAGATACAGGAAAAGATACGCGCCAAAACAGAGAGCGAATTGAAGGCGGTTTTGAGGTAAAGGCATATCCATAGCGAGTCTGTATATAGATATTCGACTTTTTCCATTTTAAATAATCACTGCTTCTTCTGATATAATATACGAATGGAAAAGATGCTTGAAGCACCAGAAAATTTTCCCAAAAAACTTTTCTTCGAAGAAGTCACAGAGAACGATCCTGGATTTGCGGACGCGATTTCGGTATCAGCATATCCAGAAGACTCATCAGAGAAAGTCGAAGAGGAACTCCAAGGAATGCTGGAAAATAAGCATTGGTTTCTAAAGGAATATTGGCAGAAGAAAAAACCTCAAGAAGTCATAGAAATCCATTGTGGCGAAAAATCGATGGAAATATTCAATTTTGGCAAGGACCTTCTAGATTGGCAGATCGAAGAAATTACGAACGCAATCAAAGTTTACAATATAAAAATGAACGATATCGTGTTTGGAAAAGTGCGACAAATCCTGATCAATGATGATCAGTGGGTTAATCTTCGTACAGGCAAACCCATGAATGGAATTGGCGAGCGCGGAACAGGCGAGGCAATTGTGCTCTTTCCGTCAGCCCTTGAACAAAAAGATCATCGTGTTCCGAATGTTTCGAATCTCGAAGGCACCGTGATTCATGAACTTTCGCATACCATTGCAGACGGTGCTTTGACAGATGAATGGAGAAAAATATTTGGATGGACAAAGTTAGAAAAGCCGGAAAAGCTTGTTGGCGGTTACTATCAGTTTGAAAAAAGCGCTGATACAAAAAGATGTATTACTGACTATGCCGAGACGGCTGCAGACGAAGACATCTGCGAGAGTATGGTGGGGGCTTTGCTTAATCCAAACGCGCTTGATAAGGAAAAATTGGAGTATATACGAGGTAAAATACTACTGCAGCAAGAAAATAGTGACAAAGAAAAACCATTCATCTCTGTAATCAAAAAGAAAGAGTCAGAGATGACGTTCCCAAAAATTCAAGAACCCGTAAAATACAAACGTGTTATAAGGAAACCTGTCAAATTTAAGAATATTTTATGATTCATTATCAAAAATGTTTGTAATACTTTCCTGAATGTTTCTGCTATAATATCCCCATGGAAAACCTAGAGAACACCCCCGAGAAATTTCAGAATCCCCAGGAGGAGATTTCGTATCTGCGCGAGATGATCGCCAAAAAAGAGCGCGATTTGCTCGAAAAGACGCCGGACGCGTCCGTCGAGCATGTGGCGCGCGAGGAGGTGCTGAAATATGCCGAGAAAAAGCCGACGGAGGTGCTGGCGGATAAATACATCGTGCCGACCCAGGAAATGGAGGCCATCGTCCTCGACCTCGCGCCGGAGGCCCATGATGACAAGATGAACGAGCTCCTCGGCATGCTCGAGACAAAGGGAATCCATGCCACCCTTTCTATTGTCGATAAAATGGCCAATCCGCACATCAGTGCCGACTTTCACCGACTGCTCGTGCAATATCTGAAATCCGGCTTCGTTGTGGGCGGCCTCAAAGAAAAAAGTCCGCTGTGGAGGGAGCTCAATATGTCCCTCTTTGAGATACTTGTTCCAGAGAATGAAAAGAAGGAAGGCACGCAAAAACCACTGAAAGAATTGCTCTCGTCCATGGAACAATTCTATGCGGGCATGTGCGCCGGCGACGAGGATGGCAATAACAGATTCGTTTTTGAGCTCGCCGTAGCAAATCACAGCAATGACTTTATCTTTTATGCCGCTGTGCCCGATCCAAAGCGCAATCTCTTTGAAAAGCAGATACTCTCCATTTTGCCGGATGCAAAAGTGACCGAATGCAAGAATGATTATAATATCTTCAACGAGCATGGCGCTTCTGTGGCTTCGTATGCGAAACAAAAGAAGAATCACATCTTTCCCGTAAAGACATATGAGCAATTCGATCACGACCCCATCAACTCGCTTCTGAACAGTTTTTCAAAGATAGATAAAGACAGCGAAGGCGCATCCATTCAGATCGTATTCAATCCTGTCGGCGATTTTTACACCGAGAAATACCGCAAGGCGCTCGAGAAGATACAAAAAGGCGAAAAATTGAGCGAGGCGATAGATATCGCGTATTCTCTCGGCCACAAGGCGGTAAAAGGCCTGGCAGGAGGGCTTGTCGGTGCGCTCAACAGTTTGACGACGAGCAAGGAGGACAAGGAAAAGAAGAAGCAGGAAAAAGAAAACAAGAAAGGTCCGCGGCCGGAAGACGAGATCGGCATGAAGGAGATACAGAACAAGCTCGCGACGCCGGTTTTGTCGACGAATATTCGCATCATCGCTTCGGCCGAGAATGAAGACAAAGCCGCCGCTATCCTCGGCGACCTCGAGGCTTCCTTTAACCAATTCGAGAATGTCCAAGGAAACCGCTTTGAATTCACCCGCGTGGAAAGAGGTAGGCTCGAAAAAGAGCTCGATGACTTTACTTATCGGCGATTCGATGAAGCTCAGGATTGCCCGCTTTCCCTGCGAGAGCTCACGACCGTCATGCATTTGCCCGTCGCCGGCAAGGTCTCGACGTCGCAGGTGAAACTGACGAAATCAGGCACGGCTCCCGCGCCGATGGATTTGCCGCAGGCTGGCACCTATCTCGGTACGAACACTGATCGCGGCCGCGAGACGAAAGTATTTACCACTGATGAAGATCGCCTGCGCCATTTCTATGTCATAGGTCAAACTGGCACCGGCAAGACGACTCTCCTCAAGAATATGATCCTTCAGGATATGCAAAAAGGAAATGGCCTTTGTTTCATCGATCCACATGGATCAGATGTCGAAGATATCCTCGCTCTTGTGCCTCAGAACCGCTTTGAAGACGTCATCTATTTCGATCCGGCGTACACCGCGCGGCCGATGGCGCTCAACATGCTGGAATATGACACGCGCTATCCGGAGCAAAAAACGTTCGTGGTGAACGAGATGCTCTCCATATTTAACAAGCTTTTCGACATGAAGACAGCCGGAGGCCCGATGTTCGAGCAATATTTTAGGAACGCCGTCCTCCTTACCATCGATGATCCGTCGAGTGCGAATACGCTCATCGATGTGTCGCGTGTTCTGTCCAACAAAGCATTTCGCGAATCGAAACTCGCTACATGTAAAAATCCGCTCGTCATACAGTTCTGGCGCGAGGTTGCCGACAAGGCCGGCGGGGAAGCCTCGCTCGCGAACATCGTTCCATATATCGTATCCAAGTTCGACAATTTCCTGGCGAACGACATCATGCGTCCGGTCATCGCCCAGGAAAAATCGACCTTCAATTTCCGCGACATCATGGATAATAAAAAGATTTTGCTCGTCAATCTGTCGAAGGGTCGCCTCGGAGACATCAATGCGAACCTCATCGGCCTCATTCTGATCGGCAAGATCTTGATGGCCGCTCTGTCGCGTGTCGATTCGCTCGGAAAAAACCTGCCGCCGTTCTATCTGTACGTCGACGAGTTCCAGAACATAACCACCGATTCGATCGCCACTATCCTGTCCGAAGCGCGCAAGTACAAGCTGTCGCTCAACATCGCCCATCAATTCATCAAACAGCTCGATGAAAAGATAAAAAATGCCGTCTTTGGCAACGTCGGTTCCATGGCCATCTTCCGCGTCGGCACCGAAGATGCCGAATTCCTTGCAAAGCAATTCGAACCCGTTTTTACCCAAAAAGACATTTTAAATATCGATAATTACAACGCATACGTAAAACTGCTCGCCAAAGGCGTTCCCGTCAAGCCTTTCAACATCGCCGTTCCGAATATTCCAAAAGGCGACAGCGACATCGCCGCCAAATTGAAAGAGCTCTCATATCTCACGTATGGCAAAGATCGCTCCGAGATCGAGGCGCAGATTGCGGGGAAATATAAAGGGTGATGTTATACTGAAGCGATGATAACCGACTCTTTTGACGTGATCGTGGTGGGCGCAGGCGCATCAGGCCTCATGGCGGCGGGGCGAGCGGCAGAGTGCGGTGCCCGCGTCCTTCTCCTTGAAAAGAATAAAAAGATGGGCGAAAAGCTAAAGATCACCGGTGGCGGGCGATGTAATATTACGAACGCCGAATATGATGTGCATGAATTGTTGCGGTATTACGGTCCGGCCGGCAAATTCCTCTTTTCCGCCTTTGCGCGATTCGGCGTCGCGGAGACATTTTCTTTTTTTGAATCCAGGGGTCTGCCGCTCGTGGTAGAGGCCCGCAAGCGTGCCTTTCCAAACACGCACAAGGCGGTGGATGTGTATGAAGTACTTGAAAAATATATTAAGAAGGGAAACGTGACTATTCGAACGAGTTCATCTGTTACAAAAATTAATTGCAAGGAAGGCCGCATCGCCTCCGTTTTCTGCGGCAGTCAGGAATATTTCGCACGGAATTTCATCTTTGCCACCGGCGGCGCATCTCATCGGGAAACCGGCTCGACGGGCGACGGCTTTGGCTGGCTGCGAAAGATCGGCCACACCGTCACGGACCCGACTCCTTCTATCGTCCCACTAGCCGTAGCGGATGCTTGGTCTAAAAAATTGGCCGGCATAACCCTGGAAGATATGAAAATCACTTTTTTTGTCGACGGCGTTAAATCCTTTTCAAAAAAAGGAAGGTTGCTTTTTACCCATTTCGGCTTGTCAGGCCCGCTCATATTGAATAGCGCTTCGCAGGTGTCAGATGCGCTCCATTCAGGAATCGTCACTGCAGTTATCGATCCTTTCCCCGGCGAAGACCTCGGTTCTTTCGAGAAAAGGATTATAAAAGCGTTTGACGACAACAAGAACAAGCTTCTCAAAAACGTCATCGGCGAGATCATGCCGGCGGGCATGGCCAAAGGCATCCTGGCCCTCATACAAGACGACCCGGACGCCAAAGAAAAGATCGATATAGAAAAGAAAGTGCATAGCGTCACTGTCCTAGAACGCAAGACGCTCGTCCGCCTCCTCAAATCCTTGCGCCTCACCATCACCGGCCTCATGGGCGAGGACCGGGCAGTTGTCTCGGACGGCGGTGTGGCCCTACAGGAGATCGATATGAGGACGATGAGGTCGAAGGTCGTTCAAAACCTGTTCGTTACCGGCGACCTCCTCCATATAAACAGGCCATCCGGCGGGTACTCGCTCCAGCTATGCTGGACGACGGGCTATATCGCCGGGAGCGATGCGGTTGCTGGATAGTCCTGTGGTATAGTGAATACTATGGAAAATTTACTGTACCAACTCGAAACCCCTACGATGACAAAAGACGAAGCGCATATGCGCATCGAGGAAGCAAACAAGGTTTTGAGCAGTAAACAAGACTATCATTGACCGGTAAAAGCGGGAATTTGCATTATTTTTAGGAATATGCGAGAATAATTCCCTATGGAAATAGCTATTATCGAGACTGGCGGCAAGCAATATACCGTTGCAAAGGGCGACCTTATTCGCATTGAAAAGCTTGCGGCTGTAAAGGGCAAAGAGCACAAGGAAGGCGACAAAATCGTCTTTGACAAGGTGCTCCTCGTCGACGATGGCAAAGACACTACTATCGGTACGCCATATATAGAAAAGGCAAAGGTCAACGCCACTATCGAGAGGATTAGCCGCGCCCAAAAGGTCACCGTCATCCACTACAAACAAAAGTCTCGCTATTTCAAGAAAGCGGGCCACCGCCAGCCTTATTTTGCGGTAAAGATCGAAGGGGTCAAGTAGCATTAGCAATTCTGTTGGTAGGCGGTATGGATTGTCGGCAGGTGGGTATGCCAATTTTCATTTTTTTATAATATAACCAATTGGTTATGTTACGAAAATGACCAAAAAAGAAAAACCGCTCGTCAGGCGGTTTTTTGATTTTCAGAATCGAGCATGGCATCCAATTCTTTGATCGATTCGAGAATCATATTCTCGACATATTCATTGAGCTCTCTACCCAAAAGAAGATGTGCCGAGATCTGTTGGAGGAATTCATCGCCGCAGCAATAGCACGTCTTTACCTTGCGCTGTATGCGTCGCGGACCAAGAATTGGAATAGTGTCGAATTCACAATCCCAGCCAATATGTTCATGCACGATGACTCTCGTCCGGAGACTGCCGCAATTTGAGCACGACTTCCAACTCATGAATTTGCAAACGAGCATCGAGGCTAACCCAAGGAGCAAAAATTTCATATATTCCTTTCGTTGTCTAAAGGAATACTATGTTTTTATCACCAATAAATCAAGCCCTATTCTTTAGCGCATACTTCAATGTCTCTGTATCCGAGTATTCCAGCTCGGTGCCGGTCGAAAGGCCTTTGCCGAGGACCGTCGTCTTTGTTTTTGAGGTCGCATCATTCTTTTCAAGGAAGGCCTTGACGATCTCGGCCGTATGCTCGCCGTCTGGCGTGGCGCTCATAGAGAGGATGATCTCCGAAGGGGATGGGTCTTTGAGGCGAGATTTAAGCTCTTTCAAACGAATGCGTTTTTCCGGCTCTTTTTCAAGTATCGGCACGACGCCTCCGAGGATGAAATAGAGGCCGTGATAGACACCGCTCTTTTCAATTGCTTCTAGATCGCTGTCGCGCGCGACGATCATCAAGCTGGTGTGGTCACGGGTGTCATCGGAGCAGATAGCGCATACTTTTAACGCAGGTCTATCCTGCGTGGAAGTGAAGAATCGCTGGCACGACGAGCAAACACGGAGCGATTTTTTTGCGGCACTGATATTCCTTGTAAACTCGTCAAGAAAGCCATTCGGCCGCGTCAAAATGAAATATGCAAACCTCCGCGCCTGCCGCGGCCCTATGCCGGGGAATTCACTAAAAAGTTCGATAAGTTTATTGACTGGATCCATGGTCTAAGTCTAAAACGGCTTGTCATCCCCCTGCTTCTCAAACTCGCCAAAATCCGCCTTTTCAATAGAAAGGAAAGTAGTCTTCTTTTCGTCAAAGTAGAGCTCGACCGTGCCCGTCGGGCCATTGCGGTGCTTTTCAATGATGATGTTGGCGATATTCGGCTTGGCGGAGTCTTTGTTATATTTATCCTCGCGATGGATGAACATGACCACGTCGGCGTCCTGCTCGATGGAACCGGAATCGCGCAGATCGGACAGCTTTGGCCGGCCGCCTTCGCCGCGCTGCTCAACAGCGCGGGACAATTGGGAGAGGGCGAGCACGGGTATCTCGAGCTCGCGCGCCAGCTGTTTGAGCGAGCGCGAAATCTCAGTGACCTGCTGGACCATATTGTCGTTGTGGCGGGCGGAGGTCGGCACCATGAGTTGCAGGTAGTCTACGACGATGAGGCCGAGACCTTTTTCGCTCTTTAGTCGGCGAGCAACGGCGCGCATCTTTAAAATATTATTTGCGGCTTGATCATCGATATAGATCGGCGCCTTTGAAAGGCGATCCATGGCATCGCGTATGGCTTTGAAATCATGCTCCATCGATAGATTATGGCCGGTGCGCAGTTTCCAGGCGTCGACGGATGCCTCGGCGGCTAGCATACGGTCGACGAGCTGTTGCGAGCTCATTTCAAGGGAGAATATGCCGACGGAGATATTGTGCAGAGTCGCGGCCTTGCGCGCGATATCGAGAGCGAGAGAGGTTTTGCCCATAGAAGGCCGCGCGGCGAGGATGATGAGGTCTGATTTCTGCAAGCCTGCCAATTTATTGTCGAGCTCTTTGTAGCCGGTAGGTATGCCGCGCAATTCTCCGCGGGTCTCATGGAGATGTTCGAGACGATCCCACGCTTCGACCAGTGTGTCCTTCAAGGCGATGAACTTGTGATGGGTGCCGGCAAAATTAGTCACGTCAAAGATCTTCTTTTCCGCTTTATCCAGGGTCTCTTCGAGGTCGCCCGTGTCTTCAAAGCCGAGGTTGCCGATATATTCCGAAGCGCTGATGAGGTCGCGCATCAATTGTTTCTTTTGAATAATCTCTGCGTAGTGCTTTGCGTTGGTCGATGACGGAACGCTCTGCACCAATTCCGTCAAATAGGTCATGCCGCCGGTCGTCTCAAGCAATTCTTTTTCCTTTAATTTTGATGAGAGGGAAAGCAGGTCGATGGGCGTGGCTTTGTTGTGGAGCTCGAGCATCGATATCCAGATGAGGCGATGGCGGTCGGAATAGAACGAGCGGTCAGAGATGATATCGATGATCTCGTGCACCGCCTCGGGTCGCATCATGATGGAGCCGAGAAGCGCCCGTTCCGCCTCGAGCGATTGTGGCGGCACGCGCAGGTCTGATGTCTTGTAGTAGGGAGATTTGGTCTGGGCCATGCTCTGATTGTATCACTTATAAAACTTTTGCAAGTAGGAAAAGTCAGGCGCAAGTGAATAAAGTGGGGATAATGAAAAAGTTAAATACAAAAGGGTAGTCCTTGTACTATTTTTTCTTCAAAATCGATCCATCATCTGTATCCTTTACCTCGTATCCGCGGTTTTCGATCTCTTTGCGCAGGGCGTCTGATTTCTGCCAATCTTTCGCTTTGCGTGCTTCGTCGCGAGCTTCGGAAAGAGCAAAAATATCGGGCGGCAATGATTCTATGCTCGCCGGCGAATCATCGAGAGCTTCGACGGCCGAAAGGCCGAGTCCAAAGACGCGATCAAAATCGAGCAATGTGGCGCGCTTGTCGGCAGGGGAGAGATGGTGGTCTTTTATCAATTGCCACGCCAAAGCTACGGCCTCGGGCATGTTCAGATCGTCATTTATAGCCGTCCTAAACTTTTCCTGGAAATTGCCGTCGATAACGCCTGCTTTGTCGGTTTTAAAGCCTATAAAAGCCTCTGCAAGGCGTATAAATGCGTTTTGAGCCGCCATAACGGCCTCCAACGAGAAATTGACCATAGAGCGGTAATGTGCGGTCAAGAGCCAGTATCTGAAGGCCAATGGCGAAATCTTGCTTTCCTCCAGATCAACCAGTTTAAGGAAATTGCCTTTCGACTTTGCCATCTTTTCGTCGCGCACATTCATAAAGCCGCCGTGAACCCAATAATGCACGAATGGCTTGCCGGTGGCGGATTCGCTCTGGGCTATTTCGTTCGTATGATGGGGAAATATGAGGTCAGTGCCACCGGTGTGGATATCGATGGTTTCGCCGAGCACAGACATGGCCATAGCCGAGCATTCGATGTGCCAGCCGGGCCGACCGCGGCCAAAAGGAGCGGGCCATGAAATCTCATCTTGATTACCTTCTCGGTGGGCCTTGCGCGGCGGCACATTGCCTTTGGGTTTTTCAAGGTCACTTTCAAATTTCCACAACGCAAAGTCCTGTGGCGACTCCTTGTCGTATTCGTCGTTACTGATGCGGCTCTTCTTTTCTGCGGCCAGCTTCACGTGCGCGAGCTCGCCGTACCCCTTGATCTTTTCTATGCTCATATAGACGCCGTCATCGGCCTTGTAGGCAAAGCCTTTTTCTAAAAGCTTTGAAATGAGCGAGATCATGCCGTCGGTATTTTCTGTGGCGCGCAAGAGCTTGGTCGGCGTCAAGATATTGAGCGCATGGATATCGTCGATAAAAGCCTTTTCATAATGCCTCGTCAGATCAGTCAGGGATTTCTTTTCCTCTCGTGCTCGGCGAATGGTCTTGTCGTCGACATCGGTCAGGTTCATGACTTGGGTCACCTCGAAATCGTTGTATTCAAAAACGCGTCTAACGATGTCGTCCATGACAAAGGTTCGCAGATTGCCGATATGGGCCGTGTCATAGACCGTCGGCCCGCAGTTATAGATGCCGACCTTGCCGGCTTTTATCGGTTTGAAAACTTCCTTTTTACCGGAAAGAGTGTTGTGAAGAAAAATTTCAGGATTAGTCATTTTATTGCTTTTTCCATTCCGTTTTGCTTTTTTACAGCCACTTCTTTTTCTTGAAATACATAAAAGCGAAAAGCGTGACCACAAACACGACGGCGACGATGATCACGAAACCGTATGGCTGGCTTACGATCGGAGTATTCAAAGTATTCATAGAAAAGAGCTCCACGAAGAGGGAGAGCGGGAATGTGACAGAGGTGACGACGGTCAGGAGCTTGATGGTCTCATTTTGCTTTGTCGAGAGGAGCGAATCGTTCGTTTCGCGCAATTCAGTGGATAGCTCGCGGTTATTCGATATGAGGTCGCGCACCATGATGAACTCTTCCTTTATGTCGGATATATATGGACCAAAGGTCTGATCAAAGAAACCAGAAGGAAGATGTTCCAGAGACTCCAATATCTCCAGGTGCGACCTACATGTCTGACGGAAATCCAAAAGCTCGCGCGACAGGTTGGAGAGGACTTCTACGGTATCTTTTTCCTTGCCGGCAAAGATTTGGTCCTCTGCTATCACGAGTTCGCTTTTTATAGCGTCGAGATTACCTGACATGTGCTGATACATGCGCTTCATCATATAGTAAAAGATGTGACCGGCGTGTTCAGAGGTTTTTTCCTTGTCCAATATCGAATTCGCTTCGAATGCCCTCGCAAAAGCATGTATGGGCTGGACGACCTCGTAATGCGCGGTGATGATGAAATCCTTGCCGATGATGAAGTCGACCTCTTTTTCTTCGATTATATGATGGTCGTCTTGCCGCACGCGCACAGGAAAGGCTATGACGAGGTACACGTAATCTTTGTAGGCGGCGGCTTTTGATGATTTCGAGGGGCCGAGGAGCTCTTCACCGACCAGGGGGTGCAGTTTGTATGCCTTGACCAGAGAGTTGACGTCCTCGATCGTCGGCGCTTCGACGTCGAGCCATGTTATATGCCTATGAGTGTATGTCTTTATCATGCGAACATTATATCTATAAATCGGCTGGTGGTCGAGGTTGCTTATTAACATGCCTTTTGTAATAATGGAGCATCGATGGACAAATATTCTATGCATGGCAAGACAGCCATCGCCATAATCGTGGCGGTGCTTTTAATTGTAGGAGCATTTTTCCTAGGGCGACATGAGGGCAGCGCCGAAGCTTTCAACAATCTTGTCCCGCCTGACAACGCGACGTTCGTCAGCCAGGATCAACTGGCGCCTTTTTGGCAAGTGTGGGGCATACTTCAGCAGAAATATGTTCTAGCTACGAGCACGGCGACCGATACGCAGAACAAGATATACGGTGCGATCGAAGGCCTTGCCGCCTCCGAAGGCGATCCGTATACCGTATTTTTCCCGCCGGAACAAAACTCTCTCTTTCAGTCATCCATCGCCGGAACATTTGATGGCGTCGGTATGGAGATAGATCAAAAGAACGGTAATATCGTCGTCATTGCTCCATTGAAAGGCAGCCCGGCCGAAAAAGCCGGTGTAAAAACTGGCGACACGATCATTTCAATCGACGGCAAGAGCACAGCTAGCATGGTTGTGGATACCGCCGTCAATTTGATCCGCGGGCAAAAGGGCACAACAGTTCACCTGTCTGTCCTTCACCAAAACGCGACTGCGCCGGCAGAGATAGACATAATCAGAGACACCATAGACATTCCGACTTTGGACACGGAAGTGCAGAGCGGCACCGGAACCTCTACGGCCACGTCTAGCGCATCGGCGGCCGGGCTCCAGCCGAACGGTATATTCATCGTAAAACTATATGAGTTCACAGCCGATTCGGCGAATCTGTTCCGCGACGCCATGCGACAATTCGTGCAGAGCGGCTCGCACAAGCTCATCCTGGACCTTCGCGGCAATCCCGGCGGCTATCTCGAAGCGGCTTGGGATATGGCTAGCTGGTTCCTGCCGGCAGGCCAGGTGGTTGTGACCGAAGATTTCGGCAAGAACGGTTCACCGCAGGTTTATTACAGCAAGGGCTACAATATATTCGGGAAAAATCTCGATATGGTCATCCTCGTCGACGGCGGTACGGCTTCTGCGGCCGAAATCCTGTCCGGAGCGCTCGAACAGCACGGCGTGGCAAAGCTCGTCGGCACAAAGACCTTCGGCAAAGGATCGGTCCAGGAGCTCATCAATATCACGCCGGATACCTCGCTCAAGGTGACCGTGGCCCGCTGGTTGACGCCAAACGGAACCAATCTGTCGGAGAACGGCCTTGTTCCTGATGTCGTTGTGCCGCTCACCGCCTCGTCATCGCCGGCAAATGACCCACAGATGGCGAAGTCAGTGGAGATGTTGCAAGGGGAGCAATAATTTATAATTAAAATCGCCACCGCTTCCCGGAAAAATCCTTTGTCGGCGAGTTTCGGAGGAAGGAGCCAAAAAGGATTATCGCAGGCGATTCAGTAGAATCGAGCCCGGCGAAAAGGCGGCGGTACAAACATGAAAATCATCTTACTCAAAGACATTCCAAAACTCGGTCGAAAATATGAGGTGAAAAACGCTTCTGATGGTCATGCCGTCAATATGCTCATTCCTCGCGGTTTCGCTATTGCCGCCACTGCCGAAAATCTCCGTCGCTTTGAAAGCGAAAAAGCAAAGCTGGAAGGCGAGAGGAAAGTCCATGAAGCACTCCTCGCTGAAAATTTGAAAGCTCTTGAGGACGTCGTTTTGACCATTTCCGGCAAAGCGAGCGACAAAGGCCACCTCTTTGCCAGCATCCACGCGGCCGACATCGCCGCCGAGCTCGCCAAACAGACGCGCATCCAGCTCGACCCGTCATTCATCCAGCTCGAGCATCCTATAAAAGAGGTCGGTGAACACAAGATAGAAGTAAAAGGAGAAGGGAAGTCGGTGAAATTCAAGGTTGTGGTCAAAGCGGAGTAATATAAAACTTTAATCAATCTTGTCGGCCAGCAATTCAAGACTAGCACAAAGCCGGTCTTTGTGATTGAATCAGCGGACGTTTGTCAAACTATTCCACCACTATCGAGTTCACGAGGTTTCTTGGTGCTATGAAAAGTTGACAAGAAAGTTGTCAACTTTTTTAAAACACCAAAAAGAGAAAGCCGGGGTTTTGCCCCGGTTTTTCTTGAATAATCCTTAAAAAAGTCCGATTAAACAACGCTTACGGTCTTCTTCCTCATCGTATCGCTATTGAAGCCGACTTTGCGCTTTGAGCCGAATTTGACGGTGCCATCTTTCAAGGCGAACAGGGTGTAGTCCTTGCCGACGCCGATATTTTTACCGGGCATGATGACGGTGCCGCGCTGGCGGACGATGATCTGGCCGATACCGGCCTTTTGACCGTGGTTCAGCTTGACCCCTAGATATTTGGGCTGTGAATCGCGGTCGTTTTTTGTTGTTCCTGCGGACTTCTTATGTGCCATGGTTTTGTTTTAGTTGTCCATGAAGTCTAGCAAATAGGCCTGAAAATGGCAAGGGAAGGGGAGTTACAGAATTAACTATGTCTGGATTTGCTTTGCTTTACTTTTACCTTAAACCATTGTCTAAAAACCCATATTTTAAGCCATATTATACGATTTTGGCACTAAAAATCCTTGACAAGGTATTTGAAAGATGCTAGGATAGTCCCAATACGAGGCTAGTAAGCGTCATGCTTATAAAGCCCCGTTTTAATTTATTATGACAAACGAGGAGCGTGTGGACAAGTATTCTTGTACACAACGTCCGAGTGCCGTCATATGAAAGTAACCATTATTATGATCGAACTCACAACCAGCATCGCCTTCATAGTATCTTCATTGTATGGCAGTTCTGCACAAGTCGCAGAGGCCAGCACTGTCACCGCCTCGACGACGGGTGATACGGCTACGATCGCACAATCGGCTACGACTGACCGTACGGCTGTAGAAAACTACATAAAGGCAGAATATGCCGATACGCCTATGTTGATCGCGATTGCCCAGTGCGAGTCAAATTTTCGGCAATTCAATCCTGATGGCACCGTCGTACGCGGAGAGATCGACAGTCATGATGTCGGCGTCATGCAGATAAACGAGACATATTGGCTCGGCAAGTCGAAATCGCTCGGCGACGACATTTACACCATCGAAGGCAATGTTGCCTACGCAAAATATCTGTATGAAAAGCAGGGAACAGATCCCTGGAATTCATCGGCAAAATGTTGGAGCCAGAGCGCTCCTTTGGCGGATAGGTAAAAAACTAAATTTAATCTGAACATCAAAAAACCACCCGATAAGGTGGTTTTTTGATTATTTCTTGAACTGCTTCAGTTACTACTCACGCACAGGAAGTCATCCGGTACACCTGTTCCCCCAGGGGCATTGTCGTCAATCACTAATTTCGTAGAGCCGGTAGGACACGAACATGTTCCTGTCCCGGTGTGCGGATAACCCTTTGAATAATAACAGCTACCAACTATAGTGCCGGCTGACGATGCGTTGACGGTCACATTTCCCGTGCCATTCGATGGGCTAATGGTGACATTATTGCCCGGCGTTATCTGCGTCACGCCAGAGCCGCCGCTGCCCTCGCAGATTTGCCAGGCGGAAGCGGTTATTTGATTTCCAGGTTGGACCCCATCGAGCGAATAATAGTAGCCTGGTGGCACGATAAATGTAAACGAGTTTCCGTCAGTTGAACTAACTACAGGAGCAACAAAACTTGGGCTTGCAGATATATATGCGTCTACGGCATTTCCTGAAACTACCACCGCGAGTTTTGTTCCGGTTGTATTATGATAAGTGGTACTCGGTACTACAGCCGTCGGCGTCTCATTGCATGTTCCTGAACTACCACCGCCAAGCGCCGACCATCTCGCATTTCCATTGGCATCAGAGGTGAGAACCTTGTCTGTACCTTGATTCCCATCCAATATCTGAAGTGCTGATCCATTGTTGCTACCGAGAACCAATCCTCGTATATACCCCACACCCTCGACATCGAGAGTCGAACTGCCACTAGCCACTCCTTGTCCAAGTACGGAAAGTCCCCCTAATTTAATTTGACTGCCCGATCCTACGTTGATGGGAGCAGGAACGTTGTTGGAAGGAGGGCTGGATGGAGCCGCATTCCACGTCTGTGCTACGGCATACTGTATGCCTAATCCCAGTAGTACGGCTGCTGCTCCTACTCCTATGGATGAAATGATTCTCTGTGGGTTCATGGTGATTAAATGTTATTTTTTAGCTTGTAATTTGGCTGACATAGCCTCTATCAATGCGGCCTTCTGATCGGCCGGAAGGGCAGGCTGATTCTGCACCACCTGTTCCATCTCCCTGACATACTGCGCTTTTGCCTGTGCGGTGAGTACCGTGGAAGGCACCTCCACCTTTTGCCCGCTCTCGAGCCATACAAAGACTGCGGCCAGGATGAGGGCGAGGGCCACGAGGGAGATAATGGTGATCGAGAAACGAGATTTGCCGAAATGATCCACCGGCGACATTATTTGGGCGACGTCAGAATTCATACATCTATTGTACCGCGTACATGGATGATTGCACAACAGACAAGTGGCCAGTTTTCCACAGGCATACCAGACTATTTCATATCGGTTTATAACGCCTTGCTTTTTATATGGGAATATGTTATGGTGAATCCAGAAACCAATAACGAGCGGTGATTTTCTGGCGAAAATCATTGAGCTCGGGCAGTGCAGTTATTTGAAAGGAAAACATGAAAGTAAAAATATTAGTGTTGGCACTATTGTCATTCATTGTCGTAACCGTCTCGGCCTCGGTGCAACCGTATTCGAGCAGTTCGCTCAACCAAAGCCAGTTCAACAGTCTCGCATCATGCGCTGTTTGGCATGGCGAAGGAGTGACTGATGGGGATCTGAACATAAAGGCCGGAACAGCCTACCAGGGCGTCTCGACCGCGTGGTACATTCCCACAGTGATACCAATCAGCATCTCTCAGGCAAATGGAATATTGAGTGTCACCGACAATGGGGCGACTCCCCATTCCTTTATTCCCCCATCCAGCGCTTCTATCGGCGCGCAGGGACCAATAACGGGATTCGCCATCAGTCTTTACTCGCCGTATGCAGGATATACGGCGACGATAACGGACATCAGCTACGCCCTAAACGGGGGACCCACAGTAAATGTAAATGGGTCGCTGGATACGAGCACCGGCAACTGGAAAGGAATCCAGTTCTCGTTCAACAACAATGTTTCGGCGGCAACGTTCACGATCAACTTTGATCTTAATTTGCCTCAAAGCGAGGCTGTTGTGAGCGATTGCTCCCAGTTCGATGTCCTCGGACTCGGGAAAAACTGCATGGTCCCCGAGCCTTCAACTATCGCCTGCGTAGGGTTAGGAGCAGTCCTGCTGCTCATCGCAAGGCGCAACCACAAACGCAAACTGTCCTGATCACCCGCACTTCTCACGCCGCCGGCGCTCTCCACGAGCCCGGCGGTTTTTTCTTGACACAAAAACGGAGTTCGTGTACTATTCAAGGTATGAGAAGTTCGCCGCAAGCGGACTTGTTTTTTTACCAAAATCCCTGCTTTAATCTAAATTACAACCATGTTCGACCTCAAAACCCTTCATTCCGTCCTCGGCCAGCTCGAAGAGGAGCGCGGCATACCAAAAGCAAAGATGCTCGAAGCCATCGAGCTCGCCCTAGCCACTGCCTACAAAAAAGAATACGGCAAGAAAGGCCAGATCGTGCGATGCGTCTTTGACCAGAACAGCGGAAAAACTGAATTCTTCCAGGTCAAAGTCGTCGTCGATCATGACGGCGTCATCATGGAGGATGAAGAGGACACCCAGGATCTAAAGAACATGGACACCGAGAACATAAAGGTCCGCTACAATCCCGAACATCACATATTCATCGAGGATGCAAAGAGGATAAAAAAGGGCGCGGTCATCGGCGATGAAATCATATTCCCGCTCGAGGTCAAGGGCGATTACGGCCGCATCGCCGCCCAGACGGCAAAGCAGGTCATCATCCAAAAGCTCCGTGAAGCGGAAAAAGTATCCGTTCTCGGAGAATACGGCCAGAAACAAGGCCAGATAGTCGCCGGCGTCGTGCAACGAGTCGAGCGTGGTGCCATTTTCGTCGATATGGGCAGGGCTATGGGCGTCATTCCTTATGAGGAACAGATCCCGTCGGAACGCTACAAGCAGGGCGAGCGCATCCGCGCATATCTCTACGCCGTCGAGGAGAGCCCGCGCGGCATACTTTTGAAATTGTCCCGCGCGCATCCCGGAATGCTGACCGAGCTCTTCAAAATGGAAGCGCCGGAAATAGCCCAGGGCATCGTCGAGATAAAAGCCGTTGCCCGCGAGGCCGGCTCGCGCTCAAAGGTCGCAGTCGCATCAAAGGATTCCCACATAGACCCGATCGGCTCCATGGTCGGCCAGCGCGGCGTGCGCGTTTCGACGGTCATGAGCGAGCTCGCGGGAGAAAAGATAGACATCATAGAATGGAACGAAGACCAGTCCCGATTCATCGAGGAATCCCTGTCTCCCGCCCAAGTCGTTTCGATAGAATTGAATAATGAAGAAAAGAAAGCCGTTGTAAAAGTATCCGATGACCAGCAATCTCTGGCCATAGGAAAAGGCGGTCAGAACGTGCGCCTCGCCGCAAAGCTGACCGGGTGGAAGATAGACATCCAGCCTGTCGGCGGACGCCCAGTTGAACCCGTGGCTGTCGAGAAAAGCGCATAATCTTTGCAAGCAACTCACAATGAGCCGTTTTTCCACAAAAAATATCGCCTTATCCGTAGTTCTTTCCCTCTTGTTTATTTTGCCATTCAATGCCCATGCGCAGAATTCTTCTGGCGAATTTTCT
>Ga0302320_10007704_pt1 | contig 23634 bp, 16 predicted proteins | sample Bog_T0_3_FD_202130 | JGI IMG/M metagenome (GOLD analysis project Ga0302320, IMG submission 202130) | Peat permafrost microbial communities from Stordalen Mire near Abisko, Sweden - Bog_T0_3 | ecosystem: Environmental > Terrestrial > Soil > Wetlands > Peat | place: Sweden: Abisko, Stordalen Mire... | reverse complement strand
GGCGAGGGTAGTGAAATCAACTCTCCCCTCGCCCCTCTGGGGGAGAGGGGCTGGGGGTGAGGGGGTTCTGGATTAACCAACGAACTTCTGACTCAGGACACTAGAGCGCCGCACTTTTTGAGAGCAATCCCTGCGTGGCAAGAACCTTCTCAAGTTTGGCGCGGTTTTCCGGTTTCATCGGAACCATGGGCAGGCGGTAGACCTCTTCAATCATGCCCATCATGGCCAGCGCAGCTTTAACGGGAATGGGGTTGGTTTCGATGAAGTTGATTTGCATCAACGGCAACAAGCGGGCGTTCAGCTTGCGGGCCTCGTCGTATTTGCCATCGAGCGCAAGATGCGCGAGCTTTACCATGGGGCCGGGAATTTCATTCGAAACCACGGAGATGACGCCCACGCCGCCCAGGGCAATCAGGGGAAAAGTAAAAGCATCGTCGCCGGAAATCACGCGGAAGCCGGGCGGAACAACATTCAGCACTTCCATCTGCTGCACGATGCTTCCGGAGGCTTCCTTGATGCCGATAACATTGGGAATCTGCGCCAGCCGCGCCACCGTGGCGGGCTCAATATTCGATGAGGTGCGCCCCGGCACGTTGTAGAGAATGACGGGCAGATCCGTGGACTCAGCAATGGCCTTGAAGTGCTGGAACAGGCCCTCTTGTGTCGGCTTGTTGTAATAGGGCGCGACAGAAAGAATGCCCTGCACACCCAGTTCCTTGACCTCGGAGGCGAGGTCGCAAACTTTCTTGGTATAGTTGCCGCCAACGCCGGCAACAACGGGTACTTTTCCCGCCGCTTCTTCCAGCACCAGCCGAATCACACCGAGGTACTCGCCATGCTCCAGCGTGGGAGTCTCACCCGTGGTGCCGCAGGGAACCAGGAAATCAATGCCTTCGCGAATCTGGAACTGCACCAGCTTGCGCAACGCCGCTTCATCCACAGAACCGTCTTTTCGAAACGGAGTAACAAGGGCCGTGCCGCAACCGCGAATTTCCAGGCTCATAGCGAATCCTCCAACGAAGCAGTAGGCAGAAGGGAGTAGGCAGACGCTTCACATTCATACGGGGGATTCATGTTTTAGGAGTGAATCCTAAATCCCAGATCCCAAATCCGACCTTACCCGCCCGCCCCCAGCTCCAACACTTCCGAAAAACTATAAAAACCCTTCTTGCCCACCACCCAGCGGGCGGCGTAGAGCGCGCCCTCCGCAAAGCCCTGGCGACCCCGCGCCGTGTGGCTCAATAGCACTGTGTCAGCCTCGGAATCAAACCCCAGCTCATGCGTTCCCGGAAAGTAGCCCGCGCGAACGCAGGCCACGGGAATATCACGGTCCACCAGGTAAGGTTGAATCTGCCGCGAGATTTCAAGCGCGGTACCCGAGGGGGCGTCCTTCTTCATTTTGTGATGCGACTCAGTGAGGAACGGATCGTACATGGGGAAAGGAGCAAAGATTTCCGCCGCCGCTCTCGCCAGCCGGTAGAACAGGTTCACACCGATGGAAAAGTTTGCGGCATACACCATGCCGACGCCGGCCTGTTCCACCACCTTGCGAATCTCCGCCTGGTGTTTCTGCCAGCCGGTGGTGCCGACCACCAGATTCACTCCCAGCGCCGCCACGCGGTGGACGTTTTCCACGACGGCTTCAGGCGTGGTGAAGTCAATGCAAACATCCACGCCCTTGAACTTCTCGCGCGTGATGCCGTAGCTTTGCGCATTGACGTCAAGGTCCATCACCAGGCGCACTTCAAAGCCCCGCTGCGGAGCAAGCTGCGCCAGCGTCTTTCCCATTTTGCCGTAACCGAGGAGGGCGAGGTTTGTCATTGTTCACCAAGAAGAACAGTAGACGGCAGACAGAATACAGCATCCGGGCTTTTCCTGTTTACCGTCTACCGTATACTGTCTCCGGCGCCTTTCGAGCGCCTAATCCAAATACCCTTCCGACTTCATCAGTTCCGCATTCAGCAGTGCTGCTCCAGCCGCTCCACGAATGGTGTTGTGGCTGAACGCAACATATTTGAATTGCAGGACGGGGCATTCGCGCAGGCGCCCAACCACGGTTGCCATGCCGTTTCCGGCGTTCAAGTCAAATTTCGGCTGAGGCCGGTCCCGTTCCTCGCGCACAATAATGGGATGCTTTGGGGCAGAAGGCAAGTTGCGTTCCTGAGGCACGGAGCGATAGGCGCGCCAGGCCTCTGCGATGTCGGCGACGGTGGCTTTGGATTTCAACGAAACGGAAATGGTTTCCGTGTGGCCATCTTCCACCATCACCCGATTGCAGTGAGCGCTGACAATAAAATCGCCCATCTCTACCTTGCCGTCCACCAGTTTGCCCAGCAGCTTGCGTGTTTCGCATTCCACTTTTTCTTCTTCGCCGCCGATGTAGGGAATCACGTTGCCCAGAATGTCGAGCGTCGGGGTCCCCGGATATCCGGCGCCGGAAACCGCCTGCATGCTGGTCATCAAAACTTTCTCAAGTCCGAAATTGTTCGCCAGCGGCGCCAGTGACATCACCAAACCAATCGTGGTGCAGTTGGGGTTGGTAACGATCGTGCCTTTCCATTTCCGCAGTTTATGCTGCTCGCGGATCAGCGCCAGATGGTCCGGATTGACGTCCGGAATCAGCAGTGGCACGTCGTGTTCCATGCGAAAATTGGAGGAGTTGGAAACCACTACATGACCGGCCTGGGCAAATTCCTGCTCCACGTGCCCCGCCACTTTGGAATCGAGCGAGGAGAACAGCAGGTGTGGAGCGGCTCCCGGCTTGCACTCGTATACCGGAAGATCCCACGCGCTCTTCGGCATGGCATCGCGCAAACGCCAGTTACAGGCCTCGCGATACGTCTTGCCCGCCGACCTCTCTGAGGCCGCAAGCCAATTGATTTCGAACCAGGGATGATGCTCGAGCAGACTCACAAAACGCTGCCCCACCATTCCCGTGGCTCCCAGGATTCCCACTTCAATTTTCTTCATGACCGAGATAATGGCGGATTGATTCCACCTTCCCCTTTCGTAAATGCAGAGATTAGGAATTAGGGTTTGGGGATTTGGAGGTAGCAACTCTCACATGTACAAATTCCCAATCCCTAATCCCTAACCCCTAGTTCTTAATTCCTGCTCTTCAGGTCGCGCACCAGCCGGTAATAGAGATCAGCCGCAGCCACCAGGTCCGACTTGCGGACGCATTCGCGTTCCGTGTGCGCCGTGGTGATTGAGCCGGGCCCCAGCAGCAGTGGGCGACCCCAATTGGTGAGCGACGGCAAATCCGTGGTAAACGCCACAACGTCTGTTTCATACCCTTCCAGTTTTTCCATCAGCAGCACCGGCGTGTCGCGAACAATCACCAGCTCGCAGCGGTCTCCAACAATTTCGGTAATCGTCTTGCGCAGAGGATCGGAGTTTTCCACGATGCGAATCAGGATTTGCACGACGGCTTCATCCGGAATTACATTGGCCGCGCGGCCGCCGGTGATCACGCCGATGTTCATGGTGGAAGCGCCCAGCACGGGGCTGACCGGCAGGGATACTTTCCGGACATCCTCCAGCACGTCGAGCAGCTTGTCAATGGCATTCACGCCCAGGTGTGGATAGGCGGAGTGCGCCATCTTGCCGTGCGCCTTGATATCAAATCGCAGGTTTCCCTTGCTGCCAATCACCAGTTTGTTTTCCGTCGGTTCGCCGTTGATGATGTAGCGCGAACCCACCGGGTTCAGATTGGCTTCGCGCGCGCCGTCGCTGACGGTCTCTTCTCCCACCAGGAAAAGCAGCGCGAAATCCTGCACGCCGTCATTCTTCAGCCGCTCCGCCGCAGTCACCTGCGCGGCCAGAATTCCCTTGGCGTCGCAGGAACCGCGCCCGTAAATATGGTCCGCGTCATCATGCGCGGGGAAAAAGGGCGGCACCGTATCCATGTGCGTGCTCAGCACAACGTCCGGCTTCCCCCAGGTGGCGTAGACATTTGACCGGTCGCGTGACACGGGCATCAGTTCCGCCTTAAAACCCAGTTGGACAAGGTAGCCTTTTACAAACTCCGCGCAGGCTTTCTCATGCCCGGTCACGGACGCCATGTTGACCAGGCTTTTGGTTAATTCAAAGAGTTCCATAGAAATCCTCGGCCGGACGCCCGTCGCAACACCGCTTGAAGTGTTGTTGAGGCGACGATTCTGGATTTACGCGCAACCTTATCAAGTTAGCCCACTACTGAAAACAGCGTCAAGCGCAATCGGGATTAGAACTTAGCGAACGGGCGCGTTCGCAATCGAATTGCGAAGGTGTTATAATCAAGGTTGGAAAGAAGCAGTCGGGCTCCGGTTCCAAGGAGGCCATATGAGTAAGAGTTTCCGCAACATCCTGGGTATCGCTTTTATCTTCCTGCTGGCTTACACTCCAGCCTTTGCTCAATGGCGGGGAAGCAGGTCATCAAGCCACGTTTACAATTCCACCGGTGCCGCGCCAATTTACGGAGGCGGCGGCTATTATGGTGGAGGAAGCGGAGACCTTGTGTTCGGCAACTCCGGTCTTTCAACCAGCTCGCCCCTCGACGTACCCCCTGACGGCTGGTGGGCCAGTCCTTATCCCAGTCAAAATCCCTGCCAGGCAGGCTGCAATCCCAACGCCGGTTACGAGTGGGACAGCGTGGGAGCCCTTATCCTGAATACCAATCCTCCGGAAGCTCGCGTCACACTTGACGGCATTTACGCGGGCACAACCGACAAGCTCGGCCCTTTTCAGCTCCCCGTCGGCGAGCACACTCTGCACATTGAAGCGCCGGGGTTTGAGCCCTCAGACGTCATTGTTAAGTTTGATCAGCCCGGCACGCAAAGCCTGAACGTGGAACTGAAACGCCTGGTGGCCTTTGCCAAACCCGCGCCGCGACAGTAGCGGCTTCCCAAACCCATCATCGTGTAATTGAAACCTTGAAGTGTGCGTTGTAGCGGCGCGCGCAGGTTGAAAATTGTCTTCGGCAGGGATACAGCACTGGTCCCGACGGTCGCAGCCTCCGCCACGCCCAATGCTGTCACTGGAAACAAAATGCATTCCGACGTACAATCAGGCGCGATTTTGCTCTCGGCCAGGTTCGATCGTACGCGCACCGCCATGGAACCTCGCAAAGACCTCTTCCCGTGCAAAGAAATGACCCCCGAATTCGCTGGCTGATGATCTCCCTGGTCTTCTGGGCCACCGCCATCAACTACCTGGACCGCCAGACGCTTTCCGTGGTTGCACCGCTTTTGATTGATCAATTCAAGATGACCAACGTGACCTATTCGCGTGTCATCTCCGCCTTCATGCTCGCCTACACCATCATGGGCGGCGTTTCCGGCCCGCTGATTGACCGCCTGGGCACGCGCGTCGGTTATGCGCTCACCACGGCATGGTGGTCAATTGCCGCCATGTTGCACGCCCTCGCGACGGGATCTCGGTCGCTGGGCATCTACCGTTTTCTGCTCGGAATGGGCGAGGCGGGAAACTGGCCCGGCGGAGTGAAGGTGGTGGGGGAATGGTTCCCCGCTTCGGAGCGCGCGCTGGCCTCGGGAATTTTCAACAGCGGGTCTTCCGTAGGAGCCATTCTCGCCCCGCCGCTTGTGGTCTGGATCGTGCTGCACTTTGGATGGCGCGCCGCCTTCCTGTTTTTGGGTGCGACAGGCCTGGTCTGGGTGGCCGTCTGGTTGCGCGTCTACCACCCTCCAGCGATTGTTGAACAGCACGAAGCAGTCTCCGCCTTTTCCACGTGGCAGTTATTCCGCCAGCGATTTGTGTGGAGTTTCACCCTGGCCAAAGTTTTCCTGGATCCCGTCTGGTACTTCTACATCTTCTGGTTCCCGGAGTATCTGCGGCACGCACGCCATCTTGATCTGGCCGCGATTGGCCGCTGTGCCTGGATTCCGTTTGTGGTGGCTTTTATCGGAAACATCGCGGGCGGCTGGATGGCAGGAGTGCTTCTGCGGCGCGGCGTGCCGTCAACTCTTGCACGCAAGGGATGCCTGACCTTCTTCGCGCTGCTGATGGCTTCCGCCATTCCCGCCGTGCTGGTGCAGAGCGCCACCGTCTCCATCGGCCTCGTCTCCATCGCCTCCCTCGGATACACCGGCTGCGTCGCCAACATGCTGGCTTTTCCGGCGGACGTCTTCCCCCGGAATGTCCAGGCGTCCATCTGGGGACTGGCCAGCATGGGCTCCGGCTTTGGCGGAATCGTCTTCGCCCTGCTCACCGGCTGGGTGGTTGACCACTATTCCTTTGTGCCGGTGTTCATCGGCTTCGGACTGATGCCCATGGTGTGCGTGCTGATTGTCTGGCTGCTGGTGGGCCCGCTTCGCCCGCTCCACGAACGCCCCGCTGGGGCAAACCCAAATTCCACTTTGGAAAGTTGATGACATTCCCCTGGGGCAACACCGTTCAGTTCGCTAAAGGCAGCAACCGGTCCGGAGTTGGGCTTGCGCACCTTCACGGCGTGGCGTTCGGCGGTCTCTTGATGCTGGCATTCGCGGGTCTCGTATGCGCCCAGTCTGACAGCACCGGAGCCTTGGGCGGAATCATCACGTTCGACAAGGGAGTCGTCCCGGGCGCAACTATCGTGCTCACGAATAACGCGACGAATCAGGCTCTCACCGTGATCTCTGGCGAGAACGGAAGCTATCGATTCTCCTTGCTGGCTCCCGGCACGTACCATGTAAGCTTTTCCGCGCCCGGATTCAAGACCTCGCAAGTATCTTCGATCACCATCAACGTTTCGGAAGCGCCCACGCTTGATGCAACCCTGGAACCCGGCGACCCGCGCGTGACCATGGAGTGCGACTGCCGCCTGAGCCTCGCGGCCTCGTCATCTGGCACGCTGGTGGACCACAAAACCATCACCGCCGTGCCGCTCACCACGCGCAACTTTGCCCAGGTTCTCTCCATGTCCTCGGGGACTGCCGCGGATGTGAACAATGCCGGAACCCTCGGCAGGGGAACCCAGACGGTGAACGTGAATGGAAGCTCAGCCGCGGGCAGCTACACGCTTGATGGAGCTTATGCCCCCAGCACCGTCCCCAATCCTGACACCATCGCCGAGTTCAAAATCCAGACCTCGCAGTACGACGCCGTTTATGGCGCCATGGTGCCCAGCACCAACGTGCTCACACGCGGCGGTGAGAGCCACGTTCACGGCACAGCCTGGGAATTCGTCCGCAATGACATCTTCAACGCCAATGCGTTCTTTCGCAATGCCACCGGGCAACCCAAACCCAATCTGAAGCAGAACCAGTTCGGAGCGACGCTTGGCGGCCCCGTCATCAGGGATAAGTGGCTCTTTTTCGGCTCCTACCAGGGAACGCGGCAGGTGAATGGGTTGGACCCAACCTCCGTGGCCACGGTGATCCTTCCACCCCTTACCAATGACCGGTCGGCTGCGGCCCTGGCGGCGGAATTCTGCCCGGCGAATCATCTGCTCTCAAGCGGCCCGAATGCGGGCCAGCCGAACCCCAGCTATCTGACCTTCGCGGGCGGCAAGCAACTGGATTGCGCGAATCAAAATACCGCCACCACCGCGCCCATCAATCCGGTGGCCCTGCGCATCCTGCAGACCAGGCTGCCCGATGGCTCCTACCTGATCCCGGTGCCGCAGACAATCCTCCAGTCGGGCAGCAATGCCGGCATGGGATTCTCCTCGTTCAGCCTCCCCTCCACTTACGACGAGGATCATTTCCTGGCGAACAGCGACGTGATGCTGTCATCAGTCAACACCTTGTCGTGGCGCGGATTTTTCTCAAGAATCAACCAGCATCGCTCCCTCGGCGCGCCGGGCGGGGCGACGGTGACACCCGTAATTCCCGGCGCTGGTTCACCGCAGGCGTTGCATGCGCAGGACGATGCGCTCTCCCTCAAGCTAACCTCGGTTTTGACGCCAAAGATCGCGAACGAAGCGCGCTTTGCCTTCACGCACAGCTTCCAGCAGGCGCGCGGCGTCGGCACTCCTTCGGCAAATTCCTTCGGCATGACCCCGGTGGACCCCTTGTTTCCCCTGCCGCCCGAGGTCACCATGCTCGGCCCCATGGGAACGTTCCGCTTCTTCGGCAACGGCGCCAACGATTTCTCCATGGTCACGAACACCTTCGCGTGGACGGACATTCTCTCAGTGGTCCACGGCAGGCACAACGCCCGGGTGGGCGGAGTGTTTCTGATGCAATACAACGACCGGCTGGATACCGGCGCCGCGCGCGGCAAAGTGACGTTCGAGACCTTTGAAGACTTGCTGGTGGGCCTGAGCGCCGCGGATAACGGGAGCCCCGGCGGGCGCAGCAACATTGAGACCGTAAGGGCCAACGAAGGCGTGGGGCCGAACGGCGAGGTGCAGTATCAATACCGGCACTATTACGCGGCGGCCTTCGCCCAGGACGATTTCCGGGTGACGCCGCGCCTCACGCTCGATGCCGGCCTGCGCTGGGAATACATTGGCCCATCGTTTGACCGCGCCGGGACGATTGGGAACGTCTGGCCGTCGCTGCTGAAGCAAGTGCCGATTCCGCCGCTCTCGGGGACGCTGGTGGGTGATGTGGTGGCGGCGAACTACAATCCGGCCATGGTAAATCCCTACACGGATGAGCCGTTCGGGCCTCCGCCAGCAGGCGTGTGGATCGGCCCCACGCGCAGTTTTTATGAGAACAACACGCCGCTGCTGAAGATTGCTCCCCGGTTCGGTTTTGCCTGGCAGCCATTCGGAACCGCCGGACGCGCATCCTTGCGTGGTGGCTACGGGTGGTTCAACCAGGCGCCGGGTTACAGCGCCAACGCCGGAGGCTCTCCGCTCTTCACCGCCGCGCCGTTTGCGCAGGGATTCACCAATACAGACGCGAGCAACGGCCAGTCAAATCTTCAGCAGCCGTTTCCCTCCACCACGCTCGGCTTTGTGGCGCGCACCCCGACCTCCCAGCTATCTGACCGCATTGCCGGCCCGGAATACCGGATTCCCTACCTCCAGCAATGGAACCTGAGCGTTCAGACCAAGCTGCCCCGGGCTTTCACTCTGGATATCGGTTACGTGGGGTCGTACGGCTACAACCTGCTGGTGGGTGTGGGGCTGAACCAGCCTGTGCTTTCGAGTTCCGCAAACCCGGTGAACTGCGGCTATACGGGAGCGCCCGCGGATTGCATCTCCACCAACACCGCCATCAACGCTGGATTTCGCGTGCCGTTCATGGGTGAGAGCCCCTCGGCCTTAACCGATAGCCAGTTCACCGGCGAATCCCGGTATAACGGCCTTCAGGTGACCCTGCACCGGCAGATCTCTCACGGCCTGAGCTTTCAATCCGCCTACACGCTTTCGAAGGCCATGAACGACACCTCGATTTATAACAATCTCAACTTCCTTGCGCAGAATTGGGCGCGCGCTTCCTTTGACCGCACGCACCGTTCCGTGACCAACTTCGATTACCTCTTCCCCAACCCCGTGCATGGCAACACCACGGCGGGAAAACTGTTGAACGGGTGGTCCACCTCGGGGATTATCATTCTGCAAAGTGGATTGCCGCTGACGCTCGCCGATCCCAACGGTGGCGCCGTCTACGGCAATGCCGCGCCCGCAACGGTCACTCTCTGCCCGGGCGAAAGGGCGGCCAACCTCGTCACCTCCGGCGGCGTGCAGGCAAGGCTGGGCGAATGGATCAACCCTTCGGCAATTTGCACTCCGCCCGCGATCGGTTCCGATGGCGCAACCGGATACGGCAACGCCGGCCAGAGCCTTCTGAACGGCCCGCCGCAGGTGAATACCGATTTATCGCTGGGAAAGCGGACCGTGGTGGGAGGCATTCGTGAAAACGCCGAACTGGCCTTTCGCGTGGAGTTTTACAACTCGCTCAATCATCCCCAGTTCTCGAATCCCGGCACCACGCTGGGAACAGCAAACTTCGGCGTCGTCACCCAAACCTCGGTAGCCCCTCGTTTGATCCAGTTTGCCTTGAAGTACCTCTTCTAACGGCGAAGTTCGTCCAGGCCGCCGGTTCATTGGTCGATTTCAAAATTGATTGGCCCTAAAAAAAGGCCTTTGGATGGCACTATTGTGGCTAAAGGACAATTTCCTGATCATAAGGCAGCGTAAGGGCACCGGGCGGCGGGCTCGAATCGGGCAAAATGTCGCACCGCAACCGCATGGCGACATTTTGCCGCCATCCCCGGTTCCCATTCAACAAGTCATGGATTGAGGCTTCTTGATTTGACGCTTCATTGACAGGGGTTCGGCAAGCTGCTAAAAATCCAGCCATGCGCCGGAAGGACTTTCAACTTCGCCAGGGGCGATGGAGTTCGCGCGGCCTGCTCACCCGTGCTCAGTTCCACATTGCCGTGGGGAGGAAGCGGTTCTGGGCGTGGCTCAGCCTGATGGGATTGGTATTGGTTTTCGGCGCGGCTCTCCCGCGCGCACATTTCGCGCAGCAGAAGAGTGCTGAGCATGTGAGCGCGCCGACGGACGAATACCGGCAGGCGCGGGAACGATTTGTGCATGAGGAGATCGAGTCGCGCGGAATTCACGATGCTCGCGTTCTGGCTGCCATGCGGAAGGTTCCCCGCCACCTGTTTGTTTCACCCGATCAACAAAAGTTGGCGTATCAGGACTCCCCGTTGTTTATTGGCTATCAGCAGACGATTTCGGAGCCCTACCTTGTGGCCTTCATGACCGAAGCGCTGGAGTTGAAACCTCACGACCGCGTTCTGGAGATTGGTACGGGATCGGGTTATCAGGCAGCCATCCTGGCTGAGCTGACGGATGAGGTCTATACGATTGAGATCGTCGAGCCACTGGCCAAATCGGCGGAAGAGCGTCTGCTGCGTCTGGGATATTCCAACGTGCACGTGCGGGCAGGTGACGGCTATCGTGGCTGGCCGGAGGCGGCGCCTTTTGACGCCATCATCCTGACGGCGGCGCCACCCCAGAGCGTACCTCCGCCTTTGATCGAGCAGCTTCGCGAAGGTGGGCGCCTTGTTGCCCCAGTGGGTGGCTCGGAACAGGACTTGACTCGCATACGGCGCACGGCAAAAGGCACGACGGAGGAAGTCCTGCTGCCCGTGCGTTTCGTGCCGATGACGGGAGAAGCGCAGAAGCCTGCGACCCAACCTCCCAACTGATCCCTCCTACTTTTTTGGCACACTCGAATCGGGCGGTTCATCTTCCTGCCCGAGCTGGTGCATTTCCTGAAAGACCTCGTGGATTTTCTTCCTTGAGTTTTCCAAATTCTCAAAGACCTTCAGCTCACGGTCTGAATCGGCAGGTTGACCCAACCTCCGATAGGTCTGGGCCAGCAGGTAATGCGCGGTTGAGTCAACAGGGTCCAGGCGAGCAGCTTCGCGCAAGGCGACGACGGCCTGATCATTCTTCCCCATCCTGATCAGGGACTTCCCCAATCCCAATTGAGCGGTGGCAAAATCGGGTTGGAGTTGCAACGCCTGGGAATAGCTTTTGTAGGCCTCATCAAGCCTCGTGTTTCCGGCGGAGAGGTAAAGGTCTCCCAGCCGGCACATGGCGTTGACGTTTCCCGGGTAGAGGGCCAGCTCCGCCTTAAATGCTTCTTCCGCTTCCTCGCGTTCGCGCTGGGTTTTGGACTTCTGCAGCAACGCCTCAGCCAGTTCGAAGTGGGCCCCGGGCAATTGCGGAGCAAGCTCCAGGACCTTCTTATACTGCACAATGGCACCGTCACGGTCACCCTCGTTAATCAGGTGCTCGGCAATGATCAGGTGCATCCGGGCCCCATCGGGATCCAAGAGCGCGATGGCATTCAAGGCGCTTCCGGCCAAATCCGTGTAGGTTCTGTAGGCGGAATAGAGAACATCCAGATTTTTCGGATCAAGCTGCCAAAGTGAGTTGATGACCTCGGCGGATTTCCCCAACTCTCCCACCTGATAGTCGAGCTCGGCCAGTTCCAGCCCAGCCTGGGTTTTCAGTTTCGGTTCCGCGAGATTCGGGAACGATTTCTCCAGCCAGCCCCGCGCCTCCGCCAGGTGACCCAGCCTTTTTTCGCTCATCCCCAGTAGCGCCTGTATTTTCCAAATATCCGGCTGTAGTTGGAGTGTTTGGCGGAAATCTTCGGCCGCGTCAGCGTATTTGCCCTGCACAAAAGCGATCACGCCGAGATTGCCGATGGCATCGATGTTCGTGGGATCCAATTGCAAAGCCGCACGGTACTCGCGGATTGCGGTGTCAGTATCGCGCACCCTCAAAGCGTCCTGGGCGCGCTGAAGGTGCGACTGAACTTCCTGCTGATTGGCATTGCCCGTCTGACCATAAGACGGATTGGAAAGGGACAGCGCGCAAAGGATTGAAGCCAGGCAGATCAACTTGTTGGAGGTAATTCTCATCGGTGGACTCCGCAATTGGAATGGACATCCTACCATCACGCCCGAAGTTGCGGAAGCTTGTCCATGCCTGGAAGATTGGCAGATTGATACCGGAAGAGTAACGCTGGCAGGGTGTCCGCCTGAGCGGTGCGCCATTTCGATTCAAAAGGGACCACAGGTCCTGGTGGAGTTTTCTGGCCCCCCGAGATGGAAGGAAATCAGGCAAACATGACGGCTAATTTCTGGTTACGAAACGCCTTTGGAAGGCATCGCCGCAACGAGAAATTCGGAGGAGGGGTCTGAATTCGTCGAAGCATCGGGCTGCTGTTTCACCTTTTTCGACGCCGGGGCCTTACCCTGGGGAAGAGATTCAGCAAGGTACTGACGCAAGTAGTTGGCGCTGAAGCCGCCAAGGTGTTCATGCATCGCGGCACGCGCCGCCTGGGAGTTTCTATGTTTCAACGCCTGAAGAACCTTGTGGTGGCTCAGGCAGGTTTCATCGTGACCTCCAAGAATGTATTCCCGTTTGGTCATGATCTCGTGAATGAGGCCGTGGATAGAGTGGAACAACCGGCCAAGGATTCGGTTCCCGGAACCATCCGCAATTGTCAGGTGAAATTGAATATCGAGCGAGGCAAAATCCGCATTGGGATCATCCTTGCTCTTTTCCATCTCCACGACCAGCGCCTCCAGCTTGTGAAGGGCCTCCTCCGAAGCACGCTGGGCAGCCAAAGCCGCCAGTTCTGTCTCCAAAACCACGCGTGTCTCAAACAGGGCGTCAACATCCTCGCGCGTCTGGAGCGCGCCATGGGACAAAACTTCGCGGAGCGGTTTGCTGGGGCCGTGGTTGACGTAGGTGCCATCGCCCGGCTTGATCACCACAAGCCCGACGAAGGAGAGGGATCTTAAGGCTTCGCGCAAAGTCGAGCGGCCAATGTGAAGAGTCTTGCGCAGCTCCAACTCAGAAGGGAGTTTATCCCCAGGCTTCCACTTGCGGGCTGAGATCATCCCCGCCAATTGACTGGCAACCTGTTCGCCAAGCGTGGTCCGCGAGATCGGGGTCAGCTTCATCAAACCTCGGCCGCAAGTGCCATCCAACCGGACCGGATTTCACCACTGCAGGTGACCAATGATACGAGGAAGAGTCCGGGCCTATTGCAATGCACCAACGGCGATTCAAAGGAAAAAACTCTGTTCGGCAAAAAATGAGGCGAGAGATACCCACCAGGGATTATTCGCTTCGATTCGACTACCGTGCGGATATTTCCCAATCGAATGCTTATAAATACCAACGTCCTAGGCGTTCGGTAAGTCTGCCTTAAAGCCGGGCTCATTGTACCAGACCTTTATCAAAAAAAATCAACAAATTTAGACGGGCATTCTTGTGCTCAGCAAGAGAATCTGCGGGCCCTTCGGCCAGAGGGTAGTCCACAAGCCATACAGGCTCTTAACTTATTGATTCTAAAATAGATTGTCAAATAAAAATCCACTGGTATCTCTCCAATAAATAACTCTTGACACTAACAGTTGAGGCGAGTAAAAGTACCAGTGTCCTGACTTACAATTCTACTACATGTCTGCTTGTCAGACATTTGAATTTGGAATTTTGCTGGCGTCGATTTTCCCGGGTCTGGCCTAAGTTGGAAACTTTGCGGAGAGGAGCATCTAGTGACTAGAACAAAGAAAGGGCAGCTGAATAATACAGAGATTGGCAGGGTCATTGCGGTCCTGGCCGTCCTCATGTTGTTACTTGCCGCAATCCCCGCCCTGGGGCAAAACCGAAACGCGGGTGAGATTCGCGGTTCAGTGCTGGATTCGAGCGGAGGTGCGGTTCCCGGAGTTACCGTCTCGGTCAAGAACGTCGCCACAGGCGTGGTGACAACCGCCACCACCGGGGAAGCAGGCGTTTATGACATTCCCTGGGTCGAAACAGGCCGTTACAACGTGACGTTTACCAAGGAAGGCTTCCAACAGGTGGTTCGAAATGACGTTGAGCTCCACGTTGAGACCATCACTGTGGACGCCACCATGAAAGTGGGATCGGTGGCCACCACCATCACCGTAACCTCTTCCCGCGACCTGCTGCAAACAGAGTCAACGGAGAAGAGCCTGATTTTGACCACCAATTCAATCACCGAACTGCCGAACGTTGGCCACAACTACGGAAGTTACATGCTTCTGGTTCCCGGCGCCAATCCCGGCCAGGGCTCATCAGGCGATTACAGCAATGGCGGCAATATTGGTATCAATGGATCACAGGCCAATGACGCCAACTGGCTTCTGGATGGCGGCACCTTTACCTATCCCGGAAGTTACAATGGCACCACTGCAGTTCCCATGGAGGCGATCAGCGAAGTCAACATCAACGCCAGCAACATGGGCGCTGAATATGGAAATGGATTGTTCAGCTTTAGCGTCATTACCAAGAGCGGGACGAACCAGTTCCACGGATCGGCCTTCGAATTTGTTCAGAACAACGTCTTTAATGCTCGAAACTTCTTCTCCCCCTCCGTTGCGCCGGAACGCTGGAACGAATACGGCGGCACTATCGGCGGGCCCATCAAGAAGGACAAGGCGTTCTTCTTCTTCTCCTATCAACGCAACCCCACGGTTGGATACAGTCCTTCCTTCTATACGTATCCCACCCAGGCGATGCGCCAGGGGAACTTTTCCGGGGGTGCTTTCCCCACCCTCTATGATCCCTCCACCACAACCCAGGTGGACGGCCAGTATATGCGGACGGCCTTTAACGGCAACATCATCTCCCCCATCGACAAAGTGGGAGCTGCGATCGACTCCTATTTCCCGACGCCGCAGACCTCCGCCCTGTATAACAACTATTTCGTGAATGACAAAGACCCGGCGACAACCGATTGGTACAACTTCAAGGTGGATGTCAATATTTCCGCCAAGCAGCGCATCATGTTCTCGGGCATGCTTACGTCGTCCTTCACGGTCCAGAATTCGCCGGCCAATCCAATTGGCACCCTGGACATCTGGGGACCTCTGGCGCCCACGCTGCAACTCACCGACACCTACACGATCAGCCCCACCCTGATTAACGAGTTTCGGATCGCCTTTAACCGCGGTGCCGTCTACAACTGGGGACCCGACTTTAAGCAGGGGTATCCCGCAAAATTGGGGTTGAATAACGCCGTGGTGGACGCCTTCCCCAACATCAGTGTGAGTGGAGCCGTCTCACCCTCGGGACTCGGCACGGCTCCGTCCAATGGCCTGTGGCAAAACAACTTTGGCCTAACCGACACGTTCGATTGGATCAAAGGCAAGCACGCCATCAAGATGGGCGGCGAGTACGACAAGTGGCAGGTAAACCAGGATCCATTTGATTTTGTGGATTCGGGCAATTTCTCCTTCAATGGGATCTTCACCAGCGGCCCCAATCCCACCAACCCGACCAGTGTGGGTTTGGGTTACGCCGACCTTCTGCTGGGACTTCCCAACTCGTGGAACGTCCTGAGCGGACCGGAAACCGGCGGCCGCGTTTGGAACGCCCAGTTGTTTATCCAGGATTCCTACAAGGTGCGGCCCAACCTCACCTTGAACGTGGGTCTGCGCTATCTCAATCAACAGGGCTGGACAGAAGAGCACGATCACATCGCGCAGTTTGATCCCACACTGACCAACGCGGCCACAGGCACCTTGGGCGCAGTCTGGTACGGTGGAGAGGATGGCCGCCGCGGAGTGCAGGCATCCCACCACGACATATTCACCCCGCGCATTGGGGTTGCGTGGTCACCGAGGACAACGTGGACCGTCCGTGCCGGTTACGGGCTCTACACTTTCCCCTGGGGTGACCAGAATTACTTTGGCTCAGGCCAGGGTGAAGACGGTTGGTTCATCCAGGGTACACAGACAACAACCGATAACGTCACGCCAATCTTTACCATGACGGCGGGGCCGCCGCTGCCTGTTTACCCGCCGTCCAATCCGCATACTGCCCTTAACAGTCTCCTGAACGGGCAGAACCTGCTCTACAACCCTTACCACGTTCCGATGACCTACATGCAACAGTGGCACTTCGGATTCCAGCATCAGATGGGCGGCTACCTGATCGATGTCGCCTACGTGGGAAGCGTATTCGATAATCTGGGCTTTGGCGCGGACATCAACCAGGTTCCGGAGAGCAAACTCGCCCCGGGCAATGCTCAACTGAACCGGCCCTATCCGCAATTCTCCACCATCTCCGGCGTAACCTTTAACGGTCGCTCCGGCTACAATGCGCTGCAGATGGCCGTCCGCAAGAGAATGAGCCACGGCTTTTCCATGCTGATGAATTACACCTACTCCCACTCCCTGGATACGGGCACGGGCCAGGGCGGCAATGGAATGCTGAGAACGGATATCTGGCAAAACGCTTACAACCCCAGCGCCAACTATGGTAATTCGGTAACGGACATTCGCCATAACTTTAACGGGTCGATTGTCTACGAGTTGCCTTTTGGCAAGGGCCATCAATTCGTCAACAACAACTCCGTTGCCGACGCCGTCATTGGGGGCTGGCAGGCTTCCACCATCATCCTGGTGCATTCGGGACTGCCCTTCACCCCGGTGGTGGGAACCGCCAACTTCAGCGGCGCGATTACCGGAACGTGGTTCCCCAATCGCATGGGGAGCGGAAAACTCTCCAACCCGACCATTCAGCAATGGTTCAACCCTGCGGCTTTCACGGCGCCGACGAACTATACGTTTGGCAATTCAGGACGCAACATCCTGTATGGGCCCAACCTGGGGCTGGTGAACTTCAGTCTGGCAAAGACATTTAACATCGAGGAGAAAGTGAAGCTCCAGATCCGCGCCGATGCCACTGACCTCTTTAACAGTCCCAACTTTGGGCAACCAAACACGGGAATCGGCACCTCGGGGGCGGGCATCATCTCCTCCGCGGACGATAGCCGCACCATACAACTCGGAGCTGTTCTGCGGTTTTGATATGAACTAACTTCAGGACTCACGCATTGAGAGTCTTGGGGCCTGCTTTTTTGCTTCCCAGGGTTGGTGTGCAATGAGTTGTGCACCATCCCTGGGGAGGTTCTTCCACCCACGCACTTCCCCCCCCTCAGGGTCCACCCCCAGATGCCGCCTTACAGTCCCAGTGTCAGGTAGATGGTTCCGGGAACGAGGTGTCAAGGGAACGAGGTTTGTAAGGCTCGATTTTAGTGATAGACTGCGCCAGCCCCAAAATGGAAATGACCTCCGCAGTTTGGTTTCGAAAAAGCAGCCGTCCGCAAGGAAGCGGACGGTTCGATGTGTGTCCGTGGGCGGAGCAGCGCGGAAATCTTGCATGAGGGGACAAACGTTCGCCCGGCTGGAGAATTTAAATGATAAGTTCGCACAGTTTGGACCTCTTTATCACCATCCTTATGGCTTTCACGGTTGCCGCGGTGGTGGCCGGAATTGTGGCGGGCATCTTTTTTCTGCTCAGCTTGCAGCGCGTGCTGCGGCTATGCGCCCCGCAAAACCGCACGCTCGAACCGGGCAAGGTCTGGCTCTGTTTCGTCCCCTTGTTTGGCATGGTCTGGATCTTCGTGGTGGTCTCCCGCGTTGCCAGCTCGCTGCGGAATGAATTCGAAGCGCGCCAGACGCCGCAAGAGGGCTACGGCAAAAGTGTTGGCATGGCGTATTGCATCCTGGGGGCAATTTCCATCATCCCCGTCCTCGGCGTGCTGACCGGACTGGCCGCCTGCATCTGCTGGATCGTCTACTGGGTGAAAATCTCCGGCTATGCGGAGTTGCTGGAGGCGCCCGTTCCGGTGCTCGAGGGCGGCAGCCCCGCGCAGGAGCAGTTGGAGGCGGAGGAACCATTCAATCCGGAAAAAGCCTGGCCGGTCCTGCTGATCCTCATTTTCGCCTACGCCGGGCAGCACCTTCAAAGCCTCGGCTTATCCCTGTTCATGCCCGTGCTACGGGATGAGTTCAAATTGGGCGCGATCGAAGTCGGCTATATCTTTTCGGCTTTCATGATGGGATTGATCGCAGGCTATGTTCTGCTGACCCTGGTCACGGCGCTCTGCGGAACGCGCTGGGGTCTGGTGGTTGCCCTGGCCGGAGCGTCGCTGGCAGTGCTGGGCGGTGGCCTGGCGCCCGGCTTTGAAGGCATGTTGATTGCCCGCGCCATAATGGGGTTCTTTGCCGGAGGCCTTTTGCCGGCGGCCATCCAATCCTTGCGCGAGTGTTTTCCGGAGCGGATGCGGCCACTCACCATCGGTCTCCTTCTCGCCTCCAGCCCGCTCGTTTCGTTCCTGATGTTGCCGCTGGGCTCGCACATCACCAGCTCCATGGGCTGGCGGCCGGCCTTCATGATCACCGCGATTCCCACGGCGATTGCGGCGGCCCTCTGCTGGTTTGTCTGGAGCCCTCCGGCGCGGCGCGCCAGCTCCAGGGGAATCACCGGCGTGGGGATTGTGTCAGTCGTCATGCTGGGCGTGGGCTTCCTGCTCACCACGCCTCTGTTTACCTTTGCCCAATCATGGATGCCGGTCCTGATCAGGCGGGGCATGAGCTCGAGCTTCGCAACCATTTCAACCGTCAATATGGCCGCATCCATGGCCGGCGCCATCCTGGCGGGCGTGGGGGCCTGGGCGATCATGGACGCCGGAATCAGCCCCTGGAAAACACGGGCCGCTCTGCTCACCCTCTTCGGGCTGATCCTGCCCGTGGCGGCTTTGGGGGGAGTTTTCGCCAAGGACTGGACGTTGGTGGTGGTTTCCGCCCTGTTGATGGGCGCCTTTCAAGGCTTGGCCACGCTCCTCTATGCGGCCGTGGCTGACGCGCTGCCGGCACGCGGAGTGGCAATAGGAGTGGCAATCGGCGCGCTCATGATGTCGCTCGTCATGATGCTTCTTACATCCGGGCTGTCCAGCATGATGAATGATTACGGAACGGGCTTCATGTTTGGATTGATGGCGGCCCTCGCGACTGCCGCTCTGCTCTGCATTGGCTTGCTGGCCTGGCTTGTCCACCCGAAGCCGATGCTGACCTCTGTGGATGACCCCGAACCCATTTGATTGGACCGCGGTTTGGGGCGCGAAGCGTCTTACAGTTCCAACGTCAGGTAGATGGCTCCGGGGACGGGGTTGAAGATGTAGGGCTCGATGGGTTTGAAGCCCAGGGATTGGTAGAGCTTGATGGCGGCGGTCATGGCGGGAATGGTATCAAGGCAGATGCGTTGGTAGCCAGCGGCGCGCGCTTCTGCGCAGATGCGTTCAGCCAGCCGGCGGCCAAGCTGCTCTCCGCGCGCCTGGGGCCGAACGTAGAGGCGCTTCATCTCGCAGGCAGAGCCATCCAGCGGGCGCAAGGCGATGCAGCCCACAGGTTCAGCGCCGCTCCAGGCAAGCAGAAGCCGGCCCTGGGGCGGTTCGTATTTGCCGGGAAGGCCGGCAAGTTCAGCTTCGAAATTCTGGAAGCAGAGGTCGACGTTCAGGCTCGCGGCGTACTCGCGAAAGAGGCTGCGCACCACGTCAAGGTCGCGCGGGTTTTCGGCGGGGCGGATGTCAGTCATGGTCGCGAACTGAAGTTACTGATTACGCGTACGGTTTATTGCTTGCCGGATTCCCTCCGCAAGGCCTCATGCAGGAGCATCTTGACGTAGGTCTGGTAACCAACTCCCAATTGCGCGGCCATCGTGCGCGCCAAATCGATATCAGTGGCAGCCAGGCGCAGCGTTACGGGTCGGGTCTTCGAGCGGGATGCGGCCTGTTGCAGGGTAAGCGCGGATCCTTCCAAAATACGCCGTTCCATGGCTGACTCCAGCGACCGCCGGTTCCGTTGATGCCACTTCGCATCTTCAGCTTCCGACGCAAACTTTGGAACCATCAACTTCTTTTTGGGCATCGGTAGCTCATTCACCTTTCTTTTGAAAATAAAGACTCTGCAACTTCTTGTTGGCGTCCCAACCAGTAATAGCTCGAATACGCTCGTCGCGATAAGTGAAAACCAAAAATGGTACGCGCAACCGATCCGTCGCTCCCAGCGCATACCAGCGCTGTTCACCGGTTTCGTCGGCGAAGTCGATGATAATTGGGTCGTGCAGCATGGCCTGCTCGAATTCCGACCGGGTGATACGATTCTTCGCCAAGTGCTGCACGTTTGCCGCATCCCAGTCAAAATCCCACGGCGGCTCGCCACTCATAATTGACATTGTACATCCAATGTCAATCATTCGAAAGTCGATGATCAATTATCGGTTTGCGGGAAATGTGCCCGAATTGAATATCTCGGTCAGCGTAACGCGGGGTAGTGCTTGCGCGAAGCACTATTGGAGTTTGTACATTGGCTGGCTCTGCGATTTGCGCGCTTGAAACCACCTTGGCGCTTACTGAAACCACCCCCTTCGCTAGCGCTCAGCCCCTCCTAATTTAGGAGGGGAGCCGCCGGTGAAAGCTCCCCTCCTCGGACGAGGGGGGGCGGCGCGTTAGCGCCGGGGTGGTTGAACCGGAAGGGCAGAAACTCAAGGGCGGGCTTCGCCCTCTGTGAGCGAGGCCGAATCCTGACTCCAGATCCTAGCTCCTAAATCCTGAATCCTAAATTTTCTCTCCCGCCATCAACCCTTCCACGGTTTCGCGGGGGCGGATCAATTCCACTTCGGCGCCGTTCACCAGAACTTCAGCGGGGCGGGGCCGGGTGTTGTAGTTGGAGGAGAGAACGAAGCCATAGGCGCCGGTGGTGAGCACGGCCAACAGATCGCCGGGCTGAACGTCAGCCATGTCGCGGTCGCGGGCAAAGAAATCTCCGCTTTCGCAGAGCGGGCCCACGATGTCCGCCAGCAGCCGCGCTTCGGTGCCGCCGCGCGCGGGCACAATCTCATGGTAGGAGCCGTAAAGCGTGGGCCGCATCAGGTCATTCATGCCGGAATCGATGACAATAAAGTTCTTCGTCTGGTTCCGCTTCACGTAGAGCACGCGCGTGAGCAGCGCTCCGGCGTTGCCCACCAGGGCTCGTCCGGGTTCAATGACAAGGCGCAAGGCGGTATTGCCCAAACGCGCTTCCAGGCCGCGCGCCATCAGTTCCACGTCCAGGGGGCGCTCCGCCGCGTAGGTAATTCCGTAGCCGCCGCCCAAATCGAGCACCTCAACGTTGATGCCCTCCGCCGCCAGGTTGCGCGCCACTATCAGAATTTCATCCAGCGCCTTCAGGAAAGGTTCAACATCCAGGATTTGCGAGCCGATGTGGCAGGCCACACCCACCACCTTCAGGTGCGGTGAGCGCGCCGCCTGCCGGTAGAGCTCCGGAGCATCATCCTTGGGCACGCCAAACTTGTGGATCATCTGCCCGGTGGAGATGTAGGGGTGCGTGTCCGCCTCAACGTCAGGATTGACGCGGATGGAGACACGCGCGACCTTTTGCAACGCAGCGGCCCGGCTTTCAATCAAAGCGAGTTCGCCCGCCGACTCCACGTTGAACATCAGGATGCCCGCGGCGATGGCGGCGTCAATTTCATCCTGCGTTTTGCCCACGCCGGAGAAGACAATATTCTCGGGCGAGGCTCCAGCGCGCAGGGCGCGCGTAAGCTCACCGCCGGAAACCACATCGAAGCCCGCGCCCGCCTGCCGCAGCAGGCTCAAAATGCGGAGGTGGGAATTGGCCTTCACGGAGTAACAGATCAAACCGGCGACGTGCGAAATCGTGCGGTGCAGCCGCTCATAATTGCGCAGAATCGTTCCCTGGCTGTAGACATAGACCGGCGTACCAAATTGCCCGGCAATGGAAGCGATAGAAACGTCGTCGCAGAAGAATTCGTCCGCGCGATAGTGAAATGAGTTTTCGGTGGATAAAGTCATTTTTTTGTAAATTCCTAGTTAGACGTACTGGACAAGCATCAAAGGATGAAGGGTGAAGGCTGAAGGATGAAAGCAAATTGTAGATGGTAAAAGGAAACGGTGAAGTGTGAAGGGTAAAGGAAAAATGTAAATGGTAAATTGTAAATGATGAATCGCGCCTTCCGATTTACCCTTTAGCCCTTAGCCTTCACCTTTTAAACTTGAGCCCTTCCGCCCAGAACAAGTCCGCCTCTTTTATCCTTTACCCTTTACCATTTACAATTTGCCGATGCCTTCATCCTTCAGCCTTCACACTTCATCCTTTTAGATCCCGAGCCCCTAACACCTGGCACCCAGAACCCAGCACCTTCACTCGCTTCATCGCACTTTCAAAATGACAAGCGTCTGGTCGTCGCGTTGGGGGCGGCCGGCTTCAAATTCTTTCAACTCTTTAAAGACCTGGCTGACGATCTCCTGGGGCGGCTTCTGGGCGTGCTCGCGCAGAATGTTTTCGAGGCGCCGCGAGCCAAACTCATCTTGGTGAAGGTCGTTGGCTTCAGTGATGCCGTCGGAGAAGAATGCCAGCAAGTCGCCAGATTCCAGATTCACGGTCACGGGCTGATAATCCGTGTGCTCCAGCAAGCCGAGGGGAACACCCTCCACGCGAATCGCGCGGCACACCCCCTTGCGCAGCAGAATTGGAAGCGGCATGCCGGCATTGGACATGGTCAGGATCTTGGTGCGCGGCTCCCAGATGGCATAGGTGAGGGTGATGAAGTGGCCCTCAATCTTGCGCTCAAGGAACATCACGTTCAACTGCTTCATCATGTCGGGCGCCGGAAGCTTGAGGGGAACAAGGCTGCGCAAGGTTCCGCTGGCCATGGCTCCGTAAAGAGCCGCGGGCGCGCCCTTGCCGCTGACGTCGCCCACAATAATCACCTGGCGGTCGCGGCCGTAGGAGAGGAATTCGTAAAGGTCGCCGCCCAGCTCACTGGAGGGCTGAAAGTGCAGCGCGGCATCCATGCCGGGAATTTTGGGCGCGATTCCCGGCATCAGGTGCATCTGAATTTCCTGGGCGCGGCGCAGATCGCGTTCCAGGCGGGCTTCACTGCGCGCCACGCGTTCATAAAGGCGCGCATTCTCAATGGTGATGGCGATCTGCGGCGCGAGCGTGGAGAACATGCGCACGTGATCTTCATTAAAGTAATTAAGGTGCGGACTTTCAAGGTCAATCACGCCAATCACTTTGTCCCGATAGATTAACGGCACGGTCATCTCTGAACGGGTTTCGGGATTGACGGAAATATAGCGCGAATCCTTGCTGACGTCGGGCACCAGCACGGGACGGCGCTCAACGGCTGCCGCTCCAACAATGCCCTGGCCATAGTTCACCGTTGAGCGCTCGGGCATGCGCTCATCCTGCTTCAGGGAGATCACCGCGTTGAAGGTGTGCGTCTGGTCATCGGCCAGCAGAATGCCGAAGCGGTGATAATCCACCAGCTTCTTCGTCAAGGTTCCGATTTTGCGCAGCAGCTCGCCCAACACCAGCACGGAACTG
>Ga0302320_10007702_pt1 | contig 23637 bp, 19 predicted proteins | sample Bog_T0_3_FD_202130 | JGI IMG/M metagenome (GOLD analysis project Ga0302320, IMG submission 202130) | Peat permafrost microbial communities from Stordalen Mire near Abisko, Sweden - Bog_T0_3 | ecosystem: Environmental > Terrestrial > Soil > Wetlands > Peat | place: Sweden: Abisko, Stordalen Mire... | reverse complement strand
GAAGTAGTATAACGGCCATGGGAAGTCGCTGCCTGTATGGATAGCTCTTGACCCAGACTTTTAAGTTCTCAAAAAAGACCATCTTCTCGGTCGCCTTTCCTCGCATTCATTACTTAGCCATGAGTCCCCAAAAACCGGTTAACGAATAAATCATTGCATCCCTTTCATACTTGTTAACATTTTGAAGCTCTTCGGCCATGTCGTAGAGCATCGTTGCTGCCTCTCTACACGTAACTGCTGCGAAAATCTTGGTCAAGGCGGGTGGCCCGGTCATTAGTTTGCCCTCCTCGATGATAAGGCAAGATAGAATGCTGTGCCCCGTTCATCGCAGTTTTATCGCGATGAGCGGGCGGGGTGAGGTTCGTGGTCTCCCACTCATCCACGATAAAACTGTGGATGAATGGGGCACAGCAGTTCTTGGTTATTTTATGACCGGGCCACCTGCCGACCCGCCTAGGAGTTATCACTCCCGCCTCCCAAATGCGCGCTTTAGGTCTGGATCACAGAGGGCGGCAAGTATCATAATGCCAGCCACTATGTTTATCTCGAAGGACACCGGAAGATTTATAGGTTGAATCTTCGTCCTGTGAAACGAATAGTAGGCAAGGGCCACAGGCAAGCCCAGCAGCACTCTGCCGTATAGCCACCCCAAGTCAATAACGATGATGGTCCGAGCCCACTTTTGAAGAAACCAAATCCCAGTGGCTAGCGTTGTATCGACCAAAACAAATACAGGGGCTAACCAGATAGGGAGTGTTTCCGATTTCAATGCCATAATCATAGGAACCAGGCCGATGATGATCAAACTCGCTTTATCATGGGTGGACGGGGCCAGATGCGCTGCGATAGTGCATGCTGCCAACAAGGCAGCCTTGAGCCAAAGATAGAAAGCGATAAGCCGCACTGCCAATGGGCGGTTGTTCAGTTCTACTGCCCTCATTGAGACCTCCTGGTCGCTACAAGCAAAATGGTGCGCAGCGGGTGCGCATCCTGAATCGCTTCCCTATTTGCAGTCCCCTCCCGGACCTGGGTAGGGCAGAAACGAGTGGATCAATACGCCGTAGAAGCTAGAGTCGAAACTCAAGAGAAAGCCCGCTGCGAGATCGTAGGTCGCCTTAGCCGGCGGGTGGCCTCGGTCTCAAGGGGGATTTTCTCATGCTGTGGGTGCCCCCGGTCCCTCGCACTTGGGGACCGGGGAGGAGGAGCCAATCTGTTGGTAGCGCATCCACTCGGGCAGTTGCCAACCTCTCTCACAGGCTGTCCTCTCGGCTTCGATCTCTACGGTTCCATGCACTCCTGTCTGATAATGGCGAAAGCTTGACCACTTCCAATCCTCTGGTTTTGCCACCATCCCGCGCTTGACCGGGTTGCGGTGAATATAGCGCAACTTCTCCACATACTTCTCGTGCGTAGAAATGTTGAAATCATAGTAGTGCGCCTGCCAGAAAGGTCTTTCCCGGCTGCGCATGGTAACCGACAGTTTGAGAGCCTGAATGGCCCTGGACAAGAGTCCGCACCGTGGCTCATTGACCAGCAGATGCACGTGCTCCGGCATAACCGCGTAACCAGCAATGTAACCAGCAATTGCAAAGAAATAGCGCTGCCGAACGCGCTCCAACGCATCTTCAAAAAGCTCCATGGCCGCAACCGCCGACAGGTAAGGACGACGATGATAACAACTGAAGGTGAGGAAGTGAAACTCCCCCGTCTGCTGATAACGGATTCGCTCGCCTTTCATACAGCACAAGAATACTCCAATTGTGAATCCGACGGCAGTGAAATGCGAGTTTTCCCTACCCGGTCCCCAAATGCGAGGGACAGGGGGCACCCTCATAGTTGCTTGGAATGGTCACCGGGACCGGGGGCCACCCGCCCTCTTGCGTCCGGTTGCCAAACTGATCGTAGCTCCAGCAGCCGAATTGGCCGGCATACTGCGGGGCTACGCTGGTGGCCAGCGCATTCTGGCTGGAGGTCAGCCGGCTGAGAGTGTCGTAGTTGTAGAACCAGTCGCCCATCACGGAGTCGGAACTGACCGCCAGGTCGCCGTTGGGTGCATAGCCGCCCAGCGGAACGTAATAAGAATAGATGGTGCCGTTGACGGGCGATGTTCCGCCTCTCATCGACGAACCGGAGGCCTAAACAAAAAACGACGGCGACGAAAAATGGGTTGTATCGTGGCCGCCCAGGACAGCAAACAAGGAATAATCGGCCCCTGGACCCACTGTTGTCTTATGCCACTAACAACTGAAACGTAATTCGAAGCCATGACGCTTGCAAATGTCATTTATTTGCCTGTGCCAAACAGGATCAACTCTCTCTGGACGAGGGAAGCGGATTCATATTGTGCCCGCCTGTGATTGCCTACCGCCGATACACTCCAGTCAGTTCACTCAGCGCCAGAACATGTCCCCGCATCGCGGCCTCCACCTGGCTTCGCGTCGCTCCCGCCGCCAGATTCAACCTTCTGTCCAATGCAAAAAGCGTAAAGAGATAGTGATGCTGCTGATGCCCCGGAGGACAAGGGCCTCCATAGCCAGTTTTGCCAAGGTCATTGCGCCCCTGCCGCGCGCCGTCGCCAAGCTGGTCCTGTAGCGGCAGAGCTGCGGCAAGCGACCGCGTCCTCGCCGGCAAATCGTAGAGCAACCAATGTGTGTAGGAACCGCCCGGCGCATCCGGGTCCAGAACAATCAGCACCAGAGCCTTCGTCCCGGCCGGCGGCGCGTTCCAGTTCAGTCGCGGCGAGACGTCCGCGCCATCGCAGGTGAACTGCACCGGAATCGAAGAGCCATTCTGAAAGCTCGAGCTCTTCAGCTCCAGTTTGGCTCCGCGGCAGTTCACCGCCGTTACCGCAAACAGCAGCCCCGCCGCCGCGCCCAACATCGCCCGCCGCATTTCTACGCCAATCCTCTTCCAGTCTTCACCTACTGAAACGCGCATACGACCGTACCTCCGCCCCAGCATTGCCAACCAACGGAGATATTAGACCATTTTTAGACTTCATGGAAGGACCTAAATTAAACAGTTGTCCAAGTCTACAAACACAACGAGTTGGGTGCCTTAGTCCTCTCCGCGCTCTTTGCCGAAAGAATCCCTCTTGCATTTCAAGCATTTTCAGATGGTGAAGGTTTGGATTTTCAAAGCATGAAGGGTTGATTCTGTGCTAAAACCGTTACGGCCAGAGCCTTTGCGCTCACACCAATGCCACAAAACACAACTGTCCGTTGGGCTTTGGCTAACTCATTGGCTAATAGGACGGGCTTGCGGGGAGAAACGTTTCACTTGCTCATAATCCTCCTTGGCGTTAGGATGAGCTTCAGCAGCCATTCCTGTCCGCGTTCACGGACTCGTTCTTTTGGCCGACCTCGAACATGCAGGCTCAAAAGGCCTTCGATACTCTCAGGCATCCGAAGAGAGGGACGGCGGCCAATCTTTCGCACTGGCTCAACTCACGCTGGCCTAGAGTGGGAACGGCCTCTCCGCCAAAGTGTGATCCTATTCGCGCGCCTCATCCTGCAACATTCAAGGGTGGGATACCACGAACTGGAAAAACAAACTGACTTGCTGACTCGCAATTCGCTGATTTATCAAAGAGGGTTTCTCGATGGCACTTACCGAATCCACCATGCTGGAATTGGGCGTCACCGCCCCTGATTTTTCACTTACCAATGTAGTGACCGGCAAGACTGTTCGTCGCGAGGATTTTCGCGGACAGAAGGCTTTGCTGGTGATGTTCATCTGCACCCACTGCCCGTATGTGAAGCACATCGAAAAGGCCCTGGCCGCGCTGGGAAACGATTACTCTGGCAAGCCTGTCGGCATTGTCGCCATCAGCAGCAACGATGTCACCACTCAACCCGACGATAGCCCAGCGGGAATGAAGCAACAGGCCAAGACCTTCAGCTTCAATTTTCCATACTTATACGACGAGACACAAGCCGTGGCTCATGCCTACAAGGCCGCCTGCACACCGGATTTCTTTCTCTTCGACGGCGATTTCCGGCTGATTTATCGTGGGCAATTCGACCGCAGCCGTCCCGGCAACGGCATTGCAGTGACTGGCGAAGACCTGCGCTCCGCTGTCGAAACAGCACTGGCCGGTAAGCCGCCTCTTAAAGACCAACGCCCGTCGATCGGTTGCAATATCAAGTGGAGGGCTTAGAAACGGGTGAGTCAGCAAGGCGGAAAGCTGGTTTGCCGACTCGCTACCTATAGCTTTAATCCCTTCAGATAGGCGCGGAAGTCCGGCCCAAGATCGCTGCGCTTGAGTGCAAACTCGACGGTAGCTTCCAGCATTCCCAGCTTGTCGCCGGCGTCGAATCGCTCACCTTCAAAGGTATAGCCGAAGACCTTCTCTTCTTTGGTCAGTGCTTTGAGTCCGTCGGTAAGTTGTATCTCGCCGCCGGCACCGGGTTTTGTATTCTCAAGCAATGCAAAAATGCGCGGAGTTAGAACATAGCGGCCAATAATCGCCTGCTTGGATGGTGCATCTTCAAATCCGGGCTTCTCCACCATGCCGGTGCAGTTATAGATGCGCGGATTAACCGCGTCCTGTGAGCCGGCCAGAACGCCGTAAGCGCTGATCGACGGCCCTTCGACGGTCTGCGTCGCAAGCACCGAGCCGCCCTTTTCATTAAAGACTTCTATCATTTGTTTAATGCATGGAATCTCAGCGTCAATCACATCATCAGGCAGGATGACGGCGAAGGGTTCCTCGCCCACTAAATCCTTTGCGCACAGTACGGCGTGGCCCAGGCCCAGCGGCTCTTTTTGCCGAACATAACTGATCCGCGCCAGCGAAGATACTCCGCGCGAGACAGCCAGAAGTTTGTGCTTGCCGGACTTTTCCAGCATTGCATCCAACTCAAAGCTATGATCGAAGTGATCCTCGATCGTCCCTTTGCCGCGGCCGGTGACGATGATAATGTGTTCGATCCCTGAGGCAATCGCCTCCTCAACTCCGTACTGGATGATGGGCTTGTCGACCAGCGCCAGCATCTCTTTTGGGATGACCTTGGTTGCCGGCAAAAATCGCGTTCCCAAGCCGCCTGCTGGAAAAACTGCCTTCCGTACGCCTTTGCTCATTTTCTATATCCTCATCTTGAAAAGAGTTCAGTCTGTGTGCCCAACCCTCGCTGCTGTCATCCTAAGCGAAGTGCAGCGAAGTCGAAGAACGTGCGTTTCGGTCTCTTGCGGCTAGGGTGGGAGACGACATCATTACAGCGTTGGAGAATCATCCCCCAGCAGCGCCTCCCGCACAATCTTGATCGGCGGAAAACCCTGCTGCAAGAAGTCATCGTGAAATTTCTCCAATGAAAACGCCGCACCTTGTTTCTTCATCATATCTTCGCGCAGTTTCATAATCTCCAGCTTGCCCAGCGTGTAATAGAGATAAGTCGGATCACCGGCTCCGCGCTTGGTCTCCACCACAGCTGTCTCTTTCGATTGGTAGCCTTCTTTTTGAAAGAAATCCTCCGCCTCGTCAAAGCTCATTTTGCCGGTATGCAACTCGATGCCGACAACAAGGCGCGCATTGCGCAGCAGCGCATCCTGCAGTTGGCCGAGGCGGAGAAACTTAGCTTCGCGCTCATCTTTGGCTCCCGCGCCGGGTTGGCCATAACCTTCGTCCAGCATCATCTGCTCGGTGTAATGCGCCCAGCCTTCGATGTCGGTGTTGGCGCCCAGCATCTTGCGCACCCGGCTCGGCGCCTTTGGCAGCCAGAGAAACTGGATGTAATGCCCAGGGTACGCCTCATGCACCGCCGTAGAAATCACCGTTCCGATATTGAACGAATGCATGTAGCCCTCGACCTGCGAGGGCGTCATCGATGGGTCTGGCAGCGTCACATTGAAGTAGGCCTCTGTAGCGTGCGTTTCAAACGGCCCCGGCGTGTCCATGCTGGCAAAGGTTGTAGCGCGCAAAAAGGCAGGTGTCTCTTCCACGATAGGCCGCACATCCGATGGAATCGTTACAATGTGGTGCGAGCGAATGAATCCGACCAGTCCGTCGAAGGTGGCGCGAAAACTCGCCAGCAATTGATCGGGCGCGGGATGATTCTCGCCTAACTCCTCAAGCACGGCGGCCGGTGTCTTCTCCGGTTCAAGCTCATGGGCAACCGCTTTGAATTGCGCTTGATTCTTGCGCAAATCCGCCCATCCGATTTCCAGAATCCTATCGAGCGGAAGCTCTACCATCTCGTCGTATTGAAGCTTTTTTGAAAAGGCCTCCGCGCCAATGCGGAAGTCGCCATTCGAGTTCGGCAGAACGTCAGCCTTTAGCCACCAAAGATAACTATTGAGTGCCGTAACTACCGCCGCATTGGTTTGCGCAAACTCAGCCTTCAGCGCTGTGTCTTGCGCATCGGTGAAGGCCAAAGGAACATCGTGCTCAAAGAAGCTGACAATATCCGGTAATTGTTCAATGGCGATTTCTGTAAAGATGCGCGGAGGATTTTTGAGATTCACGCGCGCGTCAGCCAGTAGCGCCTGCATCTGTTTTTCCCGCGCGATAAGTGAGCGCAAGCGATCATCGGGCGAAGCGAATTTGCGCTCCATCAGCGTGAAGGCTCCATTTGCGCAGGTGCTCGAATAGTTATCTGCATTCTTCTCCCAGGGGCGAATCGTCTCCAGGGTCAGCAGGCGGGAATGAATAGTCGCAAGCACAATCTCGCGGTCGCTCCTCGGAACAAAATCCGCCGCGGCAGCATCGGGATGAATTGCCTCAATGCGCTTTTCAAAGCTCTTCTGCGCTGCAATCTCCGCATCGATATTCTTGCGTGAGAAATCTTCCAGTTGTGTATCGAATTGATGATAGCCGGCCTGCGTTCCCTGCGTGGGCTGATAGCGCAGATACACCTGATCGAGATACTCATTCGATGCTTTTTGAAACTGCTGCTTCCAGTTCTCATTCGCGGCATAAGCGGTCATCGCCGAAGACATAAGCACTCCAATCGCAAAGTGAACAACAACTCTCTTCATAAATCCTCTCGTTCAACCTGCGTTCCCTATACACTCACCGTCGCGGGCGCCAGGCTGGCAATCAGTTCGCGAATCTCCAGTAGAATCTCGTCGCTTCGTGCCGATGTCAAAGGATACTTCAAAAGCCCCTGCGGCGTGAACTGCGCGCCGCGCTTGGCATTACGCGCCACCAACCGCATCAGCGTCTGCGGATCGATGGCCGCGTTTTCCGTGAAGCGAATCTGCAACTCGGCGCGCTTGCGATCTACCTGCGCAATGCCAATCCGCTCGCACTCAAGTCTTATCAGCGAGGCCTCCAGCAGGTAAACCGTCGCATCAGGCGGCGCGCCATAGCGGTCTTCCATCTCCGCGCGCATCTCATTCACAGACGCCTCACTTGTGGCTCCGGCAATTTTCTTGTAGAGCCTCAACCGCTGGTTTTCCTCCGGCACATAACTCTCATCGATGCGCAAGGCAATGCCCAGGTTAAGCTGCGTCGCCGGCCGCTCCTCACTCGATTCGCCTTTCATCTCCTTCACCGCGGCCTCCAGCATCGAGGTGTATAACTCGAAGCCCACTGCCTCAATGTGGCCGCTCTGCTCGCCGCCCAGCATATTGCCCGCGCCGCGCAGTTCCAAATCCAGCGCGGCAATCTTGAAGCCCGCGCCCAGGTCGCTGAACTCCTTGAGAGCCGCCAGCCTTCTGCGCGCAATCTCCGTCAGTTCCTTTTCCGGCGGAATAAGTAGATACGCATAGGCGCGGCGGTTGGAGCGGCCCACTCGCCCGCGTAACTGGTATAACTCGCTGAGGCCGTGCCGGTCCGCGCGATTGATCAGCATCGTATTCGCCAGCGGAATATCGAGCCCATTTTCAATGATCGTCGTTGCCACCAGCACATCATATTCGTGACGCATAAAGGCCAGCATCACACGCTCCAACTCCGACTCTCCCATCTGCCCGTGGCCCACGGTCACGCGCGCCGCCGGCACCAACTCTTGAATCCGCGAGGCAATTTCGTAGATTGACTCGACGCGGTTGTGCACGAAATAAACCTGCCCGCCGCGTTCCAGTTCAACTTCGACCGCCGAACGAATAATCTTCTCATCGAATTTGGCGACGACGGTCTGAATTGCCATGCGATCCTTGGGAGGTGTCTCGATTACGCTCATGTCGCGCAGGCCGACCAGCGACATATGCAGTGTGCGCGGGATCGGCGTGGCGCTCATCGCTAGCACATCTATTTCTTTGCGCATTTGCTTTAGCCGCTCCTTGTGCCGAACACCGAAGCGTTGCTCCTCATCGACAACGAGCAAGCCGAGATCCTGAAACTTGATGTCCTTCGATAGCAGCCTGTGTGTGCCAATGAGTATGTCGATCTTGCCGGTCTCTATCCGCTCGACAATCGTTTTTTGTTCTTTTGCGGTGCGGAAGCGCGAGATCATTTCTATATTGATGGGAAACTGCGCGAAACGCTTCTTGAAAGTTTCAAAATGCTGAAAGCTCAAAATCGTCGTCGGAGTCAAGACTGCCACTTGCTTGCCATCTTGCACAGCCTTAAAAGCGGCGCGCATGGCTACTTCGGTTTTGCCGTAACCAACGTCGCCGCAGAGCAGACGGTCCATCGGGCGCGTCGATTCCATGTCATATTTGATGGCTCGGATCGCCGATAACTGATCTTCCGTCTCACTATAGTCGAAGGATTCTTCAAATTCTTTTTGGAATTCATTGTCTTTGGAGAAGGAAGTCCCCTGCGCGGTAGTGCGCTCTGCGTATAGCTTGAGTAACTCGCCGGTCATATCTTGCATGGCCTTGCGGACGCGTGCCTTGGTCTTGGCCCACTGCTGTGATCCGAGGCGATTCAGGACCGGCGCCGGCCCCGTATCCGTCGAGCGGTATTTCTGAATCAGATCCAGGCGAGTCAGCGGCACATATAATTTGGCCGCTTCCGCAAACTCAAGAATCATGAACTCGACGGCGAGTCCGTCTTGAACGATCTCTTTCAGGCCCTGATACTGCGCGATTCCGTGCTCGACATGAACCACGTAATCGCCAACTGTAAGATCGCGAAAATCCGAAACAAAGGCGGCGGTCTTCGATCGTCGAGGCTCGGGCCGCGCCGCCACATCCGCATCGTCAGAGAAATCATTCGCTCCGAAGAGAATCAGATTCGTGTCGAGAAAAATGACTCCCGCGGCGATCGGCGTACGCACAATCGTAGGTACGCGCAGGTCGCCGGCCAGATAACTTCCCTCATCAAGTACTGTCTCGCCGGGATGAGGATTGCGGCTGCCGAGGCGATAGGGTATCTGATACTCGCGCAGCACTGTTGCCATGCGCTCGACGTCGCCCTGATGCGGCGCGGCCAGCACAATGCGCGTCTCGGCCGCAATCAAGGTGCGCAATTGCTCGGTAAGCGCGGGAATGGAACCGTGAAAACGGAGCGTCGGCCGCGTGTTCAGCTCGATCTCACCCAGCGTGTTGTCGTCGTCCAATACATCCACCACACCCAGTTGATCCAGGTCGAGGCCCATGTGAGAATCGAGCGCGGCCTGCAATGCTTCAGGTCGTAAATAAATATCTTCTGGAGTGATCAGCGAACCCATTGCCGAACGCTCATGGCGCTGCTCAACCTTGTTCCACCAACGGTCGATCTGGTTGCGCACCATCGCCGGCTCTTCGATAAAAAGAACAGACTTAGGCAGCAGAGTCAGTAGCGACTTATTTGCCCCAGCCACCGCTGAAAAAAACTCCCAGCCCGGAAAAACAGTCACTCCGCCTGCGACCGCGGCCTCGGCGGCTAACTCCTCATCTTCGTCCGCGCCTTCCAACTCAACCCGCTGCTTGCTCAATCGCCCATGCACCGCGGCCAGCAACCGCTTTGTTACTGGAGTCTCGGTCAGTGGCAGTAACTGCGTCTCATCCAATCCACTCTGTGAGCGCTGCGTCTCGGGATCGAATTTGCGGATCGTTTCTATCTCGTCGCCGAAAAATTCGATGCGCACCGGCCGGTCGGATTCGGGAGAATATACGTCGAGAATTCCGCCGCGCCGCGTAAATTGTCCTGGCATTTCGACCAGATCCATCTGCGTATAACCGACGCTTGCCAAGTGACCGGTGAGCACCTCTACATCCACCTCTTCGCCGCGCTTGAGAGTTACAGCGAGGCCCGCGTAGTAGTCGCGGTCAAAAAGCCGCAGCGCGGCGGACTCGACCGGCGCAATCAGGATGGAAACCGCGCCCGTGGCGAGCTTCCAGAGCGCTGCCGCGCGTTGCTCCTGCACGTCGGGATGGGGCGAGAGATTCTCGAAAGGAAGAACATCGTGGGCTGGCAGGCGGACGACTTGCGCCGGATCGAATGCGCCAGTCAATTCACAGCCGGCGCGCAGCATCGGCTCCAGCGCCTCCGCGGCCTTGTTGTCAGCAACTACGACGATGACCGGCAGGCGGGCGGCGCGCGCAAAGAGCGGAATGTAGAGCGAGCGGGCAGTAGCTGTCAATCCAGAGACACGCCTCCGCCCCGCACCAAGGCTCAGATGCCTTCGTACGCGATCGAATCCGGAAGAGTGCTCCAGCTCCGCGAAGATTTCGCGGACGAACGGGAGAATCATGTACTTCCAGTTTAGCAGCGGCGGCCAACTGATAAACTTGGCGCACGGCGGCATTCGTCGTGTTCGCGGCGCTTAATCGGAAGTGAGCTGTTACGCCGGGAGATTGTACCGTGTTGTGGCCGTATGAAAGAATCGGCGGGGATCGGATTTCAGGAGTGAATATGCGGGCTTATTTGGGATTGATGACTCTGTTGATGGGAGTTCTTTGCTGCTCTTCTTCTTTGCTTGCGCAGGCCGCCGCAAAGCCCGTGGTAGTTGCTTATGTTTTTGCCAAGGACAGCGTGATTCAACCGGGTGAGATTGCCGCGCAGAAGCTGACACGCATCAACTATGCCTTCGCCAATCTTGTGAACGGGCGCGTTGCGACCGGCTACGCCAACGACGAGAAGAACCTTTCTACACTGGTTGCTCTAAAACAGCAGAACCCTTTGCTGACGGTGCTGGTCTCGGTGGGAGGATGGCTGTGGTCGGGCGGCTTTACCGACGTTGCTCTCACCAGGCAAAGCCGCGCCGTGTTTATCGGCAGCGCGGTAGAGTTTATTACTCGTCATCAACTGGATGGGTTGGATATTGACTGGGAGTTTCCCGCTCTGCCTGGAGCTACGAATAATTATCGCCCCGAAGATAAAAAGAATTACACACAGTTGCTGAAAGAATTGCGGCAGAGCTTCGATAAGTTGGAAAAGAAACTCGGCAGGCCGCTCTATCTTACGGCCGCTGTCGGATCGTCGCAGGAGTTTCTGGATCACACGGAAATGGACAAGGCGCAGAAGTATCTGGACACGGTGAATCTGATGGCATACGACTTCTATCAGGGTTCATCGGACGCGACTACCGGGCATCACGCGCCGCTCTTCACCGATCCCGCCGACCCGAAGAAAATCTCGGCGGACCGCTCGGTGCGAGAGTATGAGCAGGCCGGCGTTCCCGCCGAAAAGATAGTACTTGGCGTGCCCTTTTACAGTCACGTATGGAGCCAGGTTCCCAGCATAAATCATGGGCTCTTTCAACCGGGAAAACCGCCAGCCGAGGCGCAGAACGGTTCGCCGGAAGAGTTATTGAGAATTGGCTTCATTCGCTATTGGGATTCGGTCGCTTCCGCGCCTTATTTATATAACCCGGAAAAGAAAATATTTGTTTCGTTCGACGATCCGCAATCTCTTGCCGCCAAGTGCAGGTACGTGCTCAATCATAAGCTGCGCGGCGTGATGTTTTGGGACTATGAAGCGGATAAAACCGGAACGCTGCTGGATGCCGTCGATGCGGGGCTGGGCATTGGGCCGGGCGCGCCGAAAGCCGCGAAATGACTTTGCGCAGACAATAACACTCATTCGATTTCAGAAATACCTCCAGTTAACTGGAAATTTCGGTAGACTGGGAGGTAATGAGAATTGGCGTCGATTTCGGAACGACTCGTGTGGTTGTTGCGGTCGTGGATCGCGGCAACTTTCCGCTGGTGAATTTTGAAGCGCCAGACGGGCAGGTGCGCGACTGGTTTCCGCCGGTGGTCGCGGTCAGTGGCGACAAGCGGCTTTATGGCTGGGAAGCGGTGGCGGCGCAGGAGGACGAAGGCTGGACGGTTCTGCGTTCATTGAAGCGTACGCTGCGCAGTGCCGGTCCGCATACCGAAGTGCACGTAGATGGCCAGCAACTGCCGCTGCGGATGCTGTTGGCAGAGATGATGGCGGCGCTGCGTACGCAATTGCTGGAACACTCGAATCTGGGCGCGGAGCCTGAAGAGCGGTTGGAGATCATGCTGGGGGTGCCGGCCAGCGCCAGCAGCAATCAGCGCTTTTTGACCGAAGAGGCCGCGCAGGAGGCGGGCTTTACCGTGCTGGGGCTGCTCAATGAGCCGTCGGCCGCGGCGATTGAATTTGCTCATCGCAACAGCGACGAGCGCAAGAGCCGCGTCGGCAGCGGGCTGATGGTCTATGACTTGGGCGGCGGCACCTTTGATGTCTCACTAGTCACGATGGGAGAGACCGAGCACACCGTTGAAGCTTCCGATGGCATTGCCAGCCTGGGCGGCGACGACTTCGATGAGATACTTGCGGCGCTGGCTTTGGAGGCTCTGGGCGAGCACCATACGCTGACCGCGCCGGAGCTTTACCGGTTGCTGGAAGAGTGCCGGGAAAAGAAAGAGAGCCTGAATCCAAACACGCGCAAAGTAACAATCGATATGGACTGGGTGCGCGGCGGATGGGAGCAGGTGACGATCCCGGTGGATGAGTTTTATGAGCGCTGCCGGCCGATGATCGAGGCCACGCGCACAGTGGTGGAAGAGCTGCTTGCGGCACACGCCGATCGACCGCTGGATACGCTCTATGTGACCGGCGGCGGCGCGGAGCTGCCGCCTGTAGCGCGAATTCTGCGCGAGGGATTTGGGCGCAAGGTGCGGCGCTCGGCTTACATGCGTTCGGCCAGCGCGATCGGCCTGGCCATTCGCGCCGCAGCCGCCGCCGATGCGCTGCACGAGCAGTTCAATCGCAACTTTGGCATGTGGCGCGAGGCCGATTATGGCGGCACTATCGTCTTCGACCTGATCTTTCCGCGCGGCGTGCGGCTGCCCGCGCCGGGTGAGCCGCCAATGATTGTCGAGCGCATTTACCAGCCGGCGCATAACATCGGGCATTTCCGCTATCTGGAGTGTTCGCAACTCGACGAGCAGGGGCAACCCACGGGCGATCTGGCCAACTGGGATCAGATACTCTTTCCCTTCGACCCTGAATTGCAGAGCTGCGCGGATCTGGCAGTCGTGCCGGTGACGCTGCTGGCCAATCCCGAGGGGTTGAGGATTCGCGAGCAATATATCTGCGATGCGGGCAGCAGTCTGCGGGTCAGAATCTCAGCCGAGCCAGCAGGATATGCGCGGGAGTATTCCATCGAGCAGTCGGCCAAGGCATAGGGTTGCTCTGAACCAGGCTTGCGCACCCTCGGAGAATGGATTTATCGTTAACCCGCTACTACTTTTGAGGTGCAGAATGAATTTCAAGGTACTCGCCGCCGTTTTTCTTGCCGCTTCCGCCGTTGCCGCCGCCGCTCAAATGCCCAATAAGTCGATCAGCCGCCCCAAGATCACCGGGATCTCACATCTGGCCGTTTACACATCGGACCCCGCTGCCGCCGACCGCTTTTATCGCACAACCGTGGGCGCGGTCCGGCTGCCTGATCCGGAGAATCCGAAGGGTGTGCGTTACGCGTTCAGCACTACGCAGTTTATTGAAGTACTGCCCCTGCCGCCGGGCGCAGGCATCAACCGGCTGGATCACATCGCCTATGCCACCGACGACGCCGAAGGGCTGCGCAAATATCTGGCCGCCAAGGCTTACAAAACTCCGTCCGCGGTGCAAAGAGGCGCGGACGGAAGCCACTGGTTCACGGTGCTCGATCCGGAAGGCAACAAGGTGGAGTTTGTCGAGTTGCCGCATCTGCCCCAGGCGGTGGCGGCTCCCAATGTGATCGGCAGCCACATCATCCACGCCGGGATGCTGGTGCATAGTCGCGCCGTTGAAGACACCTTCTATCGCGACCTGCTCGGCTTCCGGCCGTATTGGTTCGGCGGCATGGTGGACGGCCGCGTCGATTGGGTGAGCCAGCAGACGCCCGACGCCCATGACTGGCTGGAATATATGCTCAACGCCAAGCCCGGTATTTCAGCGCACGATCTGGGTGTGCTCGATCATTTTTCCATCGGCGAAGTTTCGGTGGACACGGCCTTCAAGACCCTCAAGGATGGCAATCGGCTGGCCGGCGTCGAGGCTCAGGACCATACGCAGATGGGCAAGGACGGCAAAGGGCAATTCAACTTCTACGATCCGGATGGTGTGCGTGTGGAACTGATGAATTTTCATGCGACGGAGAAGCCCTGCTGCTCGGCATTTACGGCCGACGATCCGGGTGAGTAGGGGGCACATTGAAAGATAGACTTTCACGGCGATTCGGAAGATAATTGCTCATGGAGGAAAATATGGGATACGTACTGCCAAAAGGGAGTTCCAAATACGTGGGAAGTGCGCGTACTTTGGATTCAGTAAAACCTGCGCCAAAGGTGCTGCCGAAGCTGCCACGCGCCGTCAGGATACCCCGCCCGTCTGCACAATCAAATTCCCCCAAGCAGTAGTAATGATCGAAAGGGGCTGTTCCCATGCCGGGTACACTTCTCGCATTACAGCTTTTTTTCATTCTCCTACCCGGCTTCTCGGCAGCATATATTGTTCAGGCGTTGGCTTCTCGACGTTCTCAGTCGGACCTTGAGCGGGTGATAGAAGCTATTGTTTTTAGTTTTATTATTTATGTCTTTTATGCCCCATTGAATCATGGAAACCTCCCGTTTCACATTCAAAGTGATTCTGCGAGCAAGGGGAATGACACTGTCCTATGGGAACCTGCTCAGTTAGCTTGGCTCGCAGCCGTAACCTTGGTTTTTTCCTTGGTAGCTGTCGCCTATATCCGGTTCGACGTGAATCGGTTTTTTCGCTTGATCCATTTGAGTGAACGCACAACTCGAAATTCAATTTGGAATGACATTTTTGAAAGCGAAGCTATCGATGGCCAGCCTGTTCAAGTAGAGATGACAGATGGAATGAGTGTGTTGGGCAATTTGCTCTACTACTCAGATGTCGCCGACGACGCTTCTTTATATCTCACGGAAGCATCCTGGGTGGATGAAGATGGTAATACTACGTCGATTCCGGGGCCTGGAATTCTTTTGACCAAATCGAGCGGAATCCGTTCCGTCAGCCTTCTAAATCCCGCCGACGATACTTCTATAAATGAGATCGCTACCGGAACGAAGGATTCGACAGAGTAAAATTCGCGCAGTTTTCGGCCCCTCCTCGAGCTAAAATCAAGTCAAGATGCCTGCCGCCACGCTCTCGCCCGCCATTCTCGCCAAGTACGAGCCCGTCATTGGACTCGAAGTCCATGTGCAATTGCTCACCGCCACCAAGGCCTTTTGCGGTTGCGCCAATCACTTTGGCTCAGCCCCGAACACCAACATCTGCCCGGTCTGCCTGGGGCTGCCTGGAGCCTTGCCGGTGCTCAACGCCAAGGCCGTCGAGTTTGCCACGCTGGCTTCGCTGGCCATCAATTGCGAGGTGCGTGAGCGCTCCATCTTTGCGCGTAAAAATTATTTTTATCCCGACCTGCCCAAGGGCTATCAAATCTCCCAATTCGACAAGCCCATCGCCGAGAATGGCTGGATCGATGTGCCAACGCCGAATGGCGACACGAAGCGTATCGGCATCACGCGGCTGCACATGGAAGAGGACGCGGGCAAGAGCATCCACGACGGCTTTGCCGACTCGGCCACGCGCACCTATTTGGACCTGAATCGCTGCGGCACACCGCTGGCCGAGATCGTCTCCGAGCCCGACATCCGCACCCCCGACGAGGCCTTCGAGTACCTGACGCGCCTCAAGGAGATTCTGCTCTACTGCGGCGTTTCCGACTGCAATATGGAAGAGGGTTCGCTGCGCTGCGACGCCAACGTCAGTGTGCGTCCCGTCGGTCAGGAAAAATTCGGCACCAAGGTGGAAGTGAAAAATGTCAACAGCTTTCGCTTTGTCCGCCTGGCATTGGAGTATGAGATCGAGCGGCAGATCGAGTTGGTCGAATCCGGCGGGCGTGTAAGGCAGGAGAGCCGGCTGTGGAATGCCGCCGAAGGCCGGACCTATTCCATGCGTTTCAAGGAACAGGCGCACGATTATCGCTATTTTCCCGAGCCGGATTTGCCGCCGCTGATCGTGACTGCCGAGTTCCTGGCCGATGCAAAGAAGAAGCTCCCGGAGTTGCCCGAGGCGCGGCGTGCGCGCATGATAGCCGAGTTCGAGCTGGCCCCCAAGGACGCCGCCACGCTGACCGCAACCCGCGAGTTTGCCGACCGCTTTGAGGCTGCCGCCAAAACCGCCCGCAACCCACGCCGCGTGGCCAATCTGCTGCTGAGCGAAGTAGGCGGAAGACTGAATGCTCTGGGGCTGGAGCAGGAGCAGTCGCCGGTTTCCATGAATGGGATTGTGCTGGCCGCCGACCTGCTCGACGAAGGCAAGATCAGCTCCAAACAGCTCAAGCAGCTCTTCGACGTCTGCTTTGAAAAGAGCGAGGATTTTGCCGTTGTCTTCGAGCGCGAGAAGCCGCGGCAGATTACCGACACCTCGGCGATCGAGGCGATGATTGACGAGGTGATTGCCGCCAATCCCAAGCAGGTGGAGCAGTACCGCGCAGGTAAGAAGACCATGGCGGGATTCTTTGTGGGTCAGGTGATGAAGGCCAGCAAAGGCCAGGCCAACCCGGCGCTGCTCAACGAACTGGTGACGAAGAAACTGGAAGGATAAACGCGGCCCGCGCCTAAACAGGCACTGCAGAACTAGCCGGCGACCGTGCGGTCAACACTCTAGCTCGACTGGGCTCTTTCTTCCAAAAGCGTTGAGCAGATCGGCGAGCTTGTCGACCAGGTCTCTCAGCTCACTGAGGCGGGCCAGGCCCTCATCGCTGCGGCCTTGGTTGTGGAACTTGACAATGCCAGCCGCCAGGGCGTGAATACGCCAGTGCAGCGCGATTACCGGCTGAAAGGCCGACTGCGAACTGCGGCCATCCGGGCCTTCCGCATAGAGCCACGCGCCAAACTGGCATTGATGGCGGCTGATCCTCGGCTCCAGCGCACTCTCACCCTTGAGGAAGGCCTCGATGGCCGCGACCCAGGCGCGGTGCTCGACGCCCGCATGAAGCAAGGGGCGCTCGTCGACGCTGACAGAAAGAGCTTCGGACCAGCGGGAATCGGGATGCCAGACAGCCGCCCACGCGGGAAAATCGGCAGCCTGCATGGGCTGCGCGATGCCGTAGCCCTGCGCCAGTTCGCAACCCAGCCGCAACAGCATCAAGCCCTGTTCGGCGGTCTCGACACCTTTGGCCACGGGCTCACGGTGAAAGGCCCTGGCCAGTCCAATAACGCCTTCGAGGATGGTCAGGTCATCGGGGTTTTCCAGAATATCGCGTACAAAGCCGGGATCGATTTTAAGGTAATGCGCTGGCAACTGCTTCAGTTCGAGGAGCGAGAGATGGCCGGCGCCAAAGTTCTCGAGCGCGGAGGTGATGCCCATCTCTGAGCATTTTGCCAGCAGTCTCGACAAGCGAACGACATCGTCGGGCGCGCTGGTTTCCTGAATCTCCAACTCCAGGTTGGAAGGATGGATGCGCGGGTGCCGTGCCAGCACCGCGGCTAGTTGATTGACAAAGCTCGGATGCAGTAACTGGCGCGTCCCTACATTGACGCTGACCCGCATATCGACTCCGGCATTGAGCCATTTTTCCATCTGGGTCAATGCGGATTCGAAAACCCACTCGCCCAATTCAATGGCCAGCGGATGATCTTCTACGATGGGCAGGAACTCCGCCGGGACCAAAAAGCCGCGCTCCGGATGCAGCCAGCGGATCAATGCCTCCGCACCCACAACCTTGCCGGAACTCAAGTTTACTTTGGGCTGGTAATAGAGTACGAACTCGTGGGCAGCGAGGGCCTGGCGAATGCGCTCGATGCTTTCCGGAAGCGCTCCGGTATGGGCATCCTGTGCGTAATCGAAGAACTGATAGCGGTTCTTGCCGGCTGCGCGGGCACGATGCATCGCATGAGTGGCCTGGCGCAGAAGTTCATCGGCATCGGCGTCCTCTTCCTGCGGGTAGCAGGCGACGCCGATGGTGGCCGAAAGGCGAACCGGAACCTCTCCGGCTTCGACTGTCTCAGTGGCAGCATGAAGAAGTCGCTTGAGCGCCGGAACGGCGGACAGCGCATCGTCGAAATCGAGCATGAGCGCGGCAAAGGTATTTCCGTCCAGACGCGCCAGAGTGTCGCCTCTGCGCAGGGTTCGCTTCATATTGCGAGCCACGCAGGTTAGCGCCAAATCGCCGGTATCACTTCCATGGAGATCATAAATCTCCTCCAAGCCATCCAGGTCCAGGCGCACAACTGTCAGCGTCTGGCCCCAGCGTTTGGATTGCGCGATGGCCTTGCGCAATCGGTCGCCAAGCAGGGTTCGACTGGGCAGACCGGTGAGGTCATCGGGACGAGCGATTTGTCTGAAGCCTCGAGCGTGCTCCTTATGCTGAATTCTCTCGGAGGGGCTCTTCATTTTTCACGCATCTGCCTTCCAGAATCCGATACTACTTCATCGGCAGAATTGAGGGGTAAGAGAGGCGGGGCTGCGGAGAGATTTCCTCCCGTTTTGGCAATTGCGTCTTTTTGTCCTTAATAGACGGAAAGCGTAACGGGTTTTCTATTCTTGTTCAGCCTTGAGTTGCGGAGCGCAAAACATCTTCCAGAACTCGACAAACCCCTTGAGGCGCACCACTTCAAAGTAGTCGCTGGCAACGAGGTAAAAGAGTGCTGAAAGAGCGCCGATAACGTGCAAGGCATCGGGGCCGAGCTGGTCGCCGAAGGGCAAGGGCGCGGCGGAGAAGACCATGGCCAACACGATCAGCGCCAGCCTGACGATGCCCATGACGAGGTTGATCTCGACCAGCTTGGCGGTCATTGGCTTACCTAGGCTCAGGCTGCGAGCCAAGGCCTGGCAGAGACTGCAATCCTCCAGCAGCAGGAGCAGTGGAGCGATGGAAAGCGCCCAACTGAGCAGCGCCCATGTGGTAAAGAAGCCCAGAGAGAGGAATATGGTCCACATGGCGAAGCCGATCAGATCGGGCTCGGAAGCGGCAGTGATATGCGTAGCCGCAACCCACTGCATGGCGCGGAACCAGGCCCACCAGCAGGCGGCGCAGGCTGCCAGCCAAGCGGCTTGCAAGAAGATCAATTCGATGGGGCGAAAACAAAGGCCGGGTTGCAGACGCTTGAAAAGCAGGCTGCGGCCCAGGCCGGAGGCGATGACCCAAGCCAGCGCAGCCAAGGGCAGAAGCCAGTGCAGGAGCGCAGCCACATGCGGCTGGTAAAGTGCCCAGGCGCTGCTGAGTTGCACGGCGGCAACCCAGGGATTTTGGGGATCGAGGGAGGTGAGGCCGGTGGAGCCAGGCGCCAGCGCGGCAAGAATCTTCCGAGATTCGGTCCAGCAAATGGCCAAGAACGGAAGGCCGAAGAGCCAGCGCCAGACAATTTCGAGGGCGGTGAGCGAGGGCCGATCAAAGACCCAGCCCATCTGGCCTACAAGCGACTGGGTTCCGCGCAGCGGAGTGCTCATTCGACTCCTTCTGAACGATGCCGGTTAAGGTTTGTGGTATCCCACCCTAGCCGCAAAATCAAGAACGCGGCTAGGGTGGGGCACCCAGATGTATTAATCACTTCACCACCAGGTTGACCAGCTTGCCAGGGACTACGATCAACTTGACGACCTTCTTGCCAGCCGTGCGCGACCGCACCTTTTCGCCCGCCAGCGCCGCGGCTTCAATGGCTTTGGCGTCGGCATCGGCAGGCACACGCACCACCTCGACCAGCTTGCCGTTGATCTGCACAGGGATTTCCAGTTCGTCTTCCTTGGCAAGTTCGGCGTCGCTGGCCGGCCAGGGGGCGCGTAAATCGGAGCCCTTCTCGCCGAGTTCTTCCCACAGCTCCGCAGAGAGAAATGGCGCAAAGGGAGCCAGCAGCAGGACCAGCGTACGCAGCAACTCGCGTACCACCGGCGCGGGAACCTCGCCCGCGGTCAGTTGCGCGTCTGCCGCTTGAAGGTCGTTGACCAGTTCCATAATGGCGGCGACGCAGGTATTGAAGTGCCAACGGCCCTCGAAGTCGAGCGTGATTTTGGCGATGGTCTGATGCAGCTTGCGCAGCAGCTTAAGCGAGAGCCCCGTCGGAGCTTCCGAACTCTGGCCTCGAGCAGACCGCGCCAGCGCCGCGTACTTTGTAACCAACCGCCAGACGCGGGCCAGAAAGCGGCTCACACCGGCGACGCCATCTTCCTGCCAGTCCAGATCGCGGTCCGGCGGCGCGGCAAAGAGGGCGTACATGCGTGTGGCGTCAGCGCCGTAACGGCCCACCATCAGGTCAGGCGAGACGACGTTGCCCCTGTTCTTTGACATCTTGAACCCGTCTTTGATGACCATGCCCTGCGTGAAGAGGCGGCGGGCCGGCTCGTCATTGACAATGAGGCCGAGGTCGCGCATCACCTTGGTCCAGAAGCGCGAGTAGATCAGATGCAGAATCGCGTGCTCCACGCCGCCGATGTACTGGTCGATGGGAAACCAGTACTGCGCCTTCGCCGGATCGTAAGGCGCGCTCGCGTTCTTCGCATCCGTATAGCGATAGAAGTACCAGCTTGAATCGACAAAGGTGTCCATGGTGTCGGTCTCGCGCTTGGCAGGCGAACTGCATTTAGGGCAGGCGACGTTGACAAACTCCGGCACACGACTAAGAGGCGAGCCACCCTGCTGAGTAATTTCAATCTGAGGCGGCAAAACGACCGGCAATTGGTCGTCTGGAACTTGAACGAGGCCGCACTGCTCGCAGTGAATCATCGGGATCGGTGTGCCCCAGTAACGCTGCCGACTGACGCCCCAATCCTTGAGCCGAAAGGTGACTTTGGCCTCGCCGAAGTGGCCAGCCTTGGCGATCTCCTGTAACTCTTTCTGCGCATCTTCGCAACTCAGGCCATCGTATTCGCCGGAGTTCATCAATATCCCGTCTTCAGAACAGAAGGGAAGAGGCTGCTCCATGCAATGGTCAGTCGGCTTGATGACCTGCACGATTGGCAAACCGTACTTGGTCGCGAATTCGTAGTCGCGCTCGTCGTGCGCCGGAACGCTCATGATGGCGCCGGTGCCGTAGTCGGCGAGAATGTAATTGGCGATCCAGATGGGTATCTTCTCGCCGCTATAAGGATTGATGGCAAAGCGTCCAGTGGCGACGCCGTGCTTCTCGATTGCGCCCAGATCGCCGGCCTCGCGCGCCTTCTTCTGCTGGTCGATCATCTCGTCGACTTGCGTCTTGAGCGCGGGATCGGCGGCAGTAAAAGCAGCAACCAGCGTGTGCTGCGGCGCCAGCTGTACACTGGTCGCGCCGAAGATGGTGTCAACGCGGGTGGTAAACACGCTGATCCTCATTCCAAAGTCATCCTGAGCGGAGCGCTGCGGAGTCAAAGGACCTGCGTCTGTTCCCTGTTCCCTATTCCCTATTCCCTCGTTGACTTCTTCCAAGAAGAAGTCAACCTCCGTTCCTTCACTTCGCCCGATCCAGTTGCGCTGCATCGTGCGGACTTTTTCCGGCCAGCCGTCGAGCTTGTCCAGGCCCTCGAGCAATTCCTGCGCGTAGGCTGTGATCTTGTAAAACCACTGCACCAGATCGCGCTGTTCGACCAGCGTCGTTTCATGCCTCCAGCAGCAGCCGTCAACCACCTGCTCGTTAGCCAGCACGGTGGCGCACTCGGGACACCAGTTGACTTTGCTCTTCTTGCGGTAGGCCAGGCCTCTTTCGTACATCCGCAGAAAAAACCACTGGTTCCAGCGATAGTAGTCGGGCAGGCAGGTGGTCACTTCGCAGGCCCAGTCGTAGCCCAGGCCGAGGCGCTCCATCTGGACTTTCATCGCGGCGATGTTGCTGAGCGTCCACTGGCGCGGCGGGGTGTTGTTCTTGAGCGCGGCGTTTTCGGCGGGCAAACCAAAGGCGTCCCAGCCCATGGGATGCAGCACATTATAGCCGCGCATCCACATGTGGCGAGCCAGCGCGTCACCGATAGAGTAGTTGCGCACGTGGCCCATGTGCAACTGGCCGCTGGGATAGGGCAGCATCTCCAGCACGTAGTATTTGGGCTTGCCGCAGGTGGTTGGTTCAGCCGCATAGAGCGCGGGGTCCGCAGCCCAACGCAGTTGCCATTTGGGTTCAATTGCCGCCGGGTCGTAACGCACTTCGTTTTCTTCAGGCATGACCCTTCTAGTGTAAACGGAAAGCTCCTGGTGCACGGTAGTCGAAGCCCGAGCCTCAGGGCATTCGCATGAACGCAGAAGGATGACAACTTTGGTTCCATTTCTCAACAACTGCCGGTTAGCCGATGCACTTCCTCACAGAGAGGGAGCGAAAATAGCCCAGGGCCGGGATCCCCACGGACAGGTCTTCGTCCGTGGGGCGGCAGGATCGAGCGTAGCGCAATCCTGGGAAGGCGATCCTGCCAAGCCCTTCCGCCCTGGAAGGGCGGAACGAACCTCGCGTCAACCCTGAATCGACATTCATGCAATTGCCCCTCTGCCAATGTCGTGGAAATCGGTGGCATAGTTTGCATTGGAGCTTTCGGCCGGCGCATAAAGCGTTGAATTGAGGAAACCGATCGGCGCTTTGCCGGCTGCCTCAGCCTGCTGATTGACCAGGGCGATGAATCCTGCCCAGCGCGGCGCGGCAAAGCTGGTTCCTCCCGACTTTCCGCAGTTGCCCATACCGCAGCTATAACTGTTGGTGTCGCCAACCGGAACCACATGCTGGCGACACTTCTCATAGAAGTTGAAAAGCTGCCGTGAAGCCGTTACAGTTCGAGCGGAGCAGGTCAATCGACCCGCTCCGCCCGCCTTACTGTCCGTGCGTTTCAGCAGCTTGCTAGTTGACGGTGCAAGCAGTTCCATTCAGCGAAATCGCCGTTGGAATTGCATTGGTGGTTCCGTTCCAGGTTCCGTTGAAGCCGATGCCGGTCAGCGTTCCTCCAGCGGAGATGCTGCCGTTGTAAGGCTCGTTCTTCACCGTCACAGCGGCGCCGCTCTGCGTTTCAATCCCGTTCCAGAGCGACGAAATCGTCTGTCCGTTGGCAAAGGTCCACGTCAGCGTCCAGCTTGTAATCGCAGTGCTGCCATTGACAATCGTGATTGCCGCTCCAAATGCGCTGGAGTTCTGCGGCGAAATCACGTAGTCGACCGTGCATGTGCCGCCGCCGGAAGGAACGACGGTAAGTGCGATGGTGGTGGTTGCGGTGGTCGTTCCCGAAGTTCCGGTGACGGTCACTGTGGAGGTTCCAGCCGTGGCCGTGGCGCTGGCCGTGAAGGTCAGTACGCTGGTTGCGGTAGTTGGGTTGGTGCCGTAGGCAACAGTTACTCCAGTAGGCAATCCGGTGGCGGCAAGAGTTACGCTGCCGGTAAATCCACCCGTGTCGGTGACCGTGATGGT
>Ga0302320_10007701_pt1 | contig 23638 bp, 21 predicted proteins | sample Bog_T0_3_FD_202130 | JGI IMG/M metagenome (GOLD analysis project Ga0302320, IMG submission 202130) | Peat permafrost microbial communities from Stordalen Mire near Abisko, Sweden - Bog_T0_3 | ecosystem: Environmental > Terrestrial > Soil > Wetlands > Peat | place: Sweden: Abisko, Stordalen Mire... | reverse complement strand
TTGGAGAGTAGCTTGCGAACCTCCTCGCTGTGCAGAAGCAGCTTGCGGGTGCGCGTGGCGTCGTGGTTGGCCATATTGCCGTGGGAATAAGGACCGATATGCACGTTGAGCAAAAATGCTTCGCCGTTCTGGATGATCCCGTAGGAGTCCTTGAGGTTGGCTTTGCCCTCGCGTATGGACTTCACTTCGGTCCCGCGCAGAGCTACGCCGGCCTCAAACCGTTCCAGCAGGAAATAGTTATGGCTGGCGACGCGATTGTGCGCGGCATCCCGTTCGCCGCTGGCCACTGGGTCGCGGGGCCGGGGCGTCTTCTTGGGGCCGGAAGTCTCAGCCGGAACAATGACGTGGCTGGTTTGGCGAGCCATCGGGAAGCATCCTCGAATCTTCATCCTAGCATTGACGCGGGTTTTATCGGTGATTTCGCGGGGCTTTGCTAAAATGGGGCATCGTTGGATGGGACAAATCGGCAAAGTAAGTTGCGACAAGATTCGCGTCCGGGGCGGCCAAGGCAGCCCGCAAGCACCCCCTACGGCATGTGGGCCAGCTAAGACGCCTGGGAGTAAGATGAAAAGCCGCGCTGTTGCTGGGGCTGCCTCCAGATATTTCCCCTCTGGAGCCGCCTCCTTGATTGTGCCCGTCGCTGTCTTGGCCGTAGTTGGCCTATCGAGCCTGCGGCTCCATGCGGAGTCGGGCAACTCCTATTTCAAGCAGGGCGAGAGCGCCGAGGCGCGCCAAGACTACGACACCGCCTTCGACAACTTCCAGAAGGCCTACGCCAAGGATCCCAAAGATCTGCGCTTCCGCACCGCGCTTTACCGGGTGCGAGTCACTGACTCGGCGATGCACCTGAGCAAGGGCCGCAAGCTGATTGCCGCCGGCGACGAGCAGGGTGCGCTGGTCGAGTTCCTCCACGCCGCCGAGATCGACCCCGGCAATGAGGCCGCCCAGCAGGAGATCGCCAAGGTACGCCAGCGGCAAGGCGAGCAGGCGCCGAAGACCGATGCGGGCCTTCCCGAGGAAGCAGGCAAGCAAGACAGTCTTGAGTCGATGGGCGCGCCAGCCGAGCTCAAGCCCCTGTCGGACGAGCCGGTCACCCTGCACATGACCGAAGATACCAAAGTGATTTATCAGGCAGTCGGCAAGGCTGCCGGGGTCAACATTCTTTTTGACCCGGACTATGCTTCGAAGCGCATCCAGGTGGATCTGAACAACGTGTCGCTGCTCGATGCGCTGCGCATTGTAGGCACCATGTCCAATACCTTTTGGCGCACGGTGACTCCGAATACGATCTTTGTTGCCCAGAACAACCGCGCCAAGCGCACCGAACTGGACGACCAGGCGGTGCAGACCTTCTATCTGGCGAACGCCTGGCAGCAAAACGACCTGACCGACGTGCAAACCGCCATCCGCAATGTGCTGGGCACCAACATCAAGGTCTACGCTGTAGCCGGTCAGAACGCTATCGTGTGCAGAGGCACCCCCGACGAGCTGCTGCTGGCGCAAAAGCTGATTAACGACCTGGATAAGGCGCGCGCCGAAGTGGTGGTGGACATCGCGGTGCTCGAGGTGAGCAAGAACTGGCAGCGGACCCTGGGCGTTTCATGGCCCAGCAGCGTGGGCGTTGCCCTGCAGCCGCCTACCTCGAATACGACCACAGGGACAGGAACCGGAACAGCCGCAACCTCTTCCGTCCCGACTCTCTACGATCTGGCCCACCTGAAAGCGTCGAATTTTGCGGTGACCATCGGTGGGGCAACTGCCAATCTCTTACTGACCGACTCGAATACCAAGATTCTTCAGAATCCGCGTATACGTTCCACCGACGCGCAGAAGGCAGTGTTCAAGGTCGGTTCCAAAATCCCGATCGCCACCGGGTCCTATGGGGGAGGCGGCGTGGGAACGGGAGCCTTGGGTGGGATCAGTTCACTGGTCAACACGCAGTTCCAGTACCAGGACGTGGGCGTGAATATCGAAATGACGCCGACGGTCCACTTCGACCACGATGTGACGCTGAAGATCAAGATTGAGGTCACGTCGCAGAGCGGCCAGGTGACCATCAGCCAAGTGACTGAGCCGATCCTCAGCCAGCGCGTGGTGGACCAGGTGATCCGCCTGCGCGAGGGAGAGGCCAGCATCCTGGGCGGCATTCAGGATAAGCAAGATCAAACGAGTTGGACAGGCATTCCAGGGCTGAGTTCGATTCCCATCCTGAAATACGTCTTCGGCTCCAAGGATCGCACCACTTCAGACGACGAAATTGTCTTCCTGGTGGTGCCGCACATCGTCCGTTCGCAAACTCTCGACTCAATGAATCTGCGCGCCATCGACACCGGCGCAGGCCAGTCGATCGACTTGCGCCACGTTCCGCGGGAAGCGCGCGTACCGAACCCAGGCGCGAACCCAGGTTTGAATCCTGCTCCTGCCGCTGCCCCACAAGGCCGCGCTTCCGGTGTCGCTCAGCCCAATATTGGGGCCGTGCCCGGCCAAACCGCAATGGCGGCGGCTCCAGCTGCGCTGGCCCAGCTCAGCGCATCCGCGGATGCAAATGGAAGTACGGCTGCGGCTTCAGTTGCCACCCACGCGCCCAGTCCGCCTGCCGCCCGAAGCGTCAACCTCATGTTCAGCCCAATCGCGGGTCCAATCGCCGCTGGTACCACCTTCCAGCTTCCGGTGGTACTCACGGGCGGAGCCGATATCGCTTCGGTTCCCTTGCAGATTCAGTACGATCCGGCCCAGCTTTCGCTGGTCAACGTCACCCAGGGTGATCTTCTAGGACGCGATGGCCAGGCTGTTGCGCTGGTCCACCGCGACGACGGGCCGGGCTCAATCACAATCAATGCCGCGCGGCCTCCCGGAGTGGCCGGCATCAACGGCGCGGGGGTGGTCTGCGTCCTGAGCTTCCAGGCCAAGACTGCGGGGAAAAGCGTGGTATCCATGACCCGCGCGGCGGCCGTGAACAGCGCACAGCAGCAAATCTCTGTCCAGGGCGCGCAGCTCAATATTCAAGTGAAGTAGGGCAGTGAGCGAATGAAAAAAATGCCGCCAATTCGAATCGACCGCAAAGGGGAACGGGGACTTACCCTGGTCGAGTTGATTGTGACCATTGCGATTCTTTCCATTCTCGCTTCGGCGGCCGTGCCTATTGCACGCTTCCAGGTGAAGCGCCAAAACGAGCGGGAACTGCGCCGCGATCTGTGGGAGATGCGCGACGCCATCGACCACTACAAGGACGCCGCCGATATGCACGCCTTCCAGACCAAGGTGGATAGCCAGAACTATCCGCCCGACCTGGATACCCTGGTCAACGGTGTCGATGTGCAGGGCAAGAAGGTGAAGTTCCTCCGCCGCATTCCGGTGGATCCCATGACCGGCAAGGCCGAGTGGGGGTTGCACTCCATGCAGGACGATCCGGGTTCGGACTCCTACGGCGGGCAAAGCGTCTTCGATGTCTACTCAAAGTCCCAGGGTACGGCGCTCGACGGGACCAAGTATTCGACCTGGTGAAAATTATCAAACCAGTCCGAAATGCAATTTCCATTGAAATTACAGGCTTTACAGGCTGGTTAAGAATTTGGTTGGGTGTCAGGGCACGACTTCAGTCGTGCCGTAAGTAGCTGAAAAACTACCAAGGGCTTTAGCCCCTGCGGGATGACTTTCGGGCAACAGACTTTCTTTGCGGCAGAGGATTCAGTGCGCAGGATTCGTAAACAAGACGCGGGCTTTACGCTGGTCGAGCTGATGATCGTGATGGCGATCATCGGCGTGCTGGCCGTGGTGGCCGTGCCCAGCTACATCAGCGCCATCAAGCATGCCCGTGAAGCCGTACTCAGGGAAGACCTGCACATTCTGCGCGCCGCCATCGATTCCTATACCATGGACAAGCAGAAGGCGCCGCAGTCGCTCGACGATCTGGTCCAGGAAGGCTACCTGAAGATCATCCCCGAAGACCCCATGACCCATAGCGCAAGCACCTGGGTCACGGATACAAGCGACTCCCTGCATTCGCTTGACCAAACCGACCCCGGCATCGACGACATCCACTCCGGCTCGCAGGAATCGGGTTCGGACGGGCAGGCGTATTCCACCTGGTAGCGCTGAGGCAATCATGATCCGAAGCACTCTTCGAGCAATCTGTCTCTTGTTGTGCGTGGCCGCGCTCTCTGGCTATGGGTTTGCGCAGCCTCAGCAGACGATTACCATTCGCATGTTAGATGGCAGAACCGGAAAACTCATTCCCACCTCGGACTTTCTGGTTCGCGTCAATCAGGAAAAAACGGTCCACGCAAACTGGGTAACGCTGAATGAGGACGGCACGGGCAAGCTGACTGTGCCCGGCGACGCAACGGCTCTGTCGGTTCGCGCCACCTACGACAACACCATGAGCGTCTTCGTCAATTGCGATACCGATAGCGGTCACAAGCGATCGGATAAGGAACCAACTCCAGATCGTTGGTACAAGGTCTCGGACATACTGGCTCTGGGGGTTGTGGCTCCCAGCGGCTGCGGCGGAAAAAAGGTTTCAGACAAGCTGCAGGTCGTGGCCAAGCCCGGAGAATTCATCTTTTTTGTCAGGAAGCGCAACTCGCTCGAACAATTCGAGGAATAGCCGGAGTAGACTGACGTATCACTCGATTCCGACTAGCTGAGCCCCGTCATCACCAGCATTCTTGGCTCGGTCATCTCTTCGATTGCTGACCGCAGGCCTTCCCGGCCCAGACCCGAATCCTTGACCCCACCGTAGGGCATCGGGTCGAGTCGCCAGCTTGGTGTATCGCCCACGATCAGGGCGCCCACTTCCAGTTCCCGATAGGCGGTGAGAATGCGCCCGGCATCGCGGGTGAGCAGGCCAGCCTGCAAACCGTACTTCGAGTGGTTGACATCGGCCAGGGCCTGCTCGAAGTCGTCGTAAGGCTCAATGGCGGCAACCGGGCCAAAGACCTCTTCGTCGCGCACCTTCATGCCCGGCTTGGTTCCGGTAAGGATGACCGGGGCTACGACGGAGCCGTGACGTTCTCCACCGGCGACCAGCTTGGCGCCACCCTCCACGGCCTCCTTCACCCAGGCCTGGACGCGCTCAGCCTCACTCAGCCTGATCAGCGGGCCGACTTCCGTGGCTTCGTCCGAGGGGTCTCCGGCGACCAGTTTGGCGGTGTGCTCCACGACCTTCCAGAGAAATGTCTGAAAGATGCAGCGCTCCACAAACACCCGCTGCACGCTGATGCAGGATTGGCCGGCATAACCGAAGGCCGCGTGAGCGGTTCGCAGGGCAGCTTCGTCCAGGTCGTGCCAGTCGCCGTGGACGATGAGAGCCGCGTTTCCGCCGAGTTCGAGCAGGACACGCTTGCGGCCGGAGCGGGCTTTGAGATCCCATCCCACCTTGGCCGAGCCCGTAAAAGTGACCAGCTTGATCCGATCTTCCTTTTCAGCCAGGTGCGCGGTATCGATGTTGCTCAGCGGAAGAACAGCCAGCGCCTCATGCGGCCAGCCCGCCTTCAGAATCACCTCGCCCAGCGCCAGCGCGGTAAAAGGGGTTTGCGGGGCGGGCTTCAGAATGATCGGGCAGCCTGCGGCGATGGCCGGCGCAACCTTGTGGGCCACAAGGTTCAACGGAAAATTGAACGGCGTGATGGCCAGTACCGGGCCGACGGGGAAGCGCTGAACCAGCCCCCAGCGGCCTTCGTTGCCCTCGGTCAGGTCCAGGGGAAGGCTTTCGCCGCCCAGGCGGGCAGCCTCTTCAGCCGCGGTCTTGAAGGTCAGCACCGCGCGGTCCACCTCGGCCCGCGCCAGGCGGAGGGGCTTGCCGGCTTCTGCGACAATGAGCTGGGCGAAACGCTCCTTTTGCTCGATGAGCGCGGCGGCCACATCTTCCAGAATTTCGCGCCGCTTCCAGCGTGGCAACGCGCGCGTGCGGCGCAGGCTGGCCGCCGCGTGATTCACGGCCTGGCGAGCATCGGCGCGCGTGGCCACCGTGACCCGGCCCACCAGACCCTGGTCCCACGGCGAACGCACCTCCAGCGCTTCTCCGTCGATCCATTCCTTGCCGCACATCAGAAATCCTGTTTGCGTACCCGGCCGCATCTTCATGGCGTTGGCGCTCCTCGTTCCGCTCTGCTCTTGATGTTACAAGGGCCGGACGCGTATTGGGCAGCAAGACTCAAAGAGTGTTATTTGTGTGGTTCAAGATGAAAAACTTCCGCACGATTGGCCAAAACAGCGCGTATGTCATTTTTTGTTCTGTGCAAGAATAGGGACTGTCAATGTTTAAAAAGGGGTATTGACAATTCGAGCGGATTGAATTTCAGAAGAAATCCCGAACAAAATACCCCGTGTTGCCGATAAGCCTCATGAGCGGCACTTAAGGTTCGAGGGATAATGGGGTGACGGCCTTCGCAGACCCTTGCGGAATTTGGGCAATTCCCCCCTCTTCTTGAGAAAAGCTCAGAATCTTTGCCAATCCTTAGATTGGTTCGAGTAGAGTTGCATCTAACACACAGGAGAGGTCTCCCATGTCGTCCGCTTCCCAGATTTCCGATTCGGTAGGCGCTGGTGTTCTATCCATTGCGCTGATCGGCCCGGACGGCCGGCGTCGCCAGATGATCGCCAAAGAGGTGGCCGGATGGGCAGATGGCAGGATTCAGGAGTTTTCGTTCTACCCCTCCGTCGAGAACGAGTTGCCGAGAATGCTGGCCGAGAGCTACGACGTTGTGATCGTGGACCTCGAGAGCGACCCCCAGCAGGCGCTCGATATTGTGGAAAGCCTCTGCGTCAACACCGCGACGACCGTAATGGTTTATTCCGCCGAGGTCGATCCGAGCATGGTCGTCCGCTGCATGCAGGCTGGGGCGCGCGAGTTTCTCGAGCTGCCCCTGGAACCTGGAATACTGGTCGATGCCTTGGTTCGCGCCTCGGTCCGCCATCGGGGAACGCGCGCTCCTAAACGGGCTGACGGCAAGTCGTATGTCTTCCTTGGGGCCAAGGGCGGCTCAGGCACAACCACCCTCGCCTGCAATTTCGCCGTCTCGCTCGCGATGGAGTCCAAGCAGTCCACGCTGTTGATCGACCTCGATCTCCCCTTTGGAGATGCGGCGCTCGACATCGGGATTACGGGAGACTACTCGACTGTCAACGCTCTTAATGACTCGGAACGGCTCGATCCTCGGTTGCTCGACTCGTTTTTGGTTAAGCACAGCTCAGGACTCTCGGTGCTCGCGGCGCCCGGCAGATTTATCGAGTGCAACGTTTCAAATGAAGCCATCGACAAACTGATCGCGGTCGCCCGCCGCAGCTTCGACAATGTTGTGGTCGATGCGGGGTCGAGTCTCGATCTGGCGAATGCGGCTCTCTTCAAAGAAGCAACCATGGTCTATCTGGTCATGCAGTTCGGGATTCCCGAATTGCGCAATGCAAATCGTTTGATCTCGCACCTTTTCCCGTCGCATGGATCCAGGCTTGAGGTCGTACTCAACCGGTATACGCCAGCGACAATGGGAAACGACGAAGCGCAAATCTCGAAAGCTCTAGGCAGGCAGGCCGAGTGGAAAGTTCCCAGCGACTATGCGGCTGTCAGCGAAATGCAGAACACCGCCAACGCGCTCGTACTCAAAGACTCGCGCATTGCACAGGTCATCCAGCAGATGGCCAGAACTGTCTGTGGCATCACCGAAGTCGCCGAAAAGAAGAAGGGGTTCAGGCTCTTCCGGTGAAGGGCCTGGGATGATCTGAAACTGACCTCTATCTCTTCAGGCGCGCGCGCAGAGCGCCTGCTCCAGCATGGGTGAGTGTGCATGTCGAGGTCTGATCGCACCTGTAGTGAATGCTCACCGGAAATTCCAGCCATCTTGAGTCCAGGCTAATCGCAATTGCCTTGCCGACTAAAAAGGTCTTGTTGTCGCGGGTTTCAATGACTCCGCTGGACAGGTCAAATTCGACGATGGCATCGTCGCCTTCGATGGAGAAGGGCAAAAGCACTGGCGCTGGGACCGCCGCTGCTTTCCTGCGGGAACCGGCTTTCGCGGAGGGGCGTTCCTCGTTGGCCTGCGCTACCTCCTGGTGTTTCCCTAGTTCTTCCTGCTCGGCAAGGGACGGAAAGTTAGTTGTGAAACTCCAGGAAGAAGCATTGGCATAAATCTTCTCCGTGCATGGCATCTCGCCTTGAGCGTTGATGCCCGTAATCTGGCCATCCGGCCCGATTTCGTTCTTGAAAACGTCCTTGCCTAGCTCGCGCTCCGCTTCCTGGGCGGCCAACAGGTCTTGCATCCCATGCGTCGGCTCGACTCCTGGGAGATTAGCCGCATTCGCTTTCCCTCCCGCTGCATCCGGATTCGGCGCGTCAGACGCCGACGCATCCCCGCCAGCGTACTTCAACACCACCTCCTTGGAGCACAAGACAAATCCCTGGGCATCCTGAAGGTGAATGGAGATGGAAACAGGACGCGGCGAGTGGGCAACCGCAAGCGCAAACCCCGCCTGCTGCTCTGGAGCGCTAGGCCCAAACGACAGGCGGTATTCAAGCTTCTTATCCCATCGGGTGTACAAATGGCCTCTCAAGCCGGCCCCGCTCGAGGTGACCGGCCCTAAATCGTACTGCCCTTCAGTGCTGGACATACGCGAGTAAAAGAATGCGACGATGCATCCGACAAGAAGTCCCATTCCCACGACTGCCAGAACATAGACCCTGATTTGGTTTGGCGCAGACCTTTGGACTTGTTCAATCGGCGCTTGAAGTGTGGGGGGCAGGGGAGCTGCCGCTTGGCCGTTTGGATGGTTCGCTGTTGCAGCACCGCTCGCACTGGCAGGAACGCGCAGATCGAGCTTTGCAAAATCTTGGGGCGGCTCTGGCGGCGGCTCAATGATCGAATACCCGAGCGGCTCCGGCTTCTCTTCTCCGCTCTCGTCGCTGGATTCTTCCGCGCCTGCCTTGGTGGCAACTCCCTGTGTACTCTCCTGGCCTGGTTCAGTGATCGAGTAGGGGGGCTGCTCCGGTTCCCCTTCCGGTTTTTCGCCTTTGGGCCCAGGCACCCTGGCCGTTGCGGCAGTGCCCTGGGCGTTCGACGGGCCCGCTTCCATGATCGAGGAGCGAGGCTTTTCGGGTTCCCTTTCCTTTTTCTCGCGTTTCGGCACAGGTTTGCCGGCAACTTCGCCGGCTGTATTCGGGGCGCTCGCCAAGCCTGGTCCCGCAACAAATGAGCGAGGCTTTTCCGGTTCCCCGTCTGGTTTCTTCTCTTTGAGCCCAGGCAATTTAACCGTTTCGGCAGTGCCCTTGACGCTCGACTGACCCGCTTCCGTGATGGAACTACGAGGCTCTTCGGGTTCCCCTTCCTTTTTCTGGCTTTTAAACCCTGCCCAGCCAGTAACTTCGTCGCCGGTATTCTTGGCGCTCAACTGACCCGCTTCCGTGACGGAGCTGCGAGGTTTTTCGGGTTCCCCTTCCCTTGTCTCGCTTTTAAATCCCGCCCATCCAGCAAATTGGTCGTCGGTCTTCTGGGTGCTCGACTGGCTCGGTACCGCGATGGTGAAGCGAGGCTTTTCCAGTTCCCCTTCCCTTGTCTCGCTTTGGAACCCTCCCCAGCCGGCAAATTCGTCGGCGGTGCCCTGGGCGCTCGACTGGCCTGCTTCCGCATCGAATGAGCGAAGCTTCTCCGGTTCTTCTTCCGATTTCTCGCCTCTGGGATCTTCCGGGTTCGCGTCCGTCATAGAGAATCCTGTCTTACCGGTCTTTGCAAGCTCCGGCTGTGGATCATTCACATTGAACCACAATTCGCCGCCCATGAAAACCTGGGCAGGCCTTACAAGCCGCTATTTGTGTTGGTCCCAGGTATACTCGGCCGGCCAAATGCCCCTGTCCACCAAGGCTCCAGCGGCGATCGCCAGCCAATACACGGCAATATCCCAAACGGAGAAGAAGCGTCCGAGCAGCAGGATGCCGGGGAGCGTAGGCCGGAGAGCCTCGAGTGCGGGTGTGTGGCAGAGCTTGAGGAACTCGACGGCGGTCGCGAGAGATCCAGCGAGCAAGGCCGTTGCCAGGAATCGCCAGGAGGGCAGCAAGGCGGAGACGAGCCAGTAGATAGCCAAAGCCCACAGCGCCGAGCCGCCATACTTGACGGCGAAAAGCGGCAATCCAAGCGGGAGGAATCGAATTGCAAGGCCCGCTGCAACCGTGCCAAGCAGCATCGCCAACGAATGTTTGAGGGGGCGAGCAGTCATCGTTTCCCATGCGAAGCCTACGCCATTTTAGAGCAGGCCGCCACGCGGCGGTGCTTCAAAAACGACCGCCTAGCCTGCATTTCTCACGGCCAGATCGATGCTCTGTAGCCCCGACCTCCTGGTCGGCTGTACTGGCGGCGTCCTCGCCGCCGGAGCGAAGCCTCGTTCGTTGATACCGTTTGCGGACACCGTGACGGAGCAAACGGTGTCCGGCGTGGGTCGGCAGACCCACGCTACAGCCGGCCAGGAGGCCGGCGCTACAAATTCCTTGACGCGCCTTGTGAGAAATGCGGACCAGAATTCACATTCCAATCCATGGGTACTTGCGTCTCCCTACCGAATTTGCCACGTGGTTTGCGGCCAGATTCACGACGAGGCAAATCGATAAGCCGAGCGAGGTGCGCGGCCCGTGTTGCTCTTATTGGTTTTCCGAGACCAGGTAAACCGCCACGCCGCCCACCAGCGCCAGGGTTGCAAGAACGGGGATCAGAAGCGTAAAGCTCCAGCCGGAAGTGAAGAGCGCGGAGGGCCACAGCACCTCAAAGTGAATCGGTTGCGATTGCGGCAGTTGCTCCAGCCAGGACAGCCAGTTAAACCCGTGCCGCGCTTGGTAAACCAGAAATACGGCAACGAGCAGCAGATTGACGGCCAACGCGAAGACTTGGGCGCCCAGAATCGGCCTACCGGCGCGCTCCACTGCGGCATTGCGGCGCCGGAGCTGGGCGCGCCACCAGAGCGCGCCACCAGAACCGCCCTTGGCGGTGCTTACTGCTTCGGCCCGCGCGCTCTGGAAAGCACGAGTGACCAGGATCAGGTCTGAGCAGGCGGGGCAGGCTTCGATGTGGGAGCGTAGTTCCGGGGCACAGGCCTGGGGCCAATGGCCGCGCGCGAGGAGTTCCGCAACCTCATTTTCACGAGAGCAGGCGCTGAAGATCATGGTTCCCTCCGTTGGGCCGATACCTGGCAATTCTGCTCGCGCAGCAGGCGGGCGATCTTGCGCCGAGCCCGGAAGAGCAGCAGCCGAATGCTCGCCGTTGCCAGGCCGGTAATCTCGGCGATCTCGCGATGAGAGTAGCCTTCGGCGTGGGCCAGCCAAAGCAGTTGCCTGTCTTTGGGCCGCATCAGCGCCAGCGCGGGACTGAGAATCGCTCGAGAATCGGCCTGAGCGGAACTGGCGCTGGCGGCGAAGAATTCCTCGGGAACGTCCTCGATTGAAGCGGCCCTGGGCCGGCGCCAATGGTCGCGCAGCAGGTTGGTCGCGATGCGAAAGAGGTAACGGCGAGCGGCCACTTCGCCATCGGCAAGAAACAGCTTCGGCTGCGACGCACACAGAAAGCGCAGATAGCTCTCCTGCATCAGATCGTCCGCCAGCGCGGGATCGCCCGATACCCGCGCCAGATACGCCCACAGGGAAGGCGCGGAACGCTCATAGAATCCCGCAAACGCGTCGCTATCCATGGGCAGTTCGGCTGCCCGCGTCGCGTCGCCGGTCAACACGTTCGGAAAAATCGCTTCCCAGAGCATAGGAGGACGCTTTCTCACCGGGTCCACAGCCCTTCCAACTCACTGCCGTTCCTGTGCGTCGGTGGGTGGAGCAGGCGAGTTGGGTACTGCCGAGGTTTCGGGCATCAGGCCAAGGCGCGTGGCCAGCACCCAGGTAACCCCCGCGGAGATGATAAACCCAAGGCCGGGCATGATGGCGACAGTGCCCAAAATCAGCATGGGGGTGGCGGTGTTGGGGCCTACGTGCCGAAGCAGCATGAATCCGGCGCCAAGCAGCAACAGCACAATGCCGATCTGGAGGGGAGTCAGCACACGGGCGACGGCGTTGGGCATGCGCTGTTCCGGTTCAAAGCCAACGGGGATGGGAGCCGCTTCAAGGAACCGCTTGCCGGCCTCCGTTTCCATGTAGAGGGCCAGTTCCTGATTCGAACTGAACTTGTCGATCAGCCGTCCATGCACCTCGCTTTGCAGCTTGAAGATGCGGCCCCATCGGCGGTTTTCAAGGAAGGAGCGAATGATCCAGATAAGCGTGGCCAAAAAGAACGCAAAGGCGAGAACAGGCGGGAGGTCGCTTACGAACTCCTCCGATGCCGAACGTCCATGCTGCATCCCTGAGTACTCCGGCCAAACCGCGCGCTGCAGCGCCTGGCTGCGGTTTCCGCCCTGGACATTTGCGTAGGTGAACAGGTAAAACTCGGGATTGCGGGCGATCTCAGGGTGCGAGGCCAGAAACTGGGCCAACTGCGGATTGTTGCGGCTCACGTAATCCTGGTTTGCAAGCAAGGAGGGATCGTGGGCTACGACGGTCGTGAGGGTCGGGCTCAGGCGCAGCAGCTTGATGAGCTCTTCCTGAGTGACCACAAGATCTTTTTCGGTGGGAACTGGAGCGTTTGCCGCCTGTGCCGGCAACGCGGGCCGCGCCGGCGTCGCGGGCTGCGTCTGCGCTACGGCAAGAGCGGCAACTAGCATTGCAGGCGCTACGACAGAGGTACGAAGGAATAGCTTGATTCCGCTATGGTTGTGCATTTCGATTTCCCCTCAATTGGAAGAGGCCTTGAGCCCCTTCTGCATATACAACGAATGACGGCGGTGATCGGTTAACAAGTGCGCCAAGGTGGCGAGTTCGCGGAGTGCGCGGCAAGCCGAATAGGCGGGCTGGAACACTCGCCTTTTGATCTGACAACAGCCTAAGCGGCAATTCCACGCAAGACAGGATCTTTCCCGCCTTTCCCCTCGGCCAAGACGCCTGAATGCGACGAGGGTTTATCATCGTAGAGCGTGCAGGATCGGGTAGTCTGCGCCTTTGTTGTGCAACCCTGCCGGTGCTGGCTTTCGCTCGCCGGACGGCTAGGGCGTATCTCTCCAAATGAATACAGTCTCAAGAGAAATGGAAAGCGATGCGAGCAAAAACGGCAGTCGTACTGGGCGCCCAATGGGGCGACGAGGGCAAGGGAAAGATTGTGGACGTGCTGAGCGAGCGGTTTGCCGCCGTGGCGCGGTACGCCGGCGGTCATAACGCCGGTCACACGGTCATCATCGGCGAGCAGAAGTTCGTGCTGCAACTGATTCCCTGCGGAGTGCTGCGGCCGGGGTGCAAAGGCATCATCGGCAACGGTGTGGTGCTTGACCCTCTTGCCTTTCTGAACGAAGTCGGCAAGCTGCGCAAACTGGGAGTGGCCGTGGATGAGCGGCTGTTTGTCTCCAACCGGGCTCAGGTGATATTGCCCTACCACCGCATGATCGAGCTGGCTGCGGAATGCGCGCCGGGGCGGCAGAAGATTGGCACCACCAGCAAGGGAATTGGGCCGGCTTACGAGGACAAAATGGCGCGCAAGGGACTGCGTGTGGTTGACCTACTGCGGCCGGACCTGCTGAAGACCCACATCGAAGCTGCCTGCGCGGAGAAGAACGCGATTGTGAAGGCGCTGTTTGGCGCCGGGACCGTACCCCTTGACCCGGCGAAGATGTTTGACGAGTATGCGGCGGCAGCGGAGCAGGTTAGGCCGTTTGTCGCCGACACGGGGCGGCTGCTCAACACCATTCTGGCCGAGGGCAAGAGCGTGATGTTCGAAGGGGCGCAGGGCACCATGCTCGACATCGACCACGGGACGTATCCGTTTGTTACCTCGTCGTCCGCGACGGCGGGCGGGGCGGCGACGGGCACCGGCGTGGGTCCAACGGCCATCGGCACCGTGATCAGCGTGACCAAGGCGTATGTAACCCGCGTAGGCGAGGGGCCGTTCCCCACCGAGATAGGCGATGCGGTGGGCGACCACCTGCGCGCGCGCGGCAATGAGTACGGAGCTGTGACAGGAAGGCCCCGGCGGTGCGGCTGGCTGGATCTACCCATGCTGCGCTACTCGAATCAAGTGAATGGTGCAGAATGGCTGGTCATCACCAAGCTGGACGTTCTTGACGAGTTGGATGAGATTCCCATCTGTGTGGGGTACGGGATCGACGGAAAGGTGACCGACGTGATCCCGGCGGATGTGCAAGGGCTGGAACAGATCAAGCCGCGGTTTACGACCATGAAGGGGTGGAAGCAATCGACCGAGGGCATCACGGAGTTTGACAAACTGCCCCAGGCGGCGCGGGAGTATCTGCGCTTCCAGGAGCGGGAGAGCGGGGCGCGGATCGGCATGGTGTCTACGGGGCCAGATCGGAACCAGACGATCGTCCTCCCAGAGTTTGCCGAGGCTCTAAATCGTATTCACGAGTAAATTTATTCTCACTTCAGCCCATTCTTGAGTAAACTTGAGCAACGAGTCTGAGAAACGTCCTGGGGGGACTTTGCAGCCCAGGAAAGAAAGCTATGCATTCGATGGTAAGTTTTACAGTTCGTCTGAAGTTCGCCCCGGAAGATCGCGCCGACGTCGCGGAGACTCTGCGCCAGTTGGCAGAGGCCTCGCGCCAGGAGCCGGGGTGCGTGAGCTACATTCCGCACTTTCTTGAGGACGATCCAGATGCTGTACTCATCTATGAGCAATATGTCGACGCAAAGGCGCAGGCGGCACACCGGGAGTCGGACCACTTCAAAAAGCACGCGGTCGGGGGACTCTACCAGAAGATGCGGGAACGAAGCATAGAAAACCTGATTGCCGTCGTTTAGCGCGGATTCCGTCCCAACAGAGCGAATCCCCAAGCGGGTCTCAGGCCACTGAGAGTGGTTGGCTTGTTCTGAGGAGCTGGCGATCGAACGCCGGGATCGCTCGCTGAAAAACTTCTTCTTGAAAACTGATTGACCGGTTCGCCCGTCGAGGGCTAGTATCCGATACGGTGATGTGCCGCGCCTCGACCAATCCTTTTGTGCGCATGAACCGCCGGACGACGCTGGCGGCGATGCTGCTGCCAATGGTCCTGTTTGCGATGGGTGCGCCGTTGCTCTCTGCGGGAATGCCCGGAGCGCAGAAGCACGAACGCCGCCACGAGATCGACCGGCTTGAAGAAGCGTGGCGCGCGGCTGTGCTGAGCGGAAACACCGCTTCGATGGATGCCTTGCTGGCGGACGACTACATGGCCATCACCGCCTCCGGCACCCTGCAAACCAAAGATCAGACGCTGGCCAATCTTCGCTCCGGGCGAACCCATATCAAGTCCCTCGATATCTCCGACCGCAAAGTGCGCTTCTACGGAACAACCGCGGTGGTGACCTCGCTTTCCGAATTGCAGGGTACAACCGCCGAGGGCGATTTCTCCGGCAGCTTCCGCTATACCCGCGTTTATGTGCGCGACGCGCAAGGCGTGTGGAAGATTGTGAGCTTTGAGGCCAGCAGGATTCGCGGAGCGGGCGAGCGCAAGTAGCAAGAAGAAGGCAGAACCTGAAGGCTGGGCGTAGTTTCCAATTGCCTGCCCGCAAATGGATTTCAGAATGTTGACAGTCTATGGAAGCCCGTAGTCTTCCATAGACTGCAACACCGTACAGACAAATCCGCCGCAAGGTAACTTTCGCAGCGAGACCTGGGCCTTCAATCGTGAAGCGCTATCTCGCGAGCTTTCTGCGCAGCGCGCCTGCGAAACCGGCCAACCCGGTGCAAAGCAGCAGCAGACTGCTGGGCTCGGGCGTGGGAGTGACTTCCCAGGCGTAGTTCGTGAAGGCAGGGCCTTGAGCATTGTCCCACACATAGGCGGAGGTATCGCCGGCGGTTAAGTACAGCCCCCCAGTGCTTTGGACGAAATTATCAGCCACCTCAGCGGTTCCTTCATAGATGACTGAGACCCAGTTTGTGTCGGTGATGGTAGTAGGGTCGGTTGTATTAGGGTTGGTCGAGATCACGTAATCGGACGGAGAGCCTCCAAAGAGCAGGGCCGCCGCTTCCTGGCCTGAGTAGGCGGTTGGTGAAGGTGAGTTCCAAATTGGGCCTTGGTCCACCTCCCAAGATCCGACGTAAGTGTCAGCGAATGCCGGGGTAACCGACAGCAATACAAGTGGAAGAATCCACTTTGAAATTCTCATCCTTTGACTCTCCTCAAAAATACAAGATTCCCATGATGTTTCATAAGTTGAATGATCACTCGAGGGGAAGAATGCCAAACGCGCGAGAAACCGCAAAGTGCGGCCCTTACGCGCCAACTCGTTCGGTCACGGGTATATGATCCCCCATTGCAACTTCGATGCCATTGATATCAATTTTTCTTTCAATAAGTTGCCCGATTTCCGGCTTGCGCAAAAGTGCAAAATAATGCATTTAGTCAGGGAAACAATTTACCATTCATGCTCTGAGGATCAGTCCATTGATCTCGATTGTGCTTCGCTGCCTTGAGTTCTCGCAATAGCCCCTTCCGCTAGCAACTTCCAGAATGCCGATTCGAATACGATAGAGTGGTGCCTGAACACATCTGGTCTGACAACCGCTGCCTGCGGCGTGAACCTGCGAGCGGCGGCGGCTTCGGTGTACATGCATGATTTGGAGTTTGGATTCGGTCAAGATGCCCCTGGCCTGGCAGGTTGCCCCTCTACTCTTGCTGAATCGGTGCGCTCTTCATGGATTCCGGGGTCTCCGAATTGAGATAGAAAGAGACCCGGCATCCGGCGCAAAGGAGGATGAAACATGAGACGGCAATCCTTTTTTGTGATTGCTCCCTTGGTGATGGCAATCGCGGCAGCCGCTCAGATTCCTGGTCCGGCTCCGCGCCTGGATGCTTGGCAGATCATCGGGCCGGGCGGCGGCGGCACCATGATTGGGCCCACCATCAGCCCCCACGATCCCAGCCTCGTGGTGGAACACTGCGACATGACAGGGGGCTACATCACCCAGGATGGAGGCCAGTCCTGGCGGATGTTCAACCTGCGCATGGGTCTGGAAACCTTCGCTTTCGACCCCGTCAACCCGAAGCGAATCTATGCCGGGAACACGGCTCTCTGGCGCAGCGACGATACCGGCCGGACCTGGCGAATGATGTTCCCCAATCAAGCCAAGAAGAACTTCGAGCATCGCAATGGCGACCACGGAGATTATAGCCTGACCTCGAGCGACGAAAATTACGTTGCAGGGTTGGTCATTCGTCAAATTGTCGTGGACTCAAACGCCGTCCATATTGCGTTTTCCGATCCGCACAATGGAGGCACGACCATCCTGTTCTCGAAAGACGGCGGCGCCACGTTCCATTTTGAGCACGATATTCCTTCGGAACGAATCATCCTCCTTGCCTATCCCGGCGGCGAGCGGCTCGAGATTGGGACGCAGGGCGTCTACCGTGGCCGGGCCGATTCCCCGAAGCCAATCGCGGGGCCTGGCGAAAGGATTACGCACGCCAGTTGGGGGCAAGCTGAAGGCGGAGCCATTGTCTACGCAACCGCCACCAAGGGAGCCTTGTTTGTCTCGAACGACGGGGGCAGGACCTGGCAGACGCGAACACCTGCGCTCGGCCAGCAATCCGGGGAGTTCGGAGCAGTCTCGGCCGCGAGCCTCAACGGGCTTATCGCCTATATCGGGTTCCGCGGTCTCAGGTTGGGAGACAAGCCTGAGGACACCTACAATGGCATTGCCAAGACCGTGGATGCGGGCAAGAGCTGGTCGATCGTATTCCGCCAATCGACCAAGGCCGCGTCGAACCTGGATGCCTCCTGGATTGATCAGCGCTCGGCTGGCATTGACTGGGGAAACGATAAAAGCATCATCTTCGACGCCCCTTACAGTCTCGGCGTCGCGCCTGGGAACCCAGACATCTGCTACGCCACCGACCTCTTCAGAACCTACCGGACGCTGGATGGCGGGAAGACCTGGGCTCAGGTCAACTCCGCGCGCACGGCGGATGGCCACTGGACAACCCGCGGTCTTGACGTCACCACAGACTATGGCGTGCAGTTCGACCCCTTCGACCCAAAGCACATCTTTATCGACTACACCGACATCGGAGCATTTCACAGTCAGGATGGCGGCCAGTCCTGGGAGTCTGCGACCAACGGGATTCCAGATAGTTGGCGAAACACGACGTACTGGCTGGCATTCGATCCCGATGTGAAAGGCCTGATGTGGGGCGGATTCAGTTGGATACACGATCTACCCCGGCCGAAGATGTGGACGTATGGGAACTTCATGGACAGGGTCAAGGGGGGAGTGGCTGTTTCGACAGATGGCGGGCGGAGTTGGACCCCCTCGAATAAAGGCATGGAGGAGACGGCAGTGACGCATGTGCTGCTCGACCCCAAGAGTCCGGTGGGAATGCGCACCCTTTTTGCCTGCGCGTTTGGTCTCGGCGTCTATAAATCGACCGACAACGGGAAAACCTGGCAGCTGAAGAACTCCGGGATCAAAGAGCTGGACCCCTATGCCTGGCGAATGGTGCGCGCAAACGACGGCACGCTCTATCTGATCCTGGCGCGCCGCAACCAAGGGCAATTTGGCGATACGGAAGGGAGCGGCGCGCTCTACATGTCAAAGGATGGGGCGGAGCACTGGGACAAGCTGCGCCTGCCTGAAGGCACAAACGGCCCCAATGGGCTAGCGATCGATCCTCGCGACAATCGCCGCATATATCTTGCCGCCTGGGGGCAGGCGCAAGAGAGTGTGTCCACTGGCGGCGGAGTGTACCTTTCCACCGACGCCGGCGCAAGCTGGAAGCCTATCTTCACCCAGTTGCAGCATGTCTACGATGTCACCATCGACCCCAAGGCGCCAGACACGCTCTACATCTGCGGCTTCGACGGTGCCGCATACCGGTCGACCGACGCCGGCCTCAACTGGACACGTATTCGAGGCTACAACTTTGAATGGGGCCATCGCGTCATCGTCGATCCCAACGACGCCTCCAAGATTTACATCACAACCTATGGCGGAAGCGTGTGGCACGGGCCGGCTGCCGGAGACCCGGCCGCAGTCGAGGATATTCTGACGCCCATCGCGGCTGCGAAGTGAGGCAACGGCGGAGCCACCGATCGGTGGATTCGCGGCACATTCGAGCGAATAACTTCCCAAATCGAATGTTGAACGTCTTCCTTCCTGTATCCTGATAAAGACTCGAGGGAACGTAAATTCCGTCCGATGAAGGACTTACCCGGCTACCTGGAAACCGCTCATGCAATACACCACTCAATTCCTGCTCTCAGCATTGGCCGCGGAACAATTCCCCGCCCCTGGCGCGCCGGAGATCGCCTTCCTGGGCCGCTCGAACGTAGGCAAATCGAGTCTGCTTAACGCGCTGGTGGGCGAGAAGGCGGCTAAGGTCTCGCAAACGCCCGGCCGCACCCGGGCCATCAACTTTTTTGCTCTCCTTGACCCCAGTCAGCGGCCCAAACTCATGTTTGCGGACCTGCCCGGCTACGGCTACGCCAAGATTTCAAAGTCGATTTCGGCGGGCTGGCCCGCGTTTATCGAGCCTTACCTGGCCATTCGCTCTACGCTCAAGCTCTGCGTCTGCCTGGTGGATTCAAATGTGCCTCCGCAAGAAAGCGACCGGCAGTTGATCGACTGGCTCAGAGCCGCGGGGCGCGAGTTTACCGTGGCGGCCACCAAGATCGACAGGCTCAGCGGCAACGAGCGCACCCGCAACCTGCTCGCCCTGAAGAAGGGCCTCGAATTGGACGAGGTGCTGCCCGTCTCAGCCAAAACCGGCTACGGAGTCAAGGAACTTTGGGCGCGCATCGAGGCGGCGGGCGAAGTGCAGGGCTGACCTCAACTTCAGCTTTTCGAGTCCCGCGGCGGCAAGAAACTGTTCCGGTCGCAGATGCTGGGGCCTGTCACTTGAATCTCCACCGCAACGCCAATCTCGCCGTGCTCAACACTCCCGCGCGCCTGCTCGGCAAACTTGGTTGCAAACTCTCGATTGCAGCTCAGCAAATGCACCCCCTGACCAAGACGGCCAACGTAGCGCGGGGCCAGCCGCAGCCAGCGGCGTGACACCCAATCATTCTGTTGGAGCAATTCCAAAGCGATCGCGTCCAGCTTAGGCAGCCATTGAGCGGGCGCGGCAGCCACACGCCAGGTCAGGAATATCTCGTCATTTTTGTCGGAAGGAGGTTGCATCTGCCGCGCGCCCTGCCTGAGGAACGGCGCATATTCCGCCGCGCCAGGCCGCAGCAGATCGGGCAGCACGCCGCGCTCCAGCATCTCGCGCTCGATGGCTTCAGGAGCGGCCGCCACGCACACCGCAACCGGCTCGCGCTTGCGGATTTCATTCTTGAGGATGCGTAGCGCCTCGTCCAGCGAAGTGACCAAAAAGTCCGCAACCCCGTCGCGAATGGCCTGCCTCGGCGCGGCAGCGCCGGCGGTTGCAGCCAGCGATGCCGCGCCGCCAATGTTGCCCGCCACCTGCAAGGCGCGGCCCTCGCCATCGACTTCCCCGGCGTACAGCAGCCTGCCGCCCAGGGTCCGCTCCTGGTCTGGATCGGCCCCAGCGACCGCAGCGGCCATCAGGCTCGCATAGAGCCGCTCTACCTGAAGAAGGAAGTCGAATGCAGCCGGCTCCATGGGATTGAGCGCCAAGGGAAGATCCTCTCCGCGATCCAGTTTGAGCCTCCGGCGTCACGCTGATGTTGAACATGCCTTCACGATTGATACGGCCCGATCACCCATTCTACTCGTGAACAGGTCCATCCTATTCCAGCAAATCGCTGGGCGCCCCGTCGCAGATGATAGCATTCGCCCATGGCCGGCTATCTCTTCACCTACGGCACCCTGCATCCAGGCCGCGCCCCAGCAGAAATCGCGCCGTCGGTCGAGAAGTTTCGTCCCGTAGGAGAGGGTTTCGTCCCCGGTGTGCTCTACGATCTCGGCGATTACCCCGGCGCCGTGCTCGACCCGTCTTCGCCGCAACAAGTCTCCGGCACGGTCTTCCAACTACCCGAAGACGGCGATCTCCTGCGCCAGCTCGATGAGTATGAAGGATTCAATCCTGATGCGCCGGAGCAGAGCCTCTTCCTCCGCGTGCAATGCCCGGTCGTGCTCGCCACCGGAGGCGTCCTCAACTGCTGGGTTTACGCCTACAACGGCAAGCCGGAACCTGCCCGCATCGTGGCCAGCCGAACATTTCGAGAGAGCTGAATCAAGCGCGCAAGCGCCGTCTGCCCCGCCGCCGAACTGCCCGAGCGGAACTTACACCGCGGGTGGCTATGGTCCCATAAGTAACAAACGAGGGCGCCCCCTGTCCCTAGCATTTGGGGACCGGGGAAGAAAGCCTCACGTTCGAGCTGAATCGGAGGCCCTCAAGGCTGTTTTGCAGAGAATTTTTCCCCCTTGGCGCACACTACCAATAGCGCGAATTCTTTGACCGCCTCTCGAAAGCCAAACCATGCGAACTGTCAGAAACATCACTGTAGCCGTCGACCCCGAACTCTACCGCCAGACGCGGAAGATTGCGGCCGACTACGACACCACCGTCACCGACATGGTAAGGTTTCTGCTCTTGGTTTTGCCTGAAGCGGTCAAGGCCGCGCGCTATCCCCGGCGGCCGGCCGCAATTTGGCCGGGCGGCCACGCCCGCCGTCCCCACCCCGAACGCGCCCGCTCCCTCTCTCCCGGCCACCCCCTCCCCGGAAAAGAACGAGATTTCGCCCTGTACACATGTAAACCCCACCAAGCCCTTTCCCCTCAACAACTTGCCGGGCAGCAATCGCCCCCCGTACAGAATAAGTATTTAAGTAAACTTATCCTTAAATCTCTCATTAAAAAAGCGTTACGACCAATTTCGTAAATCGCAGTTTCAGCCGCTGTACCCCAGTAAAGAATTACAAAGGCGGGTGGCGCATCTTTGCTACACTGACTACCCGACGGGCGAAGGGTAAACCATCGTAGCCCTTCGAGCAACCCCATTCCTCCGTTTGCTTTTGATCTATGCTGAAGTTGAGGCATAAAGGCAAACGGAGTTTGTGCAGGGTTTCGTCGGCGGAGCTAGGCTGGGGTCGTTCTGCTGTCCGATTCGCTGGCATGTAAGTGCCGAGCTACGGGTTCAACGGTGTTTTCTCTTTCCGCAGTCGTGGTCCAACAGAAGATGCAGCTTGATCGCGCCCTTTCGCCGGCTGGCAAAACCTACGGAGTCATTCCGCCTCATCCACGGGAAACTGCCGCCTTACTCTTGTCCGGAATGTTGCGCGGCTGTCAACACGAGGCTGATGTTGTTGAGTTCAATTGTTTCCAGAATGACGTGGCCGCCTTGGGTATCGGTGCCCACTCCTGGGTCATTCTTCCCAGCGACCAATTTTGCCGGAAATGTGACAACAGTTTTCCCGTTCTGCGTCAGTGTGGCCTGAACATTGGATCCAGAGCCTGTCCATGTTAGTTGGTAATCGCCCTCAGGAACCTGCGCAGAACCAACCTGCACAGTCATCGGGATGGTTACAGTAGGGGGTTTCTTGCCTGCAAAGGCGGGCGCGGCAAACAAGACGAGTATCAATGCAAATCCGATAAAACGCTTCATTTAGATTCTCCTCAATTGCCTCGCGGCTTTTCTTCATCGCATGAGGCACTGAGTGGATTAAACTACGGGGTTTTGTTTTTGAACCTTAAGAATTCTTAAGCCTTGTGAAGGGGACGCAATCGACGGCGACAATGCGCATTACTCCGATATGGGCGCAGTGAAAAGCGGAATCGTGATTTGCACGCGCAGGCCGGGCGATGCGTTCTCAGCGACGATCGTTCCATGATGCACTTGCACCGCTTGTTTTGCGATGGACAAGCCCAGCCCCGATCCTCCGCTCATCGCATCGCGTGCCTCTTCAACGCGGAAGAAAGGATCGAAGATCTGCGCAAGCGCATCGTCTGGGACGCCCGGCCCGTAGTCACGCACTGCGATGATCGCGGAGCTGGAATCCTCGGAGATGGATACATCGATGGTGGAATGCTCCGGTGAATAGCGAATTGCATTGCGCAGCACATTCTCCACCGCGCGCCGGAGCAGTTCACGATTGCCTTGAACCTGTCCTGCGAGCCGGCCATTTACAGCGATGCGACAGGCGCGCATCTCCGCTTCCACGGCACAGTCGCGCACCACGTCATCGACGATCTCGCCGGTGCGTTCAATTGTTGTGCTCCGAGCCGCAGGGTCGCTTTCGATGAATGTGATGTCGACTATGTCGGCCACCAGCGATGCAATCCGGTCCACATCCCGCTCGATGCGATCCAGCGCCGTCTTGTTATCTGCGGATGTTCTGGCTAGCTTGATGGCGAATTTCAGGCGCGCAAGCGGCGATCGTAGTTCGTGCGATATGTCTCCAAGCAGGCGTCGCTCACTCACAATGAGACGTTGCAAGCGCTCGGCCATTTGATTGAACGATCGCCCCAGCTGTCCGATTTCATCCTGTCGTCTTGTGTTGACTCGAACGGAGAGATTGCCCTGCCCGAAGAGCGCAATGGAAGCCGCGATTCTGCGGATGGGCGATATCACCCCCGCTGAAGCCAACCAGCATAAAAGAAGCGTGGCGCCGATGACGAGGAAATAGTAGGGAAGAAACGTCCAGAGATGCGGCCCTTCAGATAGGCCCGTGTTCACGATCCAATAC
>Ga0302320_10007700_pt1 | contig 23640 bp, 22 predicted proteins | sample Bog_T0_3_FD_202130 | JGI IMG/M metagenome (GOLD analysis project Ga0302320, IMG submission 202130) | Peat permafrost microbial communities from Stordalen Mire near Abisko, Sweden - Bog_T0_3 | ecosystem: Environmental > Terrestrial > Soil > Wetlands > Peat | place: Sweden: Abisko, Stordalen Mire... | reverse complement strand
AATCTGTTGGCTCGGGCGTGAGCGGCTACAAAAAGGGCGACCGCGTTACCTTCGATTCCACCATCTATTGCGGCGAGTGTGAATACTGCCGCAAAGGGGCCATGAACCTCTGCGGCCACCGCGAAGTTCTGGGCGTATCCACCCCTGAATTTCGGCGCGCCGGTGCTTTTGCCGACTACGTTGTTGTGCCGTCACTTGTGCTCTACAAACTGCCTGACAGTGTTTCGTTCGCCGAAGCTGCCATGGTGGAACCGTTGTCGGTGGCCGTGCATGCCGTTGCGCTGAGCGACATCGCCAAGGGCAGTACGGCTTTGGTTGTTGGCGCGGGCATGATCGGCCTGCTCGTTCTGCAAGCTCTTAAAGAAGCGGGGTGTTCGCAAATCATCGTTTCCGATATTGACGATACGCGACTCAAACTTGCCCGCGACTTGGGCGCGACGGCGACGGTGAATGCCAAAACCAGCGACGCTATTGCCGAAGTGAAAAAACTCACCAACGGCGCGGGCGTCGATACCGCGCTCGAGGCCGTCGGCAGCACACCCACAATCAAAGCCGCGATCGAGAGCGTGAGGCGCGGCGGGACAGTTACGCTCATCGGCAATATTTCTCCTACGGCGGAGATTCCGCTGCAGGCCGTGGTCAGCCGTCAGATCCGCTTGCAAGGTTCGGCTGCGTCGTCGGGCGAATATCCGCAAGCGATTGACTTGATCGCGCGCGGCGCGGTGACCGTCAAGCCGCTCATCACCGCCGTGGCTCCTCTCGAAGAGGGCGCGCAATGGTTCACGCGCCTGCATAATCGCGAAGCGAACCTGATGAAGATCGTCCTCAATCCCAAACTGTAATGACCAATCCGCTCTTTGATCTAAGCGGCCAGGTGGCCATCGTGACTGGCACGTCGCGCGGTCTGGGCCAATATTTCGCGCGGGCGCTGGCCCGTGCGGGCGCCGATTTGGTGATCACCAGCCGCGACGCGGAGACGCTGAAACCGTTCGCTGACGAGATTGCGCAAATCGGCCGGCGCGCCGTGCCCATTGCGTTAGACGTTTGCGACATGAACAGTATCGAAGCCATGGCCGCAGCGGCGGAAAAGGCTTACGGCAAGATCGACATCCTGGTCAACAACGCCGGGATGAACATTCGCAAGCCCGCGCTTGAAGTGCAATGGGAGGATTGGAACAAAATTCTCGATACAAATCTGCGCGGAACGTTCTTCGTGGCGCAGGCTGTGGCCAAACGCATGGTGACACGCAATTACGGGCGTATCATCAACATCGGCTCCGTCACCAGCGTTGCCGGTTACGCCGGACTCGGTCCTTATGGCGCAAGCCGCGGCGGTGTTCGCCAACTCACGATGAGCCTGGCGGACGATTGGGGTCCGCACGGCATTACAGTCAACTGTCTGGCGCCGGGTTGGTTCAAGACCACTCAGAACAAAGTGATGTATGAGGATAAAGAATGGGTGGCTTACCTGACTGACCGCATTCCTGTGAAGCGTCCGGGCCAGCCCGATGATCTCGATTCGGCGGTGGTTTTTCTAGCGGCGGAATCCAGCCGCTATATTACAGGCCAAACGCTTTTGGTTGACGGCGGCATCTCCACCGGCGCGGTGCGGGCGTTGCCGAAGAAAAGTTGAGCCGTTGGCCAGCGTATAGGCGCAGTTCGAGTGGGGTGATTGAGCGATAAGCAAAATTGGATGATGGTTTTGCTAGGCGGCTTTGCTTGCTGCCTCCTGTTTTTCCTGAGCGAGGCCGCTTTTCGCCAATTCTTGGGCGAAAATCGTCTCAAAGTCGCGGACTTCCCAGCGCGCCTTGCCCTGTTGGATGGCGTTCTCGCCCATTTGATGGCGAGTTTGCGCTTCTTTCTTGGCAAGATCGACGGCTTGCGCTTGTTTTTTCAGCTCGTGGCGCTCATTTTTCAGGCGCATTTCCTCTTCTTTGCGCTTCTGCGCTTCGAACCCAAGGGTCTCTTTCCTTTTTTCGGAACGGATCTTGAGAAGGTCGTTCAGAGATTTGTGAAAGGCGCGGGTGTGAGTGGTGAAGTAGCGGAGATATAAGGATGACATCTTTTGGTCAGTGATGGCGCCGGTGTCGGGATCGATGCAGGTGTCTTGGAGACGTTGGGCGCGTTGCGCGAGCCAATGAGATTCGGCCATGGCGTTCACCAGAATGGATTCGGTGGTGGTGATGGCCTGGTGTTCATCGGCGAGAGACTGTTTTAACGCTTCGAAGCCAATGGGGTCTTCGGAGGTTAGGAGTTTGAAGGCGCCGTTGTTGTGACGGGCGAGGCCGTGAACGGTGTGGTTGAGGCAGGATACGGCGATGCCTGCAACGGATGGTCCGGTGGAGAACTGCGCATTGGCCCGGTTGGCGGCGAGACGCTCCGGGGAGATCTCGGGGGCGTTGGTGGTTTGGTTGATCATAAAAGTAACTCCTCGTTTGGATTGAATGCGTGCGGGACAGGCACGGGATTGAGGAGCGGAACACGCTCGCTACGGTTAAAGAATTGCATGGCCGGTGTTCTCATGAGTTCGAGTGCAGCGGGTAAGAGTTTGGTTAAATGGCTTTGAATCAGGCAGATAGGAGCGGCAAAATTTATTTGCTTGGGTTGTGACTGAAAATGAGGGGATCTTAAAAAGCAGGTGGAGATGCCGGAAAGCGTGACAGGCCGGGCTGAATGGCTTACGCTGAAAGGATAGCGCGCAGGAAATTGTCATGAGACTCACCATTGATATTTCGCCGGAGGAGGAAGCGGCAATCACCGCCAAAGCCCAGGCGGAGGGTCTGTCAGTCGAGCAATGGGTTCGCAAACAGGCGCTTGAGCCGGCAGCCCCGAAGTCGCTTGTTGAAAAAATCCGTGAGATATGGAGCGACGTTCCGCCCGAGGCCTGGGCCTCGATGCCGACGGATGGCGCTAGCGAGCACGATCACTATATTTACGGCCTACCGAAGCGTAACATGTGAACACGGTTTTCGCCGACACGTTTTACTGGATCGCGCTCACTCTTCCCCGTGAAGCCGCTTATGCTCAGGCCCAAGGCGTCACTGACGATATCGTGACGACAGAAGAAGTGCTCGGCGAGTACCTGACGTTTTTCTCGCGTGCCGCCGAGTATCTTCGCCGCAGGGCCGGAATGACTGTCAAAACCATCCTCACCGACTCCAAGGTTGGTGTCATTCCGAAGAGCCATGAAGCTTCACGCTCGGTCTCGATCTCTATCTCGCCCGCGCCGATAAAGGTTACAGCATGATCGATTGCATTTCGATGGCAACCATGCGCCGGGAGGGGCTGACGGACGCGCTCACGAACGACAAGCACTTCGAGCAGGAGGGCTTCAAGGCACTGTTTCGATCTTGAAGTTGGTTTGAGGAGGTCGGACAAATTGGCGTCTGACGCCTTTTCCTACCCAAGCTGGGTGATAGTGTGTGGGGGATGGCGAGTCCCGATATCAGCACCGTGCCAATCTACATTTCGTGCGGATCATTATTTGTCTCTGCCTGTGCCCTGACTCTACAGGTTCGTCGATCGTTCAGTGAAGGTGTGCGCCTAACGATGAACATAATTGCAAACAGCGCCGTCGCCGGTGGACTCCGTCCTGACAATCGCTCATTCGTTATGGCGCGAGTTGTGAATCGAGGAAATGCGGCGACCACGATTACGCACATGTACATTGAGGGGGACAGACGACAAAATGGATACGCCGACATAGAGACGGAAGTGGTACCGCACGTGATAGATCGGACGGTTGGACCAACCACTTACTTCGTGCGTGGCACTGCTAGTGGCTGGAGACCGTTGGAGCGAGGTTTCTGGTTGGGATTTGGGCAGTTTTCCTATTGAGCCGCAAATCAGGCATGATATAGGGAGAGAGCCACCGATGAGTTCCCAAGTCATCACCCCCAATACCGACGCGGCCATTCTTGGACGCCTCTTGCAAGCCAGAGATGGAGGCATTTGCTCTCGATTGACTTTGACGCAGACGACACAGAACGTATGAACGCGTTGGCCGAGCGCGCCCGGGAAGGAAATCTGACGACGGAGGAAGCGGCGCAACTCGACAGCTACCTGCATGTCGGCAGCCTACTCTCGTTGCGAGTACTGCCGGATTCCGTATCCCCATTACGGGCTCCCTTCCAGACGCCACAACACTCGATAATCTGGCAATGGCTTGTTTCCATTGCAACCGTTTCAAGGGCCCGAACATCGCGGGACTTGACCCTGCTTCAGGGGAACTCGTCCGCTTCGGCGGTGCCCGGCTTGTGGGCCTGACGCCCATCGGCCGCGCGACGATTCACGTTCTCGCCATGAACGCGGACGACCTTCTGCTCTTTCGCACTGAAATCCTGCACGAAGGGCGACTGGTAGGAAGCCTTGCGAAGCGGAAGCGAAGAGGAGGGGAAGAGTGATGGATCGGACGGTTGGACCAACCACTTACTTCGTGCGTGGCACTGCTAGTGGCGGTAGACCGTAGGAGCGAGGTTTCTGGTTGGAATTTGGGCGGGGCTTCGCTAGGGATGGAGAAGGACAAGATCGGCGCATGCACACAAGCCGCGCGAGAACGGGGCGGTCAAACGGGATTGGCCGGGGTACTTTGGTTTAGGCGAAGCGGAAGCGAAGAGGAGGGGAAGAGAGACAGATCGGACGGTTGGACCAACCAATTACTTCATGCGTGGCAATGCTAGTGGCTGTAGACCGTCCTGACCTGCGAAACTTAAATAGAACCCTTTAAAGGCCGAGTTTGACAGAACATTTGGAATCCCTTGAACCCGCAGGCAGACCCGTCGGGGAAGATTCAAAAGTGCGTAAAATCGCTTTTGTGGCGGATTATCTGCCGCGCAAATGCGGCATCGCTACGTTTACCTCCGACTTGCTCTCAGCGGTGGCGGCTGCTTATCCGCAAAGCCGATGCCTGTCGGTGGCGGTCAATGATCGGAAAACCGGTTACGAATATCCAGAAGTCGTGCGCTTTGAAATTGACGAGCAGGACGTGTCGTCTTATTTGCGGGCGGCCGATTTTCTCAATATCAGCGACGTAGACATTGTTTGTTTGCAACATGAATTCGGCATATTTGGGGGCCCGGCGGGCGCGCATATCCTGGCTTTTTTGCGGGAACTGAGGATGCCGGTGGTGACTACGCTCCACACCGTCTTGCGCGAACCGAGAGCGGACTACCGCTTGGTGACGCAAGAGATCATCGCGCTTTCCACACGCCTGGTGGTGATGTCCGTACGTGGCCGCCAAATGCTTACCGATATCTATCATGCGCCGGCGTTCAAGATCGACCTGATACCGCATGGCATTCCCGACGTTGGATTTGTTGACCCTAGTTATTTCAAAGATCAATTCGGCGTAGAAGGCAAAGTCGTGCTGCTGACATTCGGGTTGCTGTCGCCCAATAAGGGGATTGAACATGTGCTCAACGCGCTGCCCGAAATCGTGGCGGAGTTTCCGGAAGTTGTCTATATCGTTTTAGGCGCAAGCCACCCTAATGAGCTGAGAGACCACGGCGAGGCCTATCGGCTGAGCCTGGAATTGCTCGCGAAGAAGAGCGGCATCGAGAAAAATGTCATTTTCTACAACCAATTCGTAGAGCTAGAAAACTTAACGGAATTCATCGGGGCTGCCGATATATACATTACGCCCTATCTCAATGAAGCTCAGATCACCTCGGGCACGCTTTCCTATGCCTTCGGGGCAGGCAAGCCAGTGATCTCGACTCCGTATTGGCATGCGGCTGAACTGCTGGCGGACGATCGCGGCGCGCTGGTGCCATTCGGCGACTCTTCTGCGATTGCGCGAGAAGTGATTGGCTTTTTGCGAGATACTACGCGGCGGAACGCGGTGCGCAAGAACGCGTATAAACTAGGCCGCGAGATGATCTGGAGTAATGTGGCGCAGCAGTACATGCACACCTTTGAGTTGTCGCGTCTGCAGGCAGGCGCGCAGGCCAGAAAATCGCTGGCGACGAAGACGCTCGATCAAAAGCCACGCGAACTACCGGAACTGAAGCTGGATCACCTGCGGCGGATGACTGACTCAACGGGAATTTTTCAGCACGCGATCTTCAGTGTTCCGAACTTTCTGGAAGGCTATTGTACTGACGACAACGCGCGCGCCTTTATTCTGGCGATTCTGCTGGGAGAGTTGGGGCACGATGTCGAACAGGTTCGGACACTGGGCACTACCTATGCCGCGTTTCTTCATCACGCATTCGACCGAAGGACGCTACGGTTTCATAATTTCATGAGTTTTGACAGGCACTGGCTTGACGGGGAGCAATCGGAAGATTCGCAGGGGCGCGCTTTTTGGGCTTTGGGGACCGCGGTGGGACGATCGCCGTTCCGAAGCTTCCAAATGATGGCCGGCCAGTTATTCGCTTCCGCTTTGCCCACGTTGACCACGCTGACATCTCCGCGCGCGTGGGCCTTCGGGCTGATTGGAATCCACGAATATCTGCACAGACTGAGCGGTGACAGCATGGTGAGTCAGATGCGCGAGACGCTTACCTCGCGTTTGACAGAGATTTTTGAAAAAACGGCGATTCCCGAATGGCAATGGTTTGAGGAATCGCTTTCTTACGACAACGCAAAGCTTCCCCACGCGCTGATTCTGACGGGCAAGGCGACAGGCCAACAGGCCGTGCTGGAGATTGGTTTGCGGAGCCTGCGCTGGCTGGTGACGCAGCAACTCTCAGAGAAGCAGCATTTCCGGCCCGTCGGCACGAACGGATTTTACCGGCGTGGCGGCGTCTGCGCCCTTTTCGATCAGCAGCCGGTTGACGCTCAGTCTACTGTCTCGGCGTGCCTGGCGGCCTATCGCGCCACTGCCGATGGATGGTGGTACAAGCAGGCGCAGCGAGCCTTTGACTGGTTCATCGGCTGGAACGACCTGGGCTTGGAACTCTACTCGCCTGAAACCGGCGGCTGCCTGGATGGGCTGCATGTCGACCGTGCGAACGGAAACCAAGGGGCGGAATCCACTTTGTCGTTCTTGCTTTCGCTGGCTGAATTACGGCTAACACAAAACATGCTCACCAGCTTCCGCCAGCCCATCGTTTCGGAACTTTAGGCTTGCCGCGTCTTGCATCCACACCAGCTATATGTCTATCAACGTCACACGCACAGGCAGCGTTCTCAAGCCCGACCAAACCAGAGTTCTGCTGCGGCCCTTTATTCCGGGCGATGCGGAACGAATTGCCGGCATTATCGCCAGGATCGTGGCGCTGCCGGAAGATCAGGCGGCCGTCACCCTGGCGGAAATCTTAAGCGAGTTTTCGCATCGGCACGACAGGATTTCGGAGATCTTTGCAGAGCGCTTTGAACAGGTACGCCACCTGGTTGCGACGGAGGAGCCGCTCTCGACGCAATGCAAATTATTGATTGGCGCTTACTTCATGGCGGAATATTCGTTAGAGTCGGCGGCACTGTTCAACCCTTCGATTGTTCCGCACCCCGATCAAACTAATGTTCCGGCCGGCGCGTTGCGGTTCGTTCTCAGCCTGCGGGCCACCGGCGAAGGACATATCTCTTCCATCACCTTCCGCGCCGGTTTGATTCACGCCGATCTGCGGATCGAAATGGAAAAGGCCGACGGTTCTCTCGCCGAGCCGCGCAAGATTCCGAACCCGCAATACGAAAAGCGGCAGTTCACCAAGAAGCTGTTCGAATTAGGCGTCTCTGGCGAATTCACCGGCCAGATATTGGAAAAGCTGAATGATTTGTTTACGCTCGAAGAGCTGGAGCGCAGTCTGGTGGCAAGATCGGCTGAGGCTCGCGACTTGAATGGCATCGGTCATCATGACAACGAAGTGGGGGCTATTCAAATGCTGGCGTTATCGAATTACGAAGTCCAGTTCCAGCCCCAGCAATCGCTGTCACAGCGGATCATCTTTCCCGCCACACTATCGCAACGCAATGGCATCGAAGATGCAAGATTTGTTTGTTTCCATAATGACGATGGAACGAGAATTTACTACGCCACGTTTACCGCCTACGACGGCAGGGTGATCATGCCCGAACTGGTGCAAACTTACGACTTTCTGCTTTTTCGCTTCATCTCTCTGAATGGGCCGGCCGCGGAGAACAAAGGCATGGCGTTGTTCCCGCGCAAAATCAATGGACGCTACGCGATGCTCGCCCGGCAAGACAACGAAAACATTTATCTGATGCTTTCCGATGACGTCTACTTCTGGCATGAGAGGAAGATGCTTTTGAAGCCGGTTTTTCCGTGGGAGCTGGTGCAAATTGGCAATTGCGGGTCGCCGATTGAAACCGACGCCGGCTGGCTGGTTTTGAGCCACGGCGTTGGCGCCGTGCGCAAATACTGTATCGGCGCTTTTCTGCTGGATCGCGATGATCCCAGCAAAGTTATCGGCCGGTTGCGCGAGCCGCTGCTGATTCCGAATGAGGCGGAGAGAGAAGGCTATGTTCCCAACGTTGTTTATAGTTGCGGCGCCATTGTTCATAATGGCGAATTGGTTATTCCTTACGCGCTGGCAGATCACTCTACTGGTTTTGCGACAGCGAAGCTGAGCGAGGTGCTAGGGGCTATGATTTAGGCACGGCTGATTGGATGGCAGGACACAAAGAGAGAATCGCGGTTCTTTCGCCGGTGGCATGGCGAACGCCGCCGCGGCAATATGGCGCGTGGGAAACCGTCGCGAGTAATATCACCGAAGGATTGGTGGCGCGCGGCTGGGATGTGACTTTATTCGCCACCGCGGATTCGGTGACGACGGCGCGTTTGCACGCGGTGGTAGAGCGCGGTTATGAAGAAGATCGGTCGGTGGATCCGAAAGTGGCGGAATACCGGCATATCTCGGAAGTCTTCGAACATGCTGGCGATTTTGATCTGATCCACAGCCATTATGACTTTATGGCGCTCGCTTTCAGCCGGCTTGTTGACACGCCGGTGCTTACGACCGTGCACGGATTCTCATCGCCGCAGATCATGCCCATTTACCAAAAGTATGGTGATGGGTATTTTGTCTCGGTGAGCGACTCCGATCGGGCCCCCGGCCTTAACTATCTAGCTACTGTATACAACGGCATCGACATTTCCTTGTATCCGCTGCGGGCGGCCGATAGCGCGAAGGAACTCATTTTTCTCGGCCGCATTCACCCCGATAAGGGGGTGCATCTGGCGATCGAGGTTGCGCTGCGGAGTGGTCTGCCGCTGGTGATTGCAGGGATCATCCAAGACACTGCTTATTTTGAGCAACGCGTCAAACCGCATATCGATGGCCGCCGGGTTTCCTACGCCGGTCCGGTGGGTATAGCTGAAAAGAATTCGCTGTTTGCCAGGGCGGCCGCCTTATTGCACCTAAACACAATTCCCGAACGGTTCGGGCTGGTTCTCGCCGAAGCAAATTGTGCCGGCGTTCCGGTAATCGCGATGGATCTCGGCTCTTGCCGCGAAGTGGTGGAGGACGGACGCACGGGATTTCTGGTCAAAGATGTGGAGGAAGCGGTGAAGGCGCTTGATCGTCTGCCCCAGATTGAACCCGCAGCCTGCCGCCGGCGTGTGGAGGAATATTTCTCTATAGAAAAAATGGTGGAGGGGTACGAGCGAGTCTATGCGATGATCTTCGAGCGGTAGGAGACTACGACGACGCTCGCCATTTGGCGAGGCAATCCGAAAGCTGACCGGAACGAATGGGCTTGGTAAGAAAGTCGTTCATGCCGACGGCGAAGCAGCGTTCACGATCCTCCGGTGTCGCCGAGGCTGTCAGGGCGACGATCGGAATGGCGGAACGGAGACGATCCGCCAGATTTCGAATCGCGGCCGTGGCTTCAAATCCGTCCATAACAGGCATAACGCAGTCCATAAAGACGAGTCCATATTGTGTTTCGTTGACCTTCGCCACTGCTTCTTCCCCGTCACCGGCGGTATCCACTTGACACCCTAGTTTTGCCAGCAAAGCGCACGCTAACTTTTGATTCACGGGGTTGTCGTCCACTACCAATACCTTCGCATCGTGAACCGCCAGCGGCTGGGATATCGGGAAAGACGGTAGATCTGCTGCAGCCGGCACAGCCTTTGTTCCGAGCGTGAGTTCGCACAGCGTTTCAAAAAGGATCTTAGCCCTGACCGGTGTCGACAAAATGGCGTCCGCTTTGAGATGTTTCGCTTGTTGGAGCGAGTCGGCACTCAGGAACACCAGTTTGGAAAACGGAATGCCGGCGCAATTGCGGAAATCGGCAGTTGCTTTGAACAGATCGTTGACGCTGCCGTCGATAATGACCAAATTAAAATTACGGGCTTGATTGGCGGCCGCTTCCAGAAAGCGCGGAAGCGCTGTTAGATCACACTGCTGCACGTGCATTCCCCAGCGCTGGCACCATTCGCCCACCACGAAGCGGGCGATCTGTTGGCCGCCGCTGACGAGGACCGAGAGACCCGCCAAGCGATCGCTGTTGACCGGGGCGCGATATTCCGACGTGTCGAGCTTAAGCGGGATGCTGCAAGAAAAAGTAGACCCTTCGCCCTCCATACTGTCTACCTTCAGTTCACCGCCCATCCACTCCACAATTTGCTTGACGATGGAAAGACCCAAGCCTGTTCCGCCAAACCTGCGCGTGATGGTTGTATCGGCTTGCTGAAAGCGTTTAAACAAACGTGACAAGTTCTGCTTTGAGATTCCAATGCCGGTGTCATGGACGGAGATGCGAACGAATTGCTTGCCGGCCACCAATTCGCCAGCGGAGACTTCCACCAAAACGTAGCCCGACTCAGTGAACTTAATAGCATTGGAAAGAAAATTCATCAAGATCTGGCGGAGGCGGCCGATATCGCCCACAAAGCGGCGCGGCGCGTCTGACGGATACCAACTCGTTAGTTCCAGAGACTTTTCGTGAGCCTTAAAGGACATTAAGTCGAGCACATCTTCAATTAGATTCTCCAGGTCGAACGCGACTTCATCCAGTTCGAAGCCGCCCGCCTCAATCTTCGAAAAATCGAGAATGTTGTTGACCAGGCCGAGAAGAGCTTCGCCCGAATCCGCAACGATTCGCGCGTAGCTGAGTTGCTCGGCATCCAGTGGCGTTTGGAGTAACAGACCGGCCATCCCGACGACGCCATTCAGCGGAGTACGGATTTCATGACTCATGGCTGAAAGAAACTGGCTTTTAGCCAGGGTTGCCTCTTCGGCCGTTTTCTTTTCAACCAGCAACCGGGCATTGGCTTCGCGCAGAGACTCGCCGAGCCGATGGCGCTCGGTAATGTCGACGATGACAGTGCGGAAGGTCGGTTTGTCGTTCTCGACGGCGGATGTCATCTCCAACCGAGCCCAAAAAGGAGGGTTATCGGCGCGTACCATTTGTAGCTCGCACACCTGGGGTTCCTCGCTTGCGAGTAACAGTTTGCGGGTCAGGTAATACTGGTTGTGGCTTGGGGCGGCGATCACCCGATAAAAATTCCGGCCCACGAGCGCAGAACGAGTCAGGCCCAGAAGGGCTGCGGCGCGGAGGTTTGCTTGGAGGATAACGCCGTTGTGATCCGTTGTGACGTAACCCACCGGCGCAAGGTCATACAAATCGAAGTAGAGCGCGCGGGAGGCTTCGAGTTCCGCCTGCACGCGGCGCAATTCGTCGTTCTGCATTTCGAGCTCGATCTGATGGATACGTAATTCTTCCAGCAGGGCAGGGGAATCGGACCCCTCTGCTTTCGCCAGATCGGTGATCGGTTCCGCCGCAGCTTTATCGTTGGCCCGCTGGCGAAGTTGTTGAAATGCGTCCGCGGTTGGTTTTTTTCCGTGACCTCCGCGGTCAGGTGATAACGCCATTAAAAATTCAGCTTTCGTCTAGTAATACGAGATAGTCAGCCCAGGCGGAATCTCCGGACTAAGTTCGAAAGTTGTGACTTCATAGTACACCCAACCATGTAAAACTACAAGTGGAAAAACGACAAAGTCCGCTTAGTTTTCTGGCGCGATGCCTATGGCGTAAACAATGGCTTGTTTTTCGTCGACACGCCATTGAGCAAAAAGGGCTTTCCCTCGTGAACCGTCTTTTCGAATATACGGCATCTCGAACGGAGTAGTTTTGCCGGAAGCTTTCAACTCGTTTAAAGCCTCGCCGGAATGAGGCAACCATTCGGCGGGAGCGATCACGCTCCAATTGAGTTTCCCGGCAGCGAGGTCTTCGCGCGTGTAATCGAGCATGTGCAGGAAAGCTTCATTGGCGGAGGTAATAACGCCATCGAGTTTAAAGAACGCGATGCCGACAGTTTCCATTTGAGCCGCATGGCGGAGACGTTCCGATTCCATTTGCCGCTGGAAGGCTAAATTACGGGCAGTGACATCTACAAAGCTAATGACCGCGCCTTCGATGACGTTTTCGAGAGTGCGGTAAGGCCGAATGGCAAGGATATACCAATTGCCTTCCTTTGTCTGGACCTCCACTTCGAGCGGAACGAGCGTGGCGATGACGGATTGGATTTCGGCGACCAAGTGATCGTGTCCAACCAGATTGGAGACGGTATGCGCCAACGGCCGGCCTACATCCGAATCAATCAAGTTGATGATCTTAGTAACCGACGGAGTAAAGCGTGAGATATGCAATTTATTATCGATAAAGAGAGTGCCCACGCCCGTGCCGGCTAACAGATTGTTCATATCGTTATTGGCGCGGGACAGATCGGACACTTTCTGGACTAGTTCCGCGTTCACGGTGGCTAGCTCTTCATTCAGAGACTGCAGTTCTTCGCGGGAGGTCTCCAGTTCTTCGTTGGTGGACTGCAGTTCTTCATTGACCGACTGCATCACTTCGTTGGAAGATTTGAGTTCTTCCCCGGATGTCTCCATTTCTTCGATGATCGTTTCGATGTAAGTGTCTTTGTTACGAAGTTGATTTTCCAGAGCGGCTATGCGCGCCTCGGCCGAAAGAGGCTGGCTGGGCGCTTCTTCGGCCTCGGCCTTGGCACGCTTGGGTTCAGGACGTTCGTCAAAAATGACCACGAACTTAGCGTCCGGTGAAGAGGCAACACTTTCCACCGGCAGGATTGTAACGTTGACGCTGGCGTTGTGGCCGTTGGTTTTCACCTGCAGGCTGTCCAGATAAACAAACTCGTTGTGCGCAACGGCCCAGCGAAACGCAGGGGTCAGGTCGCGCTGTAAGCCCTCTCGAGCCATAGCTAGAAGGTTAAAACCGGCATCGCCGGTGGGCGCTTCCAGATACTTGCCGGTACGGCCGTGAAAATAGAGAATTTGGCCGTCGCTATCGGCAAGGACGGCTGTGCGGCTGAAATGACGGAGCAGCGATTGTTCAGTCGTCTCGCGGAGTGTGGGCACGTTATTCCTCATGGGAGCCGCTACTCCGGGCGGAGATAGGTTTAGGGGCGGCGGCGCAACAAAGAGTGGCTCGCCAAACCCACGGGCCAGCAGCGGCGTCTTTTCCATTTTACGGACATAGAGCTTGGCCTTGCGATCGAGAATATCGAACAACAAAGGCTTATTGCCCGTGGTTTCGGAATTGCCCAGGAACAACAGGCCTTCGGGCAGAAGAGCGTAATGAAAGACGTCAATGAGACGCTGTTGGAGATCGGTATTCAAATAGATGAGAAGATTGCGGCAGCTAATCAAATTCAGTTTTGAAAAAGGCGGATCTTTCAGGACATCTTGCTCGGCGAAAACGATCAGATCGCGGATTGATTTCTGGACACGATAGGAGCCGTTCGCATCGATCGTGAAAAAGCGCTCGAGACGCTCAGCGGAGACATCAGCGACAATGCTGGGAGGGTAGACGCCGGCACGCGCATGGTCAGTGGCGCGCCGGTCAATATCGGTGGCGAAAATCTGAACCTTATGCTCCTTCTGAAGGGTTTCCAGATGCTCATGAATGAGTAAAGCCAGAGAGTAGGCTTCTTCGCCGGTGGAACAACCGCACACCCAGACGCGAATGGGCGTGTCTGGGAGGGCAGCGGCGAACAGATGCGGAATGGCAACGGTTTCGAGGATAGCAAAGGCCTCGGGATCGCGAAAGAAACTGGTGACGCCGATTAACAGATCGCGAAAAAGAGCGCTCACTTCCTCGGTATGCTCTTGTAAGTAACGAAGGTAGTCGGTGACGCGCTCAATCTGGTGCAGTGTCATGCGTCGATCGACCCGGCGAAGAATGGTGTTTTGCTTGTATTGGGAAAAATCGTGGCCGGTTTTGGCGCGCAGCAGAATGAAAATCTTCGCCAGGACTTCGGGCGGGTAGGACGGCGACGGCGCAAGCTCTTGCTTTCTGGCAATGGTTCGGTTGAGAAAGGCGATGAGGTGCGCGGGCATTTGCGCGGGAGGCAAGACGTAATCGACAAGGCCAGTGGAGATCGCGCTACGCGGCATGCCGTCAAACTCGGTGGAGTCGGGCGACTGAACCATCGCCATCCCGCCTTCGCCTTTGATCGCGCGCAATCCTAGCGTGCCGTCCGTACCGGTGCCCGACAAAATGATGCAGATGGCCTGCTCGTGCAAATCCGCCGCCAGCGAGCGGAAAAAGTAATCGATGGAGAAGCGTGCCGTGCGTGGCGCCGCGACTTCGAACAACTGCAGCTTGCCATTCATCAAGGCCATGTCTCTGTTTGGCGGAATGATGTAGGCGCAGTTCGGCATGACGGTGACGCCGTCTTGCGCTTCGTTAACCCGCATGTTGGTGTAGCGCTTGAGCAGTTCGCTCAAGATGCTCTTATGATCGGGTGATAAGTGCTGGACAATGACTAAAGCGAAATTCGCATTGGTATCGGGCATGGCCGAAAGGAACGCTTCGATGGCGGCCAGGCCGCCAGCGGAAGCACCGATGCCAACGATGGGAAAAGTGGACCTTGTGGAGGAAATGATTGACGGAGAAAGCGCTTCAGACGTTGGTTCGGACGTGGGGAGCGGAGGTGGTTGTTTGCGGGCGGGCTTCCTGGGTTTGGCCATCGTTTAGTCTATTCATGCAACTTTGCAAGAGAATAGTCTAGGATACTCCAAATTAGTTATGGATGTGGAACGCTTGGTGCGATGGGGTGCTTCTGTCCTTATCTTCAGTGCCCACAAGGGTTGCTGTGTGGTGGGGCGGGCGGTTTCGCCTGCCGTTTTTCTGAGAATCTTCGCCGTAATAAAGCACGTTTATGAAAATTGCCTGACTACAAACGCCGGCTACCGCACTTCCATCCGAATGAACGCTACCTCTTTCTGACTTGGCGGTTGTGGGGCTCGCTTCCCGTAAACATGGACAAGTCAGCTTACTTCCGGACTCACGGGCATGCATTCGTGGCGGCCGATCGTGTCTTCGACCGCCGAACTTCCGGGCCCCTGTGGCTCCGTGATGACCGGATTGCCGATCTAGTGGCACATGCGATTTTGATCGGCGATTGTGAGAGACGTTCTTACGATCTCGCTGCCTGGGTGGTGATGCCTAATCACGTGCATTTGCTGATCTTGCCCTTGGTTCCGGTTCCCGTGTTAATGAGATGGTTGAAAGGTTCCACGGCCAGAGCCGCCAATCAGCTTCTGGGCAGGACGGGCCAGGCGTTTTGGCAGGATGACTCGTTTGATCACTACATGCGGAGTGCCCTTGAACTGGAACGCACCATACTGTACATCGAAGAGAATCCGGTATCGGCAGGGTTGGTTGACTCTGCCGGCCACTGGCGGTGGTCGAATGCCGGCTGGCAGGCGAAACCGCCTGCCCCACCATTCTGATCGGCGATCGAGCCTTTCAAGTCAGTTGAATTTCGACTTGGTTATGCTTTTCCGCGGATACGGCGGAGGCCTTCACGCTAGGCGCGTTCTTCCGCAATGGCTGAACTCCCTTTGCCTCGTTCGCCATGCTCTGGAGGCGCTCCACGAGTTGTTTGCCGAGGCGGATGGCCTCTTTATTCGTTTTGTGGCCGGGCATCTTGGGATCAATGAATTCTTTTCGAAAGAGCTGATCTGACGCCAAACTGCTGAGCAGTTCGGCTTCCTCGGTAGTGAGTGTAAGGTGGATAGATTTCATTGGGTTTGATTCTCGCTCAGGCATTACCAGTATCGGTTAATTTAGAATGATTGTCAAGCAGTGTACTTAACTGTTTAGAGTTAAGTAACAATAACTTCCTCGTCCGCCCAAACCTTAAAGTTCTCAAGCATGTTGGGGCCGAATGTGGTGGCAATGGCGACATCGGAGGCATCGCGTCCGCGCGCGAGCAGCACCCGCCCGATGCGCGGAACATTGTTGCGGGCGTCGAAGATGTGCCAGGCGCCGCTGAGGTAAACTTCAAACCAGGCGGCGAAATCGCCTGGGCCCCAGGGCGGCGGCGTGCCCATATCGCCCAGATATCCAGTGCAATAGCGGGCTGGAATATTTAAGCAGCGGCACAGGGAAATGGCAAGGTGCGCATAGTCGCGACAAACGCCTACCCCTTCGTTGAAGGCTTCCCAGGCGGTTCGCGTGGCGCGGGCTTGCATGTAATCGAACTTGATCCGTTGGTGCACAAAGTCGCAAACCGCCTGCACGCGGGCCCAGCCTTGCAGCGGAGATTGTCCGAAAAGTTCCCAGGCCGTTTGCATTAACAGATCGGTATCGCAATAGCGGCTACCCAGCAGGAAGACGAGCGTCTCTTCGGGCAGATCCTGGACAGCGTGCTGATAGGCTGCGGGTTCCACTTTGTCGAGCTCGCCGCTATCGCGCACGAGTGCCTCAGTCTTGATTCGCATCCGGCCGGGAGGCGCCACCAGACGGCTACACCAGTTGCCAAAGCCATCGCGATAGCCGCCGATCGATACGGGAGGATCGGTCGTAACGTAGTCGGGGATGATGATATCCGACGCGCGCGAATGGTGTATGGTCAGCGCCAGAATCATCGGGGTTTCTTGGGGGAAATAGTAAGTGAGGTCGTAGCCGAGCCGGATCTGCATGTTCGTTTCTTTCCAGCGATCAGGTGTGTTGCGTGACGCAACTGACGGCCCAATCAATAATAGCGCGAGGGCGCCAGCCTTCAGGCGTATTTAGATGTTACTGCCATGCTGACGGAAGCGACCACCGCATCTTCCAGTAACGCCACGAGAGGGTCGGGAATGTTGAGATGCCGAGTGATCTGTTGACGCAGTTTATGAGCGGCGTACGCTGCGCCAACGGCTGCCGCCGCTCCAATAAGAGCGCCTGCCACGGCGCTTCGTTTGCGCGAGGAACAAAGCATGGCTGCCGCGATTCCACCCGCCAGGGCACGACCGAGCAGCGGCCCCGCAGCGGTGCGATTCGGCGCTAGCGGAAGCTTATCGAATACCAGCTCGGCGGCCAACAATAACGTCGCCGGGCCGATAAAAGGCGGCCTCGCTATAGCTGCCGGCGCCGCCATACTTCGCATGCCCGATAACGCGCCCAGCAGCGCTGCCTGGGCGTACACCTGTGAATTCACCACATTCAGAAGACTCATCCCCTGCGCTTTCGTTACTGAGGAGGTATGTTTTTTGCCGGTCTTCTTCGCTTCAGGCTCTCACTCCGACATAAAGGTCGAAGCCAGCTTCGCCGTACACTTCGAAATCGGTTTGATAGGCCCGCTGAATTGTACCGGCGTGCTCGGCCTCCCAGATTTGCCGCCACAAACCCATCACAGACTCCGGTGAAATTGGGCCTTGAAAACTCAAATGCAAATAGGTCCCCGCGAGAACGACGCAGTAGGCCATCGCCTGCGGCACAGTTTCATCGGCTGTCGTTTTTCTGCCCAGCAAGTAGCTGTATTCGCCGTCTTTGTCGGACTCGTATTGGCTATAAACGGCTACCACTGGAGAACCGGAGGGAACGCCTTTGCTCCACATCTGGCCGATGACGCCCGCGCCACTCATCTCCTTCGCGTTACTCGTGCGCGCTTCACGGCCGACTACCGTGAAACCGTCAACTTGTACTGTCTTCACTTTTGTACTCCCTGAGAAACCCTGTCCTTACCGCGCCGTAATTCAACGGCGAGCCGGATACGCGAAGGCAACTTCGATATCAGCGCGACCAACAGCCGATAGCGCCATCCTGGAATTACATAGAGTTGACGGCGGCGCATACCGGCCAACGAAGCGTCAACCACAAATTCCGCGGGCATCCAAAAGGCCTTGCTCGCCACGCGGCTGCGGTCAAGCTGGAGAACGTCATGGAATTCGGAATAGGTAAATCCAGGGCAGAGTGTCTGAACGGTTACCCACGAGCCGAGGCCCATGAGTTCCACATACAGACCTTCCGTGAAGATATTGATCCAGCTCTTGGTGGCGCAGTAGCTCACCGAGCCCGGGCCACGCACGAACCCCGCCACCGAAGCCACGTTGATCACCGCTCCTTGGTTGCGCGGCACCATGTTGCCCAACGCAGCATGCGTTAAGCGCATGGTGGCCATCACGTGAACCTGGTGCATTTCCTCTTGGCTTGCCAGGGAAGCTTCCCAAAAGCGTCCCTTTGTTCCGAAGCCGGCATTGTTGACCAAAAGCCCAAGCGCGGACTCCTTCGCAATGCGCTCCGCTAAAGCGGCAATGTCCGTTGGATTTGACAGATCGGCAGCGTAGATTTCGGCGCTCGTTTTATGGGCGGCCGTCAGTTCCGTGGCCAGTTGTTCTAGTTTGTCTTTGCGCCGCGCCACCAGCAAAAGATCGTAGTCTGGCGCTAATTTGCGCGCAAAGGCCGCGCCGATCCCGCTTGATGCGCCTGTAATGACGGCTAATGTGTGTGCCAACTAGCAGTTTACGCTGGAATGGCCTCCGGTTGGGGGATCACGTGTTCCGCCGCTGGCTCGAACCGGCCCTGCACCAGCGCAGGGCGGGCCTCGTCCGGGTAGCGTAAGCGCCTGAACTCTGAAGACAAGCTGCGGGCCACATCCAAAAATACCCGGTGCGCGATTCCTTGTTCACAGATGGCCACAGATCGAATCACTTCCGGATTACCGATCAACGGGCAAATTTGGTAGACCCGGCCCGCCGCTAATTTCCGATGACGGACATATTCGCAAAGTCTTCGCTCCGCCTCATCCAGACAAGTGGCTTCCAGGGAAAAGCTGCGCTCCAGGGGCAAGACGACCGCTCCGGAGGCTAGGCTCGACTGGCCGTCGCCGCTTTCAAATGTCCGTATCTTATATCGATAATAATTCACGGTATTTATATTGTCTGTTCCTTTGCTTTCCTTAAATATCGGCATCGGACCACCTGAGCGATAGGAAAAATTTTGCGGGCTGTAACGATTTGGCCTTGGGGTTCAGAGTACAACTTGTGAGTCATTCGGCGCGTGTTAAGCCGAATTACGGAAACAGAGAATTCAAACGTCTCCATGCAAGCAGCTCTTCATCAACTTACAGCCAGACCAGCGAACCGGACCGTTGAGCCGCCGTTGTACCATCGAGTCTACCGGGTCGGAGGGGGCCTGGAGCGTAAGGTGTTTGATCAAGATTACGTTGATCGGCTCACGCGTGGTGACGCCGAAACCGAAACTCATTTCACGAATTATTTCGGGTCTCTGCTGGTCATCAAGCTGCGCGGGCGTTTGCGATCGCCACAATTAGTAGAGGATGCCCGCCAGGAAACGTTCCTGCGCGTGTTGAATGTTCTGCGTAACAAGGGCGGCATTCAACATCCGGAACGGCTGGGCGCGTTCGTCAATGCGGTTTGTGAGAACGTTCTTTCCGAGACGTACCGCGCCTCATCGCGTTTTCAACAAGCTCCCGAAAACGCCGTTGAGCCTGCCGATGAAAGTGCCAGCGCCGAGTCACAATGCCTTAGTGAAGAACGCAAGAGCATGATCCGCAACGTGATGGCGGACTTGGCCGCGCCCGATCAGCAAATTTTACGCAGATATTTTCTCGAAGAACAAGACAAAGATGAGATTTGCAAAGAGATGGGTATCGATCGTGATTACCTCAGAGTGCGGCTGCACCGCGCGCTGACCCGTATTCGCGCGGCCCTCCAGAAGCAAACTAACGCTTTTCCCAAAGGAAGTGCGGCAGCCGGGTGAAACGATTTCGCTGCCTCGCTTCACAACAATAGTAGACGCTATGGACCACAAATTGGCACACCAGACCAAGACAATCGATAAATATCTCTTGGACGAACTACCACAAGAGGAGCGCCTGGCTTTCGAAGAGCACATGTTCGACTGCCCAGCGTGCGCGGCAAAGGTGAAGGACGATTTCGGCATGATTTCAGATTTAAAAGAGGTTCTCGCGGAACCCACGCCGATCCGCGCGTTGCACTCCGGCAAAACAACCGGCGGTTGGCGGGAATGGTTTCGCCCCCTTATGTTCGCGCCGTCGCTCGCGGCACTCGCGCTAGCCTGCATTGTCGGCTATCAGAATATGGTTTCCATTCCAGGCATGCTGCGGCCACAGATGCTGGAGACAAATCCCTTTGTCTCGACAACGCGGGGAGCAACCGTTCAAACCGCGGTCGTGAAACGGGGCGCAGCTCTTTTCGCCGCTAGCTTTGGAGTCGCGGCTGCTACGGTTTACCCCGCTTACGCGTGCGAGTTCCAAGCGGAAGGCAAAGCAACAATCATGACCGTGGACTGCGGCAAACATCCCACTGCTGAATTCACTCTCAGTCTGCTTTTACCAGCGGCAAAGTTTCCTCCGGGCGGATATACTATGATCCTGCGGCCGGCCACTGACCAACACGCAGAAGTCAGCCGTTATTCATTTGCAATCAGGAACGAGAGTCAGTAGAAACATGGATCAGCCCATCGAAAAGCGCTTTATTTTTCATGCGAACGCCGTTGCTTTCGCCGCTCACATTCGTCGCCCAGAAGATTTTCAATTCAAGTCGGTAGCTAGTAGCAGCCTGCCTGTTACGGGCGGTTTGGCGGAGGCGTCCTCGGGTCGACAGACCTATAAAGACTTCATCTCTTTCGACGCTGCTTCGAGTAGCGCGCTTGGCGATTACGCCGACACGCGTCGCGCAGTCGATTTCACTAAGGGCAATTTTGGAGACAACGAACTTTCCACTCACACTTTCGTTGATTCGCGGCTAACTGGCCTGAAGATCACCGGCATGCAAGATGCGCCGCCGGCAGGCACCGGAAAACCGGTTACTTTTTTCGTCAAGGAACTCCACGCGCGGCTTGAGAGTGCCTCCGATCGCCAAAATCAGAATGTCTTCCGCGGACTGGAAGCGGAGATTCAAGGCGCCTCTATCGACGGTCACGATTTAGTGGTTACCACAGCTCCGGAAGTATGTACCCAGCATGAAAGCTACGACAAGTTGGTGAAAGATTACCAAGAGGATGGCGATTTTCGCAAGAAATTCGGCAGCCTCTTCTATCCCACTGGGCTAGAGAAGACGGGCGTCGGCGCCATCCTTTCGCGGGCGTCCATCCCCGGCGCGGGCGGATTGATCCTGGGCACAGTTGTTACCCATATAGGTTGGGTAGGCCCGGCTGCGCCCGGCGTCGAGATTCAAGGCAATCGCGTACACATCCCTGGGATCGGCTTCATTTTCTTTGGCGAGATTCTCTATGAGCACAACTCCCGGCGCCTGACCTTGCTACGCTTTCAGCTTGGATCAGCCACGGGAGGAGACGGTTCGGCGTGCGAGGTGCAGTCAAACGGCCAAGGATGGCCACCACCAAAATCCGGCAATTAGGCTGGCGCGGCTGGCCGGAACCACATTTCTCCTTGTAACAGCGTGTACTCAACCGAGACCGGAAGACCTGTTCCGATCGGCCCAGACTTCTTACAAGCAAGGTAAATTTTCTCAGGCTACCGCGAGTGCCGACGCTGGTTATCGGTTATTCAAAAACCCGCAATCGATTTGGCATTGGAGATTTTCGGAATTATCGGCTGAACTGCAATTGCTAAACGGCAAAACCGGAGCGGCGGACGCGATTCTAACTACCGCTCCTCCGGCGGAGTTTCGATCTCTGCTACCTCGTTACGAAATGCTGCGCGGTTATTCGTCAGCGCGGCATAAAAGCTATTCGCAGGCGGAAGAACTTTTTAAAAGTGCAATCTTCGATGCTCATACTTTAGGCGATTCTGAAACGGAAGCCGATTCATTACTCCAATTCGGCATGTTCCAGTTGGGTAGTCATCAATACGATGCAGCGGACACGGCCTTTCGCCGCGCGCAAGACGTGTCTGAGACGAATCACCTGGGGTATCAAGACGCAGTCGCTCTCAATGACCGGGGACTCCTGCAAATCAGGCGCGAACGTTATGCCGACGCCATTTCACTCTTGGAAGCCGCTCGCGATTCAGCCAGTCGCAGCGGAGCAGGATTCATCGCCGCTCTTGCGTTGAACAACCTGGCGGTATGCTACGAGAATCTGGGCGACCTGGATCGAGCCCTGGAGTCGCAAAAAGCAAGCGTGGAGAGGCAAGAGCAGTTTGGACTGAAAACGTTGTTGAGCTATGGGTATTCGGAGTTGGGCACCATCTTTCTAAAGAAGGGCCAGACCAGCGCCGCCACCCCATACTTCCAACGGGCCTTCGACGCGGTGAGTCAAGATGCTCCGGTCCAATATGCTTTCTCGGCCGGGAATCTGGCAAACGTACTGCAACAGACGGGATCGCTTGACAAGGCAGAACAGATGAATGCGATCGCATTCAAGTTTGTCGATCCTAAAAATAGCGCGGATCTGGCCACTTTCACCGCCACGCGAGCGGCCATTGCAGAAAAGCGCGGCCAGCATGAGCGGGCTGTTTCGCACTATCGAGAAGTACTAAGCTTGGCGAAAGATATTCCTTCGATTCTGTGGCAGACGTACGCCGACCTTGCGGCCGTCTACGCGGCCCAAGGCGATTTTCAAACCGCCGATGCCAGCTACTCCAAAGCCATTGCGGTCATCGCTGCGAATCGCGCCGACCAGTTGAAATCCGATTATAAAATTACGTTTCTCTCAAATCTAATTCACTTCTATCAGGATTACGTCGCACTGCTCATGCAGCACGGCGATTCTGACCGGGCGCTGGAGATTGCGGATTCCAGCCGCGCGAGCGTCCTTACCGAAGATCTGGCGGGCAAGAGCGAGCCCAGCCGTTCTACGCTGATCGCACAAATGCGCAGGGCAGCCAAGGCGAGTCACAGTGTCTTCCTGTTCTATTGGCTCGCGCCGAAGCAGTCTTATCTTTGGGCGATCACAGCGACAGCGTGTCAGTTCTATCCTCTCGCCGATCAAAAGCAAATCGAGCAAGATGTGACCTCATATCGGGCGCTGATCGAAGAGCAAAAACGCGACCCGCTGGCGCTTGCCAGTCCCGCCGGCGGGCGTCTCTTCCAAGAACTGATCGCTCCCGCTGCCTCACTCATCCCCAAAGACGCTAGTGTGGTCATTGTTCCCGATGGGGTTCTCCACAACGTGAATTTCGAGACCCTGCTGGTCTCAACTCCCACGCCACACTACTGGATTGAAGACGCTACCATCTCCGTTGCGCCGTCACTCAGCATATTGCAAGCGGGAAAATCGGCCACTTCTACTCGGCGCTCGCTGCTCATCATGGGAAATCCAATTACACAAGGCACCGGCTATCCAGACCTGCCCGAAGCGGCGGCGGAGATTGCCAATATTCAACGCCAATTCCCGGCTGCCGACTCGAATGTCCTCACTGGAGCGCAGGCTGTCGTCGAATCCTATTTCGCCGCCAGGCCGGCGAAGTATTCGACAATCCACTTCGCGACCCATGTTGACGCGAATGCACAGAGCCCGCTGGATTCCGCTATTATTCTTTCGCCGCAAGCC
>Ga0302320_10007699_pt1 | contig 23640 bp, 20 predicted proteins | sample Bog_T0_3_FD_202130 | JGI IMG/M metagenome (GOLD analysis project Ga0302320, IMG submission 202130) | Peat permafrost microbial communities from Stordalen Mire near Abisko, Sweden - Bog_T0_3 | ecosystem: Environmental > Terrestrial > Soil > Wetlands > Peat | place: Sweden: Abisko, Stordalen Mire... | reverse complement strand
GTGGTTACGACCCCGTGATTGAAACTGACCTGGCCAGGCGTAAGAACAAAGGAATGTTGCCACGAGCACGCAGGGGAAATTTTTACGATCTGCCCGGCCTCCTGTTGATCACATACCGCTCTTTAATTCTTGTTTGGGGTTAATTCCCCTTAGCTTGCTACGAAAGGCCTATTCCTTATAGAGGCTTTTGATACCCCGTAGCTTGCTGCGGGGTAGTTCATTAAAACCTTTTTTGTAAGGTACATTTTCAGTGGAAAGGTTGTATATCCATCAAGACTGATGATTTGAGGACTACAGGAAGTTATCGTGTTTGGTCAAAAATACTTTTGACGCACTTGGATTATAATAGTAAATCTTAATAATTTCTCTCATCATTCCAGACCCCATAAAAAAATCTAAAAATAATTCTTGACAGACTCACTTTTTTCTATTATCTATCATTTCAATAGAAATTATAGAGAATGAACAACCCCACCGCTAGCAACGGGGTATCTTTTTGTATTATAATTATTTCTTCGCCGCAAGCGACGGGGAATTTAACCCATAGAGATTAAATAAATTATGAAACTCTCGACCAAAGGACGCTACGGTATCCGGCTTATGTTAGATCTTGCCGCCCATTATGGCGAACGTCCGGTTCTTTTAAGAGAGATATCCCGGAGAGAGGATATCTCGGAAAAATATCTCTGGCATTTAATTACTCCGTTAAAATCAGCGGGATTAATTCATGCCACACGGGGAGCGCATGGTGGATACGCGTTGGCTAAAGAGCCTTCTGAAATAACCGTCAAGGATATTTTCGAAGTTGTCGAAGGGCCCATATGCCTGGTCGATTGCATAGAAAGCCCTGCAACCTGCAAACGCTCGGACTTTTGTATTGCCCGTGATTTGTGGGGGGATGCTTCCAGGGCGTTAGCCGAGTCTCTGGAAAAAACAACGCTCGCTTCGCTGGTCAAGAAGCAAAAAGATAAAAAACAGCGTCATGCTGTAAATTACGAAATTTAATGAATGGATCTGTCATGAACTTAATATTAATTGAACTTAACAATTACAAAAAAATAATGTGTTGCTGCATGGAAATACGAAATTCCTGGGAAGGGAGAGGTTCGTTTATGTAGCGCTGAATTATCATAGTAACGAAGACAACCCACCACCCGGAATTTAGAATTCATTCCGGCTGGTGGGTTTTTTATTAACAATTAATTCGATTATTTATGGAGGGAAAATTGTCATGAAGGAAGAAATAGAGATTGAAGCAAGATACAGAAAGGCTGATGCAGATGAGAGATTATATCTCTTCTTACAATTTCCTGAGCTGAGAATATCTTTTCAGGAAATTGACCTTGAAGAATATGCTGCTAATCGGGATTACATCGGTGTTTTCGATCAGGCAGCATAACAAGAGAAGGGAGTTTTTATTGTGAAACTTCAATTCCGAAAGCGCAGCGCAGCGGAATTGGCAAGTTGAACAATCCCCGAAGCGAAGCGGAGTGGGATTAATGACACCACGCGCGAATGATAAAAAGGGCAAAAAGAAATTTTTATTAACATTATAAACAAATTAAAGGAGGAAAGTAAAATGACAAAAAGAAGATTGGAAACACTAGCAGTTCACGCGGGGCAGGAAACGCCCGATCCCGCAACAGGCGCGAGGGCGGTGCCGATTTACAGGACATCGTCATTCGTATTTAAAAACACCGAACATGCGGCGAATTTATTTGGTTTGAAAGAATTGGGCAATATCTATACGCGGCTCACAAATCCGACGAATGCCGTATTGGAAGAGCGCATTACGCAACTGGAAGGCGGCGCCGCATCAGTCGTTGTGTCGTCCGGCACGTCGGCGATTTTTTACGCCATCGTGACAATTGCGGAGGCCGGTGATGAAATTGTTTCGGCAAATAATTTGTACGGTGGAACGTACACGCAGTTTGACGCCATCCTGCCGAAGTTGGGCATTAAGACAATATTCATCGATCCGCACGATCCGAAAAATTTTGAAAAAGCAATCACTGAAAAAACACGTGCGTTATTTATCGAAACAATCGGCAATCCGGTGCTGGATTTTACGGATGTAAAAGAAGTCGCTGACATTGCCCATAAACACGGCATTCCGTTGATCGTCGATGCAACCTTCACCACACCATATCTGCTGCGTGCCATTGATTACGGCGCAGACATCATTGTCAATTCATTAACGAAATGGATTGGTGGACATGGTACGGCAATCGGTGGAAGCATTACGGACTCGGGGAAATTCAACTGGAAGGGTGGAAAGCACAGATTGTTCACCGAACCGGATAACAATTACCATGGTTTACGCTGGGCGCTTGATTTACCCGAACCGCTGGCGCCGATCGCGTTTGCCCTGCGTGTGCGTACAGTGCCGCTGAGAAATCTCGGCGCAGCGCTTTCACCGGATAATGCATGGATATTTTTACAGGGCGCTGAAACACTGCCATTGCGCATTGTGCGTCACAGCGAAAATGCGCTAGCCGTCGCCATACACTTAAAGAAGCATCCTAAAGTCGCCTGGGTGCGCTATCCTGGTTTGCCGGATGATCCGACATACAAGACAGCTTCAAAATATTTGAAAAAGGGATATGGAGGCATGGTTGTTTTCGGAGTGAAGGGAGGATACGATGCAGCGGTAAAAGTTATTTCAAATATCGAATTGTTTTCTCATCTCGCCAATGTCGGAGATGCGAAGAGTTTGATTTTGCATCCGGCCAGCACCTCCCATTCACAGATTTCCGCAAAGGAACAGTTGGCAGGCGGGTTGACACCCGATCTGATTCGTTTATCAATCGGTATTGAACATATTGACGATATTCTGGAAGCGTTGGACGATGCATTGTCGAAAATATAATGCTGGGGCATGTAATGCTCGGGATTTTGAAATTAAAAATAAATCAATTATCGCCGTCAAATACATTTCAGGATTTGCCGGTTACGAAAGGAGAATATCATGAAAATTTATAAGGACATTACCACAACCATCGGCCACACGCCCCTGGTTGGTTTAAATCGAATGACGGAGGGGATTGGAGCCCGGGTTGTATTAAAACTGGAGTCTTTTAATCCCCTGTCCAGCGTTAAAGACCGCATCGGTATAGCCATGATCGAAGATGCTGAAAAACGGGGCATTCTGAAAAAGGATTCCATCATCATCGAACCCACCAGCGGAAACACCGGCATTGCACTGGCTTTTGTCGCCGCCGCGCGCGGTTACCGTCTGATCCTGACCATGCCGGATACCATGAGCCTGGAGCGCAGACAGCTTCTGCAGATCTTCGGCGCGGAACTGGTTTTAACGCCGGGAGCGGAAGGCATGCCCGGCGCTGTCAAAAAAGCAAAGGAGCTTGCAGAAACAACACCGAGCGGAATTATTCTGCAGCAATTTGAAAATCCGGCAAATCCCGAGATTCACCGCAAAACAACTGCTGAAGAAATTTGGGCTGATACGGACGGCAAAGTTGATATTTTGGTGTCCGGCGTCGGCACCGGCGGGACGATTACAGGAGTTGCCGAAGTTATCAAAGCCCGGAAGAAAGACTTCCGGGCGATTGCGGTGGAGCCGGAGGCATCGCCTGTGCTCTCCGGTGGTTCACCAGGTCCGCACAAAATTCAGGGAATCGGCGCGGGATTTGTTCCTGCTGTCCTGAATAAAAACATAATCGATGAAATTGTAAAAGTATCCAACGACAACGCCGGCATCACCGCGCGACGCCTGGCGCGTGAAGAGGGCATTCTCGCAGGAATCTCCAGCGGCGCGGCGCTCTGGGCGGGGCTGGAGGTTGCCAAAAGGCCGGAGAATGTGGGAAAGCTGATAGTAGTAATCATTCCCGACACCGGTGAACGGTATCTCTCCACCTGGCTTTTCAAGGAGCAATAGAAGTTACAGGATACTTATTTAACAAGGAGAATAATAAAATGAAGATCAAGGTATTAGCAGCAGTTTTATTAATAGTCGTATTTGTATCAAGTGCATTTGCGGCATCAAAAAAGGAAGTTGTATTCGGCGTAGCCCCCGGGCCTTACGGCGATATAGTAAAGCAAGGCATTATCCCGGGTCTGGAAAAGAAAGGGTATGAGGTTGAAGTTAAAGAGTTCAGTGATTATGTCCAGCCCAACATTGCCCTGGACAACAAATCAATTGATGTAAATGCATTCCAACATGTGGTTTACCTGGAGAAATTTGCAGGAGATAGAAAACTTAAAATATCTCCCGTCATTTCAATACCCACAGCTGCGCTCGGAATTTACTCAAAGAAATACAAGTTAATTGCAGAAATAAAAAACGGTTCTACCGTAACTATCGCCAACGATCCTTCAAATCTTGCCAGAGCGCTTAGGTATCTTCAGGCTTTAGGATTGATAAAAATAAATCCGGCGATAGATGCGACAAAAGCATCCGAAAAAGATGTTATAGGAAATCCCAGGAACCTGAAAATCCAGCCTGTTGAAGCTGCCCAGATTCCGAGGACAGTGGACAGTGTTGATTTTGCAGTTGTCAACGGCAATTATGCTATCTCTGCTGGGATTTACCCAACGGCGATATCCAGAGAAAAACTTGAAGAGAAGTATCTTATTGTTATTGCTGTGCGTACGGAAGATCTTAACAGCCAGTTTACAAAAGATATCAAAAAAGTGGTCGAGTCCAAAGAATTTGAAAAAGTGATTTATGACAAAAAAAATGTTTTCAAGGACTTTGCGATACCTCAATGGCTTAAGAAAAAACATGGTAAATAAGTATACAAGCGGTAGGAAGGGTATCCCCCCTGCCGCACGGAATTTTCTATAATTATGATCAAATTTGAAAATGTATCCATTACTTTTAATACAAAAAAAGCCACGGTCAATGCCGTACGGAATGTTTCTTTTGAGGTCAACAAAGGAGATATATTCGGCATCGTCGGCACAAGCGGAGCAGGCAAAAGCACGTTGCTGCGCACTGTAAATCTGCTGGAAAAACCATGCAGCGGAAAGGTGAATGTTGACGGCGTCGATATAACCGTCCTTGACAAACAATCATTAAGAAAAGCACGGCAGAAAATCGGCATGATTTTTCAGCATTATAACCTGATACACACTAAAGCAGTTTATGAAAATGTTTCCCTTCCCATGAAAATATCCGGCAAAAGCACAAAGGAAATATCTAAAAGAGTTCCGGATCTGCTGGAAATAGTGGGATTGTCGGATAAAGCCCACATATATCCGGGGCAGCTTTCAGGAGGGCAGAAGCAACGGGTCGGCATAGCGCGAGCACTTGCGAATGAGTCTCAACTTCTTTTATGCGATGAGCCGACTTCGGCTTTAGATCTTGAGACTACAAAATCAATACTGGATCTTATACACGATATCAATAAAAAATATGGCATAACAGTTCTTCTTATTTCTCATGAGATGGATGTGATAAAAAGTATTTGCAGTCGTGTCGCTGTTATGAGCGAAGGGGAAGTCGTGGAATTGAATGATGTGTACAGTCTTTTTTCCAATCCTCAGCATGAAATAACAAAGCAACTGGTCAGGCATTCACTGAACATGAAAATACCTGAAGGGATTCTCGGCGATATTGAAGGTAAACTTGTCAGGGTGTTTTACAGGGGGACTTCAGCGCTGAACCCTATTCTTTCCAACGCTATCCGGAAATATCCGGTTGATATGAATATATTGCACGGACGGATCGAGTATATAAACAATCAGCCGATGGGCGTTCTTCTTGTGAATATTAACGGCGAAAATAATGATGTCGTAAATCTTATACATTACCTGAAAGAAAATACGGCAACTGCGGAGGTTATCCATGATTGATCAAATATTGAACCTGATGCCAGAGCTGGGAAAAGCATTCTGGGAAACTTTTCAGATGGTTGGTATTTCGCTCTCGCTGGCTTTGCTGTTGGGTGTCCCGATCGGCCTGTTGCTTTTTATTACTGATAAAGGGCTTTTCTGGGAAAACAAAATATTTAATACAGCGGGCGGAGTTCTGGTAAATACTATTCGTTCAATCCCTTTTGTCATCCTGTTGGTCATCTTGCTGCCGGTAACGCAAATGATAGTTAAGACCACAATCGGTCCGTTGGCTGCATCCGTGTCTTTGTCTGTGGCGGCTGTTGTGTTCTATGCACGGCTGGCTGAAGCATCGTTAAGAGAAGTTGACAAAGGCGTTATAGAGGCTGCAGCAGCCATGGGTGCTTCTATTCCTCAGATAATTACCCAAGTGCTTTTAGTTGAGGCCCTGCCCGGTCTTATCAGAGGTTTTACCGTGACCACGATAAGCCTTATAGGATACTCCGCTATGGCCGGTATTGTTGGCGGCGGTGGAGTTGGTGACCTGGCCATCCGTTTCGGATATTATCGTTACCAGATGGATGTTATGGTTGTTACTGTAGCCGTTTTAATAGTTCTGGTGCAGATTGTTCAGTCCATAGGCGATTACACGGCCCAAAGAGCGGATAAAGCATAAAATAGAGAGGAAACCATATATGGCCATAAGAACAAGAAAAAATTATCTTCAATCACTGAGTGCCCGGCGGCCCAATATTTACAAATTTGGCAAGTTGATTGACGATGTGACAACCCATCCGGCAACCAGGCGTACCGTGGAAAGCCATGCCCGCAGTTTTGATGCCGCACATGATCGCGCTTTATCCGATATCTTCACAACGACATCATCTTTTACAGACAAAAAGATTTTGCGGTTTAACTCCCTGATGCGCAATCAGGAGGATGTCATTGCCAATGCCAGACTCAAACGCGCCATGTACCGTCTGACGGGTACATGCACGGGTGGGCTGTGCGTGGGATGGAACAGTCAAAACGCCCTCTGGAACGTGACTGAGGAAGTTGATCTGGAATGCGGCACGTCTTACCATGTGCGCCTGGAAAAGTGGATTAAACGGGCTGAAAAGAAAGGGCTTGTTGTTGCCGGTGCTTTAACTGACGCGAAAGGCGATAGAAGCCTCAAACCATCAAAGCAGCCGAATCGCAACAGCCATGTTTTCATCAGGGAAATACGCAAAGACGGCATAGTCGTCGCCGGTGTCAAGGCCATGATTTGCGGTGCGGCCGCCTCCGAGGAGATTTTCATTTTGCCCGGAAGTGCTTATGGGGAAGAAGAACGTGACTTTGCCGTGTCATTTGTCGTACCGCGTGACGCGCTCGGTCTGACGATTGTGGAAGCCCGCCGGCCCAGTGATGGTCGGGAATTTGAAAAAGGATTTGATATTCCCGAAACGGGAATTACCCAGGCTTATTTGATTTTCCGGGATGTGTTTATTCCTCAGGACAGGATTTTTCTGTGCGGTGAATATCAATACACCGGCAATATCATCAAATACTTTACGGCCAACTATCGCGCCTGCATCGGCGCCTGTGTAGCGGGCCAGGGTGATGTCATGATCGGAGCGGCCATTCTGATGGCCAGAGCCAACGGTTTGAATGCAAAAGTTTTTGCCGGACGAATTACCGACATGATTGTGAATAATGAAACAACATTCGGTCTGGGCATAGGTGCTATGGCGCTGGGTATAAGGCACAAGGCGGGTGTTTGGGTGTCCAATTCACTGCTCGCCCACACCAATAAAGTGCATGTTGCCACGTTGCCTTATATCACCAAGCGGATTTGTCAGGAAATTGGAGGCGGTGCCGTGGAAACAGGCTGCTTTCCGGCTTATGACGATTTGACCAGTCCGGATTACGGAGAATTCTTGCAAGAAACTCTTCGAGGCGGCAGTGGCAGCGCGGAATCTCGCGCGCGCATCGTTCGTCTGGCGGAATGGCTGACCCTGGGTGCGGGCGTACCCGGGTGCATGCATGGTGGCGGCTCACCCGACGGCGCAAGACTGGTCGTTAAAAATGAGACACCGCTGGAAGAATATGTGCGCTATGCCAGTCAAATTGCCGGACTGTCTGAAGAAATAACAGAGAGCAATAAATAAATATATCCCTCTTGCAACAAAAGGGAAAGGAAACAAAATGAATTACTATAACAGTGTCATCGAAGCCATCGGCCGCACGCCGCTTATCAAACTCTCCAAGATCGGTGCGGGACTTCCGGTAACGATCCTGGCCAAAGTGGAATTTTTCAATCCCGGCGGCTCTGTGAAAGATAGAATCGGACTAGTGATGATCGAGGATGCGGAAAAGAGAGGATTATTGAAACCGGGTGGAACCATCATCGAGGCCACAGCAGGCAATACAGGTGTTGGTCTGGCTCTTGTGGCAGCGAGCAAAGGCTATCGATGCATTTTTGTCATGCCCGACAAGATGAGTGAAGATAAGGTCAATCTCCTCAAAGCCTATGGTGCAGAAGTCATCATAACGCCAACTTCGGTGCCCCCGGATTCGCCGGAGAGTTATAACGGTGTTGCCGAAAGGCTGTCCCGGGAAATACCCGGCGCTTTCCGTCCCAATCAATTTGGAAATCCGAAAAATCCGGAAGCACATTACCTGACTACCGGGCCCGAAATCTGGAAAGATACGGACGGCAAGGTTGACGTCTTTGTTGCGGGGATGGGAACAGGAGGCACCATCTCCGGCACGGCAAAATATTTAAAAAAACAAAATCCGAATATTACAGTTGTGGGCGCGGATCCGGTGGGCTCGATTCTATCCGGCGATTCACCACATTCCTATCTGGTAGAGGGTATTGGTGAAGATTTTGTTCCTGCCACTTTCAATCGTCAGGTAATCGATGAGATGGTCAGAGTCAGTGATGTTGAATCTTTCTCTATTGCCCGCAGGCTGGCCAGGGAAGAAGGCCTGCTGGCGGGCGGCTCCGCTGGAACAGCTGTGGCCGCGGCATTAAAATACGCCCTGCGCCTTGAACCGGGAAAAATTGTGGTTGTGCTGCTGCCGGATACGGGACGTAACTATCTGACAAAAATATTTTCTGATCAATGGATGCGGGAAAACGGCTTACTCCAAAATGATCAGGAACGCACAACGGCTGCGGATATTATCAGATTCAAAGGCGGTGTACACGCACTGTTCTCTGTCCGTTCAAATGACCGGGCCATCCGGGCTGTGGAGTTGATGGAAGAATATGATATTTCGCATGTGCCGGTGATCGATGATGGTCGGGTTGTCGGAAATATGAACGAGGTAACGCTCGTCAAACTATTAAACGACGGCCTTGACCTCAATGAAAAAAAAGTAGCAGAGACCATGAGCAAGCCTCTGCCGCAAGTGGATGAGACCATTGATATCGCAGAACCGTACCGATTACTTCTATCCGGTCATGGCGCTGTCATTATAACAAAAGCCAATATCCCTTATGGCTTTCTCTCTCGAATTGATCTGGTCAGATACTGGACCAACAACATTCGAAAGTAACTATTAGTAGAATAATCCCATTGCAGATGCAGAATAAATTACGCATACGCTGGGAAAATGTTTGGAGACAAAAATGAAATTTACCACAAGAGCCATTCATGCCGGTCAGGAGGCCGATCAGACAACCGGTGCAACGATACTGCCAATCCATCCTTCGTCAACTTTTACACAGGAAGAAATCGGCAAATTCAAAGGTTATGAATATTCACGTACGGGCAATCCCACGCGTAAGGCGCTGGAAACCTGCCTGGCCTCTCTGGAAAACGGAAAATATTGCCGCGCGTTTGCATCGGGCATGGCCGCTATTTCTTCTGTTTTATCCCTATTGGTTCCCGGAGATCATGTGATTGCCACGGAGGATCTTTACGGCGGCAGTTACCGCATTTTTGAATGGTATCGCGGCCGCTATAAAATAAATTTTACCTATGTCAATGGCAATGATCCGGAAAATTTTGCACAAGCAATCACTTCCGCAACAAAGCTTGTCTGGATTGAAACGCCGTCCAATCCATTGACGCAAATCGTGGATATCGCCGCAGTTGCGGCTATCTGCCGCGACCATTCGGCGCTTTTGGTTGCGGATAACACGTTTGCGTCACCCTATCTGCAACAACCGCTTGCGCTTGGTGCGCAGATCGTGATTCACAGCACCACCAAGTATATCAACGGCCATTCGGATGTTGTCGGCGGTGCCGTCATTACGAATGACAGCGAAATACAAAAGACTCTGGGATACTATCAAAACATGGCGGGCGCCGTTCCCAGTCCGTTTGATTGCTGGCTGACCCTGCGCGGTTTGAAAACGCTGGGTATCAGAATGGAACGGCATCAGGAGAATGCCCGGAGAATAGCCTCTTTTCTTCGACCGCATCCTTTTGTGGAAACTGTTCATTATCCTGGGTTGCCTGATCATCCGCAACATGATCTGGCCAAAAGACAAATGAGCGGTTTTGGCGGCATGGTCAGTTTTCAGATTCGCGGCGGACGGGAAGAAGCCAATATATTTTTTAAAAGTCTGCAAGTCTTTTCTTTTGCGGAGAGTCTCGGCGCTGTGGAGTCGCTGGCCTGTTATCCCGCCGTTATGACCCATGCGGCCATACCGAAAGAAAAACGGGAAGCGCGGGGCATTACCGATGGAACCATCAGGCTATCCGTAGGGATTGAGGATTGGGAAGATCTGATCAACGATCTCGCCACTGCACTTAAATCTGCACAAATAAATAATTGAGGAATAAACATCATGCAAAACAAACTGATTTCTTTATCTAAAGCCGTTGAAATGTTCACGCGCGACGGCATGATGTACGCAAGCGGCGCGGGATTGCCCGTCGGTTCCGAATCCATTGTCTTCGGCCGGGAAATGGTCCGGCAGAAAAGAAAGAACATTCACTATATCGTGCATAGCTGCAGCCAGCAGGTTAATCTGTTTTGCGCGGCAGGTGTTTGCGATAAAGTGGAAGCCGCCTTTTCCGGACTGGAAGTCTATGGTTTCGCCAACGGTGTACGCCGGGCAGTGGAGACAGGGCGGGTCATCTGGGAGGACTGGTCGAATCTGTCCATGTCGCTTCGCTTTCTGGGCGGGGCTCTGGGCTGGCCCTTTGTTCCCACGACAGCCAATATCGGCAGTGACATCCAGCACAAGAGTGCCTTCCAGCCGGACACCTTTCCCTGCACAACAAAAATTCCGGAGATTACTGATCCCTTTACCGGCAAAATCTATGGCGCTCTGCCGGTCGTAAAACCGGAATTGGCAGTCATCCATGTGACGATGTCCGATGTTTCAGGAAACGCCATTCTTTTAGGAACGGAATGGGGCCGGTTCGAGTTGGCCCGCGCGGCGCAGAAAGTCGTTTTGCAAACGGATTATATTGTGGATACCGCCTGCATCCGGCAATACCCGAATCTGGTGCGCATACCTGAAGTCATCGTGGATGCTGTGATTCCCTGGCAGCTTGGCGCCTGGCCGCAATGCTCCGTAGGGGTTTATGACAGCGACGAAGACCATATGAATACCATGAACAGGCTTTTAGGTTCCGATGAAGGTTGCGCAAAGTATATCGAGGATTACATCCACAGCTGGCGGACGCATGATGATTTTATCAAGGTTGTCGGTAAGGCCAATGCGCAGAAACTAATGAATAACGTTACATCACACCTTCTGGCTCCTTATCGGTCGTGGATTAAAAGCGATGGTGAAATAACAGAGCTTATGGAGCAGTCGCTATTTGAAAAGAAAGGCAGCAAAACATGAATTATTCAAAACAGGAAATGATGGCAGTGGCCACAGGCAGGGAAATTTGCGACGGGGATCTCTGTATCTTCGGTGTAGGGCTAAGCATGCTGGCCGGCTATTTTGCCATAGCGCATCATGCCCCTAATGCGCGGGCGATAACGGAAGGAGGTATTTACGGATCGACACCCGTCGGCGGTTTGCCCTGGGGAATTGAAGACAACAGGATTTCTGCCAATGCAACCTGCTTTACAGGAGCAATTGATGCGCTAGGTTTTCTGGTGGCGTCAGGCCGATGCGATATCGGCATCATCGGCGCGGCCCAGGTTGATAAATACGGCAACGTCAACACGACAGGGTTTTGGGATAAAGACAGTCGTGAACACCGGTCTCATCCAAGAGTGCGTCTCAATGGCAGCGGCGGCGCCAATGAAATCGGCTGTGGATGCAAAAGAGTGGTGATTATGGCTGCGCATGAAAAAAAGCGCTTCGCTGAGCGTGTGGACTATATCACCACACCGGGTTATCTGGAAGGCGGCGCAGCCAGAGAGCGTTATCATTTTGTCGGTGGAGGTCCGTCTGCCATCATTACAACCCTTGGCATTTTAAGGCCGGAGCTAGTCACCAAGGAATTCATGCTGGATTCCTATTTCTCGTTTTCCAGTATCGAAGAAATGAAGCAACAGACGGGATGGAATCTGAAAATATTTCCGGATGCAAAAGCAGTGCCGGAACCATTGACAAGGGAATTGGAAATACTGCGCTCCATAGATTCAACGGGGATGTTGAAGAAAAAATAGTAAAACGAAAATATGCTACAGGAGAAAGAAAAATGAGTTCAAACAGATATGAATTAAATGTCCAACTGGCGCAGATGCTTAAAGGTGGCGTCATCATGGATGTAACTAATGCTAAACAGGCTAAAATTGCGGAAGAAGCGGGAGCCGTTGCGGTCATGGCACTGGAGCGTGTTCCCGCCGATATTCGGAAAGATGGCGGTGTGGCGCGGATGTCCGATCCGGCGATGATTATGGAAATTAAAAAAAGCGTTACCATTCCGGTGATGGCCAAAGCGCGCATCGGACACTTTGTGGAGGCCCAAATTCTCGAAGCTCTCAAAATCGATTATATTGATGAAAGCGAAGTACTTACCCCCGCTGACGAAGAATGCCACATCGATAAAAGCAAATTTTCCATTCCCTTTGTCTGCGGCGCCCGCAATCTGGGCGAAGCGCTGCGCCGGATCTCCGAAGGTGCAGCCATGATCCGCACCAAGGGAGAAGCGGGAACAGGAAATATTGTGGAGGCCGTGCGCCATATAAGAGCCATCAATCGCGAGATTCGGGTTCTGGCGGGACTGCCTGTGGAAGAAATCACGAGCTTTGCCAAAGCAAACGGCCTGCCCTATGAACTGGCGCTCAAAGTCAAGGAATTGGGAAGATTGCCGGTGGTTAATTTTGCTGCCGGCGGTATTTCCACACCCGCTGATGCAGCCCTCATGATGCAGTTTGGTTGTGACGGTATCTTTGTCGGCTCGGGCATATTTAAATCCACAAATCCCGAGGCACGCGCACGGGCTATTGTAAAGGCAGCGGCTTACTTCAATGATCCTGCAAAGATTCTGGAAGCGTCAACCGCAATTGGTGATGCCATGCCGGGATTGGAAATCTCCGAAATTCCGAAAGTACAGCTGCTTGCCGGAAGGGGATGGTAAAAAGAAAACGATTTTACAGAAGACATGAAGAGGAGGTGCTCAATGCAAATCGGATGGGTTGGAGGATTGAATCGTAGCGAAACGTATCTTACCAGCATGGCTGCCGCTGCCGGCCATAAGCTGGAATTCCATAACGGTGACGTCAGGGGGAATGGCTTTAAAGCGCTACGCAGGCTCGTGAATCGTTCATCATTTGTCATTATCCTGATAACCATCAATAGTCATCAAGGTGTTCAGCTAGCGAAACGCATGGCCCGCAAACATAATCGTCCGGCAATAGTCATGCAGAGATGCAGTCAATTTACTTTCCGGGAACTTCTTGCTGAATTTGATGGAAAGAATGGCGCAGCGGACCTTAAGTATGGTGCTTATGGAGAGACTGTGCGAATGTGACATATAGCTAAGACAGGAAATAAATTCCAGATCATATGCAGGAAACATCCAACTAGCGTGTTTGAACTATTTTAAGAGAATCTTGTTATTATTATGAATAGTAGAGAAAATCTCGTGAAAATGATCGGCGTTCTTGATCTGCAAGGCGGCGTCATTGAACATCTTAATCACTTAAAGAGTCTTGGTGTTAATGGCCGCCAGGTTAAGAAGCCACAGGACATTGTAGGTCTTTCGGGACTGATTATTCCCGGTGGAGAAAGTACCTGCATTTCCAAATTAATAAACATTTTTGGTTTGCGTAAAGCAATTACCGAAGAGTTTAACAGCGGAATGAAAATATGGGGAACCTGCGCTGGTGCAATTCTTCTGGCAAAAAATATAGCCGGAGAGGCGCCGCATCTGGCGCTGATGGACATTGAAATTAAGCGTAATGGTTTCGGTAGTCAATTGGACAGTTTTGGCTTGCACGCCATAATTAAGCCTATCTCACCTCGTCCTATTCCATTGACCTTTATCCGAGCGCCGAAGATTACGCGAGTCGGGACGGATGTCAATATATTGTTGAGAATTGATGATTATATTGCTGTTGCAGAGACTCCGGGCGCACTAGCAACTGTTTTTCACCCGGAACTCACGGCAAACCTCTCTTTTCATCGCTATTTTTTGAAAAAATGTGGCAGAGAAATAGTACAATAAACATAATTATGAATTATTGGATTTTCCATACGGTCGGGAGGAGACCGGGTTTCAGGGGCACTGCAAATGCCTTACAGGGAGGTTCGACTCCTCCTCCGGCCGCCAAATTATCAGCAGAGGAAGAGAATAAAAAATTAAACGATTATGAGAATATTGATTGTGCCGGGATTTAATGGTTCTGGTCCAGGCCATTGGCAGACTCTTTGGGAGGAAAAATACGGCTGTGAGCGGGTCAATCAAAGAGATTGGGGAAATCCCGATATTGTCGAATGGATAAAAACATTGGATGCCGTTATTACGGCGAGTTTAGAACGCACCATCATTGTGGCCCATAGTTTAGGCTGTCTGGCAGTGGCACATTGGGCGAATGCTTATCCGGAAAAGACCGGAAAAATCCAGTGCGCGCTGCTGGTTGCGCCGCCCGACGTGGAATCATCATCCTATATACCGGAAACACTGCGGCGTTTTGCCACGCATGAGGTAATTCCCTTTCCTTCTATTTTAGTTGGCAGTGAAAATGATCATTACATGACATTAGCATCTGTGCGGCGGCTGGCCGAGCATTGGGGAAGCCGTTTTGTTAATGCCGGCGCTGTCGGCCATATAAATCTGGATTCCGGTCATGGTCCTTGGCCTCAGGGCGAAATACTGCTAACGGATCTAATTAAAACATCCGCAAAATGAATTATCTGAATAGTCGCGCTTTGACAGGTCTTTAAGCGGATACAAAAGATATTTGCGTATTGTTAAAGTGGTAGTTGTTTTCATTATAGGAATGATATAAATTAACAGATATTTAATGAATACTTAATAATTTAATGGTATTATTTCCATGAATCACGGGTATGAACCACAAAGCAAGCTTTGTGGTATTATGTATCATATATTATCCCACGTAGCTTCGCACGTGGGATAATTTCCAATAGCCAAAGGCTATTGGAAAATTCGGCTAAAAAACTTCAATGCGCTTTGCTTTTGAAGTTTAAGCCTCATTACGACTAACGCTTTAAACTTCATCCCGACTTGTCGGGATTCGTTTTCAGCGAGTCTCATTAAAAAATGAAAGGAGATAGATGATGAAAAGATTTGCTACGGCGTTAATTATATTACTGCTGGCAGCGGGGTTGGTTTATGCGAAGGATTACACGGTCATGAAAAAAGCAGGCAGCTACACAGTTGAAGTAAAGCTGGACAAGAATCCACCCATTACCGGTCCCAATAAGATGGAGATAAACATCAAGGATGACAAAGGGGGCAATGTAACCGACGCCACGGTAGTTGTGGAATATGTTATGCCCGCTATGCCCGGAATGCCGGCCATGAATTACAAGGCAAAAACCGAATTGAGCGGCAGCCGATATCTGGCAAATGTCAATTTTTCCATGTCAGGCGCCTGGGCCGTTAATATCAAAATCACGCGTGCCGGAAAGACGCAGGCGGTGAAACTAAATGTGGATGTCAGCTAAGACTATACACACGTTTATTGTTGAAACTCCAATTCCGAAAGCGAAGCGCAGCGGAATTGGTAAGTTGAACAATCCCGCGAAGCGGAGGGTTTTAATACCCCGCAGCTTGCTGCGGAATCTGCTTCCAAAGCTTGCTTTGGAGTTCATACCTGTGATTTTTTTCATGGCGTTCTTTCTTCTGGGGACATCTGCCTTTGCTCAGGAGTTGAAGCTTTCCGATCTTACGGAAGAGGCCTTGAAGAACAGCCCTGAAATTCAGGCTTCACTCTCGAAGATAGAGGCCGCCAGATATCGTATTCCCCAGGCGAAGAGTCTTCCTGATCCTATGTTAACGTTTGGCTATCAGAACGAGGGATTTGACAGGTACACCTACGGCGAAGAACAGGGTTCCCAATGGATGTTTTCTGCATCTCAGCAGTTTCTGTTTCCCGGCAAGCGCGCTCTGAAAGGGGAGATGGTGCAGCGGGATGTCGAAAGCATGGAGGCCATGCATGAACTCCTGAAACTGAGGACTGTAGCACGAGTCAAGGAACTTTATTTCGATCTCTTTCTGGCCTACAAGAATATTGATCTGTTCAAGGACAAACGGAATCTCTTCCTCAGAATAGAAGATCTGACGCTGGCCCGCTATGCGGCAGGTCGTGCCATACAGCAAGAAGTACTAATGGCGCAGACCGAAAAATACATGCTTCTGGAAAAAGAAGAGATGTTCAAACAGAAGATACAGTCTCTGGAAGCCATGTTGCGGGCAGCGATAGGAAGAGAGGATGCGACTCCTATGAGAAGACCAAGCGATCCAGTGCCTCAACCTTTCTATCTCGATGCGGATGAGGCCGTGAAAACAGCCCTCAGCAATTCTCCTGAAATAAAATCACGGGAAAAAAGCATAGAAGCAGCCGACACCAAAATTCGGATGACACAGAAGGAGTATTATCCGGACTTCAGTATTAACGCCGCGTATTTCAACCGCGCAGGTGATTTTAAAGATATGTGGAGCGCGACGGCAACGATAAACATCCCTCTGTTCTTCAAAACGAAGCAGGAACCGGCAGTTCGGGAGGCGAAGGCATCTTATTCACAGGCGAAGCAGGAAATGGAGGCCGTAAAACTGATGATTTCAGCGGCCATACAAGATAATTTCTCCATGCTCAGATCATCGGAAAAGCTCATGGATCTTTATACGAACGGGTTGATTCCCAAGAACACCCAGGATGTAGATTTGGCTCTTACGGAATACACCAATGGAAGAACAGACTTGATTGTCGTGATCTCCCGTCTCAAGACCCTGTTGGATTATGAAAGCCTTTACTGGAATCAGTTTGTGGAAAGAGAAAAGGCCATTGCGCGACTTCAGGCGATTACGGAAGGCTTGGCCTCAGTGCCGGGAGGTGAGAAGAAATGAAAGATCGGAATTTTATCGCGGTGTTGGTTATCAGCGCTACAAGCTGTTTATTATTTTTTCTGATTTTTATATTTTCAATACCTGTTCTTGCCCAGGACCATGCCGGACATACTGTGCAGCCCACGGCGGCGGTGGAGAAACAGAAGGCCGTAAAACCTCAGGCTTCACAACCGGCTCCACAGGAAGAGGTGACAGAAGAGGCGCCTCAGGTGGAAATTTCTTCCCAACAGCAGCAACTCATCGGAGTCAAGACCGTCAAGGTTTACCTGAAACCCATCCAGAAAGTTATCCGCACCGTAGGACGGATTGAGGCCGATGAGCGGAAGCTGGCTACGATCAATACGAAAATAGAGGGCTGGATTGAGAAGCTCTACGTAGATTACACGGGCCGCTACGTCAAAAAAGGAGAACCACTGGTGGAGATTTACAGCCCGGAACTTCTGGCGACACAACAGGAATTTCTGAGCATCTTAAAATGGGCAAAACAACCGGACGATAATAAAAAAGATGATAAGCTTAGCCTTATGCTCACAAAGGATGCCACAGCCTCCCTGGATGCGGCAAGGCAACGGCTGCGGCTCTGGGACATATCGGATAACCAGATCAAACAAATCGAACAGACGGGCAAGCCTATACACACGTTGACTTTATACAGTCCTGTCAGCGGATTTGTTACACAGAAGATGGCCGTTCAGGGAATGAAAGTCATGCCGGGAGAAAAGCTTTTTGACATTGCCGATCTTTCCACACTCTGGATCGTTGCCGACATTTACGAATACGAACTGGCCTTTGTGAAAGTCGGCCAACCGGCCCGGATTACTCTCAGTTATTTTCCGGGAAAAGAACTATTGTCGAAGATTGATTATATCTACCCCACTATTTCAGCAGATACCCGGACGGCGAAGATTCGCTTAACACTTGCCAATCCGGGAGGCCAGTTGAAACCTCAGATGTTTACGAATGTGGAAATCAGGATAAGCCTTGGTAAAAAGCTCGTCATTCCTGAGTCGGCAGTTATTGATACCGGTACATCGCAGGTAGTTTATGTGGAAAAAGGAGACGGCGCCTTTGAGCCCCGTGAGGTAGAGATTGGCCTGCGGGCGGACGGCGCTGTGGAAGTGTTGCGGGGAATCAAAGCCGGTGAAAAGGTCGTCTCATCAGCAAATTTCCTGATTGATTCCGAAGCTCAGTTTAAGGGCATAAAACCCTTGCGCAGGCTGAAATAAAAAATTTATGATCGCTAAAATCATTGAATTCAGCGCCCGCAATAAATTCATCATTTTTCTGGTGATGATCCTTTCCCTTGCCTGGGGCTACTGGGCGTTAAAGAATGCACCCCTCGATGCCCTTCCTGATTTGAGCGATACCCAGGTCATTATCTACACTGAATGGACAGGCCGAAGCCCTGATCTGGTGGAAGACCAGATCACCTATCCCATTTCTTCTACCCTCCTTGCCGCTCCGCAGGTACAGGCAGTCAGAGGGTTTTCCTATCTCGGTAGTTCCTTCATCTACGTAATTTTCAAGGAAGGGACGGATATCTACTGGGCGAGAAGTCGGGTGCTGGAGTATCTTCAGGCTGTTAAAAATAAAATTCCCACCGATGTGAACCCCGTCCTTGGTCCCGATGCGACGAGCCTCGGCTGGGGATTTTCCTATGCCGTTGTTGACGAGACAGGCGGCCATGATCTTTCCGAACTGCGCTCCATTCAAGATTATATTGTTAAACTGGGACTGGAAAGTGTTCCCGGCGTTTCGCAGGCCGCGAGCATCGGCGGATTTGTAAAGCAATATCAGATCACCATCGATCCCAACCGTCTCCTTGCCTATAATATTCCGATCACAAAAGTAATAGAGGTAATCCGCAAGAGCAATCAGGATGTGGAAGGCAGGGTACTGGAGATGTCCGGCGTGGAATATATGGTGAGAGGCAGAGGATACATCAAGGACCTCAAAGATCTGGAAGATGTTTCTCTTGGCACGAACAGTGCGGGGACACCGATTTTTTTAAAAGATGTCGCCCGTGTTCAGTTCGGGCCGGAAATCAGAAGGGGTTTGGCGGAATTAGACGGCAGGGGTGAAGTCGCCGGAGGGATTGTCGTTGTCCGCTTTGGTGAAAATGTTCTTTCAGTGATCGAGCGGGTCAAAGAAAAAATTAAGTCCGACATCGCGCCCAGCCTTCCCAAAGGTGTGAAGATTGTCACAACCTATGACCGGTCGGACCTGATCAAGCGTTCCATTGGTACTCTGAAAGATGAAATTATCAAGCTGGCCCTTGCTGTCAGCATAGTTTGTCTCATCTTCCTGTTTCATCTGCCCAGCGCTCTGGTGGTAATCCTCACCTTGCCCGTGGCGATCATTATGTCGTTTATCTGCATGTACTATCTGGGCGTCACATCTAATATTATGAGTCTCAGCGGTATCGCTATCGCCATCGGGGCCATGGTCGATGCCGCTATCATCATGGTGGAAAACTCTCATAAGAAGCTAGAGGAATGGGAAGCGGAAGGGAGGCCGGGTAACAGGACGGACGTGATCATTAACGCGGCCAAAGAAGTCGGCCCTTCTCTTTTCTTCTCTCTGCTGGTGATCACCGTGGGATTCCTCCCCGTGTTCACGCTTCAGGCGCAGGCAGGCAGGCTGTTCAAGCCGCTGGCCTACACAAAGACTTTTGCCATGCTCTTTTCATCCTTTCTCGCCATTACTCTGACACCGGTTTTGATGACGCTTTTTATCCGGGGCAAAATCCGGCCGGAAGAAAAAAATCCCATCAGCATTATCCTGCACAAAATTTATGAACCCGTCGCCAGACTTGCCTTGAGATTTAAAAAGACGGTTATTGTTGCCGCCGTCATCATTATGATCCTGACTATTTATCCATTTATGAAACTGGGTTCGGAATTCATGCCCCCGCTTTATGAAGGGTCTCTCTTTTATATGCCGGTGACCATGCCCGGGGCATCCATTTCCGAAGTATCCTCCTTGTTGCAGATACAGGATAAGATCCTAAAAAAAATCCCGGAAGTTGCCCAGGTATTCGGCAAGGCAGGACGGGCGGAGACGGCCACAGACCCTGCGCCGCTGGAAATGTTCGAGACAGTGATCAACCTGAAGCCGGAGTCCGAGTGGCGTAAAGGGATGACGGTAGAAAAACTCAAAGACGAGATGAACGATGCATTATCCATTCCGGGGGTGGCGAATTCCTTCACCATGCCGATCAAGGCCCGCATTGACATGCTTGCCACGGGAATCAGAACTCCCGTAGGAATTAAGATATTGGGGCCAAACCTCGAAGAAATAGAAAAGATAGGAATTGCTCTGGAGAATCATCTCAAGGACATTCCGGGAACCCGCAGTGTTTACGCGGAGAGAGTAGCGACGGGTTACTTTCTCGATATCACAATTAAGAAAGATGAATTGGCACGGTATGGCCTGACCGTTGACGACGTAGGCGAAGTGATTCAGGTTGCCATCGGGGGGATGAATCTCACAACCACTGTTGAGGGGCGGGAGCGCTATCCTGTCAATGTCCGGTATCCAAGGGAATTACGCAATGATGTGGAAAAACTCCGAAGGGTGCTGGTGCCGGTGATGGCGGCGAACCCTCCGGTTACCGCATCGACTGCGGGTATGTCCGGTTCCGTCGGCCCTCTCCAAATACCTTTGGGGGAACTAGCCGATATTAAGATTGTAAAAGGTGCGACGGCCATAAAAAGTGAAGAAGGACTCTTGACTGCCTATGTTTTTATCGATTACTCAGGAGGCGATGTGGGCGGGTATGTCGATCAAACCCGGAAGAAAGTTGCTTCCCTGATAATACCTGAAGGCTACCGGCTTTCCTGGAGCGGTGAATACGAATATATAGTCAAGACCCACGAAAGGCTTAAAATGGTCATTCCCCTCACGCTCTTTATCATTTTTATCCTGCTTTACTTCAATACAAAATCAGTTATCAAAACGGCTATAGTTTTGCTTGCTGTTCCCTTTTCTCTTGTCGGTTCCTTCTGGCTTCTCTACATTCTGAATTACAACATGAGCATTGCTGTGTGGGTGGGCATTATCGCCTTAGCGGGGCTCGATGCGGAAACTGGCGTAGTGATGCTCCTCTATCTTGACCTGGCCTATGAGAAGTGGAAAAAAGACGGAAAAATGGCCAAGGCTTCCGATCTGAAAGAGGCCATCATGTACGGCGCCGTGAAGAGAATCCGTCCCAAGATCATGACGGTGAGTGTAATCTTGGCTGGTCTTATCCCGATTATGTTCAGTCATGGTACCGGCGCCGATGTTATGAAGCGGATCGCCGCGCCCATGGTTGGCGGTGTGATAACCTCGACCATTCTCGAATTGATAATTTATCCCGCAATCTACATGATCTGGCGTGGCCGGGGGTTAAAGAAAGATTAAGGGCTTGGGTCTGTTGACCGGGGGCGCATTCCCGCAGGGAGGTGCAATTATAACTGGTCACATTCCTTGCCGGAAAAAGCCGAAGGCTTTACAAAACGCTCATCGTAAGGAGTTCACCTACTTAGTTTTAGTAGTGAGCATCTGTTAGAATTAAGGCTTTCTATTGTATGCCGTGTAAAACGTATAACTTGTCGGTTAAAGTCCGACCATGGGAGTTCGGTAGTTCGCCCATGTAGCTTGAGGGAGGTGTTAAGGGTAACCTGAAGCATTAAGTTTCCTGACAAAGGCTCCGTAAGGGAGTCGAGCAAACCTGCGGGTCGCAGCGCGAGCGAACCTGGATGTAGCCTCGAAACACACGATGGAGTTGTCGACCCCGTAATAGAAGGGGGAAGACCGTAGCATCTATCTTAACGAAAACTACCAGAACCGATAGATGGACTTCCGGGGTAACAGGGGTGACACGCAGGAGCAGCCATACGACAATGAACACGGGAGACCCTTACCGATGCCCAACAGGAGGGCAACAGGTGGATATAAGGAAACGAAATTTCACCATGGGTCGGCAAGGGAGTCGGATTTGCCCATATGTACCGCTTGTATTCCAAGGACAACATAACCTTGGGAGAGGGAAGGGGCAATGCTTTTATCATGTTTCAGAAGAAGTAAAGGAAAGGGGATTGCACGGAAGTGCTGAAAACTCCAGAAAACATCCGGGAACTTCAGAGGAAACTATACCGGAAGGCCAAGCAGGAGAAAGAGTACCGATTCTATCTTCTCTATGACAAGATATATAAGCGGGACATCCTGAGCCACGCCTACAGCCTTGTCAAAGCGAACAAGGGAGCGCCTGGAATAGATGGTGAAACCTTCGATAGCATTGAGGAGAGAGAAGGAGGAGCAGAGAAGTATCTTGAAGAGATTGCCGGGGAACTAAAGCGGAAAGACTACAAGCCACAGGCTGTCCGTAGGGTTTACATCCCTAAGGCGGCAGGCGGCAAGAGACCGCTGGGAATACCGGTGATCAAGGACAGGGTAGTGCAGATGGCAGTGAAGATAGTAATCGAACCTATCTTTGAAGCCGACTTTCAGGACAACTCTTACGGATTCAGACCGAAGCGGAACGCCCATCAGGCGGTGGAAGATGTAAAGAATCATCTTCTTAAAGGCAAAACGGAAGTAATCGATGCCGACATTTCCAAGTACTTCGATACCATTCCCCATGACAGACTGATGCAACTGGTAGCTAAGCGCATTGTTGATAAGCAAATACTGAAACTTATCAAGATGTGGCTCAAGGCGCCGATTGTGGAGGAACGAGAGGACGGGAAGAAAGAGTACAAAGGAAACGACAAAGGAACACCGCAAGGAGGGGTAATATCTCCGTTGCTCGCCAATATCTATCTGAACGTGCTTGACACGCTATGGGTAGTCAAGAGAGTTCAGGAGAGATTGGGAGCACGACTGGTAAGATACGCAGATGACTGCGTCATCTTATGCAGAGGCAACACTGATCGGATACTGAATGGGGTAAGACTGGTTTTCGATAATCTTCACCTCGAGCTGAATGAGGAAAAGACTCGTGTTGTGGATGCACGCCATGAGAGCTTTAACTTTCTTGGCTTTAGCATAGGCATGAAACGAGGAAGAAAAACCGGAAAAATATATCCCCACACAGAGCCGTCCAAGAAGGCACTGAAGCATATACGATCGGAAATCAAGCAATTGACGACCGAGCGGTACAGTGCAACGCCGACGGAAATTGTGATTCGGAGAGTGAACGAAGTCGCCAGAGGATGGGTAGGCTACTTTCGATTTGGCAATTGCACGAAAGCCATGTCGTCTTTAAGATATTATCTGGGGTACAGGATGCGGATATACATGCGCCGGAAACACCATTACCACAGTCTTGGGTATGGGACATATCCGGACAGGTATTATTTTGATTCTTTAGGCCTGTACGAAGTTCCCACGAAAGCTCCTTGGGTACAGAATGTGA
>Ga0302320_10007698_pt1 | contig 23643 bp, 29 predicted proteins | sample Bog_T0_3_FD_202130 | JGI IMG/M metagenome (GOLD analysis project Ga0302320, IMG submission 202130) | Peat permafrost microbial communities from Stordalen Mire near Abisko, Sweden - Bog_T0_3 | ecosystem: Environmental > Terrestrial > Soil > Wetlands > Peat | place: Sweden: Abisko, Stordalen Mire... | reverse complement strand
GACGCTTTGAGCGATTGTCCGGCGTAAATCGTGTGGACGAATGCCGGGTGGTAATTGAGCTTCCAGAGTGAGAAGCCGGAACTGCTTGCGGATGCGACCGGCGCACATGAACGAACCATGCAGGAGTGAGATTAGGGTGCCATCGCCTTTGGGCACCGATTGGAGAACCGTGCGTAGCCGTTTTGATATGGGCACACGCACGACCGCAGACCGTTTTGTGCGCGTGACTATTTCTTCGCAGTCGCCTTGAATCGCTTGCCACGTGAGCGCCGCTGCGGTCGACGACCGCAAGGCGCAATCGTGGCAGAGGAGGACGAACAGCCGCATGTGTGCTGGAGCGAGTTCTACCAGTCGGTTTACTTGGACTGGCGAAAGCGTGACCGCGCGTGGCGCTGGCCTTGCAATGCGCGGAACTGTGGCGGCTAATCTGTGGTCCGCGCCGTCTGCGACGAGGACACGGAGTAGCCTTCGGAGGTTCGAGACCGACGAGTAGCGCGTATCTGGGGCGAACCTTGCGGAGTTGCAGATTTCAAAGGCACGGACGACGTCTGCGGACGTGATGGTTTCCGGCGTTTTGGAACCGCAGGCGACGATGAGGGCTTGAGCCGGGGCGACTGTATTGCAGTGCTTGTTTTGGCCTTTTGCGTCTTTGAGGATGGGGCCAAGGAGCGCGGCGACCGTCCTAGACCCTGAGATTTTTTTGCGAGTTCGGCCTGCTTGTGCTGGATTTCAAATGCTTTGGCTGTTGCTTTGGTGGGGAAGGATTGACGGTGACGAATCCCGTCTTCGTAGTAATCGGCGTAATAGATTTTGCCGCGAGTATACATGGTGGCCACTTGGGCACCGCGCTTTGTATTTGCGGGGTTTAAGCTACGATTCAGGACACCATCAACCTGATTCGCTAAGGCTTTCGCAATGGACGGCCTCGCGTCGCTGGCGCGAGGCCATCCATATTTCCGCTTCCTGAGAGCATTCTCATCCAGTCTGTCCTACTTCGGTCAGCCGATTGCACCTACCTCATGCGTAGGCTTCGCATTCATTTCAGTTCACTGGTATCTCATGACCGAAACAACAGAAAACAGCACCGCACTGACGATCGGCAGCAAATCACCGGCTCATCCAAAACCGAAGAACTGGAGTGCGTTTCAACTACTCCCTTGCCGCCTCTCGCTGGAGATTCCGATTCCCGGCTTCACAGTCTCAGCGATGCTGCGGTTGTCTCCCAACGTCATTATCGATACGCACTGGCTTCAGGGATCGGATGTGCCTCTGCGAGTTAACGGAAAACTGATTGGATGGACCGAATTCGAAGTCATCGACGACCATCTGGCCGCGCGCCTGACCCAAATCGCATGAGCAAACAAAATCACGGAAACAGAAAAACTCGCCGTCATCGTGCTTCCGCCGCCATCGGCTTCGCGGCTGTGGAAGCGACCGGAAATCCCAACCCCATTCAGGATGCCCCTGCCGCGTCGCGGAAGACGGCACAGCCAGGGTTTGATTTCGATGCCGCGGAGAAACCCAGCTCGCCCGCCAAGCTTACTGGCCCGGCTGGCAGCAACCGAATTGAGTTCACCAACCTTGCTGAATTGGGGTTGCCTGCTCCCGGCGAGACGATTGCCGCAGGTCGCAGTCCGCTTGCCTTCGCACGGCGACTGGTTGCCACGCCGCTGCGCCGGCGAAACAAGGCATCTGCTCCGTCGTTGTTGGCTCGCGTCTATGCCAGGTTCCGCGGAATCATGCAACGGCTGGCCAAGCAGTTCTTGCAACGGCGGGGCCGCATCCACAAACTCCAACTGCTCGAAATTCAACAGCTCGGCGAAAAACGATTTATCGCCATGGTGCGCGTAGGTAAACAAAAATTCCTCATCGGCGGAGCGGCTACTTCCGTGGCACTTCTTGCGGAGATCGACTCGCGTAAAACCACGTTCGTTTCCCCTCGTCCGCTTGACCGGGAAACCGCATGATGCGTCTGTCCGGCGCTTTCGGCGTGCTACTGCTCGTGACCTCCGCCGCATTCGCCGGAACGGTGCCTGCTGCACCAATGGCTGCGGCCCAAACGATGAACGGGATAAACGCTCCGCTGGTGAACCTAGGGGGTGGCCAAGCCCCGTGGACCATTCTGGTTCTGCTGACTCTGCTCACGTTGATTCCCGCGCTATTGCTTTCGATGACGCCATTCGTGCGTCTGCTCATCGTCTTTCATTTCCTGCGCCAGGCGCTAGGCACCCAGAGCACCCCAACCAACCAGACGCTCATCGGACTGGCCCTGGTGCTCACGTTTTTCCTTATGCAACCCGTCGGAATCGCGATTCAGAAGCAGGCCATCGTGCCGCTTGAGGCAGGACGGATCACGCCTTTGACCGCCGTCGAACTTGGCTCCCGCCCCGTTAAGACGTTCATGCTCCGCTACGTTCGCCAGAAAGATGTGGCGCTGTTTCTCGAACTCGCCAAGGAGCCGCGCCCCGGGACTCCTGAAGATCTCTCGATGCGGGTCGTCATGCCAGCCTATATCCTCTCCGAATTGAAGGCCGGCTTCCAGATCGGCGCAGTTCTATTCCTTCCGTTTCTGGTGATTGACATGGTCGTAGCCTCGATCACAACCTCGGTTGGAATGATGCAACTGCCGCCGGTCGTGATCTCCACTCCACTCAAGCTTCTCCTCTTCGTCATGGTCGACGGATGGAACCTGCTCGTCGGCTCGCTGATGCGCAGCTTCGGATAATCGAATGCCTCTCGAACAAGTCATCGAACTCGGACGCACGACCCTGCAATACGCCATCTTGGCGGCTCTGCCCCTGCTGGCCATCGCAACCGTGGTCTCGGTGGTCATCAATATTCTTCAAGTGCTCACCAGCATTCAGGATCAGACGGTTTCGACCGTTCCGCGATTACTTGCCACCGCTCTCAGCGCCATGTTTCTGCTGCCATGGATGCTGCGTCATCTGGCGGCGTTCACAATTCACCTCTTTTCCGATTTCCGGCCCTTGCTGCAATGAACTATGCCGCAATGAATTACGCCGCAATGAGCCAAGTCGCCACAAACCAGTCCGTGACGCTGGAATCTATTCTGGCCGCTGCCGTCTTCATCGGACTGCGTGTCTCCGGACTGCTGCTGTTCGCCCCCGGTCTCAGCAACAACGCAGTGCCGGTGAGCACCAAGGCAGCTTTCGTAACGCTCATGGTCGTGCTTCTCTGGCCGGTCGTGCCGGTCCCATATATGCACGTCTCTCCCCTCCAGTGGAGCGGGATTGCGCTCAATGAACTGGTGATCGGGATCATCGTCGGACTTTTTCTCAACTTCATTTTTGACGCGGCGCAATTTGCAGGACAGATCCTCGGCATGCAGATGGGCTTTTCGCTGGCCACCATGATCGACCCGCAATCGCAGGCTGATTCCGTCGTGCTCTCCGTCTTTTACCAAACCATCGTGCTGCTCATCTTCTTCGCGCTCGATGTGCATCACTGGGTCTTGCGCGCGCTGGTCTCCAGCTTTTACTACCTCCCCGCCGGGCAGCCTGCACTTACCTTCGGACGCGTCGAAGCGGTCTTGCATACCGCCTCCGCCATCTGGGTTCTGGGTCTGCAGATTGCAGCGCCAGTGCTTATCGCCACGGTGATTGCGGATTTTGTACTGGCCTTTATTGGGAAAGCGTCGCCGCAGTTGCCCGTGCTCTTTGTCGGCATCTCGGTTAAATCGGTTTTAGGAATGCTCGTAATGATTGCAACCATGGCTGCATGGCCGCGCTTCTTCTCGCTGCAGTTCGCGAATGCAATCCGCTGGAGCGAGCAAACCCTGCACCTGGCTCGATAGGAAAGTTCAAACCGTGGCTGAAGACAACAAGACCGAGAAAGCAACCGAGCATCGCCGGCACAAGGCACGGGAAGAGGGCCAGGTCGCCCGTTCGCGCGAACTCGGCGCAACCGCTGCGATGCTTGCCGGCGTACTTGTCCTGGTCGCGCAGGGGCCGAATGACCTGTTGCGCTGGCGCCAGTTCTTTCGCCTCGCGCTGGACCACGCGGTGCGCGATGACATCTCCATGGCCACGCCGCTGTTTCCCTGGGCCGCGCAGTTGGTGTTTCAGTGGTCATGGAAGCCGCTCGCCGCTGCCTGGGGCGTTGCCACTCTCGTGTCATTGTCTCAGGGCGGAATCGTCTTCGCCCCTAAACTGCTTGCCCCCGACATCAACAAGATCAATCCGGGCAAGAAACTCGGTCAGATTTTCAGCGTCACCACACTCGTGCAGGTCTTTAAGGCACTGATTCCCAGTATCGCGATTATTTACATTGCGACCGGCATCTTTCAACGCGAATGGCCCTCGCTTGGTCTTGGAATGTGGGCCTCTCCGCGCCAGATTTCTTCTCACCTGTTCAGCATCGTCTTTGAAGTTTTCTGGAAATCTTCTTTTGTTCTGCTTGCCTGGGCGGTTGTTGACTACATCGCGATGCGCCAGAAATTCGAAGGCGACCTGCGCATGAGCAAGGAAGAGATCCGCGAAGAGATGAAGCAGAACGACGGCAACCCTCAAACCAAGGGACGCATTCGCCGCCTGCAGCGCCAGACCCGCCGCAAGCGAATGCTGCAGGCGGTCAAGAGCGCTACCGTCGTAGTCACCAACCCGACTCACTTCGCCGTCGCACTGGAATATCGTGACGACATGGCCGCGCCGACAGTGGTTGCGAAAGGCCAGAATCTGTTTGCTCAGCAGATCAAGGAAATTGCACGCTGGGATGGGATTCCGATCGTTGAAAACCCGCCTCTCGCGCAGAGTCTTTATCGCACCGTCGAGGTCGGTCAGGCAATCCCCGAAAAGCTCTATGCCGCCGTCGCGGAGATTCTCGCCTACGTCTTCCGCATGAACGCTCAACACATGGCACGGGGGAATTCCTGATGGCCGAAGCAACGCAGCCCACGTCGTTCTTCAAAAAAGCAAATCTCGACTGGATCGTTCCAGCCGCCGCCGTTTCCGTGGTCTTCGTCATGCTGGTCCCAATGCCGGGCTTTCTGCTCGACCTTCTGCTGGCCATGAGTATCACGGCATCGGTCATCGTGCTGCTCTCGGCGGTCTACCTTCTTCGTCCCGTACAGTTTTCCGTTTTCCCCAGCTTGTTGCTCCTGCTCACTCTTTTTCGCCTGGCGCTCAACCTGGCCAGTTCGCGCCGCATTCTGCTGCACGGCAATGAAGGAACGGCTGCCGCGGGTAACGTCATTGCCGCCTTCGGACAGTTCGTCGTAGGCGGTAACTACGTCGTAGGCTTCGTTCTCTTTATCGCGCTCATCGCCATTCAGTTCCTCGTGGTCAGCCACGGTGCCGTGCGCACGGCGGAGGTCACCGCGCGCTTTACCCTGGACGCCATGCCCGGCAAGCAAATGGCGATCGATGCCGATCTCAACGCCGGGCTCATCGACGAGCACCAGGCCCGCGCCCGCCGCGAGGCCGTCGCTCACGAAGCCGAGTTCTACGGCGCCATGGACGGAGCAGCCCGCTTCAGCCAGCGCGATTCGCTCGCGACCATTCTTCTCACTGCCATCAACATCGTCGCCGGATTCCTGATCGGAGTCTTTCAGCTCGACATTCCCTTCCGCGACGCGCTCAAGACTTACACGGTCCTCACCGTTGGCGACGGCCTGGTCACCATGATTCCCTCGCTGCTGGTCTCGATTGCCGGAGGTTTGGTCGTGACCCGCGCATCCTCCAACAAATCGCTCGGCGGAGATCTCGGTCAACAACTCTTTGCCCAGCCTCGCGTTCTCTGGATCGCCGGCGCGGCCATGCTTGCCATGGGCATGATTCCCGGCATGCCGAAATTTTCCTTCCTACTAATGGTCGCCGTGCTCTGGATCATGGCGTGGCGACTGCAAAAACTGCCGGTAGCCGATATCAAGACTGCTGCCAAACCCGGCGCCAATAAGCCCGGAACCATTCAGTCCGACTCGCTGGATGCGCTGCTTGCCCTCGATGACTTGTCGCTTGAAGTTGGCTACGCCCTTGTCTCCCTGGTCGACGGCAGTCAAGGAGGACAGTTGCTGCCCCGGGTTCGCGCCTTGCGCAAACATCTTGCCAGCCAGCTTGGTTTCATCATTCCCAGCGTCCATATTACTGACAACCTCCGTCTCAAGCCGCGCGAATATGTGATCTCCCTGCGCGGGGTCGAGATCGCCCGCTGGGAGATGCCGGACAAGTTCATTCTTGCCATCAGCTCCGATCCCGAACCTCCCCGTCTCCCCGGTATTGAGACCAAGGAGCCGGCCTTCGGCGTGCCCGCCCGCTGGATCGCCCCGGAGTTACGCGAGCAGGCGATCGCCGCCGGTTACTCGGTGGTCGATCAAACCTCCGTACTCGCTACTCACATTTCGGAACTCATCCGCCAGTATGCGCACGAGCTGCTCACCCGCGCGGAAACCAAGCGCCTGCTCGAACGCCTCAACGATTCGCATCCCAAGTTACTCGACGAGCTTGTACCCAAGCTTATGACCCTCGGCGAGGTGCAGCGCGTGCTGCAGCAGCTTCTTCGCGAGCAGGTCTCCATTCGCGATTTGGGCAGCATTCTTGAAACTCTCGTCGAGGCCGCAGCCATCAATAAGAACCCGGTTTCGCTCGTCGAAGCCTGCCGCCAGGCACTGGGACGTTCCCTCATAAAACCCTTGCTGGACGGGCAAGGCGCGTTGCGCGTAGTGACGCTAGATCCGCGCATCGAGGAGGAACTCAATCAGGCTTTCACGCCACAGATGCCCGTCTCCGGTTCGCTCGCCCTGCAGCCCACCTTCATCCGCCGCCTGCTGGAAGGGCTGCGCAAACTCGTAGGTGAAAATGCGGACATCGCCACTCCCGTAATTCTTTGCTCGGTCAACACGCGCTTCCACCTGCGCCGTTTGCTCGAGCCCTTTTTGCCCAAAATCGTCGTCATCTCGCACGGCGAAATTCCCGCACTCACCCCAGTGCATTCCATCGGGAGCCTCAACGCATGAGCACCACAAGCCATTCACCGAGGTCCACCATGAAGAACCCGCAAGGCCAGTACGCGCCACCGCCGCTCGACGAGGAAGTACGCAACCGCATCCTCATGGAGCAGATGCCGCAGGTGCGCTACATCGCGCGTCATATCCATGATCGTCTACCCCAGCATGTGCCCATGGAAGATCTGGTCCACGCCGGCGTTCTCGGCCTCATGGACGCGCTCACCAAGTACGATGAGACGCGCCAGGTCCAGTTCAAAACCTATGCCAAGTTTCGCATCCGCGGCGCCATTCTCGACAGCCTCCGCGAACTTGACTGGAGCCCGCGCGATCTCCGCCACAAGGCCCGCCTCATCGAGTCGGCATCCGCCCGGCTCCGCCAGGAACTTGGGCGCGCGCCTACCGAACAGGATATTGCCGACGACCTCGGACTTAAACTCGAAGCATTCCAACATCTGCTGGGAGAAATCGAGGGCCTCGATCTCGGAAGCTTCCACGTTGAATCAAACGATAAGGACCGGGACGACGATCTCTGCGAGTACTTGCCCGGCAATCCCGACGAGAGTCCCTACTACCTGACCATGAAGTCGGAGCTCCGGCAATTGCTCATTCGCGCCATTGAGGAACTGAGCGAAAAAGAGCAGCAGGTGCTCTCGTTCTACTACTACGAAGAACTCACTATGAAAGAGATTGGAGCGGTCCTCGGCGTTGGCGAATCGCGCGTCTCGCAGATTCACTCCCTGGCCTTGCTCCGCCTCCGCACCCGTCTCCAAACCTTGCTTGCCGGAAAACAGATGCCACCCCACCTCGCCGATCAGGCTGTCAACACCGCCATGGAGAGCGCATGGAAAAAGTACTGAACCAGGATGAAATCGACGCCATGTTCCGCGCGGCGCTTGGGCGTGGTTCGGGCGCACAGTCTTCCGTCCCTACCTATAAGCCATGCGACTTCAGGCAGGCAGGACAGATCAAGAAGGACCAGGTCCGCGCCATCGGCAATCTCCATGAAGGCTTCGCGCGCAACCTGACCAATGCGCTCGGCGCATATCTGCGCGTGGTCTTTGAAGTGAACCTCGTCTCTGTCGAGCAGCTCATCTTCCGCGAGTTTCTCCAGCGCATTCCCGATCTTGCGTATCTTGCCACGTTTCAGGTCAAGCCCATGGGCGCTACCGCCGCGCTGGATCTGGAGCCATCGCTAGTATTTCCCATCATTGATCTGCTGCTTGGCGGGGTTGGCCGCATGAGCGAGCAGGAGCGCGAGATCACGGAGATAGAAGAAGGAATCATGGAAGGCGTGGTTCGCATTCTCTGCACGGAATTGCAGACCGCATGGTCTTCGCTCGGCTCCAGCTTCGAATTCGACGAGCGCCTGCAGCCCACTCAGCTGCAGCGCCTGATGCCGCCAGGCGATAAGACTCTCTGCCTCAGCTTTGAAATTCACATGCCCGAGTCACACGGCGTGATGAACGTTGCCTTTCCCGCCGTCGCCTCCAACGCGCTGTTGCGCAGACTCGACAAAGATGGAGGATATAGCCGCCATCGCGGCCCCAGCACCGCCCGCGACCGGATGCTCGAACACGCGCTAGACTTTCCCTTTGAATTTGCTCTCAGCACGCCTTCCACCAGGTTTCCGATTCATACGCTGATCGACCTCAGTCCCGGAGACGTAATTCCCTTCGCCCACCGCACCGACGCGCCAATCGAAGGAATCGTTGCCGGGCGGACTCTTTATGAGGCGTTTCCAATCCGCGCGGGAAACCTGCGTGCATCCAGAATCTCGCAGATACGTCCAATTCCATCGCAGAATTCGTCCTCAGGCTCATCTCCAATTTCCGTCGAGGACGAACGGGATTTTTCATGAACGACATTGCCCAGGAACAGGCCTCCACTCTGATCCAGCATTTCGGCGAAGCTGCCTCATCCGTGCTTTCGCTGATCGCCGGCACCACGCTCACGGCGCAGATTGTCTCTCTGGACGTTGCCATTGACGCCGCGACCCTAGTCCGCATCGATATCACCGGGGCGCTCAGCGGACTCTGCGAGATTGCGCTCTCGCCGGCCATGACAGCGCAGTTCGCCGCGCTGCTGACCGGGGAGATCCCAGACCCGGCGGCTGAAGTCAGTAGCGACACGCGCGAGGCCGCAGTCGAGTTGATCCAGCAGATCTGCGGAAATACCGCCGACCGCCTCCGCCAGGCCTTTGGCCCCCTGGAACTCAAGCCTCATCTCGCCCAATGCGATCCTGAGACCGGCGCGCGGCAGCTCTTTCGTATCGCTCGCGAGAGCGGCGCCCTTGAGTTCGAGTTCCACGTGGTTCGCCTCGCCTCCGGGCAGAAGCCCGATACAATACCGGAGTTGGCGGCGCAAGCCACGACGCAGCCCGGCGCAACCACGCCGCCGCAGAATACTCAGCCTAACTTGCAATCCGCCGCCACGCCTGCACCTTCAGAGTCCCACTCCTCCGGCAATCGCAATCTTGACCTCCTTCTCGATATAGAACTAGGCGTGACGTTGCGTTTCGGAACCCGTCAAATGATGCTCAAGGACATCATTGAACTTTGCTCCGGCTCCGTTGTCGAACTCGATCGCGGAGTACTGGATCCCGTCGACCTTTTGATTGATGGCCGCGTCATCGCACAAGGCGAGGTCGTCATTGTGGAAGGCAATTACGGCCTCCGTATCCTCAAGGTCGCGGCTCAGGCTGAAAAGATCGGCTGCCTGCCATAGCAACACAACGAAGAAAATCTATTTCGCGCCGTCAGGAGAGAGCCATGTACAGGCTTCCCGAAAATAGTTGGATACGTCCCATTGCATGGAAACAACTGAATCCCCGCTGCCATCACCCCGAGTGCCGGACCGGCGCAACCTGGACTGGCCTATTGCACCGCACCCCCGGATTCTGGTTCAACGAGGCGCAGTGGTTCTGCAGCGCCCGCTGTCTTGAAGAATCGCTCGAGGATCAATTGCTCGCCAGTTTTCTGGAAGACCGCAACCCCGCGCCGATTCGCACCGCCATGCCGATGGGGCTCATGATGCTTGCCCGCGGAGTCATCTCCGATCCGCAATTGCGTGACGCCATCGCGATGCAGCAAAGTTCCGGGGAGAAGATTGGCGTCTGCCTGCAGCGCCTGGGATCAATCTCCGATGAAGCCATCGCCTCCGTCGTGGCAACCCAGTGGGGATGCCCGGTCTTTCCCTCTGAAAGCGTGCAGCCCGCCTGCTCGATGTTGATACCGCTCAGCCTCGTCGAACGCTATCGCATGTTGCCCGTACATCTTGTCACCCAGGGAAATCGGCTCTTTGTCGGCTTCTGCGACAGGATCGATTACACGGCCCTGGTTTCAATCGAGCACATGCTCGCATGTAAGACCGAGGCCTGCGTCATCCTCGATCCAACGTTTCTCCAGGTACTCGACTACCGCAAGCGCGACACCAGCGGAGAGGTTGCCGTAACCCGTCCCCAAAGCGCAGCCGAAACCGCGCGCATGATTCGCAGCTACGCTCAGCAGACCAGGACCAATGCCATTCGCCTCCGCGCCATGGATGGAAATATCTGGGTTCGTTTTCTCAACCAGCGTTCCCACCTCGACCTTGTTTTCGAGCACCTGCCCGCATGAAAACGTTTCCATTAAAGTGTCCCGCCTGCTAGGCCGATACATGCTTAGAGCGGAGCTTATGAATAATCGTCAGCAAACATCGGCATGCAGAGTAGTTTCCATCGCGTCAGGCACGGCAGCGCAATCGCGCTCCGAACTCGCCCGGATTTGCGGCACCCGGGCCATCAACCTAGCCGAAATGGCGGAGTCTATCCGCGCCAACCGCGACCTCTGCTACATCGTTACCGAGGCCGCCTGTAAAGAGTTTGGATGGCGATGGCTCAGCGTTGAGGATTCCATCGTGCTGTTGGGCGTAGATCGCCTCGGCAAACTTCTCTCCAACTCAAATCCGCATGGCCGTTCGGCAACCGAATTCTGCCGCACATTTCACAACAACGGCATTGCCGCCTCCACAAGACTTTGCCTGTTGGAAACATTCCAAGGGGAAACAAAATGAGCCAGGTCAGAGCCCTTATCGTGGACGATTCTTCCGTGATGCGCAAGATCGTCGAACGCTCCCTGCGCCAAGCCGGACTCGACCTCTCTTCGGTGATTGAGGCCGGAAATGGCGCGGACGCCCTCGGATTGCTCGACACCCATCCAGTCGATCTAATCCTGAGCGACATCAATATGCCGGTCATGGACGGCTTGGAATTCGTTCGCCAGATCCAGACCGTGGAGAAGCTGCGCGGCATTCCCGTCGTCATGATCACGACCGAGGGAAGCGAATCCAACGTAGTGCAAGCTCTCTCGCTCGGAGCCAAAGGATACATTCGCAAACCCTTCACTCCCGACCAGGTCAAAGAGCACGTACTACCGGTGTTAGGACTATGACGATGACGACATTCTCAGAATGTTCGCTACCTTCCGCTATCTTCGACCGCCTCACGTGGACGCCGCTCCTTGAACTCTCAGCCCGCGAAGTCTTCGACATTATGCTGGGCACCAACCTCCGCATTCTTGGCTCTCCCGCCGATGCAAAGGATGGAGAATTTACCGCGCTGGTCGGCCTCGCCGGCAGTCTCTGCGGAGTGCTCAGTATTCGCTGCACCAATCAAGCCGCGCGCATCATGGCCGGCAAGATGCTTGATATGCCCCCTGAAGAAGTTGACAGCGATAGCTGGGACGCACTCGGCGAGATCGCCAACATGATCGCCGGTAACTTCAAGGGAAAGCTCAGCGGTGTCGGAAATCATTGCATGTTATCCGTGCCCACCATCATCGTCGGCACCGATTATCAATCACGTTCCATAACCGGCGGAAATCTGATTGAAGTCATCTTCGACTTCGAACAGAAACCGCTCTGGGTCACGCTCGAACTGCACGAATAACCAAGCCGCACCCCTAACTCCCAGGAACCTTGACGTGCCCCGGTTTACGCCATTCAGGCGTAAACCGGACATAGCGCCACTAAGTTGGCAAAGGGAATCAAATTAGCATGATCTCACTCCCTGAACTTCGAAGCCTTCTGCTCGGATAGTCCCAGAATTCTCAATGCATCTTTAGCATCCTGAGGTTTCACACTGAGCCTGACGCCGCCCACGAGGTTAGACCACTCCATCCTTGCCATATTGTCGTCGGCCAAATAGCATTCAATCCCGGCAGATTCAAGACTTGCCTTTGCCAGCAGCGCCCGTGAAAGGTCCATTTGACGAATCACGATGAGCTCGCGGAATTCCGCGACATCGGTACCCTTCTTTGAAGGATACGTGTCCATTCCCCTTCGCTCCATCTCTAACCGCAGTGCCTTACCCGCCAAGTCAGTCAATGACTCAGCATCTTCAAAAATGTGCCGTAACTCACCCTTACTCATCTGAGCATAGAACTTGGTGAGCCTTTGCCGCTCCTCTTCGGGATCAACCATCGTCATGATGATCGGAATAATACGGGAGCTAAACTCTGGCTGCTAGTAAAATATGCAGGAATCGCGCATCCCGGAGGTGGGTGGCCCATTCAAGCCTTCTTTTCGTTTGGCTTGAGTGGGGACGTTGTACTTGTCATCTCTTCGTTTCTTGGATTGGTTCGATATTAGGCGATGTTTAGCCAATAGCCATCTTTCAGTAACCATTGGGAGGATGGCGCAAGTATCCTGCGTTGTAGGCGAGTTGCACAATGACACACAGAGTCACGAGCGATATCGACGCTGCTACGCGGTTGATGACTTTGGATTCGTTCAGGTAGGTTCGCCAAAGCACGGAATAGAGGATACAAAAAGAGACCGCTTCAAATCCTAGAACAAAGCCAGTTTCTGGCAGAGCAGTAAAGCTTAGAGGCGCGGTACAGAGCCCATAGACTCCAACCGCTAGAGCTCCTTTCCACATCCATCCTGGGCAGGTCTTGACTTGATCCATCCACCTCAAGCTTTCCTTTACAAACGGAGCTACAGCTATTCCAACGAGCACCGCCAGCCGGAAAACGGCATTGCCCCGCACTTCCGTATAAGGTCCTCTCACCCCTATAAGCACGCCCAGAAGCACGCTCAGATGCAGCACTAACGAGGATGCGAATAGAAGGAGTTCAAGAACCAGAAGGAGTCGAACATATGCGTATGCAAGGCGGGCGATCATTGATCCCTTTTATCAAGGCAAATGAAATCTAGTGTCTCCGATAGGAACGTCAGCGGACAAGTGAAATCGTTTGATAGGGCCGCAATTGCGTAACCGGGAAGATCCTTGTCGCAAACAGGCATAGTATCCACGTATCCCAAATTGGGAGCAACTCGTTTAGTTCTCGTCCTGGGCAGAATCGCTTTTTATTAGGCAAAGCCTTCCTGCTATGGTTTCCGCCCGTTCTGCTCCACCATTGCATCGCCTCACAGCGTCTCTTCCTAAGAAACCTCAAATTACTGTGGCATTCCGCTTGCACTCCCTTTCAGCGGAGTTCGATATGAACAACGGCATCTATGCGGCCAGCGCAGGTCTCCTCGCACGAACCCAGGAGCTCGACCTCGCCGCGAACAATCTGGCTAACGCCAATACAAGCGGATTTCGCAGCGAACGCGTCAGCTTCAAAACGCAGATGATGTCTGCCTCGTCGAACGTGTCCACTCGCGCCGTCAGCTCTTTCGGAGTCCTCGGTTCGCCGCGCACGGATTTCTCGCAGGGCTCGCTTCAGCAGACCGGCAACCCGCTCGACCTTGCTCTGGAAGGCGCAGGCTTCTTCGCCGTCCAGGCACCCACTGGAATTCAGTACACGCGCAACGGAAACTTCCATCTCACTAAGAATGGCGCGTTGGTCACCGCCCAGGGTTTTCCGGTTCTCGGAGACAAGGGGCCGATCACTCTGCCGCAGGGAAATGCGGAGATCAGTTCCGCGGGGGTCATCTCGGTGGATGGTGCGGTAGCTGGACAACTTCAGCTCAATCAGTTCGATTCCAGCGTCCCGCTTACTTCGTTGGGCGATGCCTATTACAGCGCGCCCTCGGCCGCCGCTACTCCGGCTACGAACCTCACCGTGCGCCAAGGGGCGCTGGAGAGTTCAAACATCAACCCCGTCGAAAGCGCCGTCAGCCTGATCGAGATCCAGCGCAACGCGGAGATGATGCAACGCGCGCTGAACACGTTTCACACTGAGTTCAACAAAATCGCAGTCGAGGATTTACCGAAAGTTTAGGACTGCCCCGAGTTTAGGAGTTACTCATGTTTCGTTCGCTCTATACCGCTGCCAGTGGCATGACCGCGCAGCAAACCAATCTGGACAACGTTGCCAACAACCTCTCGAACGCCAACACTGCGGGCTTCCGCAAGCGCCGCGTACAGTTCCAGGACCTCATGTATCAGAACGTGGTTACCCCTGGAGCCGCAGCGACGCAGCAGACCGTCTCGGCAGGATTGCAGATCGGACTGGGCACCCGTGCCGCAGCCACTGAAATACTGCAGTCCCAAGGCGATTTCCAGCAGACCGGAAATTCGCTCGATCTTGGCATTCAGGGTCTCGGCTATTTTCAGGTTCTCACTCCATCCGGACAGACCGCCTACACTCGTTCCGGCAGCTTTCATCTCGACGGACAAGGCAACGTCGTTACCTCGGATGGCGACGCGCTCCAGCCTGCCATCACGATTCCGCCCAACGCCACAGCCGTCACCATCGGAGCCGACGGAACTGTCTCGGTGATCCTTCCCGGACAGACGGCGTCACAGCAGATCGGGCAAATTCAACTCGCCACCTTCCCCAATCCCGGCGGCCTAAACAGTGTTGGAGCCAACCTCCTCATGCCCACCAGTTCTTCCGGCGATCCCATCGTAGGCATTCCCGGCGGCACGGAGGGACTTGGCACCCTGATCCAGGGCTCGCTCGAACAATCCAACGTCAACACGGTCGAAGAGTTCATCCAGATGATCCTCGCGCAGCGCTCCTATGAGGCCAACTCGCAGGTGGCAAAAGCAGCCGATCAAATGTTCCAGGAAGTAAACCAGCTCGGGAAATGACCATGCGACTTCGCCTCACGCCAGCAACGCTTATTTGCACGCTATCCCTGCTCAGCTTCGCCGCTGGCTCAAGCGCGGAGTCAACCCCGGCCTCACGGCAGGCGGTTGCGCTCTGGCTGTCGCGGCAGATTCACCATCCCGTTGCCGCATCGCAGCTCCTGGTCGCTCCCACGATCACCGGGTTCGACGGTTGCTCTGTCATGCCTGCCCGAAGCGCTCTTATTGGCACAACCGCGCTCACGCTGCATTGTCCCTCGCAGGCTTTTCCGCAACTTGCTTTGCTCAGCTTTTCGGTTGCGGCGCCTGACCGGACCGCAGCTTCTCCGGCCAGCGCCGCGCATAACGCAATGCTCCGGATACCACCCATCGTGCGTGCCGGTTCTGCCCTGAATGCGGACTGGCGCACCAACTACATCCACGCTCGACTTCCGGTCGTTGCTCTCGATTCCGGTGCGGCCGGCACGGAGATCCGCGTCCGTATCACGCACTCAAACCGAATCCTCCGGGCTCGCATTCTCGGTGCCCACACCGTGAGCATCGTCACCGAGTCCACTAACTCGGAGCATCCTTTATGAACCGGTTTGCCGTCGTCGGTCTCGTGTTTTTCGCGCTCGTCGCACTTGCCAGTGCAGAAAAGAAATCCAAGTCGGAAAAGCAGCAGGACTCGCTTGATCAGTACATCAAGCAGCTTGCCGCTCCGTCGCCGACGGCGCGCATTTCTACCAGCGGGAGTTTGTTCACTAGCGGCGGCCTGCTCGCAGACCCTTACTCGGACTACAAGGCGCACCTCGTCGGCGATTCGCTTTCCATCCAGATTGTCGAGTCCACCATCATTTCGCAGAGCGGCAGCCTTGCCACGGCACGCGACTTCGCGCATTCCAGCGGCGTCACCGGAGTGGGCGGCCAGTCTCCGTCTTTCCTCAACCCGCTGCTTGCCGCCAACTCCAGCACCAAGCTCACCGGCACCGGGGCTGCGGCCTCCAATAGTTCGCTCAATACGCTGCTCACGGCTCAGGTTGTAGCCGTGCTGCCCACCGGTTCGCTGGTGGTCGAGGCCCGCCGCCACGTTCTCGCCAATCACCAGCATGAGGACGTGGTACTGCGCGGCGTGGTCCGGCCCGCCGATATTTCGAGCGGAAATCTCGTCAGTTCCTTCCAGATCTCAGACCTTCAGCTTGAGGTCAAGGGCAAGGGCGTCATCAGCGATTCCATACGCCAGCCGAATATCGTGATGCGAACGTTGTTGAAGTTGATTGGATTCTAGTCATAAGTCCCGAACAGATAGGTCTTAAAGAAATGGTCCACTGAGTCATACACAAATGAAGACACTCTGCACAATGTTGTTACTCGCCGCTTCGGCGCTCTCCTCAGCAGCCCTCGACGCGCCGCGTTCCACGCGCCAGGTGCGAATTCGCGAGATCACGTCCATCGAAGGGGTTCGCGACAATTCGCTCATGGGCTACGGTCTTGTCGTTGGCCTGCGCGGCACGGGAGATCAGAAGCAGACGGTGTTCACAACCCAGATGCTCGCCAACGTCATGCTGCGCCTGGGCATGCAGATTGCCCCTACCGGCATCACGGTGAAGAACATTGCAGCCGTCTTCGTTACCTCTTCCCTGCCCCCCTTCACCCGCGCCGGAACCCAGATGGACGTCACCGTCTCCTCCATCGGCGATGCCAAATCGCTCGAGGGTGGCACCCTTCTGCTCACGCCTCTAAAGGGAGAAGATGGACAAATTTATGCAATGGCGCAGGGCCCTCTGGCCATCGGCGGCTACAGTGCCGGAGGCGGCGGAGTCAGCAAACAGCTTAACCATCCTACCGTCGGACGCATCGCAAACGGCGCGATTGCCGAACGCGACGTTGCTCCCAGCCTGCAGAATATCGGCTCGATTTCCCTGCTCCTGCGCGAAGCCGACTTCGCCAATGCACTACTGATCACAGAGCGCATCAATACCGAGTTTGGACGCCCCATCGCCACCGCAACCGACAGCCGCCGCATTGAAATTGTCAGCGCCGGACACGATGTTCCCTCCATGCTGGCGCGCATCCAGACCCTGTCCGTGTCAGTCACCTCGCCCACTCGCGTAGTCCTCAACGAGAAAACCGGCACCATCGTCATGGGACGCGACGCCCGGCTCAGCGCCGTCTCCATTCTGCAAGGCTCGTTGGCAATCGAAATCTCCACCACCTTCGAGGTTTCTCAGCCCAATCCGTTCAGCAAAACCGGCGAAACATCCGTAGTACCGCAAACCACCGTGAACGCCAAGGACGGCCCGGCCAAGCGCATTGAACTCAACGAAGGAGCCACCGTCGAGCAGTTGGTCAACGGACTGCAAGCCATTGGCGCAAGCGCCCGCGACGTGGTTTCTATTCTGCAGGCGCTCAAGGCTGCCGGCGCGTTGCAGGCCGATCTGGAGGTAATGTGAGCACGCCGCAAATCATCCCCGTCTCCGCGGAAATCATGCGCGATCCAAAACGACTCGCCGCGCATCTGCAGTCGCAGCGCGCAACCGCCGGAGCCCAGGAGTTTGAGGCTGCGTTGTTCAGTTCAGTTTTGGAAAAAATGGAGAAGAGTCTTTCCATTGAAGACGGAGAGAATAATGATGCAGGACATGACACTTGGGGAGCGATTGGCGTGCGCGCCGTTTCTCAGGCTCTCGCCCAGCGTCACGTTTTGGGAATCGCTGCAATGATAGAACGCTCTCTCGGACTTAAATCCGCGGATGCTTCTCCCAGCATGGGAAATTCGTCCGTGGAAAGTCCGGCAAAAAATAAATAGAGATTTCCGCTAATGCCCTCAAGGGCACGGCCAAATTGCCGATAAATATTTCAGGAAGAAGAAGCAAAGGAGCTTTATGGACCTCCGAATTCAGAACCAAAGTCAGTCCGAACTCGATTCCGTCAATCTCAAGAGTGTCACGAATGAGCCGGGTACCGGCGGCACGCCAAAATCCTCCGTCCAGGCACTCGGCGCCGATCCGGACACCGCCTCCATCAGTCCCGCAACCAGCCAACTCTCTGGCGATGTTGCCATCCGTCAGGATCGCGTCGATGCTTTGCGTTCGCAGTTAGAAGGCGGCACCTACAAGGTGAATGCGCACGCCGTCGCCACCGCCATGTTCCAGAACCTCTTCCGGAGCTAGAGATGACTGCACACGCTTCCACGGACCTCGCCATGTGCTGCGAACTTGACGTTCTGCAGTCTGCGATCTCGGACGCGATCAAAGCTCTGGCCGCCTGGGACATCGCGGCCTTTGAGTCCGCCGTCGAGCGCCAGGATGCAATCTGCGGCCACCTCACCAGTGCCAGTAATGGTTGGGGCCGAACCCCGGATGTCGCTGAAGCCGCGCACACGGTTCAGAGACTCAACCGCGTTTACGACCGTCTTCTCCAGCACTCCGCACAGTGGACTCGCACCGTCGGCGCGATTCTTCAAGCCGGCGGACATCAACCTACTGGCTGTGCTTCCGTGCATTTCAGGGCCTGATCATGTCTGGACTCACTTCCGATCTCAATGTCTCCGTTCAGTCCCTCCTTGCCTCTACTGAGTCAATGGACGTGACGACCACCAACATCTCCAACATGAACACGTCCGGTTACGCCCGCCGCCGCGTCGTGCTGGAAGAATCGACTCCGACCGGCCTGGACGGAAGTACCACCGGTGTGGATGTCAAAGCCATTCAGAGCCTGCGCGACAATGTTCTCGACCTTAGCATAAATGCCGCCACTTCCCAGCAAAACCAAAGCAGCACAATCGCCAGTTCTCTCTCCGCGACCCAGGTCTTGTTCTCCGACACTGCATCCAGTTCCATCAGCTCCACGCTCGATTCTTTCTTCAGCTCTCTCCAGCAGCTTTCCACCTCTCCGTCGGATGACTCACTGCGTTCGAACGTGCTTACCGCGGCTAGCAATGTCGCATCCTCATTTCAGAGCACGGCATCGTCTATTACCGACTCACAGCAACAGATGGACCAGGATGTCGTACAAGCTACCAGCGATATCAACTCCCTGCTACAACAGATTGCGACCGCCAATGGCGTGATCGCTACAGCCAATAACCTTGGCCAGAGTTCCAACACAGCCGAGGATCAGCGCTCGGCTTTGCTCACGCAGCTCTCGGCAATTGTCGGCTACAAAACCGTGAACAGTTCCGACGGACTCACCCTTACCACCGACGACGGCACTCCGCTGGTTGTGGGAAGCAAAGCATATTCGCTGACCAACGCGATCGATTCCAGCGGCTTCAATGAGGTGGAGGCTGGTGGAGTTGACATCACGAGTACCATTCAGGGCGGCAATCTCGGGGGCTATATTCAAACCCGCGACCAGAGCCTGGCGGGCATGAAGACCCAGTTGGATCAGTTCGCCTTTCAGTTCGCGCAAGCCGTTAACAGCGTCCAAACTTCCGGCTCGGATGAAGACGGAAATACCGGCGTCGCCCTCTTTAATCCCCCGGATACCACCACCGGAACTGCTACCGAAGCGGCATCTTCCATAAGCGTGGCTCTCACCAGCGCTTCGCAAATCGCGGCTGCCGCAACCGGCGGAACGTCTGGAGACAATACAAATGTCCTCAAGATGATCGATCTGCAGAATCAGTCCATCATCAACGGAGCCACTCCAACCGCGACTGTTGCCAATCTCACTTTTTCCATTGGCAACGCCATCTCGCAGGCCACCAGCGACGCTACGGCCACCGGCAACATCCTCACCCAGTTGCAGAATCAGCAAGGCTCTGTCGAGGGCGTCTCGCTCGATGAAGAGTCATCCAACCTCGTGCTCTACCAGCGTTCCTTCGAGGCTGCCGCCAAGATCATCTCCACCGTCGATACACTGATGGGCAACCTGCTCGATATGGGCGCAACCAACCCAGGATACTAATCCAATGCGCGTGAATCCAAACTACACCGCGAATATGGTCAGCCTGCTCAATCAGTCGCAGCAGGACGAAACCAATGCACTGACGGAACTGAGTACGGGACGCCGTGTCAACAACCCTTCCGACGATCCCGCCGCCGAAGCCGCCATGGTCGCCGAAAACTCGCGTTCCGCGTCCGTCGATCAGTACACCGCGAGTTCGGACTCGCTCACCGAGGTGCTCAACACGGCTGACAGTACGTTAAGTTCCGTCGTCACCCTGCTCCAGCGCGCCTCTACTCTGGGAGTCGAAGCCGCCAACAGCGCCACCATGAATCAGACGGATCTCAATTCCATCGCCAACGAGCTCTCGGGCATCCAAAGCCAGATGCTCTCGCTCGCCAATACTTCCTATGCCGGGCAGTACCTCTTCGGCGGCACCGTTACCGATACTGCCCCTTACGTGGCCGATGCCACGGTCGCCGGACAAGTCGACTACGCCGGCAACGATCAGCAGAACAAGGTGCAGATTGGCACCGGCCTTTCGGTGGGCGCAAATCTGCCGGGCAGCAGTATCTTTTCTAATTCCTCCGGCAACGTGTTTGACGCCTTACAATCCATGATCACAGCCTGCCAGTCAGGCAGTAACAGTGGGATCACTGGCGCCATCACAAAGTTAAGCGCGGCCAGCGACACGGTGAATACGGCTCGCGTATTTTACGGCAATACCGTTAACGAACTTACATCCAACGAGTCTTACTTGAGCCAGGAAAAGGTGAACATCGCGAGCTACGAAAACACCTTGGTATCCTGCGACACGGCCACCGCAACCACGGCCGTAACCCAAGCCGAGTATCAGCGCAACGCCACGGTTGCCGCCGCTGCTAAAATGAACCAGGTCAGCTTGCTCGACTATCTCAAATAGCCATCCCAAGTTACTCTCGTTCTATTCAGCAAAAAGGCCGCATCTCGCGCGGCCTCTCTTTTCGTTGTTCTGTTGCTGCAACTTTCCTACGCGCTCCATGCTCCACTCGCGGAAGGTTCGTCCCCTGCAAGCACCTTCCATGGCTCAGGAGTTGCGGGCAATTCGCACTGTTGCTTCACATCCTCCCACAGGGCGCGAACCTGCAGCATCGATTGCACAATTTCCTCGAACAGGCGTGCATTGCACTTGATCTGCCCTTCCAAGATTTTCGCGCGCGCCAGGGAATAGAAGCGGTACAAATGCTGTGCGGCCTCGCCGCCGGTTTCCATCTGCAGCGTTCCCTGCAAAGCTTCCAAGGCGTTCAGACAACGCACTAATGCGCTGGTCCGCCCTTCAATGTCGCCGGCATTCAGGTTCTTAATGGCCTTGCGCAAGTCGGCGATCACGATGTCGTAAAGCATGATGGTACACTCTACGTTGCTGGCGCCGCGAATCGTAGCTTCGCGGTAACTCCTGCTGACTTCCGTCTGTGTCATTTCCCTTCTTCCTAACTGCTGCTCGAAGAATTGTTGTTGGTGTTATATTCCAGCTCGGTGTCAACCTCGTCCATCGTCGACGGGAACGACTGCAACAATGCATCCAAAGTGCTGTACTTACTGGTGAGTGACGTTTGGAGGTCTGTAAGATTAGCTTCCAGATCGTTAATGTTGTTCTGGTCGTCGGTATAACTGGACTTCAAACTGTTCAGGTCCAGGACAATCGGACTGTCAGTGGAATCCGTCATCGCCGACATTAAGTTAGAGAACGTTTGCGCAAAGCTCGACGAATTCGTGTCCTGGAAGAAGCTCTGGACATCGCTGTAGTTGTTGGCCAGCGCACTTGACAGCGTGTCGCTGTCCACCGTCAAGGTGCCGTCGTCCCCCATCGAGATTCCCAATTGTCCCAAAGTCTTGAAGGTCGCGTTGTCGCTGGTCAATGTCGAAATTGAAGATAAGAGTTGCTCCTGTAACATGCGAGCTGCTGGGTCTGTCTCCAACACTCCGGTTGTGTTGCTGTTGGTGGTCGATCCCGCGGTAACCTGGAACTGGCTATTGAGATCCGTGATCGCAGCGTTATATGCGGTTACAAAGCTATTCACCGCCGTCGTGATCTTATCCGTGTCCGGCGCAACGTCAACTTCAATGGGCGATGAGGAAGTCCCGATCAAATTCAGCGTCACGCCCGCGATCGCCGTGCTCATGCTGTTCGTAGCCGACGTTACCGGAACGCCGTCAACCGTAAGATTCGCGTCCACGCCGGCAACGTTGGTAAAGGTTAATCCTCCCGGCGCGGATTGCACCGCGACGCTCGCCGCCGATCCTGAAGCCGATGAGGTTAGCGAGAGACGCGCTCCCGATGAGTCCGTTACTACAGATGCCGTGATTCCCAGGCTTTGGTTGTTGATATAAGCCGCGGCATTTGTCAGCGTCGTAGTAGTCGAGGTAGTGGTGTTCCCGCTGGAGTCAGTTGTGCTATCTCCCGGTATGTTAATGGTCTGCTGCGCGCCGCTTCCCAAAGTGAATACCAGGGCGCCGGCAGCAAAAGTTGAGTTTGCCGAATCGAGCTGACTTGAATAGCTCACCCCTGTCGTTGCCAGATTGCTAATTGTCACGTAGTGAGTGCCGCTCGTCGCCGCGCTGCTCGTTGTGGCGTTCAACGCGGAAGTATTGGATGACGTCGCGGTCACTCCCGAGAACACTCCATCCAGATCGCTCAATGCTTGAAAAGACGTTTCCACCGTCCCCACTTCAGTCTGCAAATTAGTGAGTGCCGCTTCCTGGGCCGTGATGTTGGCTTGGTCGGTTGTCCAGGCTGTCTCCGGAGCCCTGTCACCCTGTATGATCGCAGCCACCGTTGCAGACACGTCGATGCCGTTGCCACTGGTGTAACTGGTTCCTTGGATCAGCTGAGTGCCGGTCGTTGAACCTGTGGATGAACTGGTTACAGCACTTGTGCTCATAGGCTGCTCACGTCCGGCCGTTAAATAACGTTCCGGTTTCCTCCTGCTCTAGCGATTTCGCATTCTTTTGCATGGGTTGAGACTGCGACAAACTGGGTTCATCGTCTTCCGCTATTTCGTCCGGCTTTACGCCGGGCCTGACAGTTCGCTGTTGCCGCAGTTTACTCCACTTATCGCGCAGGTCTTCTTCTTTCTGCCAGCGCATCGCATCTAGCTCCGCGGAAGCGACTTCCAGAGGCGGCTGTCCCTCTTCCATAAGCAATTCCCGGTCCCTTCTCGTTAGAGAAAACTCAGAAACCGTGCTAGCCGCGGCACCCCCGCGAAAGCCTGCCTGTATCGGGTCGATAGACATACGCCCCTCCTCTCAAGAGGCCGCCGGAGGCAAGAACGGGGTGAAGCTGTCTCCAGCCTCACCCCTGGTTTACCGCGTTACTTACTGCAACAGCTTCAGCAACGCCTGCTGCATCTGGTTGGACTGAGACAGCGCCGAGATACCGGTCTGCGTCAGCACGTTGTACTTCGTCATGTTACTTACTTCGGTCGAGATGTCAGCCGAGCTGATGTTACTCTGCGCAGAGGTCAGGTTCTCGATCTGGGTGTTGATCACGTTTGTCGCCGCATTCAGCCGGTTGATGCTTGCACCGATCACTCCGCGCTGCTGGGCAACGGTCGCAATCGCGTTCGTGATCTGCGTCAGTGCAGCCTGCGCGCTCGTGGTACTGTTCAGGTTCTGAGTCAGTCCCAACCCCGCTGAGGATAGGGCGGCAATGTCCGTGGTGATCGTATTCGCCGAGGTCGTTGCCGTGCCATCGCCAAGATATACGCTGTTCGATGATCCGACGCCAGCGCTCGTGCTGGTATCGGTAACTCCAGCCGTG
>Ga0302320_10007697_pt1 | contig 23651 bp, 16 predicted proteins | sample Bog_T0_3_FD_202130 | JGI IMG/M metagenome (GOLD analysis project Ga0302320, IMG submission 202130) | Peat permafrost microbial communities from Stordalen Mire near Abisko, Sweden - Bog_T0_3 | ecosystem: Environmental > Terrestrial > Soil > Wetlands > Peat | place: Sweden: Abisko, Stordalen Mire... | reverse complement strand
CTCTCGCTGCGCAGTCGCGCGCTGTTCTTGAGACCGTCAGTATTTCTAGTCATGGTTCGCTCTCTCCAGAGATGTGACGATGTTGACCAAGTTGTTCCGCTTTCGTTCATTCATTTCGATCTGCCGAGTCCATCCATTCGCGTTGGCCTTGGTGATGACTCGCTCGGTGTCGCGCAGCTCGGCCTTGTGCACATCGAGGAAGCTGGCGTCGGTGCGGAAGTGAGCGCAACTCAGACACGCGTTTGGATGAGGACAGGGGCCGGCGACGACGGGAATGGCACAATAGCCATTCGGCAGGGCTTGAGCCATCACGTTCCGCGTGAACCAGCGTAGATCACTTGTATCGAGCGGCCCTTCCGGCACCGCTTTGCCCGTCACATCCACCAACGTTCCCTGCAGGTACTCGGAGAGTTTCTCCCGCATCGTGGAATCATGGATGTGTGCATACCGGTTCGTCATCTCTGGTCCAAGATGGCCGAGGTAGCGTTGAATGAAGTGGTGGGGAACGCCAAGGTTGATCATTCGCGTTCCGACGGTGTGGCGGAACTGATGAGACTGGAAGCGGAAAAGTTTGCCCGTGGCGTCCCGGACTTGATGGTCGTAGGCCAGGCGGTTGATTTGTTGCGCGAAACTCTGTTGCTTGCTCACGCCGCCTTTCGCATTCGGAAACAGCAAAGCAGTTGATCGTTCAGTGGCCCGGACCACTTGTTGCTGTTCCTGTATAAGGCGAGCGATCTCCTGCGAAACCGGGATCGTATGTTCTCTTTTCATCTTGCCCTGCACGAATCGCAGATAGAACGTGCCCCGAGCATCCTGCGTCAGGCAGTCCAGCGGCAGTTGCAGGAGTTCACTGATGCGCATCCCACACTCCTGAAGAATGAGGATCATCTGCATCCACGGAGCCTTCAGGCTACCCAGATGCGAGTTCAGTTGATCCAGGACCGCCGCTGGCAGGTAGCGAGGCTGGGCCTTGGGCGGGCGCGGTATCTCGTCGTCAAAGATCATTCGCTCGGGTGCGATGGGCAGCCAGCGCTCGCGTGCGGCTGTTTCGAGGAAGTTTCGCAGATTGAGCAAGTGACTTTTGCGAACCGAGACGCACACCCGTGCGGGAAGATAACTCAGATATTCGAGCAGCAGCTTGCGTGTGATGGCCTTGGCAGTGCCTTTGGGACGTTCTTGCATGAGGAATTCCGAAAAACACGTTAGCGACTGCAATCGCGTACGGCACGTGCCTTCCGCGCAGATCGTCAGACAGTAGCGTATGTACGCCTTGACTGGTTTTCTTAACCACGGTTGTCGAATGCGATGGAAACTCAGGGTGACATTGGAGAGCGAGAGACTGATGGGGACCGCCATCCGTTGCAGGTCCCACACATCTTTTTCATGCTCAGGCCGGTCATCGTATGCACTCTCCAGGATGGAATAGAGTTGCCGAAGCGTGCTGATGTAGTGACTGTCACGCGCGGTCACGCACGGATGTTGCTCCCGATTCATGCGGGATGTGGTGCCCAGGTGATACATGCCGCGCTGTCTCAGATACGTTGTGTAAAGGCCTCGCCATTCGTCCAAGCCTCGGCTTATCAGGGACGCCGGTAGTGCATCAAGACTGTTCAGCCACTTCACCATGCGGTGAACTCTGCTCAGTTCTTGTGTGTTTCTCCAATCGCCGTCGGAGAACTTCTTCCAGCACGCATACTTGAGTTCGCCGTTGATGGTCGCAGATTTGCAAACGAAGCGTAGACGGCGCTGTTTCGTCTTTGCAGAAAACCGAGTCGGCAGTGGGATGGCGCGCATGTCCCAGATGTCTCCCTTCCAGAACCCTGAGAGCTGGCCGAGCAAAGATTGCTGTCGTTCACGACTCCAGGTTATTCTCGTCATCGTGCACGCTCCTTTTGATAGCGCGCAAACATCTTTCCGAGATCGCCGTTCGAAAGATGCGCATAGGTGTTCACGGTGGTCTGGATCTGCGCGTGCCCGAGACGCCGCTGGACATAGGCTGGGTCCCAACCAGCACGCAACAGATCGGTGGCGTGGGTGTGGCGGAACATGTGCGGTGTCGCATTGATGCCAGCCCTGGCGCTGAGTTTGCGGAACAGATCGATCACCGTGGAGTACGTCATGGGTGCTCCGATGCGCCCGCTCCACTGGTTCACAAAAACATAGTCGTGAGTGGTTTCCTGGTATTCGTGCACCAGGTAGTCGGCATAAAGTTCCATCGCTTCTTTCGAGACATGCACGGTATAGGGCGACCGCGATTTGGCAAGGGCGCCGTTGCTGTTTGCGCGCGGGATGATCTCGATTTCCCCGTCGTAGGAACGGATATCGGCATGGCGCAACCCCAGCAATTGGCCAACACGCATCCCGCTCTCATACAGCAGGCTCACGAGGAGGCGGTCCCGCTGCCGCACGCACGCATTGAGTAGGGCCTGGACTTCTTGCGCTGAAAACACCCGTGGCAGGCGTCGAGTTGCACGCACCTGCATAACCGCGCGCGGCAAGGGGCGGTTGCGGCCAATGTGGTGCAAGAATGGCTTGTATGGACTCTTTGCTCCGAACCGCCGCGACCGGCTGATATTTGTTTCAACCCCAAGCCTGTCCTGATATTCGTAGAAGGAGCCAACCGCCGCCAGGATTGTGTTGATCGTGGTGTTGGATCGTGATCTGCCGTTCGGTGAACTGATTCGACGCAGCCACGTCACGAACTTCGCCAGTTCGGTCAAAGTGAGCGTCGTCCAGTCTCGGTTCTCTTCACCTAAGAACTTTGAAAATGCCTGGAGATGGTGGGCATAGGCTCGGACGGTGTTTGGTGACCGCCCCAGATGGTGCAGGTACGACAAATACTGGTTTGGAGCGATGAGCGGTTGGTCCGCGCTGAACAGCATCCAGCAGCGCTGCTGCGTATCGGGCACAATGATTCGTTGCACTCTGACCATCTATCCTCCTGAATTAGCCGCCCAGTCCGCATTGGCGCAGTTTCGCTACGCTCAACTGCGCCAACGCGGACTGGTTTCACGTCGTGGAATCGACTACAGATAACGATTCTGCATCGTGCAGAACTCCACCGTCGTGTACGTCGTGGAATGCTTTTTCAGGACTAAAGATAAGTTGAGAACCTGCAACGCGAAGATATTCATCCGCTCGAAGAGGCTCTGGGTTTCAAGTCACTCTTGGAACTCGGAGAACCTTACAACATCGCGCATATCGCGGCCCGTGCTGGCAAGAATGAGGCCTACATCTACGGTCGGCTTAAATTGGCCGATCTCATTCCACCTGTGGCCGAAGCGTTTCTGAAAGACGAAATCACCATCGGCCACGCTCTGCTGATCGCCAAGCTCCAAGCCTCACAGCAGCAGGAAGCGTTCGCAGCCGCTTTCCGTGGCATGTGGACGAGCGAAGGCAATTCGCAAGTGCTCATTCCTGTACGGGAACTCGCAGCATGGATTGAATCGAACATCTTGCTGCAACTGGCGTCGGTGCCTTTCGACAAACAAGACGAGACGCTAGTTCCCGCAGCAGGATCATGCGTCAACTGTCCGAAGCGAACCGGATTCAACAAGCTACTCTTTGCCGACGTTCGCAAGGATTCCTGCACCGATCCAAATTGTTTTCGCGCTAAGCTGGACGCTCACATCGCAAAAACGATGGAGAAAAAGCCGGAACTTGTGCAGATTTCCTCGGCGTGGAACACACGCGAAGGCGCTCCGCTTGGGCGCAATCGTTATGTGGAATTGCAGATCAAGAAGTCCAAGGCGAACGGAAGCGCGGCGAAACAGTCTGCGATCCAGAAGCCTTGCGACAAGATGACGGAAGCCATCGTAATGGATGGCGGCAATCGCGGCCAGACCGTTAAGGTTTGTGCCGATCCTGCTTGCCGCGTCCATCATGCCAACACGCCTTCTCCGCAGCAAGTCGAGCGGGAGCGGGCAGAAGAACGGAAGCGCATCGAAAAAGAGAAACTGGCCATCACGACTCGCCATCGCGTCTTGGCTACGATCCTACAGCGCGTCTCGGCTCCGTTGAAAAAGGCCGACTTGCTCACGGTTGCACATTACTTGATCGATCATCTGCCGCACAGCCAAGTGCCAATCTTGACGAAGCGGCATAAGCTGGAAACCGAGAAGGCGTCCAAGACGCCGCAGGAGTTTCTGGCAAAGCAACTCGGTAGTTACGACGAGGCCGAGCTCTGCCGGATTTTGCTTGAAATCAGTCTTTTGGATTCCGCTTACCAACGATCTGGCACGTTAGAGGACTTCCTCACGGACGCTGCCAGGCGTTACCGCGTAGATGTCGAAAAGCTGCAAAAGGCCGTAGCCGCGGAGTTCGCCGCCAAGAGGGAAAGAAGCAAGGTAAAAGCAAAACGCAAACCCGCGGCTTAGTAGAAACGTTTCAATCTATGGGCGGGCTGCCTTGAGCACTCCGCCTTTTTCTTTTTTCAAGCGAGCCGCCCCAGCGGTCTCAATCGGGCGATGGGCCTAGACCGCCCGATTGAGGCTTACACCAACTTCACAATTTGACCGCGCTGACTTCCAAGAACCCGATTTTTGATTCGGGATCGGCCATATCAAAGCTGCATTTGTGTCTCAAAACCATCGCTAAACGGGGAGTGAAACCCTGCTGATCTGCCCCGAGGTCGTCTAGGAATAATGTATGCTGCGCTCTGGTAAGAATGCAAAACATACCCATTCCCGTTCTTTTCCCGATCCCCACAGACGAAGATGACTTCGAGGATCTGTGCGTGGACATCCTGCGAATCTATTGGAGCCGGCCCGGTTTAGTGCGTTATGGAAGCAGGGGGCAAAGGCAGCACGGCGTTGACATCCTTGACTTGGGTGGAGTCAATCCGCTCCACGCGGCGCAATGCAAGCTCCGTGAGCTCGGCAAGAAACTGTCGCCGACCACAATTGAGGAAGAAGTAACCGATGCCCTCGGTTTCAAGTTTCCGATCGGGAAATACGGAATTCTCACAACAGCCAAAGTAACGACGCAGGCGCAGGATAAGGTGCTTGCAATTAATCAGCGGCATCGCGCCGCTAATCTGTTTGAGGTTGAGCTGCTCACATGGGGCAACCTCTGCCGTTTGATTCAAGCCTACGACGAGGTCCGAAAGGCCTATTTCGAGCTGACGGTCATAACAGTTGACAGCAGGATTGGGTCGAAATCTCCGATCGTCATCGAACAATTTCGTGAGGCGAGCGCGGTTAGCATCACAATGGGCCTCACTGCAGCTATCGACGAGGCTCGCGATGCGATCAATAAGCGAGATTTTCAGGTTGGCATACTGCTTCTGAATCGCATTCGGCAAAGACAAGACTTTAGCGCGGCGAGCGATCATGACAAGTTTCGGATCAGTTCCAATCTTGGAGCTGCCGAACTGGGGCTTGGTAGTCTCGATGCCGCCGCAAACCATTTCCTCGCAGCGTTTGGCTTCGAGCCAGCTGACGAACGCGCCAGGATCAATGAGGTGTTTGCATACATCTTGAAGGGTGATACCGCGACTGCGTATTCGAAGGCACAGACCCTACGGGCAGAATATCCGGCTTCAGCCAAGTTAGCCGCCAACTGGGTAATATCGTCGCCCCTGAATGTCCCGCTGGAGAAGCTAGAGAATGACTTGTCTGGCGAGATTCGTTCGGATGCGGAGGTAGCTCTAGCCTTCTCGAACAGAGCTCTGACGGAGATGCAGATTGGTAAGGCCCTTGCGTATGCGGAGTCAGCAGCACGCAGCTTACCGCAATCTTCCCAGCCACAATTGCTGATTGCCCGCTCGAACATGGGCTGGATTGTTCAGTTAGAAAAGGGCATGACCGCGCCTGCCATTCAACGAGTGGAACTGGAGAGCCGCGTCGAAGCTCGGTTAGCCGAGGCAATTCGGCTTGCTCAGGCAGAGCGCAACGTCCAAACGCAAGTGGAGGCTTTGGTCCTTAGAACGGACTTACGGCTTCTGCAGAAGCGGATAGAAGAAGCAGAGGCAGACGCGCACGAGGCAATGCGCCTCGATCCCGAAAATGTGCCAGCTCTTCTCGCGATGTCTCATCTCCTTGGTACGGCGAAACAGCTTGATGAATCAATTCGTCTCTTAGAGAGGGCGTACCGAAAGAGCGCGCGTCCGGACGCAGCGTTTATGTACGCTCGGGCACTGCTGCAACGTGGGGTGCCGGAAGACACGCAAAACGCCCTCTCACTGCTCATTGGCATCGACCTCACGCAGCTGCATCCAGAGTTCCGCCCTGTCATTCCTTCAACGGTCGTTAATGCAATGGTCCGACTACGAAACATGGAAGGGGCAGCGGAGTATGTCGGACGCATCGCCGCGCATGTAAAAAAGGAAGTTGTGACCGCGCTGAGGGCGCACATCGCTGCTGCCGAAGGAAAAAAGGCTGAAGCCCAAGGGCTGGCAATTCAAGCCAAGGAGGAGATGACAGAAGCGAGCGGTGTCGAGACGAAGGAGTTCCTAGCCAGACTCTTCATGAGGTTGGAAATGTTCGCTGAGGCTTTGCCTCTTTTTCAGCAGCTCTTCAGCCTTAACATGCAAGCCTTCGACAGTGGTCAGCTCTTGGATTGCGCCTCTCGTCTGCACCGTGACGACGTTGTCATCGAAACCTGTGCGGAACTTGAGAAGCGGGGACAGGACCTGTGGGAAACAGTGAGCTTTGAAGTACAGTATCTTCAGAAGTATTCGCGTGAGAGAGCAGTTGCCCGGCTGGAAAGTTTCCTAAAGATACATCCGGGACATAAACTCGCCATTCTGATGCGCTCGGTGATCGGCGTTCAGTCGCAGCAGCCGGCTTTGGTAAGCGGAAAGGTCGATGACCTTCCATCTGTTGATGACCTGCCGCTGGAATACATCATGGCAGCGGTCCAAGTTCTGCGCTTCTCCGGTGCTGGAAATGCCACGTTGGATTATGCCTACAGGTTTCTTAGGCTGCATTTCAACGATGTCCGGGCGCACGAGGCGTTTATTTTTAGCGTCTTGTCGCGCGATCCGTCGGTAACAATTCCCCCGGCAGAAGAGGTCGTTGGAGTGGGGTCGGCGGTTTGCGTCTATGACGAGTTCAATGGCGTTAACCGGTGGTTCGTTCTTGAACAGACGGATAAACCTGATGCCGACTTTGAGGAGATTCCGGTGGACAGCGCACTAGCTCAAGAACTTACCGGAAAGCGGGTAGGCGACACTGTCATTCTTGCTAAGGGTCAGGTGCAAAGTAGGACCGGGAAAATCAGGCAGATAATGCCGAAGTACGTTCGCCGCTTTCAGGATGTGATGGGAGAGATGCAGGTGCGGTTTGGAGCTAGCAGTTCGGTTGAAGCTATACACGTAGGGCCGACCGAAGAGGAGACAGCTAAAGGACTGCAGAAAGTTCTTGATTCTGTAAGAAAAAGGGAGGCCGCCATCACGCAGCTGCGCCGTATGTACGACGAGCTGCCAGTCTCACTTCACCTCTTCGGCGATCGCTTTGGAAAAAACGCATTTATCGCGTTGGCGAGTCTCGCCCAGCAGGAAGGTCAGTTCGTCAAATCTACACGCGGGACAGAGGAGGAACGACGCCAAGGAACATTTGCCCTTCAGACCGCCGAGGTCGTCGTGGTCGATATCAGCGCTGTTGCAACAATCCGGCTGATCGGAATCGAGAGCATCCTGTTGGATGCAAAGCGATTCCGTTTCCGGATGAGCGAGGGCACATTCAGCGAGTTGCAAGAAACGCTGGTGGGGGACCTATTTTCTGGTTCGCCTAGCGGAACAATCAGTCATCGCGAAGGCGTCTTCTCGATGACCGAGGAAACTGCGGACGCGAAGTCAGAACGGCGGACAAGAGACCAAGCATTTCTTGATCGTCTTAGGGACGTAGTAGAAATCGTGCCGGTTATCGAACTTTCTGCCGTCGATCCGGCTAAGCGCGACCCTCTTGAAGAGATGTTCGGACAATACGGAGTGGAGACAATGGTTCTTGCCTCGCGTGCGGATAGCGTCCTGTGGACAGACGATCTTATTCAGGCCGAGGTGGCGAAAAATGAGTTTGGAGCGAGGAGAGCTTGGACTCAGCTGATGGCGGAGCAGACGGCGCTCGCAGGGCAGATAGCCGACGCTGAAAAGGAGCGCGTGATCGCATCGCTGATCGGCAGCGAGTATTCTGTCACCTCCTTCGATAGCGCCGCCATGTTGAGAGCAGTGGAGATGTCAGATGCTACTCCCTGGCGAACGCCGTTAAAACAATTTGTGGACATATTCCGCAAGCCCGCGGCGGATTTTCAGAGCCTTCTTGGGATCTTTGTTGACTTCGTTGTCAAGCTCTATCGGGAGCCCCACATGCCGGAAGCGAGATGCAAAGTGGCCGTCGCATTTCTCGATGCAATATGGGTCAATGTGCCGCTGCGCTTGGCTATAATTCGCTTCCGAAAAATGAACGCGCAATTTTTCGGTCTCAATTCCGTCGGACAGATGCAATTTGAGGAATGCTTCGACCTGTGGTATTCGCGTGTGCCGGACAAGATCGTCGGCATGTAGCCGTTATCGAGGGGTCTCAGTGCATAAGCGAATGAGCGACAGCTCTCCGAGACCGCGTCAAAAGTGTTCGTCGAACCGTCGAACGCGAATCTCTCCCGCCCGCACGTGTAATAATTATGGCCGAATCGGAATTATCGCGGCCCGACAGAAGGAATTCCACAGAGCTTGAGACCGTGCCCGTGAAGGGGCTGTATTGGCGCGCCAGATACGCCGGGCACCGTCTCAAGCTGCAAGGTGGTCCGCTTGAGCCAAAAGAGACAGTTCAATCATTCTCTTGTTGCCTCCGCGAGGAATGCGCTGGCATTTTCATTTCAAGCCAATCGGCGATCTGGTGAGGATCGAACCGGATCGAACTCCGCACGCGAAAAAACGGAATGCGACTGTCCTCGACCTCTTTGTACAAAGTTCGAACGCCAATGCAGAGCAAATCGGCCAAGTCTTCGACGGTGAGAGCTTTCCTTTTGGATCGCAGTTGCTCAATAAGAGTCATTTTGACGTTTTGACGAGGGTCTCCCTTCGCTGCCACAAGCCCTAAGCTTTTGTTGTTGTCAACAAGCGTTTGATTGAATCTGCGCTGAAACCCACCAAGAACACTGCGACCAGGCCAGGCAAAAGATCAAGCTTGGCGATTTGTTCCTGCGCTCCAGAAACTAATCCGAACACAGCGATGAGCAAAGCAGCCGCCAACTTGAGAACTTCTGTACGCGTGCGTTCCCCAACGCCTCTGCCCGTCTCGCTGGGATGAACGTCTACCGTGCTAGAAATGACAATGGGATCGCCCGCTTCACTGCTAAGAATCTCACCATTGGGAGCATAAAACCGTGCCTGAACCTGATATGTATTTTGCCGTCGTTTTATCTGGAAATAATGCGATACGGTCCAGCCCTTGCCTTTAAGACCATCACCAAAGTCCCAGACAACATCGATTTCCTCGCGCGCAGCTGCGGTATTCAAGGCCGCTTTGCGAAAAGACGCACAGAACTCCAGTGGCGCTTGCTCATACGCGATTGACGGGTCCATCTCAATGAAGGCGTCTGAATGTCTGAGGGCTTCAACCAAACGCTCGGGGAATATGTCATCTTGCATTTCACGCAGGAGTAAGCGAGCTGACCGCAAAGCTTCCCAACTTCCTAATTGCAATTGTCCCGCAAGCTGATCCACGCGAGCGTTAAGGCGGGCTATCATCGATGGGTCGGACGTACCATCTCGTAGAGCGACATAGTCACGGATGATTCGGATCTTCTGCAGCGCCATATCCAACTCAACGTATCTGTCCGCCGTGATGATCTGGTCAGTCGGTTCGACAGCTCTGAGAGCTAGGTTGGGACCGGGTATTCGAGCAGTCAGTTGCAAATATGTCGGACTGGTGGCGATGGACCCGTCGATATCAGTGACAACTTGGTGGATTTCGGTGGCAAGGTCCTTGCCAAACTCGTCATTGAGGTCATTGAGCTTGTCAACGCTCGCTGAAGCCGCACAAACGGCTGCGTTCGCCGCTTGAACATCTGCGTCGCTAACCTCACCTTTTCCCAATAGAACGCTGGCGTCTTGAAGAGATCCGTTAATCTCATCTATTTGCGTTGGCGGAACTCCTTGCGCCAACTTCTTTATCAGCCGACCAAGGACCACGTCCATCTGTTCCAAGACCCCAACTTTTGCCGTCAACCGCGTAATGCCATTCGCGCACTGTAAGGCCACACTCGAAAAGTCGGGCGAAACCGTGGATCGCGACCGCAGGAGGTCGGAAAGGCGGCTCCTTTCTAGACGGACCAATACAGCCAATCGTGACTCGATGCGAGTGCTCAAATCAGCCGTGCTGGCCGCAAGTTCTCTTAGCTTGTCTCGCAGATCCAGGCGCTGAAGCTTATTGGGCAACGTGTAGCTGAGCAGCAGAGAAGACACACCACCGATGATCAAGACGACGAACACGACGAGATAATTCGCCATTCCCCGCAGCAGAGGGCTGAAGTAGTCAATGCTCGCTTCGACCGGAAAAGCCTTGATGGGCTGCAATATCTTGTCTGAACTGTGGAGTGCTGGAGCAACCCTGGGCGTCAACAGGAGACGGTAGCCATCATGTGAAACCCCCGACTTGATGAGGTCTACGACACGGCTGAAACTTGGGTCGAGGTGAGGCGTGCATTCCAGAACTCCGAGAGCCTTCGGGCGCAGTTCCCCATTTCCTTCACAAACTTTCTCTCCGTTAACCAATACAAACGACACAGGATAGGAAAGAGGGTCGTCATTTCTGAGCGCCACCCTCGTTGTGATCCCATCCACAAGCGCCAGCTTTAATCTGTCAGTTCCATCCACCTTGACGCCTACCGGGAACCGTCGGACATGAACTTTGCCTATTTTCTCTGTGCCATAGTGGTTCGCAATTTCTATGTCGAACTCTGCATCATCCCAGTCTTCCTGGACGATGAGCTTGAGGCTGGCGGTCGTTTTCGCGGGGAGTACCGTCTCGTAAATCCGCTTCGGCTGTGTTTGGGCAGCAGAAACAAAGGTAGCGTAAATCGACGAATTAGCCGGCGAGGATACGGTGGCCACAAGTGCGACGTTCACTTCCTTGTCGGTCTGATTTCTTAAATCCAAATCGGCTGTGCCCTCACCAGTCGCTTGGTTAACGGTAACCGCTGGACTATTGACGAGACGCACGCATGGTGTGTTGGGAATCTTGGGAGTGCTGGGACCCGGAACCTGGCCGGCGGCGCGGGCAACAACCAAAACCGCCAAGAGTCCGCCCATTGTCCGAGAGATCATTCTTTGTCGAAACCCCACGGCAGTTCTCCTTACATTCATTCGGTCTTGGTCGTAGGACATAGCTTGCACGTTTTCTCAAATGCCGCAGCTGAGGAACTTCCCGCCCTGGCCTCTCGTTAATTGCCATTTCCGGACTTGGTCGTTCCCGACGAATTGAATAGCGATGTCAGGTTATAGCTGATTCCAAATTGCAGACCCCAAGTGGGATGAGTGATCAGCTCGGTGCGGTTCGAGTAAGTGAATGCCAGCGGATATGTGATGTTCTTTCCGGTGCCAAACCCGAGCCGCACCTGACCGAGATGGATCACGCCCCGCTTGGCGTAGGCTGTGGTTGTCGAGCTGGGTAGCCCGGTAAAGTCGGGGAGCGCCAGCCCCGTCAATATCGCTGGGCTGGTCTGATCTTCATACGAATACGCGGCAGCAGCAGTAGCGGAACCGAGGAAACTTCCGAGGACGCTGTTCTTGCCGAAGGGTGAAAAAACATAAGCAAGTTCGGCACCGGCCTGAATGTCCCTCAGATGGCTTGCCGACGGAATCGAACTGGGCGGCTCAGAGTTGTAAATGTCGGCAGTCCCAGTCACGGTGAAAGACCACGGCGGGGCACTCGTTTGTGCCAACGACTTTGATTTGGTGCCAAGCTGGCTCGACGTATCTTTGGCCCCATTCGCCCCTGTGGCCGCCAGCGTAGCCGTTTGAGCGTTAGCGAAATCCTCCAAACGATTTGCGTCGGGCGTTGCCTTACCGAATTGCCAATTGGCTGTTATTTTTGCCGAAGAGTAGCTTGGCTTGCTCTGAGGAGTGTTTAGATCGTATTCCAAGGCAAGCTCCGGTTTAGCTGAGCTAGATACCGCGGTGTTGAAATATTCGTAGGTCTCCGCCTCTAGTATCGCGGCATAGAGTCCCTTGGAATCGTACAGCGCGGTTTTACAACTCGGGTCAGAAAGCATCTTGCTCAACAGAGACTTATATTGACTTTCTATCCCCCCCTGAAATGCTGTCACATCCGCGTTACTCTCCGCCTTCGCGCTGGCGTTAAGCCTCGCCTTGAGAGCAACTGTTGCGGTTTTCGTCCAATCGGCGTAGGCCTTGCAATTCGTGAGGTCGCGACCGAGTGTGTCGAGAGCAAGCAATTCTTGTCTGTAATACTTTAACGCGGGTTGGGAAGCTGTTCCCCCCTTTCCCGACGAGGGAGCAGATGTAACTTGGTTAGTTAAGGACTTTACTGCCGCTTTGCCTCGCGATCCGTATAGTGAATACTGTACCGTCAGTCCTGCAAAGCTAGGGCCGCTTGCGCCCTTGGAGTTCACGGTCACCGGTTGAGCAGAAGAGGTAGAGCCTGAAGACGCGGCCATGCCGGTCGTAGACGGAGTGCCGCTTGAAGTGTTCGCCGTGATCTTAAAGGTGAGCGGCGTCAGGCCTCGGAGCAGCCCCGCGGAAATGCAAGGATCAGGCTCCTTCTTGCCGGTTGCCTGGCTCGTAGTGAGGCAGAGATAGTCGACTCCGGTGAGGGCGAGATTGGTAAGCATGGTCCCCGGCGACCACTGAGCCGTGGTGGAACTGGTCCCGCGTGTGACGTTGGCCCCGCCGAATTCTTCCACTAATGATGTTGGCCCAGAGGTCTTGGAAACCGCATTGGTAGAGCCCGACGACGATAGATTCGATCCCTGCTGCTGGCCGGCGCTGAAGCTCTGGTACGCGTCCGACAGGGACACGCGCGCTGGCGCAATCGCCTCGTTTACTTTCGGGTCCGAGAGACTAACTTGAAAAAGGCAGCTTGGATTGTTAACGAAATTGATCACGTTGTGATCCAAGATATCGATCGGATTTGGATCGTTAAGAACTCCCGCCGCAGACTCTTTGCAGAAGTCCTTGTCCTGCGCGGCCAGAGACGGTCCACTCAATACGAACACGGCCGTACAGGCGAACACATAGAGTGAGAGGATTTGTTTTATCATCCGTGCACCTTGATATCTTGAATCGCGGCCTTTGATGTGGGGTCCGTGATGGTGAGAATTCGCTGCGAAGCATCGCAGTCCTCAACCACGTGAATCGATGGAATCGGGTCTGGCCCGCCCTGTACACGCACGGCAAGGGTCCAATCACCCGCAGCAATCGAGCTTGGAATCACGAAGCTCAGGCCATCGCCCGAGAGGGTAAGAACAGTCGGCGTTCCGCCGCTGTCGAAGAGTTCGGCCAGCGCTATCGTGAGATTGCCCGGGTGTTCCTGAAGTTTGCAAGTGACGGGCAGATCGGACTTCTCGATAGTGCGGGCAGCTGTAAATTTGCAAGCAGCCACGTAATCCTCCTTTGACCTAAACAAATCCCTCGGTCGGTGATCATCAACCGCCAACATCTTCCTAAAACGCGAAAGCCTTCTATTTCCCTTTTTCGTTTTTCACCTACCCTGAAATAGGCTTTTAGCGGTAAGCTCTTGGCGCGCAGACATGACGCCTGGGATCGCAACGGAGCCATCGAAATAATGGTCGAAGATAAAATGCTGTAGAATTCCGGCACGAGTTATGGGGAGAAGCCGTGGGGCGTTACTCGTCTACATCTCCAGAGGAACTGGTCCGCATTTGCTCCGCCTCCGGTGATGCCGAGGCGTGGGGGGAGTTCGTTCGGAGATTTCATCGGCTGATAGCTGCGGTGGTGTTACACACCGCCGGCCGGTTGGGGGATGCGTCCACCGAGACAGCCGACGATCTTATCCAAGAAACCTACCTTAAACTTTGCGCCGATGACTTTCGGTTACTACGCAAGTTCGACTCACGCCATTCAGAGGCCATTTTCGGCTACATCAAAGTGGTAACAGCAAATGTTGTTCGCGATCACTTCAAGTCGCAACACTCAGAAAAACGGGGTGCCGGCCAGATTGTGGAGACGCCAGAACTCTTTGTTCCCGTCGCCGACGGGAGCGGGCTAGGGGGCGCTGACGCCATCGAGCGTCAAGTTCTTATTAAGGATGTCCAGCGGCATTTGGAGCTTTGCACAGCAGGTCCAGAGCAGGCTCGCAATTGCAGGATATTTTGGCTTTACTACCAAGCGGGACTTGCGGCAAGCGCGATTGCGACCCTACCCGAAGTCAACCTCACGACGAAGGGGGTTGAAAGCCTAATTTTTCGCATCACTCGCGATCTGCGCGATCGGATGGCAATTTCAAAGCAGCGAACCGCGGGTTCTATATTGAGCGGGGGCGAAGGGATTCGCCCCGCAGAGTCGTTTTAGAGAGGAGAAGGAATATTGAGGTCACACCTCAACAGTGACGAGATTGAGCGGCTTTTGTTGAGTGCCTCCGACCTAGGGGGCGAACCCAACCATGAAGGCGCTCAGTCGGATGCCTTTGAGCATTTTAGGGCCTGCGAGAGCTGCCAAATGATGGTGCGAGCGCACCGTGAGGCAGCCGAGGAATTAGCTCGGCTTAAACCCAGCGGCATTGGGCCACGTGGCCTCGACTGTCCTTCTGAGAACGTTTGGATGGACCTGGCAGCTGGAATTTCAATTAAGGATTCTGAGAGCTACTTGAATCACGCAGCCAAATGCGAGCACTGTGGGCCACTTCTTCGTGAGGCCGCCGCCGACTTGGCGGAGGAGATCAGCCTCGAAGATGATAAACAGATTGAGCAACTTCGCAGCGCGCGCCCGGAGTGGCAACGAGACTTGGCCCATCGGCTCAGCGTAGTGGCTCAAGCATCAGGTGGAGTGCCTTCGTGGAAGTCAATCTTCACCTTGCCTCGTCTCGCTTTCGTCGGAGCGCTGGCAAGCCTCCTGGCTTTTGCGCTGTGGTCAAGCTTCAGCCTGTTGAGATCTCCATCGCCAGATCGTTTACTGGCCAACGCCTATGCCGAGAAACGGACTATTGAAATGCGATTCGAGGGTGCTCCTTATGTGGCGATGAGCCAGGAGAGGGGTGGTAACGACGCACGGAATCGTATGAGTCGTCCTGCGTTGCTGCGAGCCGAATCTGAGATCGCTGAACGATTAAGATCGGAGCCGGACGAGGTTACTTGGCTGCATGCCCGCGGGCGAGCGAGCTTGCTTGAAGGCGACCCGGACACAGCTATCTCGTCGTTGGAGAAGGCACAGCAGTTTGCTCCAGATGATGCGTCGGTGGCCACTGACCTGGCGACGGCATATTCCCAGAGAGCCGAGTCGCTCAATCGCCCGGAAGACGATGGCCGCGCGGTCGACATCCTCGGCAAGGTGCTTGCCACAAATCCAAACAATGAAGTTGCACGTTTTAATTACGCTATTGCCCTGGAGCGTCTCTCCCTTTACCACCAGGCTATTGAGCAATGGTCAACTTTCTTGAAATTACACCCGTCGTCCGAATGGGCTCCGGAGGCGCAAACACGCCGTTCTCAAATAGAGCTGAAAGTTCGGGAACAGGAAAAGCAAAGTCGGAACCGCGCAAGGACCGCCGCGGATATTGCTGAGAGTCTGGAGGGCCAACCAAATGCGGTGTTCGACGAGCTTGACGGCAAGGCAGAAAGTTATCTCGATGCTGCAATCAGAGAGTGGCTGCCGAATGTATTTGTCAGCGGGTCAACCGGCTTCCCGTCATCTCGCGCTGATTGGATTGCGTTGTCAGCTCTTTCGCAGATACTGAAATCGAGGCACGAGGATATCTGGCTACAAGATCTCTTGCGGGCTGATCGCAGCTCCTCTGGAGTCCGGGACGCGTTCAAACTGATGGCTGACGTTGCTCACTTGATTGACAACTCCGCCAACGATCAGGCCGGACGAGAAGCGATGCAGGAGGCATCGCTCTTCAAGGAATTCAAGGTTCCGGCAGGGGAGTTGTATGCGAGGTTCCAACTGGCGTATGTCGATCAATTGAGCCATCGAAATATGGAATGCTCGGCCATTGCAAACGGCCTGCTTGCCTCACGTGAGTTGCGATCCTACCCATGGCTTCGCGTGCAAGCTGAAATAGAATCTGCGGACTGCGCCAGTACCAGCGATGAAAAAGCGGTGGCGACGCTAAAGGAAGGGTTTGCTCTTGCTACTCTTCATCACTACGTTCAGGTCGGTTCCAGGGCACATCAGGTTCTTTCTGCGGTCTATTGGGTGATGGGCGACTCTCGTGATGCGTGGAGTACAAGTACTCAAGGATTACGGCAATATTGGACCTCAGCTCTCCCGCCACTCTTGGGCTACAACTTATTGACGAATTTGGATTACTTGGCGGAAGATCGGCAGGAATCGTTCCTACAGGCGTCCGTGTTGAAAGAATCTCTTCTCATGATCGCCAACGATCCGGACCAAGCAATGCGGGCGTTTGAACAGACTCGGCTCGGTGAAGCCCTGTTGATGACACACGATCTCAAAGGAGCTGAAGCCAGCTTTCGGGAGGCTCAGGTTCTTTTCAAGGCCACACCCGACGGAAGCCGGAAGGACAATCTCGCAGCAGAGAGTGAAATCGGGCTCGCTAAGGTAGATCTACAACTCGGCTTTGTTGAAAGAGCAACTGAACGTCTTCGTGCAATTCGCCAGCGTGTAAAGCTCATTCCAGACGATGATCTGAACCTGGATTTTCTCCAGACGTACGGCATCGCATTACTGCGCGCCGAGCGCCAAACCGAAGCACTGGAGTGTCTCACGTCTTCCGTGCAGTTGTCCGAAAACGGACTGCGGCTGGTTCACAACGAGCGAGATCGACTCAGCTGGAGTCGCCGCAACGAACCCACTTATCGAGCCATCGTAGAACTGACACTCCAAACAGACCCAACACTAGCTCTGGCCCTCTGGGAATGGTACAAGAGCGCCTCATTGAGGGGGGTAGGAAGTTCTCCCTCGGTAGGTCTGGCGAAGGCTCATTATAGGATTGTGCTGCCTCGGTTCGCTCAGACTGACTTTCTGAGCAAGGATACAGCCCTTGTTACATTCTTGCTTGTTGATAACGGGATTGTGGTTTGGGTTTCGGACGCAAAAGGAACTCAGGAACGCTGGCTAAACGCAAACCCCAGAGATCTAGAATCTCTTGCACGCCGTTTCGCGGAGCACTGCTCCCAGCCGAGTTCGAGTCTTGTGGGTTTACGCCATGAATCCAGTACGCTCTACGAACTAATAATCTCGCCCATTGAACCTCTCATTCGTGACCATCGTGCCTTGCTCTTCGAGCCGGATGGAGACTTGAGATTGATTCCGTTCGTCGCGCTCTTGGACCGTAGTGATCGATACCTAGGGGACCGATACGCAATCGCAATCTCACCGGGAATTGGGTACATTGCTGCTTCTGCGGAGTGGAAAGGGTTATCACACGACAGTCGCGTTCTTGTGGTCGGCAACCCGATGCCAAATGGCTCAAGCTCTCTACCGGAGGCTGAACAGGAAGCTCGTGGCGTAGCAGCTGCATTCAGCCATCCAATTTTGCTATTACGTGCTGATGCGAGCTATGAAAACATTGTCCGAGAGCTGCCACAGTCAGAGGTATTTCACTTTGCAGGGCATGCCGTCGCGAACTCCGCAACCGCGGCTTTGCTCCTAAGTTACTCTGAGTCGATGGATGTACTGAGCCTTGAGGCATTACGGCTTCACAACAGCCAGCTAGTTGTTTTATCGGCTTGTTCTAGTGCAGACGGCTCTACGGGCCTCTTCGATGACGAGGACAGTCTCGCGCGTCGTTTGATTGGAAGCGGAACCCCGGAAGTCGTGGCAAGCCGCTGGGGCGTAGACTCCGCAGCCACGGCAATCCTAATGGATGACTTCTATCAAAGGCTCCTTTCAGGTGATGCGGTCGCGGATGCGTTGACAGCGGCGGCTAACAAAACGCGCTCAAGGGCAGGATTTGAACACCCGTTCTACTGGGCTGGGTTTTCTGTTTTCGGAAGAGGCTAAACAGGTTTCTTGAGGAGATTCTTATGCCACAACTTGCGCTTACGTTCCGCGGACCGTTCGTCTTCGTTCTACAGGCTAGTTCAGTCGATGTCTACGCCGCAAAGTGCCCGAATCACCACGCGGGAATCTTTACCGCCAATGATCAGGCCCCAATCTGTACTTGCTTCAAGAATGGCGGCAAGTACGTCTACACGCTCTCTCTGAGCGGAGTTGACAATAACCTCGGACCCATCGGAGTCGGGCAGCAAACTTCAGGCCGCTTCGTGGATGCCCCGGATGGCAGCACAGTTGATCCTTCCCAGGCCAGTTTCTGCATCAACGTTCCACGGCCGAAAATCATGTTCCCCATCAGTCCTGCGAACACAGAGGTTGTCACTGGTCAATCACCGACGGGCACAATTTCCGGTCGCGCTACTGGACTGCGTTTTTACTATGACTGCAAGGATTTGAGCGCGGCGGTAATAACACTCATTCCGCCTGCCACGGACGGATCGACCCCGCCCACGCTAAACATCGCGAACCTGCCCTCTCTGCCGAACTATGCCGATCTCGACATCACTTATGCTGACCCCGAGGCTGATGACACCGAGCACGCCGACGCCATGGCCTGCTTCGACAATACGATGCAGCTGCTTGGACTCGATTGGTGGTTGTACTACGGCCAATCTGACACCGGTGCGGAGGCCCGCACTGGAGCTGACTGCAAAAGCCTTGCAGTCGTGGTGGGCCGGAAGGGCAATACGGCCCAGCTGGAGAATGCTGGAGCCGCGGTCTGAAGGCGATCATATTCGCAAGCCTCCAACCTCGCTGAAAGGAACCCACAGAATGACAGCGGAGCGCTTTATCGTAGAGGGAAGTGACCGAACTCTCATTCCAGGCTCAGTGTTTGAGCGGACGTTAAGTCCGGACGAACTGGTCAGTGTCACCCTCCGTCTACGCTCTCGGGCTGGCGATTTGCGAGGTAGAGCCAATGAGATGGCGGTCTTGCCATTGAGAGACCGAAAGTATGTTGCTCGTGAAGACGCTGATAAGGAGATGGGAGCCAACCCTCAAGACGTCAATGCGATTCTCGCCATTGCAAAAGAGCACGGCATCGAGGCTTTCGTCTCCCCCATAAGTGGCAGGACAATTCACGCACGTATTCCGGCGGGTCGTATGCAGGAAATCTTCGGCACCGATCTCGGCGTGTACATCCTGCCCAATCAGACGACCTATCGCGGAAGAGATGGGACCATCTCCTTGCCTCCAATTTTGCCAATCGAAACCGGTCGTTCTATCCAGGGGGTGTTTGGGCTGGATAATCGCCGCCAAGCATGGCCGAGCATCTCACAACTCGAAGAGCTCGCCATCTTTGTAACAAACATGTTTCCCGCAAGCTACGACTTGCCATCTGACCTCGATGGTAAAGGCCAGTGCATTGGGATACTTGAATTCGGTAACGCATATTCCAGGGAAAGAATTGGTACGTACTACGGCGTCGACACGAGCAATATCCAGACAGTTACTCTCGACAACATTCAAATCAGTGAACCTGTCGGCGACTGGTTTTCTCTGGAAGTAGGACTTGATTTGGCGATCGCTTCTCAAATTGCCAAAAATGCGAACATCGTTTTCTACTTTGCACCGAGCACTGAACAGGGTTGGGTCGATTCGTTGGATACCGCAGTGCACGACACTGTTCACCGGCCAGGAGTCTTATCCATCAGCTTCGGATGTCGTGAGGAAAAGTGGACACAGAACGGGGTCGATGCGGTTGACGAACTTCTTGCCGAAGCAGCGATCCTTGGAATAACCGTATGCGTGGCATCGGGCGATCATGGGGCGGACTTGGACCCATCAAGTTGCCCGCGAGTTATGCTACCGGCTTCGAGCAGTTACACCTTAGCTTGCGGTGGCACAATGCTCACGAGGCAAAATCAGCACCAGCGAGAGTGTACGTGGAATGACGCCCACGGAGCCTCCGGCGGGGGCATTAGCGAGAGAATTCCTCGCCCCAAATGGCAGCCGCCACTGATCCCTGCCACGATAGGCAATCTCCCCAAAGTCAACAATGATGGCCGTCTTCTACCTGACGTCGCGGCCATAGCTCATGGTTTGTATGCGGCTGTCGGTGGCTCTAACCCTCCCGTGAGCGGAACGAGCGCCGCCGCCCCATTGTGGGCAGCTCTTTTGGCTTGCGCCAACCAGAAGTTGCGGGGACTTGGAAAGAACACTGCCGGCCACTTCACGCCACTCTTGTATCAGCCGAGCTTCTCTGGAGTATGCACCGATGTGCTATGCGGGAATAACGGGTCGCCCGGCTATGCCGCCGGCCCCAACTGGGACGCATGCACAGGATGGGGCTCACCGATAGGGAGCGAATTAGTTTCAGCCTTGCTACAAAGTGCATCGGCGAAGTTATCGCTGGTGCGGAAAGAAGACGAGTAAGCACGGCGTCCTGTCGTCTTCTATGTTCTGGGCAGTCCTTCTTGGCAGCCTACCCACAATTCAGTCACCCATTGGCAACGTTATCTGAGAAGGCTTGAGCTCCGCAGTTCGACATCTAGAAGAGTGGGGCAAATTCGCTTTATCGAGATTTAGGTTTTCGAGAGCGGGCTTGTGGAGGCTCAAGTTTGGTCCCTATCCCTCTTTCACTTTTCGGCTTATGCTTTGCAGTCGTCGTCTCATGCGGACTGACGGGCGTGTCGCCCAGGGGCAGAAGCATTTGAGGAGGGGCGAGGACTTGCTCGATTCTTTTCGTGAATGCCCGCACGAATTCACTCGCGAGTTTGGATCGATTTTCCGCTCGTGAAGCCAGGTAAAGCTCGATTCGAAGCTCTTTATCGACAAGAGGGCGTACTGTTACGCCGGGGCTCTTGGTTCGCAGTGCGCCAGTCATTGTTAGGAATGCGATGCCAACATTTTCGGAAACTAATTGAAAGGCTTCTTCCGCCGTCAGCACATGCTGATTGTTCCTATAAACGACGCCTTCCTCTGCCGCGCGCCGAGAGATCATGTCGTGCAGGGTCGGATGGACTTTGCGATCAAAAACAATCCAAGTGCAACCGTGCATGTCTTCTAGCGTAAGGGTCTCTTTTGCCGCTAAGGGATGGTCATCAGGAATGGCAATGTAGAAGGGGGCTTCCGTAATCTTCGTCATCGTGAGCTTGCGGTTAACCCCAGGATGGGCGATCAGGGCAAGATCGAGTTTCGATGTCGCCAGACCATGGACGAGTTCCGGGGCGAAATCACTCTGCATGCTGAGAAGAAGGTTGGGATGCAAAGGAAGACGAATGGAAAGCAGTGTTGCAACCAGGAGGGGATCAACGTAGGGGGAATGCCCGATCGTCAAATGTGAGACTGCGCCGGCGTGAGCCCTTTTCGCCGACTGCATCGCACTTTCGCTATGAAGGATTGCAAGCTTGGCATCCTCAACGAACGCTCGTCCTGCGTCCGTGATGGCGACCTTGGCGTGGTCGCGGGTAAAAAGCTTGACCCCACATCGCTTTTCCAGCTCATTTAAGCGGCGGCTCAGTCCCGATTGGGACAACTTGAGCCGCTTCGCCGCACTGGTGAAATTTAAATCTTCGGCAAGAAATACCGCAGCCATCAGGTATCGAATTTCAAGAGGACCGTGCATTGTCAGGCGCATTCGACGAGCGGACATACCATGATTGAAACCATCGGCATCCAAGGCGCGGGCGGTTAGTTGCCAGTGGTATCGGAACTTCCAGACGCCGGTTTAGAGCGGTTTAGCTGATAGTTCACCGGTTTTGCCTGAGTGTACGGAAGGCAAGGGAGAGGATCGGTAATGAGTCGGAGGCATAACGCAGTTCCGAATGCTCATTGGACAAATCCAGCAAATGAGAATCTTCTTACTAAAACCTGTTTCAGTGGAGATGGGAAAAAATGTACCCTCAGCCAGCCGAGAAAAAGGCCGTACAGAGCGAAGGCATCCACTCCGTCGCCCTGGAGCGGCACTATTCTGTCTCCGAGGTTGCTGCGCTATGGGGAATCAGCGAGAAAACCGTGCGCCGACTATTTGACGGGGAAGACGGAGTACTGAAGTGGGGCAGCGGGGAGACGCTGCGCCAGCGCCGATATCAGAACTTGCGCATTCCCCAAAGCGTTTTGATTCGGGTGCACCACCGCCGCAGAGCCTAACTCAGGCGCCGAAGGACAGCAGTTTCCCCTTGTTCTCAACTGCCTTTTTCGCGGGAACTGCGTCCAGTGTGACCCACGCATTTCTGACGCTTGCGGCCAGCTGATCTTGCCGGGCCTTCACCCAAGGCGAGTAGTGCTTCTCCGTGATCTTCACGCTTGAGTGGCCTAACAGCATCGACACCTGATCGATCGGGACTCCGGCAAGCAACATCTCGACCGCGAACGTATCCCGCAGCATGTGGGGAAAGCACCGCTTGGCTGATCCATCACCCTTCTCCAACGCTGCCAGCTTGAAGAGCCGACGGAAACTGCGCTGCCAATCGGCGACAGCAGTCTTCGGCAGGCCGTTTCCACTCCAGAAGAAATAACGCGGACTCGGCTTGGCCCCAGGAGGAATCGTACGCAATTCCTCCGCTACTTGGGGAGGAAGCGGTACGTAGACTGGCGTTCCAGTCTTGGCCTGGTAGAGAAGCAGGTTGTCGTTGATGAGCCGCGTTCGTTCCAGCGTGAGCGCATCGCGGATGCGCAGGCCACTCCATCGCATCAGCTTTATTAGCGTACGGAGCCGTGTGCCGTTCGTCGTCCCCGTCTCGCCGCGGTTTTCGCGATACAGATATGTCGAATCGAGCAACTTCTCATACTCTTCCCGCGTGAAATAGTCGGTGGGCGCTTGCGTCACGGAGATGCGGCCAAGGTTGTTCGTTGGATTCATAGTGATCCAATTGGCGCGGATGCAGAACCAGAAGAACCCGGTGAGACGTTCCTGCTTTTTCTTCTTGGCCATCGCGCCGTCCTTCCAGGACGTACGAAAAGCCTGAACCGCGCGGAGGTCGATTTCGCGCAGAAGCCTGTATCCCTCCGCTTTGCACCAGGCAAGAAATTGCTTGCGGAAAAAAATGTCCAGCTTGTAAACGGTCGCGTCACTCAGTTCGCGCGCTTTGGCATCGGCGAGGTATTCGGTCACAGCCTGAATAACCGTGACGGGTTCGTCTTTCCGTTCAGGGGTCGTGGCGGGATCGTCCGCGTCCTCGATCACGCGAGCAAGATCGGTTGCACGTTCCCAACTGCCGGTCTTCAGAGTGCGGCGAATGTAGGTTCCATTCGCCGTTCCTTCGACCCACATGGGACAGGTGCAGCGTTTGTAGAAGCGGTCGGAAGACTTGGAACAGGCGCGTCGATGGCGTCGATAGAGCGTTAGCATAGTTGCATCTATCGTACACCTATCGTACACGGAGAAGCACTACTTTTGTATGTGTATGATAATAAACAGTTTAAGTATGGTGGAGGCGGCGGGAGTCGAACCCGCGTCCGAAAATGTTACTGGTCAAGAGACTACATGCTTATTCGCGTTCATGCCCCGGGCGTTTGCCGTCATTGCTGACGGTTCCCCCAAGACGTTCGCGGC
>Ga0302320_10007696_pt1 | contig 23655 bp, 22 predicted proteins | sample Bog_T0_3_FD_202130 | JGI IMG/M metagenome (GOLD analysis project Ga0302320, IMG submission 202130) | Peat permafrost microbial communities from Stordalen Mire near Abisko, Sweden - Bog_T0_3 | ecosystem: Environmental > Terrestrial > Soil > Wetlands > Peat | place: Sweden: Abisko, Stordalen Mire... | reverse complement strand
GAGCTAAAAGTTTGACCTGGATGGGGTCGTTAGGGAAAACGGACCATAAAGCACTAAAGATTTACCTTTTCTAGCCTGTTCCCGAATAAAAATCCTTCCAAAACGCCCCAACAAACCACAAATTCATAAGCAGGATGTATGTTTGACAGGGAAAACGGAGTATAAAGCACTAAAGATCTGAAAAATAGGTATTTGTTTGCCATGGGAAACGGAAGAAAGAGCACGCTAAGCCGTAAAAACGATGTTTTGAAGCGTATTGTTTTGGTTTTGAGCGTGGTCGTGTGTGTTTTGATGGCGTATATAACAATTGGTGATAATATAGCTTATCACTAATTAGAATTTGTGCTATACTGTGCCTATGCCAGAGAACGAGAAATCAGAGAGCGCTCAACCAAAACGTCTTTTAGACAACCCCAGCTACCATTCTTTAAAAGATGTGCCACCAGAAGCTGACTTTATCCAGCAACGCCGCAACCGCAGTGAAAAAACAGCCCGAGCCTATCAAGTCGACATCAATGACTTCAAAACCTTCATCGGTATCCAGAAACCGGAAGAGTACCGTTTAGTGGCACCAAAGCACGTTGCTGACTGGGTCACCCATCTTAAAAAACAAAAACTAACTAATGAAACAATATCAAGGAAAATGTCAGCGGTGTCATCGCTCTTTAAATATTATTGTGAACGCTCCGCTCTCAAAGACAACCCTTGCAAAAATATCACCCGACCAAAAGTCGAATCAAATATCGGTAAATCAGACGCCATAAGCAATGCCGAGGCCAGAAAACTCTTAGACGCCCCTCCTGCTGATACCTTAAAGGGTCTTCGAGACAGGGCGATATTGGTTGTATTCTTATTCCATGGGCTCAGGCGTTCAGAAGTCAAGGATCTTAAAGTCAACAGCATCCACTTTGTACAGGCCATCCCCCACCTGAGAGTTAAGGGCAAGGGATCCAAAACAAGAGACCTTCCCCTCCACCCTGTTACCTTAGAGCGCATTAACGCCTACCTTGAGAAAGACGGCCGCACAGGATTCCTGGAATCCCCACTCTTTTGCCAACTGCGTAAGCGCAAAGACAATGATGGCCAACTCAAACCTATGTCAACCAACATGATCTACCTTATTGTAATGCAATATGCAAAAATGGTGGGAATAAAAATTGATAACTTCCATCCCCATTCTTTACGAGCAACATGGGCGACTAATGCTTTGTCAAACCATGCGGATCTGGCCAAGGTTCAGGATTACCTTGGTCATGCCAATATTCAGACGACAAAGATTTATGATAAGCGTACCAATACTTTGGCTGACTCGCCTACCTTTAAAATTAATTATTAAACAGCTGTTGAGTTGTTATTTTTATTTTCTAATTAAAACCCCGTCTCGTTTTAGGGCGGGACGGGGTTTCAATTGAGTCTTAGAATAGAACTCTCACATCGGCAATGGCCTGGCTGGCAACACCGCGATTGCTATCCGCAAAGGCGTTACCTGCAACAAACCAACCTAAACTTACACCGAAAGAAACGTCTTCGGTATAATTATAGCCGAGGTTGACATCATATTCATTACCTAACCCTTTCTTATTTGTGCTTGTAGGAGTTAAGTAAACATCCGATGAAGTCCAATCCGAATTCGGCTGAAGTATCTCCAGAGGATTCTCGGCACTAAATTTGTTCGCAGCCCATAAACTACTCCATGTAAAAGAGGTAGTCACATCTTCCAAAGGAGCCGCTGAAGCCCCTAATGTATAGATATACAAATTGGATAACGGAAATATGGAATTATAGATGGTGCCACCATTCACATTCTTATCGAACTGATCCCAAGCGCTGTAAACCTTGGCAGACTTAACAGCGTCACCATCGTAATTTTGAGCGCCATTCTTATCACCAGAAACATAGGTGAAAGAAGCATTCACAGCCGGTTTATATTTTTCCAAAACCGGTAATGAATACGTAGCCAAGAATTGAGCGGCTAAAGCCTCCCGATGCTCGGTTTCCTGTTTATTAGTATAGGTCGGGAGACCGCCTGATAGTCCAGTTTCATCCAGGACAGGATGATTACCAAGCTGCCATGCTAGTTCACCTTGAACGTTCAATCCTTTAACAGGATTGGTACTGGCACGCAAACCAGGCACAAAAAGCGTATCGCCTTTATCTGCCGCAGTAGGATTCCCTCCAACCACTGGCCCTTGAAGGGCATAGTTGTCCCCTTCAATCCTGCTGAACAAGTATGTTTCAAGTACAGTGTTATAGGCATCACCTAATTGATAATTAACGTTATACCCAAAAACATCGTCACTTGACGCGTTGGAATCATAGAGGCCCCGAAGTGAATTTAAAGTCTGACCTTCCTTATAGTAAAACAAAGTAAGAGTCAAAGGCTTGTAATCCAAAACAGCTTTAATACCATCCTCTGAATCTATTTCGGTAAGATCATCGGCAACAGCATTAAAATGACCCACGCCAACATTGTTGGGGCCACCTCCGATAATAAGACCATTGCCAAAAATAAACTCTTGACGGCCAACAGACAATGTCAGCGGTGAATACAAGAATGAACGCAAGGTGACATAGGCCAGATCAAGATCAACACCATCTCCACCAGCTTCGCTTGCAGGCGTTCCCCAAGCTCTCTCGTTAAGTAACCGGACAGTTGCTGAAACATTGTCGGTCAAATCCGCATCTACACGAACACGGGTTTGGGTTGCAAAGATGTCCTGAGAATGTAACCCTGCAGGCGTACCTAGTGTTTGTCCTGTTGGGGCGTTTGTCGCTGAATAGAGCGACCCAAGACCAAAATCCTGGCGATCTATAAAAGTTGATTGAATGTCCCCACTAACTTTCACGTTCTGAATACCCGCGAAAGCAGGAGAGGCAATCAATACTGCTATTGCTGCAACTAATATTTTTTTCATTTAATTCTCCTAAAAATTAAAGAAAACATTTATATAGAATTTATCTAGGTGTCTATCGGCCTAGGAAATAATGTCATAGACCCCTTTGTGATGATTTGTGACCGTCGCTATTTCATCCCTCCTTTCACGGCCAAGATTCAAATGACCCGGGTAGAAGCAAGTAAATCTCTATAAATCCCTTTTGCGTTTTAAATAATTCAACAGATCGATCTTCGTCACGACTCCGTAAAACTGTTTTTGATCCATAATGATCGCCGTATATCCCTTCTTAAGGATCGCAATAAGATCCTTAAGATCATTCTTGGGAGTCAGAACCTCAAGATTAGCGGTCATATATTTGGAAACCTGTTCTTCAAACTTTTTCGTATCGAGATCTTCTAAAGCTAAAAGAACATCAGACTCATCGATGATACCTGCCACTTTCCCATTCTCTATAACAGGGACTTGTGAAATATCGTAGAGTTTCATCCTGGAATACGCCGTGGCCAGGGAATCCTGCGGACTCACCGTTACCACGCTATTCGTGTTATACGTCCGTGTGATCAAATCCCTAAGGTCTCCCTCCTCTTGCCTATCCAAAAGACCTTGATCCAGCAGCCAATAATCATTAAAAATCTTGGACAAGTACTTATTGCCGCTATCACATACAAAGGTCACTATGTTCTTAGGCGAAGTTTGTTCCTTGGCATACCTAATGGCAGCGCCAATAAGAACCCCTGTCGAAGATCCTGCCAGGATGCCTTCCTTACGTAATAGATCCCGCAATATTCCAAAAGCCTCTTTGTCCGATATTGAATAAGCTTTCTTAACAAGAGAAAAATCAGCTTGGGAAGGAATAAAGTCCTCTCCTATCCCCTCGACCCGCCAACTCCCTGCGACGCCAAATTTACCCGTCTTCACATAATCGACCAACACAGAGCCAGCAGGATCGGCTAAAATAAACTCGATCCCTGGATGAATTTTCTTGAAAAAATTGCTTAAGCCCCTGATCGTACCCGCAGACCCGACCCCAACGGATATCGCATCCACATGATGATCCATTTGTTCCCAAATCTCCGGTCCTGTCGTCGTCTCATGCGCCAATGGATTAGCAGGATTGTTAAACTGATCTACAAAGAATGAATTAGGGATTTCTTTTGAAAGCCTCAGCGCATAGTCCTGATAATATTCCGGATGCCCTTTCTCGACATCAGAACGTGTCATGACAATCTCTGCCCCCATGGCCCGTAGACAAGCCACTTTCTCCTGGCTCATTTTGTCAGGGATGACCAAAAGCAAACGATATCCCTTTCTCGCCGCAACCAGGGCAAGGCCCAACCCCGTATTACCCGCTGTGGCCTCGATAAGTGTGCAACCATTTTTGATCTTCCCTTGATTTTCAGCGGCCTCAATCATGGAAAGTCCAATCCTATCTTTAATGGCGCCGGATGGGTTCAAATTCTCTAGCTTAAGAAAGAGCCGGCAAGGGGCAACATCAAAACTTTTGACCTCGACGATCGGGGTATGGCCAATGAGTTCCAGTATGTCGTTATGGATCATGGGTCTTGCCTCGCTGACTTTTCAAAAGCCTGCCCGATGTCCCAAAGCAAATCATCAATGTTTTCCGTACCAACGGAGAAACGAATCTGCTCAGGTTTAACCCCCGCTAGACGTTGTTGGGCTTCTGTTAACTGTCCATGTGTAACTGTCGCTGGATGCACTACCAATGACTTGGAATCTCCAACGTTAGCCAAAAAGGAAAATATTTTTAAGTTCTCAATGAACTTTTTCGCACGTTCAAGACCGCCCTTGACCCCAAATGCCAAAATTGCACCGGGCCCCTTCGGGAGATACTTTTTCGCGAGATCATAATAAGAACTGCTCTTTAAACCTGGGTAAGAAACCCATTGGACTTCCGGATGCTTCTCAAGATACTCGGCGATTTTCTGCGTACTAGCCACCTGACGCTCTAGCCTGAAGGAAAGCGTTTCAAGCCCTTGAAGAAAAAGAAACGCATTAAACGGGCTTAAACATGCCCCAAAATCACGCAAGTAATGCAGCCGAACCTTGATGATATAAGCAATATTCCCAAACCCCGGATAATTCCCCCAGCGGTCCCAATGCACAAATCCGCTATAGGCAGGGTCCGGTGTCGTAAAATCAGGAAACTTTCCGCTTTTAGCCCAATTGAAATTACCGCCATCCACTATCAAACCGCCAATGCTTGTTCCATGACCCCCAATATATTTTGTCGCCGAGTGGACAATGATGTTAGCGCCATAATCAAATGGCCTGAAAAGATAGGGGGTTCCAAATGTATTGTCTACAATAAGCGGAATGCCATGCTCCTCTGCAATACGGGCCACTTTCTCAAAATCAATGATATTAATATCCGGGTTACCGATAGTTTCAATAAAAAGAGCACGAGTTCTTTCATTAATGGCCCGACGGAAATTCTCGGGATCGTTAGGATCAACCAAATGTGTCTTAACACCATGCTTAGGCAAAGTATTCTGAAACAGGTTGAAGCTTCCACCGTAGAGAGTCTTAGCTGCGACAATTTCATGCCCCGCGTGAGTGATATTTAAAACTGAATAGGCTGTGGCTGCAGAGCCGGAAGCGACCGCTAAAGCGCCTGAGCCACCTTCCAGCGCAGCAATCCGGTTTTCTAACACTTCACAAGTCGGATTGGTAATCCGTGTATAATCAAAACCGAACTCCTCTGCAGAACTAATCAAACGCGCTTGTTCAAAACTTTTGAATACAAACGACGTTGTCTGATAAATCGGCACCGCTCTGGCACCCGTAACAGGGTCAGGGACCTGTCCCGCATGGACTTGCAATGTATCAAAATGATATTTTCTCTCGCTCATACCTTCTCCCCGTTTATATAATGTGACGAACCCGCGAAAACGACTTCAGGTTGAATTTGATAGGCATCCAGAGATTCATCTAAATCCACCTGCAGGGCACTATTAAACACATTGTTCACAATCATAAGCGCACCAAAAACCGTCAGTTCAACGATCTGCTCGGCTGTTAAAAAACTTTCCAGCCTCTTAAAAAGCGTATCTGTAACCCGATTAGCGTTAGCGGCAAGTTGTTTTCCATAAGCAATGACCGCCTGATCACGCTCATCCAACTTCAAATCCTTAGGATTTTCTCCACCCTTCACGATCGCCCGGTTCATAAATGTCGCACAAAGCGTGCATGCGTTTTCTCTCGAAATGGCATCACAAAACAAAATAGTGCGGCGCTCACCCAAGAACGGTTTAACCTTCGCGTAAAGGGTGTACCATTCAAGTACAGCCTTTAACGCCACCGGTGAATGCAAAAGCACTGCTTTCATATTTGAAACCGTACCGTGCTCTGCTACGACCTTTTTATACTCGGCCTGGATCTCAGGGGATGCCTCTTCATAACAAACTTGCTTGATACGTGACATATTTTCTCCTGTATTATTGTTGTCCTACAAATCCCCCAGCAGCAGGGATTGCTTCTTTTACGATATCGGCAATATGATCAATCTCCTGCTCACTGATCACTAATGGTGGGGCCAAACAAATCACTTCTCCAAGGACACGGGTGTAAAGGCCTCGGATGAATAACTCATGACGCACCCGCTTGCCAACTTCCCATTTTGAAGGAAAGCTCTCCTTGGTATTCCGATTGGCAACAAGTTCAATTCCAACAAGAAGACCGAGCCCGCGTATTTCTCCAACATGCGTGTGCGTCTCTAAAACACGCAGTCGATCTATCAGTCGAGCCCCCAGCCGCGCCGATCTTTCCACAAGGCCCTCTTTTTCTATAATTTTCAAATTGGCCAACGCCACAGCACAAGCCACAGGATGCGCGGAACATGTATAGCCGTGCATCCAGCGATGAGAAGGATCCGCGTGATCCAGGACCGTTTTAATAGCACCTGAAACTCCAATCCCTCCGAGAGGAAAATATCCACTGGTAATGCCTTTGGCAAATTGCACAATATCAGGTTGAACGCCCCAATGCTCCAATGCGAACCAACGGCCTGTGCGGCCAAAACCAGTGATGACCTCATCGCTAATCAAAAGAACATCATAGCGGTCACATATTTCCCTGATACGCGGGAAATAATCTGCTGGCGGCACAAGCACGCCTCCTCCTCCTCCCTGAATTGGTTCGGCAATAAACGCCGCCACGGTTCCTGGACCTTCGCGAAGGATAGCCTCCTCAAGTAAATCCGCCGCCGCAACTCCAGGAGAAACATCCTTCCTGAGAGTCGAAAACCGGTAAGGGTTTGGTGACTCAATATGCAAGAATCCTGGGAGCCTGGGACCAAAACCATTGGAAAACTCATCCACACCCGTTGCTGATGCTGATCCAACAGTTGAACCGTGGTAACTTAGTTTTCGTGCAATAATTTTTTGCTTCTCCGGAAACCCTTTCGTTCCCCAATAAAAACGTGCGGTCCGGATGGACGTGTCAGTCGCATCCGAACCGCTAAGGGTGAAATAAAACGCTTCGATATTAGGATAAACCAGCCGCTTAAGCGTCACCCCAAGCTCAATAGCCGGTAAGTTTGTTGAACCAGCATAGGCCGTTGCAAAGGCCAGGGTCTTCATCTGTAGGGCAGCCGCATCAACTAACTCCTGTCGCCCGTGGCCAACATACACGTTCCACATACCGCTTAGGCCGTCCGTATATGTTTTACCCTCAAGGTTTGTCAACTTGACACCTTGACCGGAAACCCAAATATGCGGGTCTTGATGCTCGCTGGGATGATGCTGCGGATGAAGCAGATGCGCAAGATCATCCTTAACCAATGCTAGTTTTCCATTTGCTGATTCATGACTCATAATGACACTCTTTTGTCCTTCCTAATCTCGTTTATCCTATTAACTAAAACGTGCGCTGATCGCGAGAGCATCCTCACGAATATCTTCAATCACCTTTGGCTGAATCTTATAGACATAAGCGATCCATGCAACACCAGCAAGCAGGAGACCAAGGAATATATAGGGTAAAATATTGTACGGATACGCTGGAACAGGATAAATATTCCCAATTGTCGCCACCACCAACGAGATAATGGCTATAGCTGAGAAAATGATATGCTGCGCCTTTAACTCCCCGCGTCTCTTGAGATAAACGGGCGCCGCTACAGATATAGCGATGTAGGCAACAATAAAGCCAAATGTGGCTATGGTACCGACCCACCCGTAAATATCAAAGTCCACCGCGCCACGTATCGACAAAATCGCGGCAGGGATGAAAGCTAAGACTGAAGAAATCGTCACAGCGATGTGCGGTGTTTCATTCTTATGATGAGCATCTCCGGTAGAAGCATGAAACACACCATGACGCCCCATCAAAAAGAGAATACGAGCACCAGCGTTGATGCTTGCCAAAACGCATGCAAAAAAACTGATGATGGCGCCCAGGTCAATAAGCAGACCAATAGATGATAACCCCGCCCGATTAGCCAAAACATTAAGCGGTGCTGTGCTCTTATCAAGCGTTTCGCTATATCCTTGAAAACCAATAACCTGAGCGTAAGAAGCGAGTACAAATAGGCCCCCTACGATTACGGCGCTACGGACAATGGCCTTGGGGATACTTTTTAATGGATTCTTGGCCTCTGAGCCAAGTGTGGCGGCGCTTTCAAAGCCGGTAAAACTGAAGATTGCCAAGACAAGACCGCCGCGCAGGGCATCCAGGCTTGTCCCTTTCAAAGTCAACTGGTCTAAGTCTAATTTCCATCCAAAACGGTATAGCGTTACGCCTACCAGCAACAAGATAAGTGACACAGATGCAAACTCCAACGCGAGTGAGAGACGCGTAGAGAGTTTGATGTCCTTATACGCAACATACCAGGCGGCAAGAACGCTGATACCGATCAAAATTACCGCCGGGATCTTGAAACCATGAAACACCTCGCCAAGAAAGACATTGGCGTAATTGGAGAACCCTGTGGTGACAGCGGATGCGCAGCCAATGTACGCAATAAGAAGAGCAAATCCTGTTACAGCCCCCCAAAATGGCCCTAGTCCTGTTATTGTATAAGAGTAGAACGAACCCGGCGAAGCGGAACGCCGTGAGAATTGATTGATACTGGCCGCAACGAACAAAATACTGACTGTTGCGATCAAATAAGCAAGCCATGTAGCCCCACCAGATACAGCGAATACCAGTGGAATAACGACCGTTGGTGTCGCTGTTGGCGCAATATTGGCGATTGACTGGCCAAGCGTTTCCAATGGACTGAGAGAATCTGATTTCAGACCATAGGAGTGCCCACCACGTTTTACATCATTTGCAAATTCTGTTTTTACACTCATGACCTTTTCCCTTTCCTTTTATATGTTCTTCAAATTAAAAAGGCCCAAAACATGTCCGGTCTTTCCGGAAATATTTTGGGCCTCCAGATGTCTGGTTAGCCTACTAATTTTTTATGGCCAAAATTTGGCCAGGGATTCAACTCCTTTCAGGTTTTATATTTTAAAAAATAAAAAAGCCCAAAACATACCCGGTCTTTCCGGAAATATTTTGGGCCTCCAGATAGTCTGGTGAGCCTAATAAAAATCTATCTTACCTAACTTATTCCTCTTGAAAACTATTAATCTATATTATCCCAGTAGGAATAATAGAATTATACCATGTCGAATCAAATTGTCAAGTATTTCTTTTCAGTTAAAGCAAAAAGAGCGAAATTATCGTCGAGCTTCTTACATCAATAACCAATACACTTCGATCAAATTTCTAAACATCTAAAAAATCACCATTTTCTAATATTCTTAATTCCCCTGGATCCATTATATTCCATTGCTCATCATAAGTTAATGGTTGAGTTGCCACAACCGTAACAATATCTTTGGGAGTGGTGTGACGTTGAAAATCTACCTGAAGATTGGCATCTATCAAACTGGCCTTACCGAATGGGGCTTTACGGGTTAACCACCACAAATGAGTTGAGCAATGAGCATAGAGATACTGTCCATTACCTAAAAGCACATTAAATGTCCCAATTTTATTTAAATCTTTAATCAAAAAGGCGATAAATTGGTGCAGCTTTGTATAAGAAAATGGCCTATTAGGAAATTTTATCCGTATTTGATCTAAGAGCCAACAAAAAGCATATTCACTATCTGTCTCGCCGACCGGCTTATAAAAAACTAGTTTTCTCTTTTTTACAGACTTTATTTGCCCATTATGAGCAAATACCCAATTTAGTCCCCAAAGCTCTCGGACAAAAGGATGAGTATTGGCCAATGAAATCTTCCCACAGTTGGCTTGACGGATATGACTAATGACAGTTTGGCTTTTAATAGGATACGACTTGACTAATTGCGCCAATTTCGAATCCAGGGCTGTGTACGGTTCCAGAAAAAGACGCACTCCCTTATCTTCATAAAAGGCCACGCCCCAGCCATCTTTATGAACACCTGTAGCTTTGCTACGCCTGATTAAGCCGGAAAAGCTAAAACATATATCTGTTGGAACACTAGCACTCATCCCTAATAATTCACACATAACACACCTTACATTCAGAGTTCTTTGAAAATTTAACCGTCCGGAAACTCATATTCAAAGCGTCAAATGTCAGTAACCGGTTTACCAGAAGCTCTCCTGTCCCAACTATATAACGCAATGCCTCTGTTGCCTGAATCGTGCCAAGAATGCCCACGACAGCCCCAAAAACACCCATTTCAGCACAAGTTGGCAACTCTCCTATAGGTGGCGGTTCCTTGAAAATACAACGATAACATGTCGAGCCAGGAACATAAGTCATAGTTTGACCGACAAACGCCATTACCCCGCCATGAGAGAAAGGTTTCTTGCCAAGGACACACGTATCATTAATAAGAAACTTGGCGATAAAATTGTCAGTTCCATCAATAATAAAATCGTAATCTTTAATAATGCCAGCGACATTCGATTCATCTACCCATGTTTCATAAGTCACAACATTGACATCTGGATTGATTGTCGCAATCCTTTCCTTGGCGCTGATTGTTTTAAATCGATCGATATCAGAAACCGAATGAATAACTTGTCTTTGTAAATTTGAATGATCCACCTTGTCTCCATCAGCCAAACCAATAGTCCCCACTCCAGCGGCAGCCAAATATAATGCCGCAGGTGACCCAATCCCGCCAACTCCGATAATTAAGACTTTCGAGTCGCAAATCTTCTCTTGTCCCTGAATGCCGATTTCCTTCATGACGGTATGTCGCTTATACCGCCGCAGTTGTTCTTCGTTCAATCTCATGTTTCTGCTCTAAACCTATATATTGAACCAGGTCAACGATGCGGTTAGAAAATCCCCATTCATTATCGTACCAAGACACAAGACGGAACAATTGTTGATCATCCTCCACATTGCTCTGAATAGTAGCTAATGAATCGTATATCGAAGAATGACTATCATGTATAAAATCAGTCGAGACCAGCTCTTCGTTTGTATAAGCCAAGTACCCTTTTAGATAACCTTGCGACGCCTCTTTTATCAGCGCATCAATTTCCATAATCGACGTATCCCTCTCAGGGCGAAAGGTCAAATCCACCACAGATACATCCATTGTCGGCACACGAAACGATATGCCGGAAAGCTTCCCCCGCAGTTGGGGAAAAACATCCAGCGCAATCTTGGAAGCGCTTGTTTTGGACGGAATAATATTACCCGCAGCAGCACGACCGCTTCGCCAATCTCTTTTTGAAAAACCGTCTGTAATTTTTTGACTGGCAGTATAGCTATTAATGGCCGTTACCAAGCCCGTTTTGATACCAATGCCCTCCCTGATCAAAACTTGAAGAAGCATAGACAAACAATGAGTAGTACAGCTCGCTGCTGAAATGATATGATGCGTTTGGAGATCGTATTCGTGTTCATTGATACCGATCACAATCGTCTTCACATTCCCCTGCGCAGGGGCAGTGATGAGGACTTTCTTGGCTCCAGCCTGAAGATGGACGTTCGCTTGATCACCATCGGTAAATAATCCCGTTGATTCTATAACAAGATCCACGTCCAGAGCCTTCCAAGGCAAATCAGAAAGTCCTTTGGGAGCGGCCAAACATTTTATCTTATAACCATTGACTATCAATAGATTGGATTCTTTTAAAAAGGCATTGCCCTTGACTGTTTCTACCTGATGAGCAAAGGCCCCATGGACTGAATCGTGCTGGATCAGGTAGGCAAAATAATCAACATCAGTTGAAACATCAACAACCGCAACGACGTCAATTCCCTTGCCTAATAGACCCTGATCACAGATCGCACGAAGAACCAGACGACCAATACGTCCAAAACCATTAATACCTATCCTGATAGCCATATGTTAATCACCTACCAATTGCGGCTAAAGCATTCTCCAAATCTTCTTTCAAATCATCCTTGTGTTCTATCCCAACAGATATCCTTAAAAACTCATCCGTAATTCCGCGCTTGTATCGCAACTCCCGTGCAACAGCCGCGTGGGACATTTTAGCCGGATATGCTATAAGCGACTCGACGCCGCCAAGACTTTCCCCTAGAAAGAAAAGCTTGAGCGCCTTTGTAAAGGACTCCACAGCTTTGATCCCGCCATGAAGCTCTATGCTTATCATGCCGCCGAATCCACTCATCTGTTTTTTAGCAAGTTTATGGTTCGGATGTGATGGAAGCCCCGGATAAAACACTTTTTTGACACGCGGATGTCCCTCAAGAAACCTGGCCAGATAAAGCGCGTTTCCGTTATGCTCTCTCATACGAACCGAAAGTGTACGCAAGCCCCTGATCGCCAAAAAACAATCCCAAGGGCCTGGCGTCGCTCCTGTAGCGTTCTGATAATACTTAAGCTGGTCATAAAGCTTTTCGTCGTTTACAACCAGCGCACCACCAATAATATCGCTATGCCCCGCAATATATTTTGTCGTTGAATGTACAACGATATCCGCGCCTAAGACAAGCGGCTTTTGGAAATACGGACTAGCAAAAGTATTGTCCACCGCCAATAAAACCCCTGCCTTTTTTGTAATCTCGCTCAAGGCTTTGAGATCAACGAGTTTTAACAATGGATTTGATGGCGTTTCCACCCAAATGAGTTTGGTATTCTTGCGGATCTGCTTTTTAAAAGCATCAGGATCAGCCATGTCCGCATAAGTAGCATCAATACCAAACTTACGAAAAACCCTTTCAAAAAGCCGGTATGACCCGCCGTAAATATCATCCCCAACAATGATATGATCGCCGCTTTGAAAAAGAGTAAGGACTGAACTACTCGCCGCAACACCTGACGCATATGCCAGGCCAAACTTTCCACTCTCAAGTGACGCTATGGCTGTCTCAAGCGCTGTACGGGTTGGGTTGCCTGTACGGGAATACTCATAGCCCTTATGAATACCCAGCCCATCCTGCTGATAAGTCGATGTCTGATATACCGGAACAATGACGGCACCAGTTAATGGATCCGGCTGTTGTCCGTCGTGAATAGCACGGGTTTCAAATCGCATACGATTGCTCCTTCTTAGATGAAATTAAAAATATCCCTGTCTGCGCAAATACATTCGGAAATAAATATAATCGTCGAGAAGTTCCAAGAAACGCTGTTTGTTTAATATCTATCTTTTGCTTCCGACAATACTCGATAAAATCCAGAATGCTCAAAAAATGGAGATTCGGTGTTTCATACCATTGATATGGCAGAGCAGCATTCACAGGAGTTTTGCCTTTAAATAATATCTGTAATCTGGAACGGTAATATGCAAAATTAGGGAATCCAACGATTACTTTCTTTCCAACACGCAGAGCATCCTGGAGGACAGGTTCAACCCGTCGAATCTGTTGTAGACTCTGGTTAAGAATTACATAATCGAAAGACTGATCCTTATAATCCTCCAGGCCGTCTTCTATATTCCCATGTAAGATATTTAAACCCTTAGCAACGCATTTATAAATCTCCTCGACGTTAATTTCTATCCCATGCCCTCGAGCCTTATTCCTCTTAATAAGTAAGTAAAGCAATTCCCCACTCCCGCAGCCAAGATCAAGCACCGAAACACCAGCGCCTACCCATTCAAGTATGATGCGGTGATCAAGTTGAATATCGTCAAATCGAATAGCCATCAATCACCTCATAATCATAAAAAACTTTCTTCAAAAAATGCCTGATCAAATGCGATTCTTCTTCGATTTCTAATAAAAAAGCATCGTGTCCATATGTAGACTCTATTTCACAATAACTGATTCCCAAGTCGGCAATCTTACAAGCCCTGACGATTTCCTGTGACTGATATGCCGGATACAACCAATCAGATTTGAAAGCAATCACCATGACCTTTGCCTTAACATGTTGGAATGCTTCCTGTGCTGACTTTCCATCAAATCCGTCAAAATGGTCCATTGCCTTGGTAATGTAGAGATACGTGTTGGCATCAAATCGCTTGACGAAGTTATCTCCACGATAGCGCAGGTATCCTTCGACTTCAAAATCGGCAGTAAACTTCTCTCCCTGAGAGGCCCATTTCTTTTGTCGTCCGAATTTTTCTGCCATAGAAACATCGCTCATATAGGTTATATGTCCTATCATTCGCGCGACGGCAAGACCTTTAGCCGGTGGTTTGCTCTCATAATAATTCCCAAAATTCCAATTAGGGTCAGCCATGATCGCCAAACGGCCAGCCTCATTAAACGCAATTTGCTGGGGCGAATGCTTAGCTGTCGTTGCGATTGGAATAGCACTTCTAATCCTTTCAGGGTAGTTCACTAACCATGACAGTGCCTGCATCCCCCCCATGGAACCTCCCACAACCGTAAGCAATTGTTCAATACCCAAATAATCGATTAATCGTTTTTGGCAGTTGACAATGTCCCCGATTGTAATTAATGGAAAATCTAACGCATAGGGTTTCCCCGACTTGGGATTAATACTTGAAGGCCCTGTTGAACCTTTGCAGCCCCCTAATACATTAGAACAGATCACAAAATACTCATTCGTATCAAAAGCCTTTCCTGGACCAATCATAGAATCCCACCACCCTGGATCCTTTTCTCCTTCATAGTACCCTGCGGCATGAGCATCCCCGGAAAGAGCATGATGAACCAAAACAGCATTAGAACGATACGAGTTTAATTGCCCATACGTTTCATATGCAATAGTTATAGGCCCTAATGTCTCGCCATTCTCAAGGATGAGTTCATTAAACGTAAAAAACTTGCGCTTAACAACACTCAACCTCCCAAGAGATTTTTCCGTCACACTGTTTGTCATGCCCTGAGCTCTTGGAAAAGCCAGGTAGTCAGGTATCTTTCTCCCGTATCTGGCAAGACCGCAACAATAGTCTTCCCCTTGTTTTCTTTTCGTTTAGAGACCTCAATTGCTGCCCACAAAGCAGCCCCGCTCGAGATCCCAACAAGAATGCCTTCCAGTCGTGCTGCCTGACGTGCAGTCTCTCCAGCATTTTCATTGGTAACACGAATAACTTCATCAATAATGTCCCGATTTAAAACCTTAGGAATAAACCCTGCTCCAATTCCTTGGATTTTATGCGGCCCAGGATTACCACCGGACAATACCGGAGAAGCATCAGGTTCAACGGCGATCGCCTTAAACCCTGGCTTTCTTTTTTTAATTACCTCAGCAACCCCTGTAATAGTCCCACCCGTACCAATACCAGAGACCAGAATGTCAATTTTGCCATCAGTATCGTTCCAAATTTCCTCAGCTGTGGTCTTGCGGTGTATCTCGGGATTCGCCGGGTTATTAAACTGCTGAGGCACAAAACTATTCGGTGTCACGCGGGCGAGTTCGTCAGCTTTTTCGATGGCACCTTTCATGCCTTTTGTTCCCTCAGTTAGAACCAGCTCCGCTCCAAAAATCTTGAGCAATTGCCTACGTTCAAGACTCATGGTATCCGGCATAGTAAGGATCAATTTGTAACCTTTAGCAGCTGCAATAAAGGCTAACGCAATTCCCGTATTGCCGCTAGTAGGCTCAATAATAACTGTGTCTTTTCTAAGAAGTCCTTTCTTTTCCGCATCCTCAATAAGCGCAATCCCAAGCCTGTCCTTAACACTCGAAAGAGGATTAAAGGATTCAAGTTTTACTAATACAGTCGCCTCACTACCTTCGGTGATACGATTTAATTTAACCAGTGGCGTATTGCCAATGGTCTTAGTGATGTCTGAAAATATTTTTGCCATAATCTCCTCCTGTTTATTCTATTGTATATTTTATTTCATCCCCCCTAAGTGTTCCTGGTCTCGCGCCTGGAACACCTAGGGATGACGAATGAAGACTTGGTCTTTCTTTACGCTTTCGCTAAAGCCTGTTCAATATCCGCGATGATATCGTCAACATGCTCGATACCGATAGATAAACGGATAAAATCAGGAGTAACACCTGTGGCCAGCTGTTCCTCAGGCGACAACTGCTGATGGGTGGTTGTTGCCGGATGAATGGCCAGACTCTTGGCATCACCGACATTAGCCAGATGAGAGATCAACTCTAACGAGTCGATGAATTTCTTTCCAGCCTCTAACCCGCCTTTGATCCCGAATCCTAAGATGGCACCGGAACCTTTAGGCAAATACTTCTTTACTCTTTCTTTTTCAGGACTATCATCCAGCCCCGGATAATTAACCCAACTGACCTTAGGATGTTTCTTTAAATGCTTGGCAACCGCCAACGCATTTTCAGCATGTCTGGGCAGACGCAGGTGCAAAGTCTCCAAACCTTGAATAAACAAAAACGAATTAAACGGAGATAACGCTGGTCCCAAATCCCTCAACAGCGTCACACGCGCCTTGATGATATAGGCAATATTGCCCAACGGCCTTAACGCGTCAACAAACTTAATGCCGTGATAGCTGGGATCAGGATCAACAATAAGCGGAAACTTCCCATTTTCCCAATTGAATTTCCCGGAATCAACGATCACGCCACCCAGACTTGTCCCATGACCGCCGATGAATTTGGTCGCTGAATAAACAATAATATCCACCCCATGATCAAACGGTTTTAGCAAATATGGAGATACCGTATTGTCCAAGACAAAAGGAATCCCATGAGCATGAGCGATCTTAGAAATACCTTCAAGATCAGCCACGTCAAGCTTTGGGTTTCCAATAGATTCCGCGTAAACCGCTTTGGTCTTGGGTGTAATGGCTTTCTCTAAAGCCGCCAGATCATTAGATTTGACAAAATTAACCTTCACCCCTAATTTTGGGAAAGTATAATGAAAAAGATTATAGGTCCCCCCATAGAGATTATCCGCTGATACAATCTCATCCCCGGCTTGGGCAATATTCAATAACGCCAGGGATATGGCTGCCTGCCCACTGGATGTAGCTAACGCCCCGACCCCACCTTCAAGAGCGGCAATCCGTTTTTCAAAAACATCACTGGTGGGGTTCATTAAACGGGTATAAATATTCCCGAATTCACGTAATCCAAAAAGATTGGCGGCGTGATCCGTATTCTTAAACTGGTACGCCACAGTTTGATAGATTGGGACTGCCCGAGAACCCGTTGTAGGGTCTGCCTCTTGCCCCCCATGTAAGGCGAGGGTTTCCGGTCTTAATTTTGCGTCGTTTTTACTCACTTTGCTGCTCCTTTCAGTTGATTGCTTCTGGGCAGGTAATGACTTCTTCCCCCCTGAAACAAAATTCGAAATAATATCCAAAAGACCTTTTAAATTCGGTTTTTTATTCTCTGACATGCATCCTCCATCAACTTTAACCCATTAATTAGAACGCATATTGTGCGCTTAGAACAGGCCCGCTGCCCAATCCAATCTTTGAATTGCCGGAAGCATATCTTCCCGTATCGGCATAGGCTAGAACCAGGGTAAGATTTTTATTCGCCAGCCATGCCACATGCACGTCCCAATAATTGGCATTTCCATGTATTGGTGTTGTATTATTGTATTCTTCTCCTTGTTTGAATTCATACCCCACAGCAAAGTTGTGCGGTAGAACAACATCAACGTTTCCAAAAGCGGTCTCTCTTCTTTCATTTGTAAAACCAAGAACGCCGGTCGCGACCTCTTGTGAAGAAAGAACGCCGGCTGAAAGGACAACTGGTAAAGGCAGTTGAGTTATTGTTTTTGTCGCGACAGCATACCAATCCTCGCCTGATCCGCGTGTAGGCAATCCCAATTGACGAAGGACTTTATCGCTCGTTGTTTTATAAATCGTTCCAACAGAAATTTCAGGGAGAAACTTTGTATCAAAAGAATTCTCCGGCAATAACACAAGTTTGGCCCCAATATTATTCTTATGGAAATCCTTCCCCGGAATTGCCCATGAAATGTTTTGATATCCTTCCGAAACTTCTAATCTCTTTAAAAAAGTCGTAGCACCCCCAATAGACTCCCAATCGATCTTTGATTGACCCAGGTGGGTATACCATGTACCGAACCTTGGCTTGCTTATGATCTCTGTATCTCCAATACTATAGAGAGGGTCTCCTTCTGCAGGATAAGCCAGCGGATTAAACGCGACACCACCGACACCTTCTAGGTTATTTAAAGGAAGCCCTGCGTAAGCTAGATTTCCAGCAAGAATAACACCTAAAACGATTAATGCTAATTTGATTATGTATTTCATTTTAAGAACCCTCCTGATTTAGATTTTTCAGTTGTCTTATAAAGTTATTTTTTTAGTGCGATCAATTTGTTGCTAACTTCCCTAATATAAATGCCTAGATCCCACCACCTCCTTCCACTCGCCAGACATTGTCAAATCGTTTTTTTTCGGTAACATCAATTTGAATAATTTTGGTTTCATGGACTTTAATTGTGACTGTGCCATACTCTAATGATCCAACGGCGACCGCTATATCTTTGATAATGGCATCGTTCACAATGTTTCTTGAATTTTGTTTAATGCTCATTTTCCCCTCCAATTTATAAAATAAAAAACCCACTGCTTTTGGTTTTATCTTTTTCATGGCAGTGGGTTGTCCCGTGACGCCTAATTTTTAAATAATACGTCGTTACATAGGCGGACCTCCACCACCACGAAGGCGGCACATCGCCATGCAACAACACATCACTCTATAAGTAGGTTTAAAAAAAGTAATCATTTCTTTCCGATCTATTAAATAGAATACGTTAAGACTTTCTGGTTGCTATTGACTTGAGAAACTAGGTCTTCAAACGTAATATGATCAATAATATCTGTTGTGGCTTTATAAACCCTTTGCCAAATACTCCTAAAAACACATCCATCCATATCCACACATTCCGTATAACATTCCTTTACGCAAGAGATCGGCTCAATCGGACCATCAATGATCCTTACTACATCTCCTATTGTTATTTGCGATGGGGCTTTTGATAATAAATAACCACCTTCATTGCCTCGCTTGCTTTTAACAATGCCACCTTTTTTTAGTTCCGTCAGGACTTGTTCAAAAAATTTTACAGGAGCATCAATGCGCTGGGCCAAATCACGGGCAGTTATCAATTCCTCTTCCTCACCATAATGAAGAGCCAAATCAAGTACTGCTTTAAGTGCGTAATCACCTTTATAAGTTATTTTCATGTTTCATACTATTCCCATCTATTTAGTATAGTATAAAACAAAATAAACACAATTGCAAGTTATTTTTTTATCTGGTTCATTTAAAATAAGTGTGGACATAGTGTGTACTATATGGTATCCTTGAAACGTAACATAAAAGAAAGGACACTCTTATGGCAGTCATTCAAAAGGACACCCGTATCGATTTAAGGATCGAAGGTTCCCAAAAAGACTTTTTAGTTTATGCCGCCAGCCTCAAGAACATGAAGCTATCCGCATTTGTTTTAAATAGTGCCATCAAGGAAGCTGAAGTTCTGGTAGCTAGTAAAACTCAGTTTACCCTGCCGGAAGCCAAATGGAAGGCTTTTAGCGCGGCCCTGGACCGCCCTGCGCGCGATAATGCAAAACTCAAGAAGCTTTTCAATACTGCGAATATTTTCCATGGATAAACTTAAAAGCCCTACCCTTCTTGACCAGCACCATGTGGTTGATGATTTTGATTGCGGAGCAGAGCCTTTAAATGATTACCTTAAAAATTTTGCTCTGATCAATAATCAGAACGGATCGGCTAGAACCTACGTCACAACCAAGGATTCTTCAGTTGTTGGTTACTACACTTTGACGCCTGGATCAGTTATAAAAGAAACCGCCCCCCATCGGATTGGAAAAGGTCTAGCCGCCCATCCTGTTCCTGTCATAATAATTGCCCGCCTTGCCGTTGACAAAACACAACAGGGACATGGATTGGGCAAAGCTCTTGTTCGTGATGCTCTTGTTAGAATCATTGATGCTGCTGAAATTATCGGTGGTCGTGCAGTTCTTGTTCATGCCAAAGACGCACAAGCCAGATGCTTTTACGAACAACTTGGCTTTGAGCCTTCCCCTATCGACTCTCTACATCTTTACCTTCTAATTAAGGATATTAAAAAGACGCTTGGTCTTTAAAAAATATAATGCCCCGCCGTTTTATATTTTCTACCAATGAAATTAACAACCTTTTAAGCATCCCAGACACACAAGATGATTTAATCCACCATTACACTTTTAGCAAAGAAGATCTATCAATCATCCGCCAGCTTCACAGCGACTCTAACCGTTTGGGCTTTGCAATTCAGCTTTGCTATATACGCTATCCTGGCTTACTTTTAGGCTCCGATGAAACCCCTCCCCCACATTTGTTGCGCTTTGTTGCCGATCAAATGAATATCTCTGTTGATGCGTGGAGCAACTATGGAAAACGCGGCCAAACACGACGAGAGCACCTGGTTAAAATACAATCTGTTTTCAATTTTAAGACCTTTACTGTTTCTCATCGAAAGCCCGCCGTTGAAAGCATCCTTGAAACCGCCAAACAAACTGACAAAGGCATTGACTTAGCCGCGACTATGGTCCAAAGATTACGGAATAAATCTATCCTTTTGCCGACCGTTAAAGTAATCAAAGATCTCTGTGCGGAAGCAATCACTCGTGCAGGCCGTGATATTTATCAAGGGTTAACCGAACGTCTGTCAGATGAACACCGTAAAAGATTAGATGCGCTATTAGAACTCAAGCCATTCACCAGAATGACGACGATGATGTGGTTGCGTCAACCCCCTGGGCCTTCCAACGCCAAACACATTCTTGAACATATCAACAGGCTCAAAGCCCTGAGATCTCTCCAATTGCCAGAAGGCATTGAAAAGACCATTCAAGAAGACCGTTTATTTAAAATGGCCCGTGAAGGGGCCAAGATGACCCCAAAAGATTTATCTGTTTTTGAATCAAAGCGTAGGTACGCCACTCTGGTCGCCATTGCTCTGGATGCTGAAATAACAGTCACCGATCAGATTATCAAGCTCAATGAGCACATCCTTGGGATCATGTTTAGCCGGGCCAAACGCCATCATGAAGAGCAATTTACAGAGCTAAACAAAGACAAAAATAATCTGTTCCGATTGTTCTTTCAAATTATTGCGGCTCTTTTAAAAGCGAAGACGACTGGCAGCGATCCCTATGCAGCTATTGAACGAGTGATCCCATTGGATCAATTAATACAAAAAATGACAGGTGCTGAGAAACTAATTACGCCTGACTACCATGATTATACATACCGTGTCATTGACAGCTATTCGCAAATCAGACGATACTCACCTGCCTTTCTTGAGCTGTTGCAATTTAAAGCCATGCCTGTGGCTGTCCTCGAAGAAATACTCGTTGCTGTAGACATCTTAAAAGCATTAAACGCTGGCACTCTCCATGAAATTCCCTCAAACGCGCCAACTAGATTTATCCCCCAGAACTGGAAAAATCTCGTTTTAAATAATGGGAAGATTGACCGACGTTACTACGAACTGTGTGTTTTAGTACAACTAAAAGATTCTTTGAATTCAGGCGATATCTGGGTACAAGGTTCACGTCAATTTAAAAGTTTAAAAGATTATCTTCTCTCCGAGGAGAAATTCGCACAACTCAAAAAAGATGATGAACTGCCAATATCTGTAACAACAAATTGTAATGAATATTTAAATGACCGATTGACGTTACTAGACAAAGAATTACGGGTTGTCGAACTCTTGGCTAAGACGGGTGCTTTGCCTGATGCAACCATCACTGAAGCTGGACTTAAAATAACCCCATTAGACAATTCCGTACCTGATGAAGTTGAAGCCTTCACCCGGCAAGTGACCAGTCATCTGCCATATGTTAAAATCACAGATATAATGCAGGAAGTGGACGAATGGACTAATTTCTCAGACAAATTCATCCATCTAAAGACCAATGAAACCACGCGTAATAAGACACAATTACTGACAGCCATTCTTGCTGATGCAATTAACCTTGGTTTAAGTAAAATGTCTGTCGCGTGTCCTGGGGCAAGTTATCATGAATTATCATGGTTACAATCATGGTATATCCGTGATGAAACTTATAAAGGGGCCTTGGCAAAAATAATTAACGCCCATTACCGCCAGCCCTTTACTCGTCATTGGGGTGATGGTACCACATCTTCATCAGATGGCCAGAGATTCAGGGTTGGCAGCCATGCGAAATCTATTGGAAGGATAAACCCAAAATATGGCAGTGATCCGGGAATGTCTTTCTATACTCACATCTCTGATCAATACTCCCCTTTTCATACAAATATTATTAATGTCGGTGAGCGCGACGCAACCTATGTGCTTGATGGCTTACTCTGCCATGAATCAGTCCTATTATTATGGATGCATTATACCGATACGGCTGGTTACACTGATCATCAATTTGCCTTGATGTACTTGTTAGGTTATTATTTTGCACCACGTATCCGAAACTTAGGAGACATCAAATTATTTATTCCCGATAGACGAAATACATACCCTGCTTTAAATGTTTTACTTGGGGACGCAATCAACAAGCCTCTCATTACCAGATATTGGGACGAAATCTTACGTTTAGTGACCTCTATTAAACAAGGAACAGTGTCAGCATCGCTAATGCTTAAAAAACTTGGTGGCTACCCCCGTCAAAATGGCTTGGCGATGGCTCTTAAAGAAGTGGGCCGAATTGAAAGGACGCTTTTTATATTAAAATATTTACAGGACGTCCAACTCCGCCGCCGTATTCATGCCGGGTTAAATAAAGGCGAAGCCAGAAACGCCTTAGCCAGAGCCGTATTCTTTAATCGTATGGGTGAAATTCGCGACCGTAATTTTGAAAACCAGAATTATAGAGCGAGCGGCCTCAATCTGGTTACAGCAGCTATCATTTTGTGGAATACAGTCTATATTGATCGGGTTGTAAAATCTATGAAAGCAAGCGGAAGATCTGTGAATAAAGATTTGCTGCAGAATTTATCCCCCATAAACTGGGATCACATCAACCTGACCGGAGATTACATTTGGCCGAGTAAGTACCTTTTAAAAGGGAAATTTAGAGATTTAAGGCCCTTCTCCACTCCGTAGATCAATGAATCTATGCGGGAAAAGGCAATCTTTAGTGCTTTATGCTCCGTTTTCCCTAACGACCCCGAATACATCGTTCCCAATTTCTTCAGCCAGTACCTTCTCTAAGTTTGTCTTAAAGCAAGCATGACCACCGTGAACGCCTGATGGCCAATCCTCTTCAGTCTGACCAATAAGACGTAAAAGTTTACGATTATCTTCTGTGCTTGCATCTTTTTCGTCATGATCACCATCCCAGATGAGATATACCGGAATACCAAGTTGGCTAAATATAACCAAGGGACGATCTAAATTATTCTTGCCTATACAGGGAATAACCGAAATACATTCACTATCAAAGTCATGTCCCATTGAT
>Ga0302320_10007695_pt1 | contig 23655 bp, 18 predicted proteins | sample Bog_T0_3_FD_202130 | JGI IMG/M metagenome (GOLD analysis project Ga0302320, IMG submission 202130) | Peat permafrost microbial communities from Stordalen Mire near Abisko, Sweden - Bog_T0_3 | ecosystem: Environmental > Terrestrial > Soil > Wetlands > Peat | place: Sweden: Abisko, Stordalen Mire... | reverse complement strand
GCAACAGCCCCGCGCGCGCCAAGCCCGTTCTCCCCGGCAATTGTTCCTGCCATAGTTTTTTCATAGGCGCCCATGCGCATCCTCTTCATCGGCACCGGCGACATCGGCCTTCCGGCCCTCAACTGGCTCCTCGGTTCGGGCCACGATATTGCCGCCGTGATCACCCAGCCCGACAAGCCCGCGGGCCGGAAGATGGAATTACGCCCTTCGCCCATCAAGACGCTCGCCGTCGGGCGTGGTATCCCCGTTTTTCAACCGGCTAAAATCCGCGCGCCGGATTCCGTTGCACAAATCCAGTCGGTTGCCGCTGATTTGATCGTCGTCATGGCTTACGGCCAAATTCTCCCCAAGGCAGTGCTCGATGCCGCGCGGCTCGCCTGTATCAATCTCCATGCCTCGATCCTCCCCCGGCATCGCGGCGCCGCGCCGATCCAGGCCGCGATTTTGTCCGGCGACAACGAGACCGGCATAACCGTCATGTACATGGACGAGGGCCTCGATACCGGCGACATCCTGCTCGTCGAGAAGGTTGCAATTCATCCCCACGATACCGGCGGCACGCTTCACGACCGGCTTGCGGACGCCGCACCCACCGCCCTCGCCGCCGCCCTCGCGGTGATCGAGGCCGGCGTCGCGCCGCGGATTCCGCAGGATAACTCGCAGTCGACCTACGCGAAGAAACTCGGGCGCGAAGACGGCGAAATCCGCTGGGATCAATCCTTTGTGGAAGTCGGCCGCCACATCCGCGCCATGAACCCTTGGCCGGGTGCTTTTACCTTCCTCTCTGGCAAGGACGGGACGCCAACCAAGCTCAAGGTCTTCAAGGCCGCGACATCGCGTTTGCATTCTGGCCCGGCTGGGCAGGTGCTCATGGTTGAGAGCGTCGGGATTTTTGTCGCTTGCGGCTCCGGCGCGCTTTTGCTGCGCGAAGTTCAACCCGAAGGCAAACGCCGTATGCCGGTCCGCGACTTTTTGGCAGGCCACCACATAGAGCCGGGCATGATGCTCGGGAACGCCCTGGCAAAATGAGCCGCACCCGTCCCATAGGCCCGATAGGCCCCATGGGCCATATAGGCCCTATGGTGCGTCGACGGCTCCTTCAGGCGCACGTTTCACAGATTCTCGCTTGCCGGCTTTGCCCGAATATGAAGCAGCCTCCGGTCTCGGGCGGCGCCGTACTCAGCCGCGTCCTGCTCGTGGGCCAGGCTCCGGGTGTGCGCGAGCCCATCCTCGGGCGGCCTTTCGCCTGGACCGCCGGCAAGCGTCTCTTCAGTTGGTTCCAGCAATGGACCGGCGTCTCCGAGGAGATGTTCCGCACCCACGTTTACATGGCCGCTGTTTGCCGCTGCTTCCCGGGGCGCAATCCCGCCGGCGGCGACCGCGTGCCGAATCCCGCCGAGGTCGAAGCCTGCTCCCAGTGGCTGCGCCAGGAAATTCTCCTTCTCGAGCCTGAGCTGGTCATCCCCGTGGGCCGGCTGGCCATCGAGCGTTTCATTCCTTGTCCGCGCATGGACGAGGTCATCGGCAAGCTTTTTCGTTCCACGCTCTATGGCCGCGAGTTCGATCTCATCCCGCTGCCGCACCCCTCCGGGGCATCGCCCTGGCCACGCATCGAACCGGGCAAGACCCTGCTCGCCCGCGCAATGACCCTCATCGCGCGCCACCCGGCCTACGTCGCCTCGTTTCCCGCAAAGCCGCCGCGCAAATTGTAATCGCGCATCGCCGGTTCACGGGCGCGAGATACCCGCCGGTTTGGGCTCGAGCGCCTCCGCCAGCCGGTTGAGCCTGCGCCGGATCACGTTCAACGGCACGTAATTGGTCCTGATCCACCACCACACCCGCGGTATCCCCCGCGGCAGCCGCAGCCGCGCCCGCAGCGCGTCGCGGAATGGCTGGTCGCAGCCGTAAGCATCCAGGAAGAGTTGCGCGGAGGTCAGCCATGTCCCCTTCGGCGCGCAGCCGAGCAAATCCTGGAGGAACGAGAGCACGTCCTCGATGTGGCGGGTCATCGCCGGCAGCCGCTGTTCGTGTACCACCTCGAAGTCGATCAACCGCGCGTGGCACTCGTGCGTCGAGAAGAGAAAATTCGCCAGATTCGGGTCGCCATGCGACCACGCGCCGCCGAAGAACGCGGAGTGCAACTGATGGGTCCGGCGCAACTCGAGGCCGGCGGCCTCGAGCATTGCGTACTCGAACGTCCCGTTCACAAAGTGCTCCGCGATGCTCGTCCCGGGCAGGATGTCCGTGCACACCGTACGCGGCCCGTCCGGGAACGCGCGGAATTGTCCCGCGTGCAGCAGATTGAAGGAGCTGACCTCCCACCGCTGCCATGCTGCGGCGTCCACCCACACGAAGGCCGGGTACTCCGCGGCGCGGAAGAACAGGTTGGCCGTCTGCGCCAGCGGCCTGCCGGTCAGCCGGCGGCGTTTCACCAGCAGGGCGCGCCCGTCGCGCACTTCGCGCGAGATCGCGTTGATGCGGATGGCATCGATGGCTGAACCCGCGTGTTTACACCACATTTGCGGGCCACTAGACCATAAAGATTTGCCGGGGGCTAGTGAGGTCTTCACGGGTTGCTGTTCGTGCCAGAAACTGCATTCGGCTCTCTGTAAAGCAAGCCTGGAAGTCAATCCGCCGGCCGGTACCCCAGCTCCCAGGCCCGCGCCCAGAACAGCACGACCGGCGCCGCGGAGTCCGCCGGTGCGAATCGGTGATCGCCCGCGTCCAGCGCCTGGGCAGTTGCGCACGGATGGCCGTCGAGCATTCCCCCGGCCAGCTTCTGTTTTTGCACGAACACGTATTCGGCCGGGATTGACACCGTGAAATGGATCGTGCCGCCCGCGGGCGCCGGAAGGTTTTGTCCCAACACCCGGATCATCGTGCCCGAGGTCAGCGGCAGGTAATTGGCATTCACGAATTTCGTTGCCTCGTCGCCAGGGTAGGGCGGGTGAAAGCAGACAGCGGTGCGAGTCTTGATCAATTGCTCGACGATGTCGTTCTTGATCCAGCCCATCCTCATCCGGATCCTCGAGAAACTCTCAATCGCGGTGAAAATCGGGCGCGGCCGGTAAATGGCGTCGCCTTTCAAATCCATCACGTATTCCTCCGGTTTCGTGAGCCGCAGCACGATGGCGATCCGGTTGACATACTTGGTGACCGACCCTCGCTGGAGCACGTGCGTGCGCCAGATCATCAGCGCGCACACGGCGAAGGCGGCCGGCAACGCCAGTTGGCAGATCGCTTGAACCTTCCGGTTTGCCGATAGCGACAGGATCAGCGCCGTCACCGCGAGCGGGACCAGTGGAATCGCGGGAAGCAAGTCGTGATCGGTAATCTCCGGCCAGTACCCGTACATGAGCAGGCAATAGACCGCCGGCAGCAGCGCGATGAACACCCGCCTCGCCCCCGTGCCGCCATCGGGCGCTCTCCTGTATATCCAGAAGGCCCCGCCCAGTAGAAAGGGCAGCCCTATTGGCAGGAAAAAATAATGCAGCGACGAACCGCCCCAGCGGTACCCGCCCGGGACCACATTGTTTTTCACCACGCAAGCGTAGGCGGCCGGCAGCGCATGGTGCGCCGCAAAATAAACGCACAGCAGAAGCGGGATGAGCGCGGCTGCGATCCCGATGGCGACGAGATTGAAAAACAGCCCGCGCACCGAGGGCCGCCAGCGTCCGAGCCACCAGCGAAGGGCAAGCGAAATACCGGTGGCGATCGACAGCGACGCGATCAGTAGCGCCGTTTTCATTGAAATGCCGACGCAGCACCCGAGGAGAAGTCCCATGACTGCCGCGCGGCCGGCGGCAAACCTGTTTTCGACCGCCACAGCCAGCGCCCAAAGCCATAACGCCGTATACGGGTCATCCGGACGGAATTCCGTCCCGGGAAAGAAGAATGCCGGCACTACCCCCGCGATCAGCGCCGCCCAGACGGCGACGCGGGGCCAATAGAGCGCGCGGCCGATGCGATAGACCGCGACCAGGCTCGCAAGATAAAAGGGAATCATCAGCAGCCGCATCGGCACTACGATGTCCGCCCGTTCCGGGAAGAGGCCGAACACCGGCGCCATGAGCATGTGGAAGAGCGGCGGATGATTGTCGTATAGGTCGCGGTACTCGATCAGCCCCCGGGTCCAGCCCCAGATCACGTGCAGGTGCTGCGTCTCGTCGGTGTTGAAACGATACCGGCTCGCGGCGGCCGCTTTCATTGCCGTGAGCACGGCCAGCAGGATAAGGCCGGCAACCTTGTCAACCGCCTCCCAGGCTGCACCGGGCGAAGCGGGCCGGGTGTCGGGCTGCTCGTTCATGCCCGGGCCGCTTTGGGCAGAAAATGCGCGATGCCGGCGCGGATTGCGAAAAACGCCAGCTCCAGTAGCAGGTAAATCGAGAGGCATTGCGCGAGCACCGTAAAAATCAATTGAATGCGCACGTAGCGCGTAACCTCCAGCGAATGCACAATGGCGATGGTCAGGCAGTTGCCGAAGTTATAACTGTAAGTCAGCCAAACGGCCGCCACCAGCCAGAGAAAATGTTCCCGCAGCGGCCGCGTGACAAGCAGCAGCGGGCTCAGCAGCGCCACCCCGAGCAGGTCGAGATAATGCGCCGCGAAAAACTGCAGCCACTCGACGAACCGCCGCGCCTGCGGGATGGCCACCGCCGCACCCGCCAGCCGGTTGCAGGCGTCGACATAGCGATCCACCGCCGGATTGCCCGGGCCGAGCGCGCTCGTCAGCGGCATCAGCCGGGCCACCCTCGAGTACTGGAGCCCCGAGAGGTCCATGTTCTTGCCCAGCCAATAAACGGGATTCTTGCCCGTATAGAACAACGCCAGTTGCCCCTTTGCTTTCTTCGCCATCTCCGCGGGATGATGCCACAGCGCCCGGCGGTAGTACGTCATGCAGAAGTTGGCCATTTGCGGGACGTCCCAGTGCCTCTCCTGCGCGAACCGGATGCAGAAGGAATCGTCGTACATCAGATAATCGGGATTGAATCCAAGCGAGTTGTACGCCTTTGGAGTTGTGATCAGGGCGGCCTTCTTCAACTCCGATCCCAGCATGTCCCGCGCGGCCTCGACGATGCTCCTCTCAAAGGGGAGCGGCGCGGTCCCGGCGAGGTCCTCGGTCATTTGCTCTTCCACCATTGGCGCGTGCACCGACAGCAGCGTCTCGGGCAGGAACAACGGCCCCCATACGTCGCGCGCCTTCAGAATCTGTTCGGGCAGATATAGCAGCAGCAACGCCGGCAGGATGGCCGCCGCCGCAAGCACTGCTTTTTCCCGGCCCGAGGCTCCCTTCAACACCAGCGAGAGCCAGACCGGCAGCGTGCAAAAGAAAGTGGCGAACCCAAAGCTCGGTTTGGCCATGTAAATCAAAAACGCGATGAAAACATTCAGCCCGCCCAGCAAAACGAACGACGGCCTTCTCCGAATAAACCGCACTTCGAGAAACCTGAACGAAATCCAAATATTCAGGATGGCGAGGAACGGGAAAATCCCTTCCGGCCTTATCTGATGTTCAAAGGATATCGCAGTCGCCGACCCGAGGAAGACATACGCTGGCGCCAGCCCCATGTAACGGGCCAGCGGCCGCGGGATGCCGCCGGCCGGGACCAGCCTGGCCGCCGCATTCCAAGCCATGAGCAGGAGCGCGCCCGCGCTGACTCCGAGCAGATGCTGCGTGACCGCGATGGCACGGAAATCGCCGAAGATTCGCAAAATAAAATAGACGAACGCAGGGTAGGGGAAGCTGCGCCCGACCAGGTGAAGAAACGGCTTGCCGGCCAGCGCGGAGATGGCCGGCCCGAGATAGCCTTCGATATCCGGATCGATCAGCGGGGCCTGCGGCAGTTGAAACCGCCGCCACGCCCCCCAGCCGAGCAACGCCGCCGCCGCGATCACGTACCCGGCCGTCAGGATATGACCGGCGATGCGCAGCCATCGCAGCCATCGCGCAGGGGTTTCACTACTCATGATTTCTGTGGAGGGCGTCGAATCGCGGCGGCTAAGGCATCCGCGAGGACAAACAGATACAACAGCGCAAACGGCTCGAACACAAAACGATATCGCGGGTTCACGACCCCGGTCAGCATCACCACCGAAGCCGTAAAGCCGAGCGTGATCACCCACGCGATGTGAACCTTTTGCATCGGTCCAGGGCGCAGCATTCCCACCGCCATTCCGGCGGTGGCCAGCAGATAAAAGAGCGGGAACCCGGGCGTGTTTGCCGGCAGACCGGGGCACGGAATCCGGGCCCCGGTGGTGGCGAGGAACCAGACCCGCTGCAACCCGCCAAACCAATCGGGCTGCAATGGGGGGAATTTCTTCCGCACATAGGCGACGAGATCGTCCCTCGATTCGATGGGCAGGCCGGTGAGCCGGGGCATCAAATTGAGCATCCATGGCTTGTAAGTGCACGATTCGACTTGTACGTCCTGCATCCACCACTGCCCGAAGCCGTCGTTGGAGGGGGACGCCGTCCCGAGGAGAAACTTGTCGAGCGCGACGGGCGGCAGGAGCAACGGCCTGTTCAGGGCGGCTTCCACGGCAAGTTGCTGGCAGAAGGCTCCCGCGTTCAGTCGCCGCGCGCTCCTGTGGGAGTGGGTTTTCGTCGCGAGCCAGGAATACACCACCTCGTTGATTCTTTTCTCCTCGGCCACCAGACTCGGCATGGCCAGCACGCCCCTGGCCAGCCGCTCTTCGCGAAGCGGGGCGATTTGCGGGCCGAAATCCGGTGCGCTCCTGGGCGTCTGCGGCGCGAGCGGGAGCAGCGTGGCGTAAAGAAGCACGCCCGCCTGGGTATTGCGCGTGCTCAGCCAGGTGAGCATGCAAAAGGCAGCCGTGATGCCGCCCAGGATCGCAAGCTTTCGCCACACGCCCCAGTGGAGCAACGGAATCAGGATCAGGCAAAAGAGGACATAGAGCTTGCCCTCCGGTCGCGAGCCGGCTGTGAGCAATAGGGCCGCGAACAGCAGGACGAAACGACCGCGGGAGCGCTCGAGGGCATAGGCCGCGCCGGCCAGAGCCAGGGCCGTGACGCACCAAAGGTACAGGGACTCTGCAATGAGCGCGTGTTCGTAATAGAGCCCCGCCGGATTCAGCGCGGCCAGCAGCGTGGCCGGCACGATCCACCACTTCCAGAAAGCCGTCCAGCAGCGCACGATGGCCCCGGTCATGACCGTCAGGATCAGTCCGAAAAGATGTTGCACCCAGGGAACGATCAGCAGGCACGGGATTTTCACCAGTATGGGCAGCAGGAAAAGGATCGGCCCAAGGAACGCCTTTTTGCTGTGAAGAACAAGGTGGTGATGATCGTTGAGGAACCGGTCCGCCGTGACCAGAAAATCCGGCGAATCCGGGTGAACGTAACCGTAAGGGAAATGTACGAGAAGCAGCCAGCGCGCGAGACCGCCGCAGAGCAGAGCGGGCAGACACCAGAGAAGCAGTTCGCGCAGCGATACTGGCCGCGAAGGAACGCGGGGGGATGGGTTAAAGGAAGAGAAGGGCATTCCGGCCGGACTGGTCTGACTTGCGCATGGCGGCGGTCATAAATTTTGCCAGCGCGACGATGCCGTCGGCCAGGACAAAGAGGTACAGGAACACGAATGGCTCAAAGACGAAACGATAACGCGGGATGACCGGGCCGGTGAGCATCACTGCAAAACCGGTAAACCCGAGGGCGATCACCCACGCGATGTGAAACTTTCGCATCGATCCCGGGCGGATCATCCCCACCATCATGCCCGTAGCCCCCAGAAGATAGAAGAGTGGGATTCCGGGCGTGGCCGGAGTCTGGCCGGGCCACGGAATCCGCGCCCCGGTGGTAATGAAGAACAAAACCCGCTGCAAATCGCCGAACCAATCCGGCTCCAATGGCGGAAACTCATTGCGCGCATAGGCTGCGAGGTCATCCATCGAGTAAATCGGCTGGCCGGTCAGCCGGGGCATCAATCTTAGCATCCATGGCTTGTGACTGCATGAGTTGATCTGCATGTCCTGCAACCAACTCTTATCGAGGACCTCGCCCAAGGGGTACGTGGTCCCCAGGAGGAATTTATCGAATGTGATGGGCAGCACGAGAAATGGCCGGTTCCGGGCTGCTTCCATGGCAAGCCGCTGGCAGAAACTTCCGACACTCTGCTCTGGCGGCCACTTACCAGCGGGGTCTTTCGCTTTTAAATAGGAAGACGCCAGGGGCCAGATCCGCTTTCCCTCGGCGGCTAAATCCGGAATGGCGAGCATTCCCCTGGTCAGCCGCTCATTGCGCAGCGGCGCGATAACCGGGCCGAAGTCCGGCGCGCTCTTCGGCGTCTCCGGGGCGAGCGGGAGCAGCGTGGCGTAAAGGTGCAGACCTGCCTGGGTATTGCGCGAACTCAGCCAGGCGAGCATGCAAAAGGCCAGCGTGATTGCACCGAAGATCGCAAGCTTCCGCCATACGCCCCAGTGCAACAGTGGGATCAGGAGCAGGCAAAAGAGGATGAAAAGCTTTCCCTCCGGGCGCGAGCCTGCCGTAAGCAATAAGGCGAGCATGAGCATGATAAAACGCCCGCGGGTACGCTCCAGGGCATTGGCCGAGCCTGCCAGCGCCAGGGCCGTGACGCACCAAAGGTATTGAGACTCCGAGATTAGCGTGTGTTCATAATAGAGCACCGCCGGATTGAGCGCGGCCAGAAGGGTGGCCGGAACGATCCATCGCTTCCAGAAGCCGGTCCAGCACCGAATGATGGCGCCAGTCATAACGATATAAATCAATCCGAAAAAATGTTGCGCCCAGGCAATAATCAAGACGCACGGTATCTTCACGAGTAGCGGCAACAGGAAAAGGACCGGGGCAAGAAACTGCCTCTTGGTGTGAATAACGAAGCGGTGATGGTTTAGGAATCGGTCCGCCGTCACCAGAAAATCCGGGGAATCGGGGTGAATGTAACCGTAGGGGAAATGCCCAAGGAATAGCCCGCGAACGAGGCCGCCGCAGGCCAGCGCGGGCAGGCACCAGAGCAGCAGTTCACGCAATGCACGCCAGTTTTTCACCCCCGTTTTCCTATCAGGCTCTCTCCACGCCGTCCACCATGTCCACTCTGCTAATCCCCAAACTCCACCTCGACCGCCCGCGCCGCTCTGACCATCTGGCAGTCTGGCACCACCAACCGCAGTTGGTTCACCGCCTCCGCGATCGGCACCTCTGTCACCAGGTAGTTCTGGTACGATACCATTTGTCCGTATTTTCCAGCCGCCACCATCTCCACCGCGTGAATCCCGAATCGCGTCCCGAGGATGCGGTCCAGCGTCGTCGGCGGGCCGCCCCGCTGCAAGTGCCCCAGCACGCAGACCCTCGCTTCCTGGCCTGTCCGAGCGCCCACTTCTTCGGCCACGTGCTCGCCGATGCCGCCCAGGCGGTGCTCGCCTGTTGCAGTCGCCCGTGCGCTCAGCTTTCCATCCTTGGGCATCGCCCCCTCGGCTACCACGATCATCGTCGAGACGCACCCCTCTTCGATCCGTTTCCGCACCGCCGCCGCGACTTTCTCATACTCGAAAGGAATCTCCGGCAGCAGGATGATATCGGCGCCTCCGGCCAGTCCGCCGTGCAGTGCGATCCAGCCGGCGTGCCGGCCCATCACCTCGGCCACCATCACGCGCTTGTGGCTGGTGGCTGTCGTGTGCAGCCGGTCCAGGGCATCCGCCACGCATGCCACCGCCGAGTCGAACCCGAAGGTCGTCGCCGTCGCGGCCAGATCGTTGTCGATGCTCTTGGGAACGCCCACGGTCGGGATACCCGCTTCGTGCAATTGCTGGGCGGTTGTCAGCGAGCCGTCCCCGCCGATGATGATCAGCCCCTCGATCCTCAGCCCCTTGAGCACTCCGCGCGCCTCCTCGATGATCTCCGGTGGGATCACCGCCTTCTCACCTTCGACGCCGATTTTTGCCACGAAATGGCCTTTGTTAGTCGTTCCCAGGATCGTCCCGCCCAGCGGCATGATCCCCGCCGTCTTGTGCCGGTCCAGCATGATGAAACGCCCTGGCGGCAACATCCCCTCGAACCCGTCCCGGAACCCGACCACCTCCCATCCCAGCTTCAATGCCGCCCGGACCGCCCCGCGCAATACCGCGTTGAGCCCGGGGCAATCCCCGCCGCTGTTCAATATGCCAATCCTTCTCCGTTCCATAGTTTGCTTTATTTCTAGCTGCGGTTGAGCGGGCGCCCGGCGGCGCTCCATTGATCGTAGGCCTGCCAGCCGTTTTGCAGCAGCCGCAGGCCCATATCGAAACGGTTTTGCGCTCCCAGCACCACCACCACCAGCCGCCGCGGCGTTATGATGTACTGCGTGCCCTGCTGCACGGACTCCGGCGGACGCGCCGCCGATAGGATCACGCACGCCCCGTTCCTGCGCGTCGTCCCGGTCCTCACTCCGTCGATTGCGTCCACGCCCACCAACTCATTGGTATTTTGCAGCGCGTAACCGCTGGGCGCCGTGCTCGCGTGATCGATCGCGATCTCCCGCGCTTTTTGCGACACGTAGAAGCGGAATTGCGAGCGGTTCATCGCGTACTTCGTCAGCAGCGCCATATCCTCCGCAGTCGAGTACGGCAGCCGGCGCTCGTCGATCTCGAGGCCCGTCGGGTTGACAAAAATCGTGTTCTGCATTCCCAGCTTGCGCGCCAGCGCGTTCATCTGCGCCACAAAGCACTGCATCGGCGTCTCATTGGGCGTCGTTGCCGGCAGGTCCTGGCCCACGTGCAGCGCCAGCGTGTAAGCCGCGATGTCGTCGCTTTGCATGAGCGCCGCATAGAGCAAATCCCGGATGCTCGCCTGGTCTCCCGGCTGGAACCCGATCGGGTTTGACGGCAGGGTCGTCGCCTCCGGCGGGATGGAGACCGTCTCATTCGTGTCGTGCTTCCTCAAGTCCAGCCAATCCAGCACCACCATCGCCGTGGCGATGTCCGTCAAGCTCCCCACCGCCAGCTTCTTTTTCGGATTCCCCTCCATCAGCACGTGGCCGGTATTGCTATCCATCACCACATAGGCAGTTGCCCCCTGCCCGAGCGCCCTCGGCAGTGGACTAAGGAAAACGGTGGTCAGCAGGGCGAGTGCTACTGCGAAATTTCTGCGCGATTCAGGCATGGCTTTTAAGGCGCGAAAGCGTACCCCCGCCCCGCCGCAAGGCAACAAGCAAAAAACAACGTCGACGCAGTCCAACCCCGTCCGCAACGTCCACCTACCGCATCGCAGGTCCGTCCCGCAACCCGAACCTGAATTCATCCGGCGTGAGCGCCTCATAGATCCGCTCCGCCGCGTTGCGGTAGTCGAACATCGGCGCATAGCCGATCCCAGGCGCCGTAACCGACCCAAACTTGCCCGTGCTCTTGCTGCCTCCGGACACGTCAAATTCATAAATCACCGCGCCGTTGGGGCTTTTCACCGCGTGCGCCTGAGTGCCGCTCTCCTTTGCGTCCGCCGGCTCGGCGTTGCGCGCTTCGAGGTCGATCACTCGCACGTGAATCTCGATATGGGAGGCTCCGTCGCCCCCGAGGTCCGTCGGGCCCAGCCGGGTTCCGGGGTGTCCGGAGTCCACCAGGTCCAGGCTTCCTTCCACCAGCCAGCCGACTTCCGGCTTTTCCCCATCCTTCAGAATCGCTGTCGGCGCGATCTTCTCGATCTCCTCCTTCAGCGCTTCGGTAAATTCCGCGGGCGCCAGGGATTTCCGGATCGGCAATTCTCCGGCCGAGTGATGCCGGCCGATGAACGTGCAGTCGCTCACGTCGAAGGGCCTCAGGTAAATCGCCTTTGGGTTGGTTGCCCCGGTGGCGATATCGGTATGGGTTACCCGCACTCCGGCGCAGGAGGTGAGCAGCAGGGCCAAACAAAGGGCGGGCAGGCTGTATTTCATAGAGTCGTACCTTTGAGAGTGCAAAAACCGTGCCCGCCACGCGCCTTTCGTGAAGCCAAGCCAACTCCCCACATCTTCGCCTGACGATTTAATTGAAAAATGCCTTTCCTGCCGCGTCCCCGCTCGGTATGAGGACACAGGATGCCGCCGCACGCCGGCCAAGTGCCGTGCCGATGGCCGTTGTTTCGCACCGTTTGACCGGTCTTAACTGAAAGAACATCCCATTCCACATGTTTCGCCGCGTCCTCAATAAAATCCATCCCGCTGTCTTCCTGCGCGCGGCAAAGGTGGCCTCGACGACCATCTCGGAGCACGAGCAGCGGCTCATCGATATTTGCAAGCTGATCCCCGAAGAGGCGACGGCGAAACTCGGCGTCACCGACGCCGGCCTGAATGAAGACCAGGTCGAGACCGCGCGCAAGGAATTCGGGAGCAACGACTTCGGGGCCAAGAAGGAGATTGGTGTCTTCACGGAGATGCTCCATCGGTGCAAGAACCCGCTGGTCATCCAGCTTCTGATCATTTGCGTTGTCTCCGCTTCGCCGCCCTCCAACGATCCCATCACAGCCAGCATCGTTGGAGGAATGATCTTCCTCAGTGTCGTCCTTGGATATGTCCAGGAGCATCGATCGAGCAAGGCGGTCGAGCAACTTCAGGCCATGGTTGAGACCAATTGCCAGGTCATCCGCGACGGCAAGCAAGCGGAGGTTCCCATGGCCGAGATCGTCCCCGGAGACATTATCGTCCTCCAGGCGGGCGCCATCATCCCCGCGGACTTGCGCCTCATCACCGCCAAGGATTTCTTCGTCAGCCAATCCTCGCTCACCGGCGAATCGATGCCCGTCGAGAAGATGACCGGCCCCTCGGAAATCTCCGGTCGCGGCGTCATCGAGCTTCAAAACGCCTGTTTCCAAGGCACCAACGTCCTCAGCGGCTCCGCCCGCGGCGTGGTCGTCAATACCGGCCTGCGCACCCATTTCGGCTCGATCTCGGAAAAACTCTCCGGGGAGCGCGTCCAGACGAGTTTCGACCGCGGCATCGCCGCCTTCACCTGGCTGATGATCAAATTCATGGTCGTCATGGTGATTGTCGTCTTTCTCCTTGTCGGCTTCACCAAGCACAACTGGAACGATGCGTTCATTTTTGCGCTCTCGGTTTCCGTCGGCCTCACCCCGGAGATGCTCCCGATGATCGTCACGGTCAACCTCTCGAAGGGCGCGCTGGCGATGTCGAAAAAGAAGGTCATCGTCAAGCGCCTCAACTCGATCCAGAACTTCGGCGCCATCGACATCCTCTGCACCGACAAGACCGGCACCCTCACCCAGGACCGCGTCATCCTCGAGAAAGCCGTCGACGTCACCAACCGCGATAGCGAGGACGTGCTGCGCTATGCGTACATGAACAGTTACTACCAGACCGGGCTGCGCAATCTGCTCGACCGCTCCGTGCTCTCCCACAGCGAGTTCGACGTCGAGCGCGGCTGCCGCAAGGTGGATGAAATCCCATTCGACTTCCAGCGCAAGCGCATGTCGGTCGTCGTCGATTACGAGGGCGACCACGTCCTCATCTGCAAAGGCGCCGTCGAGGATATCTACAAGGTCTGCGGGCAATACCAGGTCGACGACGAGGTCCACATGATGATCGACCTCATCAAGAACGACCTTCTCGAGGAATATGAGGACCTCAGCCGCGACGGCTACCGCGTCCTGGGCATCGCATACCGTGAGTTTCCCCAGACCAAGCAAACTTTCTCCGTCGCCGATGAGAGCGACATGATCCTCCTTGGTTACATCGCCTTCCTCGATCCCCCCAAAGGGACCGCCTCCAAGGCCATCGCCTCCCTCAAGCAGTACGGCGTTGCCACCAAGATCCTCACCGGGGACAACGCGCTGGTCACTCGCAAGATTTGCAAGGATGTCGACCTCGATGTCCGCGAGGTTATCACCGGTGACCAACTCATTGGCCTGGATGAGGCCCAACTCGGCGACCTGGCCGAGAAGAACAACATCTTCGCCCGCCTCTCCCCTTCGCAAAAGGAATCCATCATCATCGCCCTGCAAAAGCGCGGCCACGTGGTCGGCTACATGGGAGACGGCATCAACGACGCCCCCTCGATGCGCGTTGCCGATGTCGGCATCTCCGTGGATACCGCCGTCGATGTCGCCAAGGAATCGGCGGATATCATCCTTCTCGAGAAAAGTCTGCTCGTGCTCGAGGACGGCATCATCGAGGGGCGCAAGGTATTCAATAACATCGTCAAGTACATCCGCATGGGCGCCAGTTCCAACTTTGGGAATATGTTCAGCATGACGGGGGCCAGTTACTTATTCCCCTTCGACCCGATGCTCTCCAAGCAGATCATCCTCAATAACCTTCTCTATGACTGTTCCCAGATCAGCATCCCCTCCGATCACGTCGACCCGGAGTATTTGCTTACTCCGCGCAAGTGGGACATCGCCAATATCCGCCGGTTCATGATGTATGTCGGACCGATAAGTTCGATCTTCGATTATGCGACTTTTGGGCTGATGTGGTATTTCTTTCATTGCCGCTTGTTCAGTGTTCCGGGTGATCACCATCAAGTGCTTTTTCAAACCGGCTGGTTCGTCGAGTCCATCATCACGCAGACCATGATCGTCCACATTATCCGCACCCGCCGCATTCCCTTCTTCCAGAGTATCGCCAGTCCATTCCTGCTCTTCACCACCGTTCTCATTATGGCCATTGGCGGATACCTGCCATACTCGCCCCTGGCCAGCTACTTCGGATTGACGCCGCTTCCCGCCATTTTCTGGGCCTTTATGGCCCTCTTCATCCTGCTCTACTCCACGCTTACCCATTTCGTGAAGGTCTGGTACTTCAATAAGTTCGGCATCGACTAAGGCTTATGAAATGCATTCTCGAAGCCCTCCAGCAGGGCCGTCTGATCGAACTGCCGGATAACCACAAGGATCGCGCCCTCGAGTACCTCGCCACCCTCATCGAGGCCATCCCCGACCTCGGCGTCGAGGGCGGCATCACCGAAAAAGTCATCGCACGCGAGCAGGCCCACAATACCGGCATCGGCAAGGGCTGGGCCTGCCCCCACGCCCGCAGCTCCCTCGATGGCGATATCGTCTGCTCCGTGGGCTGGAGCCCCGCCGGCATCGACTACGGCGCACCCGACGGCGAGCCGGTCCACATGGTGGTCATGTACTTCGTGCCCGACACGCAGAAGAACGCCTATCTCAAGGAGATCTCCTCGCTTGCCCGCGCAATCCAGGGCCAGCCGGCCATGCAGGACCTAAAGTCCCTCACCGATCTCGACGAGGTCCGCCACAAACTCCTCGACGCCATCTCCGTTGCCCTAGAGTCCACCGGCGCCGAGGCCAAGGCCCGGATGATCCAGCTCGAGGTCCGCCACGCCGCCGCCGATGCCGCCGCCGCCGTGCCGGCCCTTCCGGTCGATCTCGCCCGCCTGGTCGCCCCCGTTTCTATCGTCGTTATTCCCGGCGCAAAGCCGATCGTCCTGGCCCAGGACCGCGACATCGTCCAGGCCCTCGAGGCGGCCCCGAACCTCGTCCCGCAGCTCGCCGAAAAAGGCCGCGCCGAGCACCAGGGTCTCCAGGTTCTCCTGCGCTCTTTCGCCAATTACCAGCCCGACCGCGTCGTTTACGACTGCTTCGCCTTCCGGCAGTGAGGGAGCATATACGTCCCAGGAGGCCTATATGGCCTGGTCCCCTCTACCGCCCCCGGCTTACGATATACAGCCCTGCCACGATCACTCCCAGCGCCTCAAGGATCGGGTGCGGCACCGTATCGCTTGCCGCCCGCGGCCAGATGTACCGCAACTCCCAGAGCCAGTGCGTCCCGGACAGAACGACGAGCAATCCCGCGATCAGAAATCCCGTTTTCAGCCAGGCTGGCATATTTGTTGTCGTCCGGGCCATTCTTCTGTTCTAGCAATTTCCGTGCAAAGCCATGCATCTTCCCCTGACATGATTCCGCGCTTTGCCCGCCGGTATCCTGCCACGACCGATGATTGAAAAGCCTCAGTACGAAGAGCCAGTCCGGATCATATCCGATCTCCACTTTGGCCATCCCGCCAGCATCATCGAGCGACCGGAGCAGCTCGTTCCCCTCTTTCGCGACGTGAAAACCGTGGTCTTCAACGGCGACAGCGTCGAGATTCGATACATGCGCGGCCGCCGCATCGGCATGCGCAACTCGGTGCTCCTGCGCGAGGCCTGCGAAGCCGCCGGCACCCGCCCGGTTTTTCTCAATGGCAACCACGACCCCATCATTTCCGACCTCAGCCACGTAGATCTGGCCGATGGCGCCGTGCTCGTAACCCACGGCGATCTCCTTTTCCACGACATCTCTCCCTGGAGCCACGATGCCCACCTCCTGGGCAAGGCCCACGACCGTGAATTAGCCGGGCTCGACGAGGACGCTTTCCTCGACTTCGAGAAGCGCCTCTACGCCAGCAAACGCGCCGCCCTCGCCATCGAGCTTCACCGCACCCGCCACCGGCGCGACAATCTCTCCGCCATTCGCACCATCATGCGCGAGTGCTGGCCGCCGTGGCGTCCGCTCCAGATAGTGCGCTCGTGGGCCGTCACGCCGACCCGGGCCGAGGCGCTCGCCCGTGTCTTCCGGCCACGGGCCCGGTTCATCCTCATCGGGCACACCCATTTCTCCGGCTGCTGGCGGCGCGGTCCGCGCGTGATCATCAACACCGGCAGCTTCCTGCCGATATGCGGCCGCATGGCCGTCGACGTCCAGGGCGGATCTCTCAAAGTCCATCCCATCCTCTTCGAGCGCGGGGTCTTCAAAGCCGGCGCCCCGATGATGAATTTCTCCGCCACCAAGCTGCTCCCTGGCGAAGGCTATTGACCGCCGGTCCACCCCGTCCACAAAGCCCCTCCTACCTCGCCGCCTCCGGCGGAAAAAACACCTGCCACCCCGTGCGCGCCATGATCACCAAATCGAGCATCGGCGACCAATTCTCCAGGTAAAGCATGTCGGACTCGAGCCGATGGGAAACCGCTTCCACCGTGAGCGCCTCGCCGCGGAAGCCCCGAACCTGCGCGAGCCCGGTGATGCCAGGCTTGACGAACGCCCGGATGTGGAAGGCCGACATCACCTGGGCGAACTGGACGTTGTGCTCGACCAGGTGAGGCCGCGGGCCGACGATGCTCATTTCCCCGCGCAGGACGTTGAAAAACTGCGGAAACTCATCCAGCGAGTAGCGCCGCAGCACCCGCCCCGCGGGGAAGATGCGCGCCGCGTCCGGATCACCGTGCGACCCGGCAAGATGCATCGAGCGGAATTTCCAAATCGCGAACTCCCGGTTCTGGATCCCGGCGCGGACCTGGCGGAAATAAAGCGGCCCGGGTGATTGGAGGCGGTGAGCCAGCCAGACGGCCGCGGCGAGCGGCGGAAGGACGATAACCAGCGCGAGGAGCGAAAACACGATGTCGAAAGCGCGCTTGATCATCCGGTTGAACGGATTCTCGAGCGGCTCCCGGTGCAGCGAAAAGAATTGGAGTCCGTCGTCCTCGAACATCGAGATCGAATGCCCCAGCCGCTCCGCGAGATCGCTCAGGATCAGGAGCCGGGCGCCCGAACGCTGGACCGGCTCGACCAGCGCCGCCAGTTCTTCGCGGAACTCCGTGAGGATGACCTGCGATACGCGGTGGTTTGCGATGACGCGCGGCAGGTCCGACGACACTCCGAGCACCGGACATTGCGGCGGGCTGCAGTGGGCATGCGCCTCATCGCAAAGCACGCCGACGGTCCTCAGGCCAAAGCGGGCCTTGCGTCGGAGCCACGGGGCAAGCCGGGCGACCCGGTGGCAGGAGCCGATCAGCAGCGTGTTCTCCTGCCGCATCTCGCGAAAGCAAATCCAGAGCAGAAACCGGGGCAGCACGCAATGGGTCCAGAGCAGGACGCCGTAAAGCGCCGGAAGGAACGAGAGGAGGAACAACCGGGAGATGCTCCCCGTGTCCTTAGTTATGAAAAGATAAAGCAGCAGGCACCCAACCGACCAAACGCTCTGGCGCAGAACCACTGGCAGGTGTTCGAGCATCGAGCGCTCGTACAGAACCTCGCGGACGCTTTCGGCGCGGCCAAAGAGATTCCCGGCAAGCAGGCCCAGCACCAGCGTCAGGCAGTACGAATTGTAACTGACGAGATCGATAGCGCGAAACGACGGAACGAGATGCGTGAGAATCGTAAACCACCCCCAAAAAAGCAGGATGACGGCCGCCCCTTGTATCGCCATGAAGAGCGCCTCAACACCGCGAATACGCTGTGAAATCATTGGACGTGGGAATGGGGCAGGGGAAAGCGGTGAACGGGGTTGTCGCTTTTTAAATGTGACATTTACATAATGCACGCCGCTTGTCTGAGGAACCGGACTTTCAATCTCTGCGCGGCGCATCTTTCCAGCGGCTGGAACCGGCAAGCCGTCCCATGACGTTGAGAATCGCGATGGCGTTGCTGCTGGCTCTGCTGGCGCCCGCCCTCGGCGGAGGGACCTCGCCGATGGCCGAGGGGATACTGCTCGTCGGCATCGGCCTCGCGGCGGCGGCGCTGCCCGCGAGGCAATTGCGGGCCGGTTTTCTGCTTTGCGCAGGGCTGCTGCTCGTGGCCGCGCTCGATTTTGCGTGGCCGGCGCAGCTGGCTCGATTGGCGTGGCGCGCCCGGCTCGAGGAAGCAGGATTTCCGCTGCCGTGGTGCTGCTCGCCCCAGCCTTGGGTAAGCTTGCGGGCGTGGCTGCTGCTTTTGGGCGGGGTGGTGTGGCTCGGCTGGTGCGCGGGCCAGGCGTGGACCACCCGGGCGCGGCTGGTTGTGTGCGAAGGGTTGGCTGTGGGCATTGGCGGGATCGCGTTCGTGGCCCTTCTCACCCGGCACGTGCCGGTATGGCCGGGCGGAACGGGCCTCGGGCCGTTCGAGAACCGGAACCAGACCGCGCTGTTGTTCGCGGCGGGGGCGTTCCTCACGGTGGCGTGCGGCGTTGAGAGGTTCCGCGGTTGTGGGAAAAATTCGGGGCCGCCGGTAATCGCCGGGCTGGCGTGGCTCTGCCTATTGGGCGTCTACACGGCGGCCCTGGCGATCAACCGGTCGCGCTCCGGGCCCTTGCTGTTCGCGGGGATGACGGTGTCGTGGATGCTTTTTGTAACGCCGAAATGGAAAAGGAAGCCGGAAACTCTCGCGGTCGCGCTGGCGACATGCCTGCTGCTGGGAACGGTTTTCCTGCTGACAGGACAGGGCCTGATCACTCGGCTGACGGCGAACCCGGTGATGGATTTTCGGCTGAAAATATTCGACGACGCGCTCGGGCTGATCCGGGCATCGCCCTGGACGGGAACGGGCCTTGGTTGTTTCGACGCGATCTTTCCGTTGTACCGGAGCGCATCGATCATCCAGCAGCGCGTGCTCCACCCGGAGAGCGACTGGCTATGGCTGGCGGCGGAAACGGGGCTGCCCGGATTGCTGGCGGCGCTCGGGCTCGCGGCATGGATGGGAGCGCAAGTCTGGCGCGGGCTGGCAGTCGGTGCGGATCGGGCGATGCGCCTGGCATTATACGTGGCGTGCCTGGGGATTCTGGTGCACAGCTTCGTGGATGTGCCCGGGCACCGGCTCGGGACCATAATGCCCGCTTTGCTGCTGCTGGGGATGGCGGTGGGAGCGCAGGAGAAAGGGAAGCGTTGGACCGTCTCCGTGCTTCGCGGGAGCGGATTGGTCGTCCTGGCGCTGGGTGGGTTGCTTGTATTGCCGTTTGCCGCGCCGCTGGATTGGCGGTTGTACTTCGAAAAGGCGCAAACTGAAGGAGCGCACGGCCAATTGACGGAGTCGCTGGGCGATTTCCGCCGGGCGCGTTTCCTCGAGCCCAATTACGCGGGGCTGCCCTTCGCCGAAGGGATTTACTGGCTCGACGTGGCGCCGCGTTTTGCGGTCGAGCCGTGGGAAGAGGCGCTGCGGCGCACCCCGCGGGCCGGGCGTCCGGAGCTTTACCAGAACATGCTGGCGCGAGCCTTCCCGAGCCACCCGGAAATCCACTGGGCGCTCTGGTCGCTGGCCTCCTCGGACGCTTCGATGGAACTAACCTACTTCGGTTGGGCGACGCCCGATGAGTTCAAGGCGCAACTGGATGAAATCCTGCACGAGGACCCCGCGTTGCGCCGCTACGAACCCGGGCAATTGCGGCGGCTCTTCCCGATCTGGATGAACAAAGGCGACGCGCAACGCCTCGAGTTCCTCCTGGCCCGCCGTCCCGAATGGCAGAAGCAGTGGACGCCGCCGGGGCAGCGGTAGCGCCGCTTGCTTGCGCGGCAATTCCGTCCGTCAATCTCCTTTCGTCCCGCAGCGCATGGCCCGGCGCGCGAACCACATCATCAACGCGCCGAACACCGTCAGCACCGAGCCCCACAGCAGGTTGATATTGACTCCGAGCGACCTGGCATACATCGCATGGCCGGCATTGGTGAGCGCGCCAAAGAGGGAATGGACGCCAGCCCGCACACCCTGGCCGGCAGCGCCCGGCCCGATCGGAAAAAATCCTCGCCGCTCTTAATGTAGCGTTTCAACGCCCAGCCGATGCCAATGACAAAGGCAAAATAGACGCCGAGGATCGCGTAATCAATAGCGTGTAACTCGATTCTAATCATGGGCTAGCTGAGTTCCTTGTTTTCCCCGGCGGCCCCTGTGCCTCGATTTGTACTGACCCTTCAACGGTGCCACCTGCGACGATCTTTCGGTCGGGAATTATCCGAGTGGCTTGCGCAAAACCTTCGCTGCCCTCGTTTGCATAATCCGCTATCATCAGCATCGCATGATCGCCATCGATCCAGGCATGAGCATGACGATCAGCCGCCGCAACAGTCCGCAGGCCGATGCCGCTCTCATCGCTGAGCAACGCTTCGAGAATATTGACCTTGGTGGAGCGGAAATCATTACTGCCATATTGGTTTTGATCCTCACTCCAGGACCAGGTTGGGCGAGTTCGCGGTCCGGTCATGCCACAGGCCGGATGGCCGGGGAAAGCCTTCGCCGTTCCGGCGGGGCGGCCTATGTGGTCGTCGGGATAGTCGGACCATTGGCCGCGGCGCTTCCAAGATAGGGTCTCGCACGACTTGGGCAGGATGAAAGTCACGCCGGTCTGGCGCGGATTGATTTCATTCTTCACCTTAAAATTCCACGCCACCCTCATCCGTCCGCTGCCGTCGATGGACAGTTTATAGGCGCCACCGGCTTCTGCGTAAGTCCCACTGATATTTATGGAGACGTGTTGTTCGGACTGTGTCGCCGCGACAGATGAGGCCTTCCACTCGGTGCACAAACCCCACAGGGGCGCAAAGGTCGGTTCCGTGCCGGTAAGTTGAGTTCCGCCGCCGGTGGTATCATGCGGCACCAGCGTCGAATATGGCCCCGCGATGGGTAGTTCATGACCGGACGCCGTCGCGTGCGTTAATTTTCCGGTTACTGCATCGATGACGTAGGAGAAACCTTTGCCGGTCACGGTGATTGTCCGGGCATCCTGCGCTAACTTCAAGGTGCTTGCCGGTCGCAACGGCGACGGCACTGAGACCGATTGGCCACCAATTGTAAAGCGACAGGCATCGACCAGGAAACCACGCGGATTGGTAACACGGATCTCCAGATCCTTGTCCGCCAGATCAGCGGCTTTGACCGGAATCTCAAGCGTCCCCTTCTGCCCGGGAGCGGCCTTGGCAGCGCCAACGCCGGATTGCCCCGCCAGCTTCCAAGCGAAATGCATCTCGCTCAAATCGGCGAAGTCACTGCGGTTATCCACGGTCAAACGAATGGGTTGGCCAATGGCAGGCGCGTCGATTTTTTCATCCAGGATGCGAACCGGCGAAAAGACTTTGGTCACGTGCCAATACTCGGGCTTGGGCCGTCGCCATTCGTCGATAATGCCCCATGTGCCGTAACCCACGGTCCGGTTACCGGGGAGGACAAACGTATCGTCGATTCCCGCCCAGATCGACCCGCCCAGGCATCCCGCATTGGAACGCATCGTTTCCCACATGCCGGAGAGATCAGTTCCCCAAATGTCACGAAGTCCCGGATCGGCGATTTGCTCGCGCCGGTTGTAGGCGTTGATGTGGCAATACTCGTCACAGAGCACCGGTTTGGCATTATGATCTTTAGCAATGCTGGCAGACCCCGGGTAATGCGACGAGCCCAGGTCTGCGTCGCCGTAGCTGAAAATCCGCGGCCGCGAGGGATCCAGCATGCCGACCATTTGCGCCGAGACGTCGAAGGGGGGGGCCCGCAGGCTTTCGTTGCCGAGGGACCAGATGATTACCGATGGATGGTTGCGGTTGAACTCCACCATTTGCATGGTCTCGCCCAGGAGCAAGGAAGTTGACTCCCGGCCATCAACCGGCCAGCAAACCGGCGGCTCCGATTCCACAAAAATGCCAATCTTGTCGCACGCATCGTGTTGCCTCAACCAAAAAAGACACCGGGGAGGAAAAAGAGGGCGATACATTGACTCATAACTCATGACACCCCGGGGGCGGCGGATTTCGCTCCAAAAGGGCGTTTTGGAAGGAGCCCGTAGGGCGACTGGAAAAACGCCCTTTTGGAGCGTGGCGTTTGGCCGGTCGCCTTGCGTCAGGCGGCGGATTTTAGGCTCGGACGGTTTACGATGCGGAGCACCCGGCGCAGTTTCCTCTCAATGGTTGCCTTGAGTTTGAAGGGATTGAGGGTGGCCTTGAGTTTTTCCATGCGCTCCAGTTGCTCGGGATCGGTGTCTGGGCAGGCTTTGAGCCGCTCGAAGGGCGTCATCGGCTGGTCGTAAACGCGCTTCTTGTGGCTTCCTTCGACCTCGGTTCTGATGTGCTTCATCGTGGGGCAAAAGAAGTTCCTGAACCAACCCCATTCCCGCGCATACAACTCGTTGAGCAACTCGGCCTGCTCGGGCTGATCCAGCCGCCCGTAGCCCACCAATTGGCGCACGTGGGTCCAGTTCTTCTGTTCGACTCTCGCGTTGTCGTTCTTGTGATAGGGCCGCGAGCGAGTGAAGGCCACCGGCGCGGGCCGCTGGAGGAAGTAGTCCGCCAGGTGCCAGTTGAGGAACTCGCCGCCGTTGTCGCTGTCGAACCCGAGGATCGGGAACGGCAGGTTGCTCTCTACTTCGCTCACCCGCTGCCGCACAGCATGTTGGCCCTTGTTCCAGATCGCGCGGGTCTCGGTCCATTGGGTATGCACGTCGGTCATCGTGAGGCTCCAGCAAAAGTCTCCCTCCATCGACTCCCCGCAGTGGGCAACGGTGTCGGCTTCCACCCAACCTGGCCCCATGACATCCCAGTGTTCGGTGCGCACAGGGATCTGTTTGCGAAGCAGGGTGCCAGGCCGCGTGCCACATCGTCCCCGGCTCCCCAGAGCCACCCGGCACGGCTCCAGAAGCCTGTCGAGGGTCGCCGCACTCATGGCCAGTATACGCCCGCGCAACTCCTCTTCCAAGCTGCCGCGCCCCGCCTCGTAGTATGGCAGCCACAGGGCCAACGCCACCTTCAGACGCTTGCCGCAGGGCTGCTCGGCCGCCAGCCATATCACCTTGATTACCTGCCTTTCAGCCTCCCCATAAAGCGGCTGCGAGCCGCCCCGAGGACGCCCGCCGGTTCCAGCAATCCTCCGTTTGCCACACAAAACTTTGATCGCGTACTTGCGCTCATACCCGCACAGAGCACAGACCTCGTTCAGTAATCGGCTCCGGCCTTCCCGGCCCCACCTCCGGTAACGTTGACGGGCTTGTTCCAAC